>Ga0209816_1000664_pt1 | contig 26844 bp, 31 predicted proteins | sample CoawatmetaG01DNA_FD_187509 | JGI IMG/M metagenome (GOLD analysis project Ga0209816, IMG submission 187509) | Marine microbial communities from the West Antarctic Peninsula - Coastal water metaG017-DNA (SPAdes) (version 2) | ecosystem: Environmental > Aquatic > Marine > Coastal ...
TCTAAACGCACAGATGCATAAAATTTTAATGCATTACCACCTGTAGTAGTTTCTGGATTCCCAAACATCACACCAATTTTCATTCTTAATTGATTTATGAAGATGACTAAAGTATTAGTTCTTTGTATTTGACTGGTTAATTTTCTCAATGCTTGTGACATCAATCTAGCTTGTAAACCCATATGCGAGTCGCCCATATCCCCTTCAATTTCAGCTCTGGGTGTTAGTGCAGCGACTGAATCTATAACAATCATATCGACAGAGCCACTTCTGACCAACATATCAGTAATTTCAAGCGCTTGTTCTCCTGTGTCAGGCTGAGAGACTAAAAGATCTTCAATATTGACACCTAATTTGGCAGCGTATTGTGTGTCCAATGCATGCTCAGCATCTATAAAGGCAGCTGTGCCTCCAATCTTTTGCATTTGTGCAATAACCGATAATGTTAATGAAGTTTTGCCTGACGATTCAGGTCCATAAACCTCAACCACACGGCCACGGGGCAGACCACCAATACCTAATGCTATATCCAGTCCTAATGATCCAGTTGAAACTGATTGAATACCCTCAACTACACTACTGTCATCCATTCGCATTATCGAACCCTTACCATACTGTTTTTCGATTTGGGCTAAAGCTGCATCTAATGCTTTTTTCTTATTTTCATCCATTTAATAGGCGCCTTTGATTGATTATTTTTTAACACTTAATTATTTCATATTTGCTGCTATAACGTAAGCGCCAATAATTGATTTAATGCAAATAGAAGGGCTTTTTCTCTAATATCTACTCTATTTCCATCAAAAAATGCCTCATACTCAAAAATAACATTTTCTTTTTTAGCAATCGCAAAGAAAACCGTGCCTACTGGTTTCATTTTAGATCCTCCAGATGGGCCTGCAATACCAGTAATACTTAACCCTAGATTTCCTTGGCTATTATTAATAGCACCCAAAGCCATTTCATTGGCAGTTTGTTGGCTAACTGCACCATATCTATCGATAGTAACTTTCTTCACTTTTACACAATCAACTTTCGATTGATTACTGTATGTAATGAATCCTCTATCAAACCAAGATGAGCTTCCAGGAATATTTGTCAGTTGTGCTGCCAATAAACCACCAGTACAAGACTCAACAGTTGTAAGAATAATGTTCTGCATTAAAAATTTTTCACCCAATACTCGAGTTAAATTTATGACATCTTTAGATTGCATAATGAATGAGCATAAATATTATATAAGCGTATATTGCAGCCCCAATATCATCAATCATTATGCCGAACCCCCCTTTAAATTTTTCTTCTAGAAGATCGATAGGGAAGGGCTTCCATATATCAAAGATACGAAATAAAATAAACGCCAGAATAAAATCTATTTTAGTAATTGAGATTCCAGCTCCAGTTAGGTGCCCAACTAGAACTAATAATATTAAAAATCCTACAATTTCGTCAATTACAATACAAGATGGATCTTTCATTGTTAAAGCTCGACTTGTTTTATCAGCGACATAAATACCAATAAAAAACATAGTGATAATAAATAAATAAATTAAAGGTTGCGAAAAGAATTGTAAGAATAAAAAAAATGGAATTGCTACTAATGTACCAAAAGTACCAGGAGCTTTCTTTATTAATCCACTACCAAAACCAAGAGCTAAGAACGCTGAAAAATTTTTAAACAGTAACTTATTTGGTTTCAAAATGATCATAGCCTCTCTTTTTCATTTTATACAGCATACCTTTATGGTTGATAATATTTAAACCTTTATCTTTCTTAATGCTACCAATCCTTACCAGCTTTATTGAAGGCATTTTACTTACCAGGGTAATTTTATCGCGATTTTTTTTAGGTGCAGTAAAGAGTAATTGGTAATCATCTCCTCCAGATAGTCCGATATCAAATAAATTATTTTTTTTTATCCAAGGGTTCATAGGTATGTTTTTTAAAGTTATATTAGCTCCGACTTTAGAAGCTTCTAGAATATGAGTAAGATCTGCGATCAGCCCATCAGAAATATCAATTGCAGAATGGCTAAGTCTTGCCATACTTTCTATTATAGATGAATGCAGCATAGGCTTTTCTAAAGCCCTAATAGCCTTTTTTGATAAACTTTCAGGTATTTGAATTTTATTTTGAAGCTTTGCCAAACCTAGTGCAGCAGTGCCTAATTCCCCAGTTACCCATATATCATCATCTTTTTTTGCATTCGACCTTAGAAGAATATTTTTTTTAAGAACTTCACCTAGTATACAAATACTAATTGATAGCGGTCCTTTTGTAGTATCGCCTCCAATTAGCTCAACCCTATATTTTTTTGCACAACTAAATAAACCATTAGAGAATTCTTTTATCCAATTTTCTTTTACCTTAGGAAGTGCAATTGCTAATAGAGCAAACCTTGGAACACCTCCCATTGCATATATGTCAGAGATATTCACTGCAAGCGCCTTCCATCCCAAATTAAATGGATCGGTATTTGGAAGAAAGTGAGTTTTTTCATTAAGCATATCGGTTGAGATAGCCCATAAATGATTACTATCTTTTTTTATTAAGGCGGCATCATCCCCGATACCTCTGAATGCTTTGGTTTTGTATAAATTAAAATATTTGTCAATTAATGAGAATTCAGGGGACATCTTATTTTTTTTTAGGACGGAAAGATTTTAGTATTGTTTCATTAGTCTCAATATATGGCGCACCAATGAGGTCAAGGCAATAAGGAACAGCAGCAAATATACCCGGCACTATAAGATTACCTTTTTCATCTTTCAACCCTTCCAAAGTTTCTACAATAGATTTAGGCTGTCCGGGAAGATTGATGATGAGTGTTGCATTCCTGATAACAGCAACTTGTCTAGATAAGATAGCTGTAGGCACAAAATTTAAGCTAATTTGCCTCATTTGCTCACCAAAACCTGGCATTTCTTTATCGCCAACACTTAGAGTGGCTTCAGGAGTAACATCTCTTTTAGCAGGGCCTGTTCCACCAGTTGTAAGAATAAGATCACATTTTTTTTTATCTGATAGGGTAATTAATGTATTTTTAATGACCTCAATTTCATCAGGGATAATTTCTTCTTCTAAATTAAATGGCTTAATGAGTACATTGGTCAGCCAATTTTTAAGATTGGGCAAGCCTTCATCTTTATATTTTCCAGATGATGCACGATCGCTTATAGAAATTAGGCCAATTTTAATGAATTTTTCTTCCACGAATATGTCTCTATGATAGATAATTACTTAATATTAACATTTCAAGAAGGTTTACCATGCAAAAATCATACTTAATATATATTATTTCCTTACTATTCTTTGTATCAAACGTTGCATTTAGCGATGAAAATGTCTTTGAGAAAAATTACCAGATACAGAGCCCCAAAGGATTCCAATCTTTCTCAAAAAATCCCAACACAAAAATGATGAGGGGATGGGCTCAGAAAACTGATAAATTTAAGATGCTTGAAGATGGGTATGACCTCATGGGACATTCAAATTTTACTGGCCCATATACCTCTCCAAATTTGGCTCTTCAACATGCAAAATCAATAAAGGCTGATATGGTTTTATTATATGACCGTCAAATTAATGATTCTAGTCGTGCAACAATGATTAAAAAAGCTCGGGAAAAAGCAAGAAAAGCTAATCGAGTCAAAGAGGTAGGAAATTTGACGGAAATTGAAATAAATGACGACGACTTAGTTGATGAGAATGTTAAGTATGAAATTAATGCTACATATTGGGTAAAACTACCAAAGCCTACATTCGGCGCACACTTTATTAAGTTAAATTCGGATATAGAGTCAATTAATGGAGTTCAAATCATTGCAGTTATTAAAGGATCGCCTGCAGCAATCGCTGGGATATTACGAAATGATAGTATTACCTCAATCGCTGAAGTTCTTGTTAATAAGCCAGAAGATTTGATTAGTGCAATCAGAAAGAATAAAGGTAAATTAATTGAAGTTGGTTATTTAAGGGGTGGTAAGCAATCTAAGGTTAACGTTAAACTTTAATAATAATATCTTTAATAAGCTTAAATAGTTGCCTCGAATATTTAGGGGGCTTATTTTTTATTTTTTCTTTTTGAGCATTTGAGATTGTTTGCCTTAGAGACTGCCTATCAATTTCAGGGTATTCGTCCACAAATTCAGTTATTGAATTATTATTGTTTAATAGTTTATTTCTCCAGCCCTCAATAATATTATTTCTTTGTATTTCTTTTTGTGAGCTCACTTTTAATTGTTTCATAATTATAAAAGCATCAGTCAAGTCAATTTCCCTTAGTAGCTTCCCTAAGTACTGAACTTGCCTTTTTTTAGCAGAGTTTGATTTTAAATTTTTAAGATCTATGGTGGCTTCGTAAATATTTAAAGGAAATTTAAATGTTTCAATATTATTTATAGTTAATTCAGAAATTTTCCTTCCAAATTGTTGAATCTTTTTCGAGTCTTTTTTTAATTCAGTCTTGCTTGTAACACTATCTTTATCTAAATCTACCATGACTTAATACCTAATTCTTTCAATGATTCTGTATGATATCAGTTTTAAAGAAAGTATTTTTTATGGCCATCAAACTTCTTAACTTTTCTGAAGATGATTTGTATCTAATTTCAAATAAGGTTTTAGATATAGCAAAAAAAAATGGTGCTACTGCTTCTGAGGTCGAGCTCAGTGTTAGCTCTGGAAAAACTATCTCAACACGTATGGGAGCGCTAGAGACTATTGAGTTAAATAATGGTAAAAGTCTAAGCACTACTGTTTTTTTCGGCCATCATCAAGGTATTGCATCCACTTCAGATTTTAGTAATGACGCTCTCGAATCTTGCGTTAAAGCCGCTTGTCAGATAGCTAAATATACAGCAGAGGATAAAGCATTTGGTTTAGCAGACTCTAGCCTTTATTCGAAAGATGTTAAAGATTTGAATATTTATAATCCATATTTTGATTCTCAAGAATTAATGATTCAAAAAGTCCTTGAGTGCGAAGATCACGCCTTAAGTTTTGATAGCCAGATAACTAATTCAGAAGGAGCACAGTTAAGCACCTCTGAAAATTTATTTGTATATCTAAATTCAGCAGGCTTTAGTGGGGGTTACCCATCATCACGATCTTCTCTTAGTTGCTCTGTAGTAGCTAAAAGTGATTTAGGAATGCAAAGAGATTATAGTTACAGCTCAGTGAGGTCATATAATGATTTATTGTCAGCTGAGCTAATTGGAAAAGATGCGGCTGACAGAGCGCTTAAACGTTTGGATGTAAGGCCGATTAAGACTGGGAAATACCCTGTAATATTTGAAGCTTCAATTGCTACGTCAATTATTTCTTCAATGGTTTCTGCTATTTCCGGTGGAAACTTGTATCGCGAGACCTCTTTTCTATTAAATTCATTAAACACTAAAATAGCTTCCGATGCTTTATCCATTATTGAAAATCCATTTTTAAATAAAGGCCATTCAAGTTCATATTTTGATGGGGAGGGTGTTAATTTAAAAGAAAGAACTGTCTTGGATAATGGTGTTTTAAAAGGTTACTTCCTATCTTCTTATAGTGCACGAAAGTTAGAAATGCAAACTACTGGAAATTCTGGCGGCGCACATAACCTTATTGTAGGCTCATCGAAAAAAACTCTTTCAGAGTTAATTCAAGGAATTGATAAAGGACTTTTGATTACAGAACTCTTAGGCCATGGATTGAATATGGTTACTGGAGATTACTCAAGAGGAGCTGCAGGTTTTTGGATTGAGTCAGGAAAAATACAGCATGCAGTAGAAGAAATCACCATTGCTAGCAACCTTAAAGATATGCTGTTAAATATCAAGGCTATAGCAAATGATACCTATCAAAATAGCTCTAAATATACTGGGTCGATTATGATTGAGCCTATGACTGTGGCAGCTAACTCTTGAGAAAGATAATTACTTAACTTGGGAAACTTTCTGTGCTTTACAGTTCTCTGTAGTTAATTTATTAGTGCAGTTCTCTGTAGTTGACTTATTAGTCGATCCTTCTGTATATTCCTCGAAATTATAATCAGAATTTGCAGTGTCTGTATAGTCAATGTCACCTGATGGTTTATCATTCACAAGAGCTTCTCGGTATTGAAGATATGCATCTCTTTGGAAAGCATATGGATCTAATGACGCTTCATCCATAATGGCTGATGCATTTAGAAGCTCGGTGCGGGCATCAATAAATTGTAAAAGACGCACTTGATTCCTTCCTCTTACGTTATTTATATAACTAATAGGATCAAATGCCAATGTATCTGTTACAAATCCGACAGCATCCCTTGTAGTTGAAGGGCCTACAAATGGAAGAACTAGATATGCTCCTTGACCTACACCCCAGTATCCTAGTGTTTGACCAAAGTCTTCTTTTCTTCTCTCGCCGCCATTCATTGAATGCACATCAACAAAGCCTAAAAGTCCAATAGTACTATTAACCAATATTCTTCCAGTATCGTTTGCGGCATACTCAATTTTACCTTGAAGTAATTCATTTATTACTGTTACTACATCTCTAATATTATTAAAAAAGTTATTAACACCTTTTACAATAAATGTAGGGGCAATGTTTTTATAACCTTTTGAAATTGGCTTAATAACTGCACCATCAGCGACATCATTAAACTTATAGATTGCTCGATTGAAGCTTTCTAGAGGGTCTTGATTTGTATGAGTTGCACAGCCGGAAACTTGAAAAATAACCAGAACAACGATAAATAATTTGAATATACGCATATATTCATAGATTATCCATTATTGTGGTATTTAAGTCTATTTAATAAGCCTATAATAGAAGAAATTCAAGAAAAATGTTGTAAAAAAACAACATCATTGAGCATCTTTAAACAAAGCCATAATTTTGCTTTTGCTCTGCGTGATTTACTATAGGGAAGGGGTAATCCAAACCTAACTTGATTGGAAAATTATTTGGTGACTTATTAAAAAAAACAGATGGTTGGTGAATCTCTTTTTTGTTCAGCACCCCTAGTTCAGGCACGTATTTCCTAATAAATTTACCATCAGGATCAAATTTTTCTGATTGAAGCAGCGGGTTAAAAATCCTAAAATAAGGTTGCGCATCGCAACCTGTGGAAGCTGCCCATTGCCACCCTCCATTATTCGCAGATAAGTCAAAATCAATTAAATGTTCTGCAAAATATTTTTCACCCCAACGCCAGTCTATTAATAAATCTTTAACTAAAAAACTAGCAATAATCATTCTTAGTCGATTATGCATATAGCCAGTAGTATTTAATTGGCGCATGCCTGCATCAACAATTGGGAATCCTGTTTTACCATTTGTCCATGCTATAAATTTCTCTTTATCATTTTCAAACTTAAGGTTGTTGTATTTGAGTTTAAAAGTCTCACCTTCTTCGATATGAGGGAAATTTGATAGTATTTGAAAATAAAAATCTCTCCAGATTAGTTCATTCAGCCAGGTAGAAGAGCCTTCTGAATTATGAGCGAGTGCTATTTTTGCAAGATGTCTTATAGAAATAGTACCAAATCTATTATGGACTGAAAGATATGAAACACCTTTTGTTCCAGGAAAATTTCTAAGGTAACCATAATTCTTTATCCTTGTTTTAAAATCCTCAATTAATGCAAGCCCTCCTTTCGTCCCCATATGAAGATTCATTGATGAAATATTTGATTTTTCAAAACCAATTTCTTTTAGTGACTGAAGAGGCCTACTCTTAAATTTAGCCATATTGTGGATATAAGAAGCACAATCAAACTGAGTCACCCCTTCATTGAATATCTTCTTGAGATGATTGTTTTTATATGGAGTAAAAACAGTATAAGGAGTATTGCCTTGCGTTAGGATTTCTTTTTCTTCAAATATTACTTGATCTTTATATTTAAACGTTTGAATATTGTTTTTTACTAACTGATCAGTAACCTTTTTATCTCTACCTACTGCATATTTTTCGTAATCTTTATTTAAAAATAATGCATTACATTTGTACTTATCGATTAAAGATGGAATTAAAACAACAGGGTCGCCAGCTTCTACGATAAGGTCTGAGCCTAGGTTGTTGAGATCTGCTTTTATTTCCTTAAGAGAATGCCATATAAAATCAATTCTACGGTCATTTTTATTAGATAAATTTTGTAAGATTTTAATATCAAAAATGAAACAACAATATACAGCTTTTGAATTTTTAAGAGCCTGAAAAAGAGCATTGTGATCATATAGCCTAAGGTCTCTTCTTAACCACACAAGACTATTATTAAATTTATTATTCACGATGATATGGGTGATTATTTAATATTGTTGATGCTCTATAAAGTTGTTCCACCAGTATAATTTTTACCAGATTATGAGGAAGGGTGAGCTTTGATAAGCTCCAAACTAAATTTGAATCCTCAATAATTTTTTTATCTAGTCCATCTGCGCCACCAATTATAAATGTTACTTTGGGAAAGCTTTGCATCCATTTTGATAGATTTTCTGAAAGATCTTTTGAAGACCAAGGGGACCCGTTTTCATCAAGTGAGACAATAAAATCATTATCAATGAATTTAAGAATTTTTTGAGCTTCCTGTAATTTTTTTTGTTCGATAGATTTAATATTTTTTTCTGACTTTATTTCTAATAATTCGATTTTAAAATGAGCATCAAATCTTGAGGTATATTTAAGCAATATACCTTGAATTAATTTTGGTGGATTGTTTCCTATTGAGATAATTTTTATTTTCAAACTTAAAGATCACTTTTTAGTTGTCGGACACCCAAAGCTCTTCTAAATTATAATGCACCCTTGTTGAAGGTGTCATTATGTGAATAATAATATCACCCAAATCAACCAGTACCCATTCACTTCCAGATCCACCCTCAATTCCAATTAAAGGGATATTTATTTTTTGCATTTCATCCCTTATGTTTTCAGCAAGTGCCTTAGCTTGTCTCGTAGAGGATGCACTTGCGATTATAATATAATCTGCAATTGATACTTGCTTCCTTATGTCTATTGCAACAATATCAAATGCCTTAATATCCTCTAGGGCACTTAATACGTTCTTTTTAATGTTTGTAATTGAAGTCAAGTATTTTTAGTCTATGCTGCTTGAATTGCAATAGAATTTTTAGTTATAGTGATTTTATTTTGATGATCAACATAGACTAAAAGTGGTTGATATTTCTCAAGTTCTATTTCATTGTAATTACCATAAGTAGCAATAATTAGCTTATCTCCTGGGTCAGCTTTATGAGCTGCTGCACCATTAATTGATATAATTCCAGAATTTTTTTCTGCTTGAATAGCATATGTTGTAAATCGTTGACCGTTAGTTATATTGTAAATTGATATTTGCTCATATTCTTTTATATTTGCAGCATCTAAAAGCGACACATCAATTGCACATGAACCTTCGTATTCAAGTTCTGAATGAGTTACTGAAACTCGGTGAAGTTTTGATTTGAGCATTACTCTTTGCATATTAGTTAAATATTGTTTTTAATCGTGACATTATAGTCAGATACTTGTAGGTATGCAAAATTCTATATTATCAATTAATCTGACCTTGCCAAGGAATCCAGCACCTAGAACTACTAGCTGTGAATCATTATAAGTAGGTTTTCTTAAATCAGTCTGCCTCCTTATTTCAAAATAATCTATTTTCCATCCTTGTTGCGTTAACTCTTGGTTGGCCATTAATTCAGCATCATGAATTTTTACACCATTCAATACAGATTCTGCACATATTTTAAGTTTTTTATATAACTCTACTGCACCAATCATTCCTTTATTATTAAGAAGGCTATTTCTAGAACTTAGTGCAAGATTATTTATATCTCTAATAGTTGGAGCCTCTATAATTTTTGTAGGTAATTTAGAATCAAAGACAAACTTTTTAATTAAATATAACTGTTGGTAATCTTTTTTGCCAAAAATGGCATACGAGGGCTTTATCAACTTAAATAGCCTATCAACAACTGTAATAACCCCTTTAAAATGATTTATTCTGTTTTTACCACATAATTCATTAGAAATAATCGGCATTTTGTAGGAAAGATTGGAGTTTGTTGGGTAGATATCATCTGCAGAAGGATTAAAGAGGATTGATACATCAGTTTCTTTTAAGATGTCTATATCTTGAGTCAGTGACCTTGGGTAACTTTCAAGGTCATTTATTGAGTTAAATTGTATAGGATTAATAAAAATTGTGAGAATGATGTTGTCGGATAATTTTTTAGCTTCTTTTATTAAAGATATATGCCCTTCGTGTAAATTACCCATAGTAGGAATTAGAAAAATATTTTCTAATTTATTTAAATTTTCTTTAAGCTCTAGGGGTGATTGAATGACTTTCATTAGCTCTTACGGGTATGAATTTTTTTAATAAATCTCTCTAATTTATTAAGCATAATCGAAGGTTTCATATTGTCATCTTTTCTTTTATTATCAGTAAGAGATCCTATTGAAATACCAAGTAAATCATAGAGTAAATCAACTTCCCCATTGCAGAATTCTGAAGATCTAAAGCTTATAGTAGGTATCGTTAGTTTACTGGTAATAATTTTATCATTAGTCGATGAAGTCATTGACATTACAATCATTTTTAAACCAGCGTCTTCTAAATTTTTCGCTTTACTAAGTAAGTCAGCATTAATTAAACTTTGAATTTTATTGATTTGAGGCATTGAACCTATGTGCCCACAAACTGGAATTTTATTTAAACTTAAGTGCTTAACAATTTCGAGAATATCATTATCCCCTTCAATTTTAACTATATCTGCACCTGCACAAATAAGTAATTTTGCATTTTTTAATGCCATTTTTTTGTTAAGAAAAGAATTAATTGGCATATCGCTAATAATTGGTATAAATGGAGCACCACGCCTCACAGCTTCTGTGTGATAGATAACTTCTTCCATTTTTACTTCGAGTGTGGATAGTTGACCTTTTATTAAGATACCTAAAGAATCTCCAACTAAAAGAGCATCACAACCTCTATCAGACAAATAAGAAGCAAAAGTGGCGTCATAACAAGTAATAATTGCGATATTTTTTTTACTAAATAATTTTTCTAGGTCTCGCATCATTAAATTAATTTCGGATTAAAAAATTCTCTTATACTATTAATTTGATAAATTCTTTCTATTAATATGTTTAAAGCTGATTTGTCTTCCAATAGATCAATATTTTCATTGTTTATAATTAAAACTCTAGATTGGTGATGATTATTATGAAAATAGTTGCTATAAGACTCTGCAATTTTTTCTAAATACTCTGTAGAAATTTTTTGTTCATATTTTATGTTTCTCTTTTCTACACGTTTCCTTAGAAGATCGACCGGAGTCTGAAGATATATAACTAAATCTGGTATCGGTGCTTTGGGGTGAAGATAATTATAAATTTGCGTATAAAGCTTAAGTTCTTCATTATCCAAATTTAGATTTGCAAATATGGGATCTTTTTGAAGAAAAAAATCAGCAATTATTCCACTTTTAAAAAAATCTCGTTGATTTAAATCGTTAATTTGCTCAGCTCTTTGGAAAAGGAAAAAAAGTTGAGTTGAAAGAGCATAATGCTTCATATCTTCATAAAATTTAGGAAGAAAAGGATTTCTATCTGCTTTTTCAGAAAACATATTTGCCCCAAATTTATTAGATAAAAGTTTAGCTAAAGTTGATTTTCCACATCCTATTGGGCCTTCTACGACTATATATGGGTATTTATCAAAGATATTCAAGCTAATTAATCCTAATAATATTTTCTGGGGGTAATTGATTTATTATATCAATTATTGCACCTTGATTTGGAATCACAATAGTCTCATCTATATCTTTTAGTGGCATTAATACAAAAAGTCTTTTGTGCATTCTTGGGTGAGGAATGGTTAATCTTTCTCCGCTTAAAATTAAATCATTAAAAAGTAAAATATCTAAATCCAGAGTTCGTGGACCATTTTTATCAATTCGAATTCGACCAGCCATACTTTCAATATTTAAAAGTTCATTGAGAAGCTTTTCGGGACTGAGGTCACAATCAATTTTTATAACTGCATTAATAAAGTTAGGCTGATCTAAAATTCCAACGGGCGGGGTCTCATAAAGTTTGGATTCCTTTAGAATTTTAACCCCATTTATTTTTTTAATAGATAACACTCCATTTTTAACCTGTTCTTTTGGATTTTCCAGGTTACTTCCTAAAGCAATAAAAATATTATTCATTATTTTAATATTTTTTTATTGATAATAAGTAAACTTTGATTTTTTTTATTTGATTCAATAAATTTAGTCCACCATAAACCTATAGATTCAGAAATTTCCAAAGCTTGACATCGAAGCAATAGAAAATCATAGGAAGCCCTAAACCTTGGGTGACCCAAAAGTCTGTAGATTTTTTTTGACGATGTACCGTTAAACCTTGGCTGAAGTCTCCATATCTCACTCATTGTAATAGAGAATCTTTTTTGAATTGGAAAAATTTTTGCTTGATTCTGAAGTACATCATCAATTGCTTTATCAAGTGCCAAAGATGGATGGGGAAAGTTATTTTTATATTTTTTCGATAACTCATAAACATCATGCCATAAGAAAACAGCCAACAAAAAACCTGGATTTACAGACTGATTATTTTTAATTCTTAAATCTGTATTTTTTAATCCTTGCAATAAAAAATTATTATAAATTTTATTAGTATTGTCTAAAGATGGCATGTAAATATTACTTAAATTATATTTTTTAAATAGCACCATACCTTGTTGGGCGTAACCTGTTAAAAAGAATTTCATAATTTCATCAAATAAACGAGAATAGGGAACAGACTTAAGAAGTCCTATTGAGTTTTTAATTTCCTTTAGTGTTTCACCATTAATTTCCATTTTTAATTTTGCTGCAAAACGAATAGCTCTCAACATCCTGATTGGGTCTTCTTGGTATCTTAATTTTGGCTTACCAATAAGTCGTAATTGATTTTTTTGAATATCTTTTAAGCCTCCGTAGAAATCAATTAGATTTTTATCTTCAACATTGTAATAAAGTGCGTTAATAGTAAAGTCCCTTCTTTCAGCATCTTCTTCGATAGAGCCGTATTCATTATCCTTCAACACCCCATTCGCCATTTGTATTTTTTGGCGCGGTTTTGATCTGAATGTTGAGACTTCAATAATCTCACGACCATAAATTACGTGAACGAGTTTAAACCTTCTTCCAATAATTCTTGATCTTTTAAATATTGACCTTACTTGCTCCGGGGTCGCATTAGTTGCGATATCAAAGTCTTTAGGCTTATAACCCATTAAAATATCTCGAATTGCTCCACCTACTATAAAAGCATCGTATTTATTTTCTTTAAGTACTTTTAGAGTATCTAAAGCAGAATCACTTATTAACCCATGGTCAATTTTATTTGATTTAAAAAATGAGTTAATTTTTTTTTGAAAAACCTGCAGAAGATTACTATTCATGAATTATGGGGATCAAATATTTTTTTTCCAAAAAATATCATTAAGCTGGTTAATTTTATTTAAAGACCTTGCCAATACAAATAGCATATCAGATAGACGATTAATATATTTAAGAGAGGCTTCATTGACTTTATCAGTTTGAGCTAGTTTAAATAAATTTCTTTCAACTCTTCTACAAACTGTTCTAGCCAAATGGCAATAGGAAGAAATTTTAGACCCACCAGGTAAAATAAATTCTTTTAATGGTTGTAATTGATTGTTCATCTCATCAAGACTACTCTCAAGGAATTCAATTTTTTTATCATCTATGACAATATGGTTCGGTATTGATAACTCACCACCAATATCAAATAAATCATGTTGAACCCTTTCAAGAATTGCTTTTTTATCATCAGGTATTTTTTCTGTTAAAACAATTCCAATAATTGAATTTAATTCATCAATATTTCCCAGTGATTCAATACGGGAATGAAATTTATCAATACGTGAGCCATCTCCAAGACCAGTTTTTCCTTGGTCACCAGTGCGTGTATATATTTTTGAGAGTCTATTTGCCATAATTAACCATTATCATTATTCTACATTAACCTACTTTATTTTTTATTTTTATCTCTATAATTAGAATTACAATGAAAATAATACAACCAATTGGAATTTTTGACTCTGGTATAGGTGGTATATCAGTAATGTCGCATATTCAAAGCTTACTTCCTGATGAAAGCTTAGCTTATGTCGCAGACTCTTTATACGCACCTTATGGGTTAAAAAGTAATTATGAAATCTTAAATCGATCTAAAGCTATTATAGATTATTTAATTAAAAATAAATCTGCAAAGTTAATTGTGGTGGCTTGCAATACGGCAACAGCTGCAGCCATTAAAGATCTTCGTCAAATATATAAAATTCCAATTATCGGTATGGAGCCGGCAATAAAGCCAGCTACTAAGTCAACTAAATGTAAAAGAGTTGGTATTTTGGCAACAAATGGAACGCTGGAGAGCGCAAAATTTTCTGCATTACTAGAAACTTATTCGGGAGAAATTGAGTTTAATACGCAGCCTTGTCCTGGCTTGGTTGAGCTTATAGAGCAGGGACGAATTGATGATTCATCTGTAAAGAATTTAATCCAAAAGTATTTGGAGCCATTAATTGAAAGAAAAGTCGATACAATTGTCCTAGGCTGTACCCACTATGTTTTTATTAGCAATATAATAAAAAATATAATGGGGTCTGAAGTAAAAATAATCGATACGGGTTTAGCTGTAGCTAAACATGTAAAGAGTGAATTAGAGAAGTTTGATTTACAAAATAAATTAGAAGGTAAATGTTATTCAATTTCAACGAATAGCACTAATCAAGAAATGGAAGAAATTATTAGATCTACTACTATAAATTTAGATTTTAAATTTAGTTATTTTGATAGTTGGAGTTAATTATCATTAATCAACATAGCTTAACCAATGGTCGTAATCTGGATTGTCTCCTTTAACAGTATCAAAATAGATTGCTTGTATTTTAGAAGTTAATGAACCTTTTGTGCCTTTTCCGATAAGCCTTCCATCAAGCTCTTTGATTGGAGTAACTTCTGCAGCAGTCCCAGTAAAAAAAGCCTCGTCAGCAGTATATACCTCATCACGTGTGATACTTTTTTCAGTCACTTTAACATCTAATACTTTAGCTATAGTTATGACTGTATCTCTTGTAATACCTTCTAAAGCGCTAGTTAAGCTGGGTGTAATTAACTCACCATTTTTTACTATAAAAATATTCTCCCCAGTTCCTTCAGCAATAAAACCCTGGGTATCCAATAATAATGCCTCATCATAGCCATCATTAGTTGCCTCTTGATGCGCCAATATAGAATTCATATAATTCCCATTAGCCTTGGCTTTCGTCATTGTACTATTTACATGATGCCTAGATAAAGATGATGTTTTAACCTTAATTCCAGAATCAAGAGCCTCTTGACCCATATATGCCCCCCAACTCCACGCAGCGACTATCACATTTGTCGACAATTCTTTTGCAGAAATACCCATTGCTTCGGCACCATAAAATGCCATAGGTCGAATATAGCCAGACTTTAAATTATTTCTGCTAATTGAATCTTTATGAGCCTGATTTATTTGAGCAGGAGTAAAAGGTAGTTTCATCCCCACTATATGGGCAGAGTTAAACAATCTTCTTGTATGGTCTTCCAATCGAAAAATAGCTGGACCTTTTTTTGTTTCATAAGCCCTTACCCCTTCAAAAACCCCTAAACCATAGTGAAGGGTATGTGTAAGCACGTGAGTTTTTGCTTCACGCCAAGGGATAAACTCATCATTAAACCAGATAAGTCCATCACGATCTTCCATTGTCTGTGGTATTGCCATAATGCCCCTTTAAACTTTTAATATATTTCCTTGTCCTAATTCAGGATATCCTGAATGACCTATACTTAGCATGATAAAATGAAAGTCAATTTTTAAGAAACTATATATGAATAAATTTTTTGTTATTTTACTACTATTATCAACTTTATTGTCTTGTTCGGACAATAATTTAGTTTTTAATGGATCTAATTTAACTGAAGTTAAATTAGATTCTAATTTTGAACTGACATCACACAAAGGTGAAAAGAAAACTACCAAAGATTTTAAAGGCAAAGTGGTTGCAATTTTTTTTGGATTTGCTAGTTGTCCTGATATATGTCCTACAACAATGGTTGAGCTTAAAAATATTAAATCAATGTTGGGAGAAAATTCAAATCAATTAGAAGTTTTATTTATTTCACTTGATCCTGAGAGAGATACACTAGAGTTATTAGGGGAATTCATACCTTCTTTCGATTCATCGTTTATTGGCCTTACTGGCACTATTGAAAATATTGAAAAAATTACTCGGCAGTTTAAGGTTTATAGAAAAAAAGTTACTCAAGGAGACTCTTATACAATTGATCATTCATCCGGCATATATTTACTGGATAAAGATGGAGAAATTAGAGTTCGTCATTCATACGGCTCAGAGATTAAATTAATCGTTGAAGACATTGAAAAACTAATTTAGCCTATTCTGTAGAGCTTAAATCTATTATTTTTTAGATATAATTCTGCTTCCTTATAATTTGGAAATAATAATTGGACTTGTTTCCAAAAATCACTTGAATGATTCATAAATTTTAAATGTGATAATTCGTGACATATTACATAATCGATAACAAATAGCGGGGCTTGAATTAATCGCCAGTTTAGCCTAACTTCTTTTCTATTGTTACAAGTTCCCCATCTAGTTTTCGCATTCGATATTAATGTGGCTTTCACTTTTAAATTATTTTCCCTGCATAATTCTTTGACTCTTTGAGTAAAATAATCAAGTGCATACTTTTTTATCCATATTAGAAAAAATTTTTTTAATTTAGGATGATCTGATAAATTTTTAAATTTAAAAGAGCATTGATTCCCCTCAATAAATATATTATTTTCACCTTCTCTTAATGAAATTAAGAGTTCTTTGTCGAAAATTTTAAATTTCGCCCCATTATGTATTTCAAAAGGCTCTTCATCATTAAAGATTAGTAATAATTTTTTTTGAATCCATTTAGATTTTTTTTGAAGCAACTGATTGATTTTGTAATTTGTCATTAAGATTGGTGCATTAACAATAAGACCTTTAGGTGTAATTTTTAAACTTACCGTGCGCCTATATTTTTTTATTAATTCGTAATTAATAAAAGAACCATCATGGAGCTTTAGTTCTTTGATATCAGAAAGGCTAAACATTTATTTTTAACATTTCTAATTCAATCCAATCTTTAGCAATTTTATTTGCTTCTTCTGGTGTGTTAGTCGAAGTGTTTATTGATGAGCCTATTGATACAGTTATTTCACCTGGTTTTTTTAAGAATGAGTTTTTAGGCCAAAAATATCCAGCATTATGCGCCACAGGGATGATATTTATTTTAGTCTTTTTCGCTAACCAAGCGCCACCAATATGATATTTACCAATTTCTTTTGGCTTGATCCTAGTGCCTTCTGGAAAAATAACAATACAAAACCCTTTGTTTATTCTATCAATACCCTGACTTAGCATCTGCTCTAAAGCCCTCTTACCTGCTTTTCTATTTATTGCGATAGGGGATGTCATAGATAATCCCCAGCCAAAAAAAGGAATCCATAATAATTCTCTTTTAAGCACCCAGACTTGAGGTGGAAAAATTTTTTGAAATGCAAGAGTTTCCCAAGCTGATTGGTGTTTAGATAAAATCATGAATGGCTTTTTAGGTATATTTTCAAGTCCATTTACTTTAAATCTTATATTGCAAGATATTTTCAGCCAAAATAATATTGTCTTAGCCCATAAAGAAATAATTTTATAACGAGTTAAAGCTGATAAAGGGAATGTTAAAATTGAGATAATTGTGAAGGGAATTGTAAAAGCCCACATACCTATTTGAAAAATTAAAGATCTTATTAAAATCATTTATTTTTTAAGAATCTTATCAACTGCTTCTGAAAGATTATTAAAAATCCATGTATTTTTTGGATAAGCTTTGTTACTAAATGTTTCTTCACCTTTTCCAGTCTTAACTAGGATTGGTTGAGCGCCAACAGACTCATAAGCAATTAAATCTCTGGGTGCATCGCCAATAGCAGGAACATTTTTTAAACTAGTGCTAAAACGAGAACTTATTTCCTTAAGCATTCCAGATTTAGGTTTTCGACATTCACATTTTGCATCTTCAGTATGCGGACAATAAAAAATAGCATCAATATGGCCACCAACTTGTGCTAATAAATCCAACATTTTCTTATTAATTGCATTCATTATTTCAATATCAAATAAACCTCTTCCTATACCCGATTGGTTGGTTGCAATGATAACAATAAATCCATGTTGATTTAATCGAGCAATTGATTCGAGGCTATCTGGAATAGGTATCCATTCATTAGGGTTTTTAATATAATGGACACTATCTTGATTTATCACTCCATCTCTATCTAAGATAACAAGCTTCATTGGTTTAATTAGCCAACTTAGAAATGTCAGCAACACAATTCAAAGAAATATGTAGTTGTTTTAATAAGTTATGCCTATTAATTTTTATTTTTTCATCTTCAGAGTTAACCATAACATTTTCAAAAAATTCATCAATAGGATTTTTTAAATCTACTAATGAATTCAAGGCAGCAATAAAATTTTTTTCTTTTAAGGCTTTAATTATTAGAGGGTTAAGTTTGGTTATAACTTTAAAAAGTTGAATTTCTTCATCCTCTTCTAAAAGTGATTCATCTACTTTTTCAATTAACCCGGTAAACTTTTTAAGTATATTCGAAACTCTTTTATTTGCTGCAGCGAGGTCTTTGGATTGCTCTAAGTTACTAAATTTCTTAATAGCATCTAACTTATTAATAATATCATTTAGATAATAAGGTCTTGAAGAAATAACAGCATCAACTTCATTTGAGGTAAAATTTTTATCTTTAAGATAATTAGATAATCTTTCATAAATAAAAGTTTTTAAATTACCCCCTGTATCTTTTTTATTTTTTGGTGTGTGGCTATCAATTAAATTTGAAAAATTAAGTGGAATATTTTTTTCTATTAATATGCGTATTATTCCAATAGCATTTCTTCTTAAACTAAATGGGTCTTTATCACCAGTTGGTTGTTCGTTAATTGAGAATAGTCCAATTAGAGTTTCAAATTTTTCTGCTAAAGCAGCATAGTCACCGAATGTATTTCTTGGTAATGAATCTCCTGAAAATTTTGGCTTATAATGATCTTCAATTGCTGATGCTATATGTTTAAATTGAGCATCTTCAGAAGCGTATATTGAACCCATTATGCCTTGAAGTTCTGGAAATTCTCCAACCATAAGGCTTAAAAGATCTGCCTTGGAGACTAATGCAAAGTCTTTAAAATTTACATCTTCATTAAAATTAAGTTCCTCTGCAATATATTGTAATATTACTGAGACTCTCCCAGCCCTTTCGGCTTGAGTACCTAATTTATTATGGTAAATAATAGATCCAAGTTTTTTTGAAAGTGATTTAAGAGATTGTTTTTTATCTTTTTCAAAAAAGAATTCCGCGTCAGCAAGTCTAGGCCTAATAACTTTTTCATTACCTTTTATTATATTTGTTGCATCTTTTGGTGTTAGATTTGAGACTATTATAAAGTTATTTGTAAGATGATTATTTTTATCAAATAATGGAAAATACTTTTGATTAGATTTCATACTTAAAATAAGACATTCCTGAGGGACCTTTAAAAATCTTTCCTCAAATGATCCAGTCAAAATATTTGGCATTTCAACTAAAGCAGTAACTTCATTTAATAAGGCCTCATCATCAATAATATGAAGCTCTTCTTTGAATGATTTAGCAGCTAGAATAATATCTGAATATATTTTTTCTTTTCTTTGGTTGTAATTTACGATAACCCCACCAGTTTCTAATAATATCTTTTCATAATTATCTGCATGATCAATGGTTAATATTTTTTCTTTAGATTCAAATCGGTGCCCCAAAGATTTATTATTTGCTTCGAATCCAAGTAATGATATCTTTAGTATTTTTTTACCGTGCAATATTAGTAAGTTTTTTATAGGCCTTACAAAATTTACAGAAGTCCACCCATCTTCTAATTGATAAGACATCATTTTTTTAATTGGAAGTTGATTGATACAATTATTTATTATTTCAGATAAGATATCTTCAAGATTTATGCCGGCAATATCTTTTTCAATATATAAAATTTGCTGACCCTTCTCATCTTCTTTTTTTATTCTTTTTATAGCTTCATCAGTTTCGTCGAGTGATTGCAGCTTTTTTGATAGAGCTTGTGTGCTCTGACCATTCTCATCAAAGCCAATTTTAGCCGGCATAAGCTTGATTAATTTTTTTTGATTTTCACTTCTCTCGGCAACATCTAATATTTTAACTCCAAGCCTTCGAGGTGTTGAAAAAACTCTCATATCAGAATTCTTGATTAGACCTTGCTCTTGTAATCCTTGTGTAATTAATTGCCCAAATTTTTCTCCTAGCTCTTTCAGTGAATGAGGTGGTAATTCTTCAGTTACAAATTCAATAAGAAGTGTTTCTAATTTCATTTTTTCTCTTTTTTTGAATTTAAAGATGAAATAACTTCTGCTGCATGCTTTGATTCTGCAAGAGGGAAGCCTAGCTTTTTTCTACTTTCTAAATAAGAATTAGCTACTAAACGAGAAATAACTCTAATTCGACCAATATAATCTGCCCTTTCTGTTACGCTGATAACTCCTCTAGCATCTAGTAAGTTAAAAGTATGGGCTGCTTTTAAAACTTGCTCATAAGCGGGCAGCGCCAAGTTATTTTCTACTAAGTAACCTGCTTGTTTCTCATGTGAAGAAAAAGCAGTTAGTAGAAACTCTGAATCACTATGCTCAAAGTTATAAGCACTTTGTTCAATTTCATTCTGAAGAAATACATCTCCATACTTTAAATCTTTAGTCCATTGTATGTCGTAGATGCTATCTACGTTTTGTATATACATTGCCAATCTTTCCAGGCCATAAGTAATTTCTCCTGTTATGGGTTTGCAGGCAATTCCCCCTACTTGTTGAAAATATGTAAATTGGGTAACCTCCATACCATTAAGCCAAACCTCCCACCCCAAACCCCATGCGCCTAAAGTTGGATTTTCCCAATTATCTTCTACCAATCTAACGTCGTTATTTTTGAGATCAAACCCCAGATTTTCTAGTGATTTCATATATAAATCTACTATATTTTCAGGTGATGGCTTTAGTGCCACTTGAAATTGATAGTAATGTTGAAGTCTGTTTGGATTTTTCCCATAGCGACCATCCTTTGGCCTTCTACTAGGCTGTACATAAGCAGCTTTCCATGGTTCAGGCCCAATAGATCTTAAAAAAGTTGCTGTATGAGAAGTGCCAGCACCAACCTCCATGTCGTATGGTTGAATTATGGCGCAACCATTGTTGCTCCAGTATTCTTGAAGATTAAAAATAATTTCTTGGAAAGTTAGCTTCATATTTAATGTTTTTTAATTAGCTTGCATTTTACTGCTTTTTTGAAGCACCTCAAAGGAAATAGGTGATAACAAATTTTTCACTTAAAGAATAATTTTTTTAAATTTAAAATTATACTGTCTCTGAAATATAGCAATAAAGTTAGAATACATAAGAAATAAATTATAAAATTATTGAATAACATATATGGCGTTGCCCCACTATAACCCTGGACGTCATGTCTAAGATCACCAGAGGTAAACTGCTGCAATTTTTTTAATACCTTACCATCCCGCGTAATAAAAGCAGTTACACCAGTATTGGTAGATCTTATCATCATTTTTCTATTTTCGATTGCTCTTGCCTGTGAGATTTGTAAATGTTGCTCAGCTGCAATGGATTTACCATACCATGCATCATTACTTATATTTACTAAAACATTAGGTTCACTAGTGTACTTATCATGCCAAGCAATTTCATTACCAAAAACATCTTCGTAGCATATATTTATCCCAAAACCCAATTCTTTTATTTTAAATAAAGCCACTGATTTATGCTTTCCTTTACTTAAATTAGCGAAAGGAATATTAAGCCAATTTTGATATATATATCCTAAATATTTTTTTAAGGGTATGAACTCACCAAATGGAACAAGGTGATTTTTTCGATACAGTGCCTCATAGTCTTGGCCTATAAGTAATGCAGAATTATAGTATTTACCCATACTTTCTTCAATTGCACCAAAAATAATATACCCATCATTATATGCAACGTGATCTTTTATTTTTTTTAAAAAACTTTTTGGTATTTTATTGATTTCAATTGGGATTGAGGTTTCAGGAAGAATGATTAAAGAAGCATCACTATTAAGTATAAGTTTCTCATAATGATTAAGGGATTCGTTAACCATATTCCTATTCCATTTTTTATCTTGAGAAATATTGCCTTGAATAAGGGAAGTGCTTATAGTTTTGCCTATAGGCTTTGACCATTCAATACTTTTAAGATATTGCCCACCTCCCCAGATAAAAATAAGAAGTATTATTAGATATAGTTTATTTGATCTTTTTGTAAAAAGTTGAAAAATTAAAACAGATGAGAGTACGACTAGAAATGAAACTCCATGAATCCCAAGTATCGGTAAATAACCAATTAAGGGACTATGTGGTACTTGGCTATATCCAAGTGAAAGCCATGGAAAACCTGTAAAGATAATACTTCTTAATAATTCAATTAGAGTAAAAAAGGCTGGTATAAAAAATAAGTTATCTTTATATTGATTAAATAAAGAAAAAGGTAAAAAGAAAAGGGCGAGAAAAAAGCATAAGGAAAATGTTGAAACTAAAGCTATAAAAGAGGGCATCCCCCCGAATTGTTGCAAACATATATAAACCCAATAAATACCAGTAACAAAAAAACCAATTCCAAATACGAGGCTTTTTATTTTTGATTGATTATTTTTATTTGTTATATAAAGAAGCCCAATGATTGTGAAGAATATAATTGGATAAAAATTAAAAGGTGCGAAAGCAAGAATTGAGGACGCGCCCAAAAAAAACGGTATTAAGTAATTACGGAAAATAACTCGAAATATCATAAATGTACTATTTTTATATAAACCAAATAGTACTTTAACTTTAATAAAGCTTAACGACTAGTCTAGAAAACGCTATTAGGGCTCTCAACATCATATTTTTTTGCTTCAATAGTAGTTGTCTCATCAACTTCATTCATAAATACAACTGACTCAACATAACCATCTACAATATCTAATTCTGTTGTTGGGAAGTATTTACCATTTTCATCGGTATTAATATTATGGTAATACCATGTCCTTGCAATCACATCATTGCTTGATTTCATTTTTAACTCTATTCTTTTTGCTGGCTCACCTAAAATACTAAGAATTTCATCTGGAGTTAGGATTCCAATTTTCTCAACAAATCTAATATCCATTGTTGGCAGCTCAGTCATGATGGGGTCTTCCTCTTTATTTCCATCATTTTCATGATGGTTTGCAAAAGATAGAGTCGAGTTAAGAAGGAAAAGAATGGCAATTAAATATTTCATATTTATCTCTATGTTGTTAAATGTTCTTGTTATGAGTGTCGTTATTGACAGTAAGTTCAAAAAATCTAATTTTTGGATTTTGGTAAATCAATACGGATGAGAATGGAGTGAATTTGCCTACTATCTGCCCTTAAGATAGTAATATCAAATCCATCAAATGAAACTTTTTCATTTCGTTGGGGAAGGTAGCTAAATTTTTGAGTAATTAACCCACCAATCGTTGTAAATTCATCATCACTATAATTTGTAGCAAAATAATTATTAAAGTCTGATATTTCTGTACTAGCCTTTACTCTAAATTGCCGGTCTTGGTCTTCAATAATATTATCTTCAGTTTCGTCATAATCAAATTCGTCTTCAATATCACCAACAATTTGTTCTAAGACGTCTTCGATGGTTACCATGCCAGAAACTCCACCATACTCATCAACCACAATAGCAATATGATTTCGATTGGTTCTGAAATCTTTAAGGAGAACATTGAGACGTTTTGATTCTGGAACAAAAATTGCAGGTCTTAAATTATCGCGTACCTCAAATTCTTGACCGGAAGTGAATCTTAGGAGATCTTTAGCTAAGAGAATTCCAATAACGTTATTGATACCTTCTTCAATTACAGGAAATCGTGAGTGACATGTTTGAATTACAAAAGGAATAAATTCTTCAATTTTTTTAGAAATATCAATAACATCCATTTGCGACCTCGGAATCATTATATCTCTCACATGCATTTCTGAAACATTTAATACCCCCTCCAACATCATCAAGGCATCAGAGTCCATCATATTTTTGTCAAATGCCGATTTTAGGATATCTGCAAGCTGCTCTTTGTCTTTTGGTTTTAGCAAATAATTTTTTATTTGCTTTATCAGTTCAGTTTTTTTCTTTTTCATATAATAAATTTTAACTATTTAGTAGGGATTTTCAAACCCATATTTCTTTAAAATTTGAATTTCTTTTTTTTCCATCTTGCTTGCATCTAATTCTCTATCATGACTATAGCCTAAAAGATGAAGATAGCCATGAATTAAAAGATGAGCATAATGAGAGTGAATTTTTTTATTATAAATTTTAGCTTCATTTTTAATAATTGGATGACAAAGAATAATATCTCCAATTATGGGATTTTCAGAAAGGCTGAAAGATAAAATATTGGTTGGTTTTTTTTGATTTCTATAACTATAATTTAAAGATTCAGATTCTTTTTCACTAACAATCCTGATTGTAATACTAGAATTTTTCTGAAATATAGAGCTCAACCAAAGTTTACAATCTTTTAGTTTTAGTATTTTATTTTTATGAAGAGTGTCTTGGATATAGATAGAAATATTTTCTTTTAGCATCATTAACTTATTTTAATATTTTCATATTTTTCGTATGCAATAATTATTTTTTGAACAAGCGGATGCCTTACTACATCTTCTGCGGTGAATTGGGTAAATTCGATACCATTAATTTTTTTAAGAATTTTTTGTATTTCAATTAAACCACTTAATTGTCCTTTGGCTAGATCAATTTGTGTTACATCTCCAGTTATTACTGTTTTTGTCCCAAAACCAATTCTAGTTAAAAACATTTTCATTTGCTCAGGGGTTGTATTTTGCGCTTCATCTAAAATGATAAAGCTTTTATTTAATGTCCTACCTCTCATATAAGCGAGTGGAGCAACCTCCAGAATTCCTTTGTCAAACATTTTTGTAACATTATCATATCCAGCCAAATCATATAATGCATCATAAAGAGGCCTTAAGTAAGGATCAACTTTTTGGGCTAGGTCGCCTGGAAGAAAGCCTAATCTTTCTCCTGCTTCAACAGCTGGCCGAACTAAAATAATTCTTTTAACTTTTTCGCGATTAAGAGCATCTACAGCTGATGCAACAGCCAGATAGGTTTTTCCTGTTCCAGCGGGCCCTATTCCAAAGTTAATATCTTGTTTTTGGATATTCTGTAAATATTCAATCTGTCTTGGAGTTCGACCTTGCAATTCATTTTGTTTTGTTAAGAGTTGTGGAGATTTTTTTACATCGGAAGCATTTATTTTATTTAGTTGAACCAAACTAAGCTGAATATCTTCTGGATTAATTGGCTTAGTTGATTTGCTATAAAAACTTTCTATCAACTGAAAACCAAATTCTATATTTTCTTTATCTCCATTAAGAACAAAGCTTGAACCTCTTCTGTTTATTGCAATTTCGAGACCAGTACTAATTTGCTTTAGATTTTCGTCAAATGGACCACATAAATTTGACAACATGATGTTATTGTCATTCGGAAGTTGTAGACTTTTTTTCATTTAATTAACAATTACGCCTTGAATATTTTTATCTAAAATTTTATCTATTTTAACTTTAACAAATTGGTTTAATAATGATTTATCTCCTTCAATTTCAACTACTCTATTATTATCTGTTTTGCCTAGAAATATCCCAGCTTTTCTTTTTGACATACTGTCTATTAAAACCCTTTGCATTGTTCCCAACATTTTTTTAGTAAAAATTTCACCTTGATATATATTTTCTGTTTGAAGGTCATGAAGGCGCTCTAATTTTTGTTCATGAGGAGTTAAATCCTCTAAGTAAGATGCAGGTGTTCCAGGTCGAGGGCTATAAATAAAGCTGTAAGAGTAATCAAATTCTAACTCTTTCATAAGTAACTTTGTTGAATTAAAATCTTTAATGGTTTCAGTTGGAAACCCAACAATAAAGTCTGATGTAATTGAAATATCTGGACATTTTTCTCTTAATTTTCTTATGATAGATTTGTATTCCAAGGTTGTATAATTCCTTTTCATTGCAGATAAAACTCTGTCAGAACCTGCCTGAATTGGTAGGTGAATCATTTTAGCCAGCTTATCTATATTCTTAAAACAATCAATTAAAGCATCATTCATTTCGTTAGGGTGGCTTGTGCTAAAGCGAATCCTTTTAATTTCATTTATTTCAGCAACATATTCTATTAAAGTAGCAAAGTCAGCTACCTCTCCATTCTCCATTAAGCCCCTATAAGCATTTACATTCTGACCCAGCAAGGTAATTTCACTTACATCTTTAGCTATAATTTCTTTTAAGATGTCATTAAGAGGTCTTGATACCTCCTCTCCTCGAGTATATGGCACAACACAAAAAGAGCAGTATTTACTACAACCTTCCATTATTGAAACCATGGCAGATGAGCCTATTGAACTTAATGTGGGAAGACGATCAAATTTTTCAATTTCTGGAAATGATATATCTATTTGTGGCTTTCCACCTTCCTCTCTTGCTTTAAGAAGTTCGGGTAGCCGGTGAAGTGTTTGAGGACCAAAGACTATATCAACAAAAGGGGCTTTTTTTATAATATTAGCACCTTCTTGG
>Ga0209816_1000667_pt1 | contig 26798 bp, 31 predicted proteins | sample CoawatmetaG01DNA_FD_187509 | JGI IMG/M metagenome (GOLD analysis project Ga0209816, IMG submission 187509) | Marine microbial communities from the West Antarctic Peninsula - Coastal water metaG017-DNA (SPAdes) (version 2) | ecosystem: Environmental > Aquatic > Marine > Coastal ...
AACTTAAAGAGAGCAGTGACCATTTTGTGTACAAACATTTTCTTAACGCTGGCTCAGCTGGTGAGTTTGAAGACCAACAAAACGCTACTGGTAACTGGTCAAAAGATAATGGAGTGCTTTACGACATAAAAGCTGCTACTATTGGCGATGGAACTCCAGAGTACGGAGTGCTACAAAAAATAGTAGGAGAGCTCGAAAGTTCAAATGTAATTTCTAATATTACAAGCGACCCTAAAACACAAAACTTACTGAAAAAAGCTTTTGTAGATATGCTTTCTAAAATGTATGCTGAATCTTTAGAAGAAACTAGTGCTAGACAAGGTCAACAGAGAAGACAAGGTAAAGGTATTTCAGGTTTTGACCAAGACATGTTACGTTCTTTTGTAGTAAATGGTTCTTCTGAAGCTAATTTAATTGCAAACATGAGGTACGGGCAAGAAATTAATGTTGCACTTGGTAGGGTTCGTAAAGAAGCAGAAACAATAGATAGAAAAACTAATGACGGTAAAGCCAGCATGAAAAAAGTTTATAACATGATGGTTTTTCATTACAATGTTATGCTAAATAGAAAAGCTAGAGCGTCAGGTCTTACTGATGGTATAGCATCTACTGTAACTGCTTGGACACTTACTACTTCACTTTCATATCACCTTCAAAACGCAACACAAACTATAGCTGTAGCTGTTCCTATAATAGCAGCTGATTTTGGTAGCTACTCGCAAACCATAAAAGAGTTAACAACTGGTTACGCAATAGCGCACAAGATGGTTAGCTATGACAAAAAGTTTCCTTTTATAGGCAGTAAAGACGCTACATGGACAGTTAACGTTGACTCAAGTAAAGCGCCTAAAGAGTTGCAAGAGCTACTTGCTTTACTAGAAGAAATGGAACTACTAGACTTAGGTATTGAGCAAGACCTTGCTGACGTAAATGCAGCTGAAACAGGATTTGCATCTGTAGATGCTACGCTTAAAGGCGCTGGTACTATGAGCCATAGGCTTTACCAAGTACCAAGAGGTGTAGAAGCATACAACCGTATCTCCACTGCTATAACAGCCTACAACTTAGCTGTAAAAAATCCTAAAGTTATGAAAATTTTAGATACAAATCCTTTGGACTACGCTATTAAGAAAGTCCAAGATACACAAGGAGACTTTACCGCTGATGGCGCTCCTGCTGCAATTAAATGGGCAATAAATAATGTTACCTTTGGTAAATTAATGGTTCAATACAGAAAGTTTCCTATACTAATGGCTATGAATTACATACGCTCAACAGATATGGCACTTTCTGGAGCAACCGAAGAAGAAAAGAAAATAGGGCGTAGAGCAATTAGAAACTTAGTTGCACACACAATGGTTTTATCTGGTTTGAGAGGTTTGCCTGTTATAGGCTCGGTGACGGCAGGTACTTTATTCTTTATGACTTTATTCGGAGATGATGATGATGAAATAAAGTACGATCCTACATCAACTGACGGAGCTTTAGAAAGAAGAATTAACGACATGTTCCCAGATAATCCTAAGTTTGCGGAAATGTTATACAGAGGCCCTAGTGCTGCTTTCTTAGGAGTAGATACTTCAATGAAATTAAGCCACGATAAAATATTTAGCTTAATGCCATTTACTGAATTTGAAATGAGTGAAGATGGGGTTAAAGACATAGGTATGGGCTTTATGGGCGCTACTGGGTCTACTATATTAAACCAAGCTAGAGGTTGGGAATTTATAGGTCAAGGTAATTACTACAGAGGTATAGAAAGTATGATGCCTAAAGGTGTTAGAGACCCAATGGAAGCTTGGAGGTTTATGATGGAGGGTTATACCAAAAAGAGCGGTACTTCTATAGTACCTCCGGAAGATTTTAAAGGTATGTCTATCATACTTAAAGCTTTAGGTATACCGGACAGAGACATTGTTAGAATGAAATGGAAGCGTGGAGAAATTTATCAAATAGAACAGTGGTTCCAAAAAGAACAAAAAAGCCTTAAAAACCAATACAAAGCAGCTAAAGAAAGTAACGATACAAAACTTCAATCAAAAATTAAAAGAGAATTTCTTAACCTGCAAGATGGTAAAGACCGCGCAAGAAGCTTTGGTAACAACGCTCCTAGTTTTATACCACGTTCAAGCCTTCTCAGCTTATACAATATGGATTTAAACGAATTTACGCAGTCCGAAGATATGCAGGAACAAATGAATTCCGGTAGGTTTAAACGAAACTAAAGAACTACGTATAGTTCGTCTACCAGTGTTTCTTTCTTCTTGCGTCTATCTAAATCAACGCCATGCTTACGACCAATTTTTTCCAACGCTTTAGCGTCAAGTTCCATAAGCTTCTCTTTGTTAAGTGATGCTGACCAAAATGGTTTATATTTGTTACTCATGTTTCTCCTCTTAGTTATAAAGACTTTATTGTTCTAGTAGTGTTTCAGTTTCTACGCCTTCTTCTGTCTTTACCAAATGTAAAGGGGCGCTATCGCCAAACAACTTACCGTACTTAAATTCGTAACACCTTGACTGTCCACTTGGTATTGTGGAGCCAGAACCAATGTATACCTTGACGCTAGGCGAACCGTCGGCAGCGTATATTAGATACCCACCCTTATCAAGTTCTTCTTTCATCGTCGCTGGTGCTACGCCGTGATCCTTGCACCAGTCGTTAACTGTCTTAGCAGTTATGTAAACTTTCTTATCATCTATGCACACTCTACCAACTGCAGGAGCTCTAAGCATCTCCATTGGAGACTCTTTAGTCTTAGCTCTAGCATCGTTGAAGTGTTTAGTTATGATTAGTCTTCCCGGCAACGTCGCTATAAACTGAGCGATGTGTTCACCAATGTCTGTGTTGCTTTCCTTACGGCTTTCTCTCATAAGTTCCACTTGGTTTATTGCCCACTTCTTCATACTCTTAGTGTTAAACAATATCAATCCTAGTTTCTCTGCAATCTTTCCTGCAACAACTGCGGTAACAATAGTGTCGCGGTAGAAACGTTCTTTGTTATCTTCATTAGACTCGGGGTTAAACTTCCCTCTAGCTGCCGTAAGCTGCCTACGTACCCAGTCGTGGTTCTTAATAATAAACCTAATAAAAGGTCGACACGCTTCACCATACACATTGTCCATATGGTTTTCGATAAACGATTGTGTTATGTCGGGGAACACCTTAGTTCTAAAGTCCTCGGGTAGCTGCACTTCAAAGAATCGCAACTGCGTCGCTTCAACGCGGTAACCTGCCGGTAGCTTACTGATGTTTTCGTGCAATGAGTCGTTAGAGGTAATAAAGCTATTTTTAAACCACTGCCCACCAACTGTGGCAAACTTACCATTAGAGCCAAGTCTTTCCTTGTCTCTACCATTGGCTAGTGCGTATCCTGTTCGCGTTAGTTCGTCCGGCTGCCTACCCGAGAACTCGTCTAGTAGCATAGGTAGTGAACCCATGATAGCAATTCTTTTTATAACTGCGTTCAGCGTAGCACCTTGCTCACCTGTTTGGCGTTCCATAAATTCGGGGTTGCCGTAGAAACCACATGCAATCTTAGCAGCAGTAGACTTACCTGTACCACCATGTCCAGTAAACGCAAGAGGTAACCCATGCCAGTTAGATGAACCCATTAGTTCAACAAGTATAGAACCCATGCTATGGCACAAAGCAAACTGAAACGGCTCTGCCCCTGGTCTATTGTATAAGGTGTCTATGTTAGCAATCCATTCATCAATAGAGCCGGAAGTTCCAAAGTCTACTGCTATGTCTGTAGGTATGTCCGAGTCGCACAGTACCGCCTCGTCGTCCTTGAGCTTAATCATCTTAGTTCCCATAACGAAACCTTTTCTGTCGTCTGTCCAACCAAATTGACTATATGTTTTAGTTTCTATCTTCCATGCTTGAAGCGTTTCGATTAGTCCTTCTGCAAATTCAGCCATATCATTCCTCGCTTTTTGAGTTCTTACTAAAAATATTTCTTGAGAGGCTAACGTCTTACACATTAAGTCAGCTGATGCTAACTCTGATGTAGGCATGAAGAACTCTCTCCATCTACCGTTCTTTTCTTTTGCTCTCCAGTGTACTACCCATGTGCCTTCCTTATCTTTAATTCTGTTGATAGGATATATAAACGAACGACAAAAAGGTCTCCATTGTACGACGCCGTCTTCGTCCTTGATCGACCGGGACAACGATTGACCATTCCATCTGTAGCCACTACTAGGCCAGTACGGTATGTTCTGCCCTTCTATTACTGTGTTAGGAGTTGCGGTGTTAACTGGTGATGGATTAGTTTCTTCCTCTACCGAGTTAACTTCTTCTTTATGACCTAACTGAATAGAGAACTTGCATTTGTCTGACATAGGACATTCTTCCATACAACCAAGTATGGCGTCCATCTCTATACAAGAAGTCGGGCCGACTGCCCATTCATCAATCTTCGTTTGCGTCTCTGCTTCACTGTAACCTTCGTGTCCTTTACTCCACTCGTGGATAATCTCTTGACCGTTCTCACAGTGCTTGACTACTCCGATGGCTCTATGCCAATGAGGTTCTGATATGTCACCTTTCTTGTCACGAAACTGACCAATTGCGAAACAGTGGTCTGCAACAATGTTGGCGTCTGCAGCAGGGTATTCCCCTAGTGCTGCCGCGAAAGGATTAACTGATTTGTTTTTGGTATTAGTTGGTGCAGGTGCAACCGAGTTGTCCTTTATATAACTTTGAAGTTTATTCCTAATAGTATCTAAAGGGTAAGCCTTGCCTAGTTTAACTAACTCAACCTTAACTGGTGGCTCAGTCTTACGATTGTGAGTACCGACTGGTCGAAGTATACGAGCACTGTCCATGTCAACGGCTCGGTCTGCTTTAACGCCTAGGTGAGTCGTAACATCGCGTTTTAACGCTGATAACTCCTCCCAAGTAGCCTTGTCTATGTCTGCATCTAAAGAGAAGTAACAGTGATAACCTCCACCGGATGAAGTAATAGTAGGAGTTAGCTTTAGTGCATTAGCAATCTTAATTATGTCTGCTAACGCTTCTTCTCTCGTCGCGTACTTTTTCGGATCGTCGGAGCCTACGTCGAAGTCGTCAAACAAAGACCGACATGAATGAACATTCTCTTGAGTTCTTATACGCTTCTTGTTCTTGTCCTTATCTAAGTACCAATTGTTAAATGAGTTAACTGCAAAGAAAACAGTTTCACCTAAGTCGTCAAAATGAATAGCGGCGGTAGCAGCTTCTTCAGTGCTATCGTATCGCTTGTACTTAAACCATACCCCTCCGTCTTTCGTTGGAGAAGCCAAGGCTATTATCTTGCCCCCTTTGTCGGGCAGTACTAAGTCTAAAAATTGTTGAGTTGCCATACTGCCCTTATCTAATTGCCTGTGAAAAGGTATCCGAGATACCTTTGTAAAACCGGGGCGTACCCCGGGTTAATACTATTTCAACTACTAATCGTCGAAATCCAGGCTATCTAAGGCTTCGTCTACGTCGTCTGTCTCAGCTGCAACTTTAACGTCTTTAATGGCAACTTTCTTTTGTTTCTTAAAATCAAAGCTAGGCTCGAAGTTATCCGCACCGGACGCTTCTTCACTGTACTCTACTAAGTCAACAACTTGTACTGCTTGTAACTCCAGTGAAGTGTTTGTCTTACCATCACGAGTCCATGTGTGGGCAGAGCATTGAACATTACATACAGAGCCATTGCCAATGAGTTCTTTAAACGCATTGCCGTAGACATCTACAACTACTACTGGGCGTTTAACTTTACCGTTAACACCGAACGTAGTAGACTTCTTTAGCTTAACTTGTCTAAGACCTTCTTCCAATACTACATCGTGTTCTTGGTTACGCTTAAACTTAGGAAACAAACCTGTCTCTTTATACTTATCAGCTTGAGCATCATCTAATATAACTTGGATAGTCCAGTTATGTGTGCCTTCACCTTGGTATGGTGCTTCGGGTTTATCTTCTTGTAACTTAGTCCACATGACTTTTACGTTGTCAAACGAGTACTTAGCTATTTCAGTAGCCATAATTATTCTCCTCTATGTTTTAATCGTCGAAATCTAAGTTTTCTAAAGCTTCGTCTATATCGTCAAAGTCTTCCACTTTAGTAGTCTTACCTTCCGGTTCTTTAGGCTTAGGTTCAGCCTTAACTTCCGGCTTAGGTTCAGCTTTCACTTCCATGGGAGTAATTGGAAATCCCCCTATGGTATCAATTGGAGAGTCAATAACACCTGTTATAGTATCGATAGTCTTGCTCTCCGCATTAATTACTTGGTCTACAACTTTCAGTTCGTCTTCTTCAATGAAGCGAACGGCTTTAAATGTTAACACCGGATATTCCATCTCGGGGTTAAAGCCTAGTTGAGTCACTATATATTTAGGGTCTACACCACGCTTAACTAACTGCGCACCGTACTGCCCAAGAGTTTTTAACGACGTCGCGGTTACCTTAAGTAACATTATGTCGTCGAGGTTAGTCGTTGGAGACACACAAATTCGCATCGAGTCAGAACATGCTTTCCCTTTACCACCGCGCTCTGTTATACGAGAACCCCATTGCCCATGAGGACAGATAGCACACTTCTTAGCTTGAGGTGCATCTGCGTTCTCGGAAGGCGTACTGCCATTGTTGGAATAACAGGTAGGCTTAACCAAACTACCATCTTCAACATCTTTATCATAGTACACTTTTGACTTGTGTGGGTTAGCTGACAGTATCACAACGTCAAAAGTTGTCTCAAATATTGAATACCTGTAGTCACCATGTTCTACGCTAAACACTCCACCCTTAGTAGTAAGTGTCTTAAGCCCTTCAGCTTTAGTAGCTGCTGCAAAAGAATTACTTCCACTAAAGGTTGCACCTTTAAGATGCTTAGGTAGGTCTGCTTTTAACGCAATCATGTCGTTCATTTACTTACGCCTAAAGTTAATAACCTGCGTCTCGCCCCAGTCAATACCAGGAGGTAGGTCGTTGGTTTCTGCTTTGTACTGCTCAACTGCTACCTTACTTACGCGACGCTCTAACATTTCCCAAGCGCCTTCTTCTTTTATAAAGTCTAGTAAAGTTTCCCAGTCAGCAACTTTTGCTGATGCTCTGATTGACCTGTAAGCAGTGCCAACACCTCTAGAAGATACGTTATCTATGCCCCGCTCATTAAAACGTTTTAAGAACTCAATTTCGATCTTCTCTTGCTTCTCTTTATCTTCTACGTCGTCTAGACTGAAGTCTGCCTTACGTCTTGCCCTGCGGTCACGCAGTCCAATAAATATCTTCAACAACGAATTGTCGTCCATTTCATTAACCTTTGCCATCTATGCTCTCCTTTTTATTAGATAACCAATCATTGATGTCAGCTTCATCCCATCTCAAAACTTTTTGAGATACCCTAATAGGGTGTGGAAAGCTAACTTCTCGCCTACGTAAAGCAGGCAAAGCCCCTTTACTAATCCCTAATTTTTCCGAAACTTCTTCCGGTCTAAGTAGTTTCATATGTGTACAAGTCCTTTCGTATGAGTTCAGATAGATAAGGTTACACTAAAGATTAATGCGTGTCAAGACATAACTTTGTGTCTATGCGCTTTTATTTCGTCAAGCAGTGCGCCCTGCATTTTTTGCTTGTTCTTAAGCCTTGCGTAAATCCTTTTCTCGACTTTTGTACCCTCAAGCATGATGATGAAGTTGTTCATCTTTTGTCCCGGTCTGTTGATTCTACCGTTGGCTTGCTCAAACGTTTCGTTAGAGGTAACACATGAATACCAAATGATAGTACTCGCTGCCGTTAACGTAAGACCATGTGACATCGCTGCTGGTTGCGCGACGATAACTTTTAAATCTTTACCTTTTTGAAATGCCCCAAAGATGCGGTCACGCTCTGATTTCTTTACACCGCCATGAATAATCTCAACGTTGAAGTCCTTACTCAGTTCTGCAGCTACCATCTTGACTGACGATACATAAGGTACAAACACAATAACTTTACCTTCAGCGGAAGCAACTATGTTTTTTGTCTCTTGAATCCTGGGGTTAGATGGAATAGTAAACTCAGAGCCGTCGTCGGCGTACACAACACCGCAGGCAATCTGTATTAACTTAGCCATCTTAACCGCTTCATTAACTGCCGTAATCGCACCACTATCTGCTTGTGTCTGTAACCTATTCATCATTTCTTTGTAAGCTTTGTCTTGTTCTTTGGTAAGAGCAACCATACGAGTTTCGTACATGAGTGGCGGTAGGTCTACGCATTCGTCTCTAGTAAACCTTACTGCAGGTTGCATGATGTCTTTTACTACGTCAGTTGCGTCGGGCTTAGGAATCCAAGTGAACTGCGTCAACTGTCTCATCACTTGCATTTTAAACCTGTTGAAGTAAGGCGGTACTTTGTCGGGTACTAGTAACCTACATTGCGCCCACGCATCTGTTGGTGCATTAGGTGTAGGTGTTCCAGTCATACCCCAACAAGCACGCTTCTTCTTATGCTTGTTGACTATAGTGTTTATAACTTTCCATCTATCTGTACTAGCGTTACGAGCGCACTGGGCTATCTCGTCTAGCATTACTATGTCTATGTCCTGTCTTGTTCTTAGAGCAGGTTCTATAATAGGTAAGCCGTCGTGGTTAATAATGTAAACGTCTACGTCTTGTTGTAATAGTTTTATTCGTTTGGCTCTAGTACCATGTAGTACTGCACAAGTTAGATGAGGGAAGTGATTAAATATCTCATCAGCCCAAGTTCTTTCCAACGTAGACAACGGTGCAATGATTAAGGCTTTGTTAAACTTACCTTCTTTCTTTAAATAATCATATGCCCATAGAGATGCTAGTGACTTACCAGTTCCTAGTTCACTTAGGTTAAATGCTCGTCTGTGAGTCGTAAGAAACGCTGCTGCATCTTTTTGTGCTTGAAACGGCGCGAACCTACCCGGCCAATCGTAGTAGTACCTAATAGGTGACGGTGCGTCATGCCCTAGGTTACGCAGTACCCTTGTTTCATCTAGTCGATGTGGTACGGCTACGTAGTCTACGCCTTGTATCTTTACTTGTTTAGCACTAGGTAAAACGCTTAAAACTCTTTCGGGTTCTTTAAGTTTTAGTAGTAGTGCTTTCTTTTTCTTCCATACTAACATTGCAGTTCAGTGTGGTAACGCGTACCGTTGCACTGCCTATTGTTTGTTTCCAATTTGCTCTCCTCATTAAGCCTTTGATAAGGTTCCGTATACCCCAGGGTTTTTCTTTCGCCACCCTCTGTTATTTTTTCTGTTAATTACTCGTGTGTTTGAGTCATCACCGCTACCACCTTTAGCTAACATTACTTTGTGGTCTACGTCTTTGCCGTCTCCAACCTTAGCTCTACCTGCCTTAATCGCATGACGCCTTGCTTTGTTTTGAAGCACTCGTCGCGCTTGAACTTCTGGACGCTTGTTGTAAGCTGCCTTAGTTGCAAGCGATTTTTTAGATGTTATAGTCATCTATTACCTCCCTAACTTGTTCAACGTCATCAACTACTATAGCAACACCTTTTGCATTATTAATACCTGCAATCTCTCTATCTTGGTTTGCCGTCGTGTTGCCTATCTTGCCCGGTGATTTAACTTCGAAGGCCAAAAAATGACCTTTGTAACATACTAGTATATCCGGACACCCTACTCTACCCATACCGTTCGACACTGGCAGGTAGTACCATGCACCAGTTGTTACTAAGTACTCTTTAATTTTCTTCTTTACCTTACCTTCCGGTGTCATAGCCATAGCTTATTCTCCACAGAAATCGCACAATTTTTTACCTACTGGACACCAGTTACGGCATAAACCCGAGGGCTTTGCCTGCCACTTGTCCTCGTTGAATGCTATCTCTAACCGATCAACTCTTGGTAGAAACTCACTCCATATCTCTTGTATCTGCGCTCTCGTATATACTTCTTTATCAAATGATGAGTCTTTTAGCCAAATAAAACCGCACACTACTTTCTCTATCCATGGGTAGTAAGCAAAAGCTAACGCAGCGAACAACATAAGTTGGTCTGAATTAGGCTTACGCTTGCCTGTTTTCCAATCTAGTAAGTAAGCTTTCTTAGAACCTACTACACCTATGTCTACGATACCTCTACACCATACATTCTTAGCCATCCATTTGGTAGGCTTAAAATTGTTGTCTATAGCCATACGTTCTTCTACTAAACGTTTACCCTCGTATGTAAAAATTTTATCTACGTACTTAGCGTATTTCTGTAAGTCTTTAGGCAGTTGATTTTTACCGTTAGCATAGTCCTCTAAATGTTTATGGACTTTGTTACCCCATATAGATGCTTCATGTTGCTTTTCATGTGACTCTTTGGTTACTCGTGTAAGTTGATACCTACGAGGGCAAGTTTCAAACGCCGTTAACGCCGAGTAACTCCAAGGTCTAGTCGGTTTTACCATCTGCTATTTCCTGTTTACGAAACTTATCTAAGTACTTATCCATGTAATGGTCGTAAGCTTCGTCGTAACTTACAGGACTGCCACTTGACGCTACTTTATCAGCGTACTTGTTAGCCTCGTCCTCGCACTTGTCTTTATACGTCTTTTTTCCAGTCTGCATTAGTTTTCCTATGCCCACGCCACGCAACAAATCCACCGATGCGGAGTGCGTAGTAAGCTAAATAATTTAGTACGAAGAAACCGTTCACACATATATTTATGTCGCGAAACGTTTCGTCCATCCATTTTTGGTCAACAGTACCATGTGCAGTCTCTTTGTTTGAGTGCAGTAAAGTTTGGTACTTATACCCATAGTCATGGACTAGTCCACCCATGAGCAATACACCCATTGGCGACAACCATGACCTTAAGAACTTAGGCACAGATGCCCCATCAAACTTAAAACCTTTTGGTACAACAAAAACAGCACCATCTATACTGTATGTCCAGTCGTCTACTATTTCCCATTTGCGTGAGGCGGTGAGCCACATTTTTATACCTTTCCAAAAACCAACACCGCTTGTACCCATAGGTAATGGTTTCATGTGTGGCATTTCTTCTGACACGAAAGTTATTTTTGGGTCTCTCTTGTCAAGTTTGTTAAAAAGCCATCCAATTAGTATCGCGGATACTACTACACCATAAATTATGTACATCATGTTTTACTCCTGTTTTTTGTGTGATGAGTCGTAAGTGTACACTATTATTTAGCGTCGCCGTACGTATCTGCAATGTCGCCTTCGCTCCAAGTTAAGAGTTCTGGCCACCATGTAGGAGGTGTTCGCATTATCTTTTGTACCATGTCGAGCGTCGTTTGAGCTGCACCCGTAGGAACGACATAGACGAGTTCGTCGTGAACCATCAATGCAGGTATAAGCTTCGACACTCGTTGTATCTCTAAGGCGTTGTCTGCTATCACACACCTAGCCAAATGCTGAACAATGTTCTCGTCTATTTTCCCTGCATATATCCTTGCCTTGTTACGACCTTCGCCGTATACAAATTCACTTCTGCCTGTTTCTTCATTAGCTTCTGTGCGTAAGTTAGGGTATCTGATTACCCCTTTAGGTGTTTGTAACCCTTCGGGAATAGGGTAAACCATACCCCATGGGTCTACTGCTCCACCACTAGCACCACGCAATATTGTGCCTAAAGCTTTGTGACAAGTTCGCCACCCTCTAGTTATCTCGGGGTAAGCCATTCGCCAAGTGTCGACGATGTCTTTAGATTCTTCCAGGTTGAGTTCGACGCCACCCATAAGTTTTGCTACTTTTTGGAATGTCGGCGCACCTGCACCAAAGCCTAATCCTAAGTGTGCAACCTTACCAACTTGGCGTTGGACTTTAGTTACGGCGGTGTCTTCCACTTCATATAAAGTACTAGCGAAGTCTTTATATAAGTCAGCGTTCTCTGTATCTTTCTTAAACAACTCCATGCTTGAGGGAACTTTCCATAAGAAGTGGTTAACTCTTAACTCAATACCCGATAGGTCAGCCACTACGACCTTATATCCCTTGGGTGCAATGAGAGACTTACGCAATGCGTCTGATGGTTTAGGGGAATATGGATTTATCCTCGGTAAATTTTGAGGGTTATATGCCCACCCCGACCAACGACCAGTAGTGTCGGCTCCATAGTACTTGAGGGGGATAGGAACTTTTCGTTGTGGGTGTGCTTCAGTTGCAGCGAGGAACGACGCAATGCGAGTTTGTAGTATAGTACTCTTGGCATCTAACCGAGCATTTGAAGCCATTGCTACTAATGGGTTGTCATGTTCCTGTAAAGCAATGAAGGCTTCATCAGTCTTTGCTAGGGCAGGTATATCTTTACCTGTAGTGGGCGACACTTTAGTAGGAACTTCGACACCAACGCTACCTAGAAAATCCGCAAATTTTTTCGATGATGATAATAAAGTTAGTACCTCGGATACTCTTTCATCGTCGTCTGTCCCAGTAATAGACATCCTATCTGCTGCAACCTTAAGAACTTCACGCTTTCGTATGCCTTCTTCTACTAAGGTGTTGTTCAGTAAATCTGTATCACACTCAAACTGTGGCTCTATCAATGAGCGAATTGTCATATCTATTAGTTTTACTTCGTCTTTTTTTGTCTGTGGCATGAGTCGTTTTAGCAAACCGTAACATTGGTCGACATCAGCTTTGTTGTAAACACGCATGTCTGCAATCTCTTGTTCTGTGAAATCGCATAAGTGTCTACCTTTGGTTTGGAGCAAGGCAAAGTTATCTTTCTTACCAAGTCCATAATGAGTTACTAGCTTAGCTAGTGATAGCCCAACATCTTTAGCATGGATAGGGCGTGCCATTGCGAGGGTACAACCCCACAGCATGGGTTTGATGTTGAGTCTCCATGACAGAATCATAGAGTCAAATCCCGACAGGTTGTGTCCTACAACCCAGTACTGCGACCAGTCAATAGCGTCGCAGTATGCTTTTACTTTATCTTCACCAAATATTACTTCGGTGTCGGTGTTGCCAAACTTAAATGCACAACTGATTATCTCTGTGTCGGGGTGCATGCAGTAAGCAATAGGGGACATCTTAGTCAACGAATGACCGACATCCCAAAAAGTTTCTAAGTCAACAGTACATATTTTCATGTCGCCATCATAGCCACTATTACTACAATTACTGCTACGACAACTACATACACAAGCATATTGTCTTTAGGGTATTCAAACTTCTCTAAACCTTCCATTGGAATTTTAACCCGAGATCCGACTGCTTGCTCCTTCTTAGGCTCTACCTTATAGGGTGCAGTTTTTTTAGGCGGTTTTGTAGTAAGACCTTTCAGTTGAAATCTAGGCTTAGCTTTTTTCCTTACTGGTACACTTAAAGCTTTCTTCTCTGACCAACCATGAAACAAACGGTTGTATACTGTTTGTGCAGGCAACCCTGCGTTTTTGGCTTTTTGAGCCATACTAAGTTTTTTATTGTTTTTCATAATTATCCTCGGTTAAAAAGGTGCATCGTTAATAGAAAGAAAGCGTTCGCGTCTGTCAAAGCCTTCCTTAGACCATATGAGTCCTGCCTTAGTTAGTGACAGTACTGCTCTCTTTATACTTGAGTGTGAAGTATCAGTCAAAAAGTATGGGTGCATGATTATGTTACTTATAGTAGCGTGACCATTTTGGTGTGCTACATAACACAGTACATCAAACTCTATAGTAGACAAAGGGTGTAACGGTTGTTCGTCGCCATCATGTACTCTATCTCTTATGTCGCGTAGCAATGTGGCTTTATGCCAACCGCCTTTTAAATCTTCAATTGGTATCATGCCTTGACCTCACATAAAGTTATACCATCACAACTAAGTGGGTGGTTTACATCGGGTATGCAACATATAGTTAGCTTTGGTGGAATAGTTAAGTCTATGTCTTTGTCGGGCAATGCCTTAAACATAGGTGAACAACTCGTTAGTAGCATCAGCACAATGCCTAGCATCACAAAGACTGCTAAACCTCCTGCTGACATGAGTGTGTAATAAAGTTTCTTATGCATATTATTTCTCCTTGGTTAAACGATGGGCGACTGCCAATCGTGTTATGTTGTCTAAGTCTATGTCTAAATCCTCTACGGCTGACTTAACTGGTGATTGAGTACGCGGTGTACTCTTTTGCTCAAGTTTGCGTATGTATTCGTCGGGAACATATAACTTTAACTCGGGCATTTCTTTGATAGCTGAATTAAGTGAGGCGTGTCTACCTAAGAACTTAGTCAGTTGTGACTCAATATCACCAAACATATCTCGAGTTTCTTTGTTCTCTGCGAGTTGCTTTTGTTTATCTAATATCCACTTAGTGATAAGAGGTGTCCAGTCAGACTGTTTTATTACAGTATCACTCCATTTGTCATAGCTTGGTGGAAACAACATTCTGTGGTTGTCTGATGATTCGAGGTCAACTCGTATTGAGTTGTAGTCGTCGCCGTTTTCAAACTTTAGTCTAGCACTAGATATATCGCGACACCAACTATCGGGTAATTTACCCATAAGTTCGGGTGCTTCTTGCCACTCAATCTTATGCACAAGTTTTACAACCTCGTCGTGTAGAGGTGTGCCTATCTCAAAATTAGTTTGCTCTATGCGTTTGCTTAGTTCTGACTGCATCATACTGTTAACAGTATTAGCCACATCATCTACTAGCGTTTGTGTTTTTCTAACGTATGCCATTTTGCTCTCCTTATTTAATTATATACGAAATAGATAACAATGAACCACTTCTTATCTTATTTATTAAATCAGCACGAGTAACCGCTTGTTGCTCGTCTATTGGTTTCAAGTAATCGTTAAGAAACTTTTCCTTGTCCTTGGTGTCAAAGTTACGAGGTATAGGTACATCAGCAACACCCTCTGTCGACCAAAGACTTTGTTTCCTAATTTCTTCATGTGATAACTTACTTATGCCTTTAGCACTTAACTTTTCTAACCAGTAGTCAGTACTCCTATACCCATAGTTATCTTCGGGTGTCATTCTCGCTATAGCAGCGATATAAGCAACTGCCTCCTCTATCTTGTCGGGCTTTATCATCTCTAAAGGTATATCTCTGTTCCAATGACCTCCATGATTTAAAGTGTCTAAGCCATGATGCTTGAGGAAATGCTCAATCCACCATGCGGTTTCCCAACCACAGTTGGCTACTCCTGTATCTATTGCTTTACACACGATGTTCTTCATTCTGCCCGACCATCTACTGGTGTCAAAATCCATCTCAACGCGTGCTTCCTTAGTGGCGTAGTTCTTAGCCATACCACATACTTCTCCAAAGTTATCTTGGTGCATTATCTTTCTCCTTTAGTGTATAAATAATCTACTTTCGTAGTAGTCCGAGGGTACTCAAACCCATTCCATACTATCTGTTGCAAGTCGCTACGCAACTGCCAATCACTAGCAGTACATATGTCAGCTACTATTTCCTGTGATGATGAGTCGAGCCATGTTTCTTTAGCTATGTACTTACCTGTCGCTTGGTATGTTTGTTTCTTCTGTTGCATTTTGTAGATAGCGACTATTGCAGGTATTACTTCGTTAATGAGTATCGGGGATACTATTTTCTTGTACTCTGGGTTGGGTGTCTGAACTTTTATCATACCCATTGGTACAGGTAAACGCTCTGCACCTGCCCAGTAAGCCAAGGCATGATGCACATGCTTGCCTAAGTACATAGGCTTAGTTAGGTGTTGCCTACCCTTTAGCACAACGGCAACATTCTGCTCATGGTCAATAGCTAACTCCTGCATACCATGATGGGTTATCCATGCCTTCTTGACTGGCTCGGTACACTCTTTGTCGAGGTACAACTGTGGACACTCTTTGTCTGTCGTCGCTACTAACTGTATGCCGTAGTCGTCGTACATACGCCTGTCATACTGTTGTATATAACTCTTTACCATAACCTCACCAGTATCAAACTCTACCATGCCACCATTGGTAGCGTGAAACGCTTGGAATCTATCCCAAGATTTACTTTGGTGGTCAAATTTAAACTTCTTCATTTGTATTCCTCCTCATCTGCCCAATGGTAAAAACCTTTAGGCGTTTCATCATCATCATTCATACCACACTCACAACTTACACCATCTTTTAGTTGTCCATCTGGCCAAGCACAATCGTCACAAGTGAACTCTTGCTCGTACTCGGGTTCGGGTTCGGGTGGTATTATCCGTTCAGCAGTTAAGTTTGCAATGACTTGCTCTAACTCTGCAATTTTTTTATCTTTACTTGTACTCATAATTGCTCCATATTAAATGTAATTACCTCACCGAATGGAAAGGTATCCTTATCAGTCGTTACCCACACAGTATCTATTGCAGGTTCGTCTAAGTCGTTTTGGTCGCCCCACCCATCTGTGAAGTAAACTAGACACTCTACCTCGCCTGCATATGAGTCGAGCCAGTCGAACACAGGCTTGAACGAAGTACCACCGCCACCTACAGGCTCGAGAGTTATCGGTAACTCGTCGGGTGTGTACTCTCGTATGCCACCAATCTCATAGTCGCAGTAGATAACAGTAACTTTCTCGGGTAAGCAAGTTTCCATTATGCGATTGATGTGTGCGTTGAAGTGGGATAAGTCTTTATTGTTTAGACTGCCCGAGGTGTCTACCGCTACTACTACCTCGCCCATGCGTGGTATGTAGTCGTAGCCTGGGAGATACATACCCTGACCGACGAAACGACGATTAGGTCTGTTCCATGAGTAACCATCTCTAACCTTGGCATGCATGTATCTCTCTAACTTCTCGTGCCAAGGAGTTACTACATTAATCATATCGTCTACTAATCGCTTGATAGACTCGGGTAACTTACCCGAAGATTGGGCAGCTTTTGCCGACTGAATGGTATCAATCTTAGCTTGAGCCTCGAGGGCGTGTATCTGTGAGTCGTCTAGTGCTTGACCATCGTCGTCAGTAGCATCACCTACATCTTGACCTATACCGCCTTGGCCTAAGTCATTGTCGTCCTCGTCGTATAATTCCTCGGACGCATAACTTCTACCATTGTCGAGAGTGATACCGCCATCAATGAAGTCACCTACTTTGGCATCTATGAGTGTGTCGTTGATGACTTTGTCACATGCTACATTCCATGCCATGTGGTCTCGATGTTTGCGTCGTAGTGCATGAGATAACATGTAGTGCAAAGCCTCGTGAGCCATAAGAAACATAATGTTCTTGACTGTCAAAGGCTCTACCCATGCAGGATTGAGTATCATCTGACCTGTCGCTGACATACCCGCTGTGGGTACTTCGTCTCCATATTTGATAGGTCGCCTAGATACGGCAGTACCAAAGAATGGGTGGTCGAGTATCAACAAAGCTTTCGCCTTGCCGACCTTACGCTCGACCTCTGCTTGGTTAACAGTATCCGAGATACTAATTGTATTAGCAGTCATGCTACACCAACCCTGTCATGTTGCGAACTAGTTCATCTATCTTGGTAACCGCTTGCTCACGAGATGATTTATGGGTGCGAAGTAACTCTTTACCCATCTCACTAGAGTACGAACTAACTAAATCTCTAAGGTCGTCTATCTGACCTTGCATCATAGCGTCGTCGCTGATGTTGATTTTGTTCATACGCTCCGACACTTCTACTAAGTTGTCGACTAAGGTATCTCTGAACACAGAGCCGTCAGTACCTATCGGTACGGATAGCTTGGCGATTGCTCGTTGCATTGGCTCTATCATTGACTGAAGCACATGCTGATTAGCATTTACCTCGGCGTCATGTAGTTGTTGTTGCAATGAGTCTTTATCCTCGTCGGATATGCCTACTCTGAAATCACCAGTAGTTGGTACTGGCATGTAGCGTATGTTGATACCGAATTTTGATCGAAGTTCGTCGACCTCGGGATAGTCACTAGCGTTGGCTAAGTTTGGTTTGCCTTTGGCTATTGATATCTGTGTCAAGCGGTCAAGGTCTGCCTTGACTTCCTCGTCCCAAAACAAGCACAGAGTGTCGACTGCTTTATATGCTGAGTCAACACGCTGACGAAGTCCACTAGTAAATTCCATGTAGTGGTCTATGTTGAGCATGTCTACACCAGTAGTCCATGGCACAGTATTGTCTTTGACATATGTATAGACATCTGTAAATCTGCTGATGGTAGCTTTGACTCTGTTATCTCTACCCTCGAACAAATGCTTGTTGACATTACCCGCACCATACTTCTTGCTTTCTTCTTGGTCTAGCTTGTATGGTGAATACATATTACGCTTGACACTTATCAGTACTGCTTTCTCGTCAAGACCTTTGATGTTGACTGCCAGTTTATTAACTAGCACACCCTTAGTCGTCGGTGTTACAGGCGATGAGTCGAGCGGTACTGCTTGTCCAGTCGGTGGCGTAATTGGTATCTCGGATACTGTTTCCGTGGCAACTGCGTTGCTGATTGCATTTGATAGTATGTTATTCATTAGTTTCCTCCCATGAATATGTCTTTGTTAGCAACTGCCCAGTCAATGAATTGCTTAGTCTGTTGCAGTTTAGGGTGTAGGCGTAACGCATCTGTTACATACACCATCTGAAATTCCTTCGGCATACGCGACATGAATATCATATCTCGCTCGAACGCCTCGGGTTCTGTGGTCATAGACAACGCCGTTGATACTGCATACTTTACGGCAGGCTCGTCGGGTATCTCTATCTTGTCGGGTGATAACCTAATTGCGTCAATGCTCGGCATCTTGCCCATCAAGTCTCTCGCTGCAACCCACTCGGCTGCTGCTCCCTCACCTACTTTGCCCTCACATGCCATCATGTATAGGTCTGTCGGTAAGTCGTTGGGTACTTCGGTGAACAGTTGCGACCATGCTCGTTGTGTCGGATTGACTGAGCGACTGGCGTCGAAGTCATTGAGCAGTTGTGGTCGCATACGCAAGAACGCAATACCGAGTGGCTCGATATCATTCTCCATTGCCCAACCGCACCAGTCGTCCAGAGATGTTTCCATCTCGAACTCGTACATTCTATTGGATAAGTGGGTAAGCAGTTGTTTCGCACCTGCTCTATCTTCCACACGATTACCAGTAACAAGAAAACGAATGTCTTTGTCTAGCTTGAAAGTTGGTGTGGTACGCTCGAGCAGAAAGCCCGCCGCCCATGTTTGGTGATGAGTCGACGATTGCGGTAACTCCTCTAACACTATCAGTCCTGCACCTGTGCCTTCGCGGAACTTGTAAAACATCTCGGTAGGGTTGAAGCGTGTCTGTCCGTCAACTACTGATGGTACACCTGTAAAGTCTACTACATCATGGTTGTTGACATGCACTATCAGTATCCTATCTTCTGCTATGCCTAAGTTACGCCCGACCTGTAAACATGCGTCGGACTTACCCATTCCTGGCTTACCTTTAAAGAACGGTACGGCAGTCGGTGATTTGCGTAATATTTGAGTAGCTACGCTTACTACTTGATTGATTGATGGCATTATGCCCTCCTTGGTTTAAAGTTAAAGTAATCTACTTGCAATAGCATGAAGCACCATTGCTGAATACAGACAACTGACTGTAATCGTAGCTAACATTATGTACTTGATGTATTTGGCAAGTACTCTCTTGGTTGTAAGTTGAACTTGTACTACTTGTATATTTCGCATTTGTTTCATGTGTTTCTCCTTTGGCATTGATATACCTATGAGTCGAGCGGTTGTAATAAGTCGCTTGAATAAGACAATTTGATAATGACTTAATCAATAAAGAACAACGACTTACTTTGGAATAAGACAATAAGACAGTTTGAAACAGAGAGAGTATCCGAGATACTAAATCGTCTGCATTTTGAGGATATTTGTAAGAGTTCATAATCATTTCTATATATATTATTTATTAATGTCTTATTGTCTTATTGTCTTAATAGGCACTTGCAACCCTAACTGTATAAGCGTTCTTGTATTAAGACAAAGTTCTATATATTGTCTCAATGCGTGTCTTATTGCAGTCGGCGTGCATATACCTATGAGTCGTGCCTCAATTAAGTATCCGAGATACTCATTGCTGACAGAATTTACGACCAGACGCACGAAAACCCCGACCGAAGTCGGGGTAGTCATTTTGATATTAGTAGTCAAGAACATTAACCACTTTAGTCATTTGAGCCTTAGTCAGTCCAAACTCTTTTACAACTTTTTGAGCCTGTTCCTTTGCAGTTCTCTCGCTGACTGTAACCTTAGTAGTAATAAACTTGTAAGGCTTTGGATTTCTAGCAAGTTCGGACTCGGTGAAGTGTCCAGCTTTGGTTAGTGGCTTACTAGCTTTCATTAACGAAGTGCGTTCAGTCAATGACTCTTTAGCGGTTAGACCGAACACAAGCCTTTGAGTTGCTGACTTATTGATACGGTTTTGAATACGCTTGATTGATTGAGCGTTGCCGTCAATGTGTGCGTACTCGGTTACCCATGCGAGGTAGCTTGGGTTGTCAGTCTTAGAACGAATGACCGAGCTGATTATTTTATTAAGCTCAACACCTAACTTAGAGGCGTTGTCGCTATCCATGTGTAACTTTTGAAAGTCTTTTGTTTCCATTGTATCTCCTAGTGTGTGCAATGAGTATCCGAGATACTAATTGCTTATAGTCTGACTAAGTCATTATTGACTTAACCCCTATACTGTAGGGGAGTAGTCCGTTGCTAGGGGAGGGGTAGGGAACACTCGCAGGTGGACACCCACCCAGTACTTAGGTAGCCCGTACATCAAAACTAGATTTTTATACATAGATATCATTTTGAACCGCATAGTAAAAATTCGCCCACAAAAAAAATTCCCCCTGTTAAAATGAGCAAAACGGAGGTACGATATTATGAGAGAATTAAAATTCTTCTTTAACATGATAAGTTTTTTGATGTTAGGTACAATCACCGGAAGCATCGTGTACTTAGCACTATGGTTTAAACATTACGAGCATTACATACTATGAGTAACCAAGTAGATAAACTCACTAGTCCTGATTTCGAGCACACCTCGATATTATCCAGAGGACAGTTGCAGATGATCGAAGACGATCCGACCAAGATGGAGACGTTAGCGAGACTTATGGGAGCTGTCAACTTAGACAACCTATTCCGTCACATGCAGAACCCCACCATCAATCCAGCCACTAGACTAGAGTTTCAGAAGATGCTGAACAAACTAGGAAAGCTTGAGCCAGATGGTAAGGACGTTGTAGGTACAGCCGGTGGCCCTCAAGTAGTTATTAACATAACTCGAGCCAAAGATAACGAAATTGTTATCGATGGTGCTGCTACAGAAATCGAGGCATGACACAGGCAGTTGTAGCTCCAGCACACGAAATCAATTTTGAGGTTATAGCATCACTAGATGACTTTTTCTACTCAAAAAAATTCATATCATTAGCCGTAGGCCCCGTAGGATCTACCAAAACGACAGCCGGTATTATGAAAATACTACATCATGCTGCGGAAATGGCGCCGTGCAAGGATGGCGTACGTAGGTCACGAGCGATATGGGTACGTAATACCCGAGAGCAGCTACGTGATACATCTATACCAGACTTTATGAAGTGGATACCCGATGGCATAATGGGTTCTTTCTTAAAGACAGAGTACAAATATGTGATAAAAGTTGGTGATATAGAGTGCGAAGTCCTGTTTCGTGGACTCGATGACGCGAATGACGTCCGTCGTTTGTTATCTCTTCAGGCTAGCTTCTTCATCTTCGACGAGTTTAGAGAAATTCACCCCGACATTTTTAACGCTGCACAGGGTCGTTTAGGACGTTATCCCGACAAAATGATGAATGTTGTTGGTTGTAAGACCGATGACGGCAGACCGAACGCCCACCTTTGGGGTATGACTAACCCACCAGACCAAGATACATTCTGGGAGGACATACTTTCCAAGCCACCTGAAAATTGTCATGTGACGATTCAGCCAAGTGGGTTATCTCCAGAAGCAGACTGGACACAATTTTTGCCTGATGATTATTACGATAACTTAGCGCATAACAAAACAGAAGACTGGATAGCAGTTTACATACATGCAGAATTTGGTAAGTCCCTAGCTGGACAGCCGGTGTTTCGAGCGTTTGACAGAGCTACTCACATTAGTAAAACTGAGCTAGTTCCAATGTCTCCAATAAACGATTCGCCTTTATTGGTAGGAATTGATGCAGGGCTAACGCCCGCAGCAGTTATAGGGCAAGTATCGTACGACGGCCGGTTAGTAATATACGACGCCATAGTATCTGACGGAATGGGCGCTTTAAGATTTGTGAGGGAAAAACTAAAACCTTTATTAACAAATAAGTTCCCTGGACGAAGATGCCTTGTTATAATTGACCCAGCTGCCTTTCAGCGCGTACAGACAGATGAGCGTACCGTAGCTGATATTTATAAAGCAGAAGGTTTTACAATAAAACCTGCTAGAACTAACTCTATTGCTGCTAGAATAGCAGCAGTGGATAAATTTTTAACTAGGTTAGTCGATGGTAAAAGTGGTCTTATAATAGACCCTGAGTCTGCAAGTCCCCTAGTAAAAGCCCTTGCTGGTAAATATATGTACAAAATAAATACCAAGGGTGCAAAGGACGAGAAACCAGACAAATCACATCCATGGTCTGATATTGCGGATGCATTTCAGTACATGTGTTTACACGCCGATGGCGGAGAAGTATTTGGAGCAGCAATGCATACAAACAATCGTAGAGAAGTTAAAAAAGTGTCAGCCGGCGGCTGGACATAGGAGATGAATTTATGAACGCAATTATTCCAGTAGCGAGCTCGGCACAGTTAGAAGCACAAGAAAAGAATAAACAAAAAAACGAAAAAAATCAATTAAGACCTCTTGTAGTAGGACTATCGGCCCACGTTAATAAACGTTGGTCAGTTATGCGTGACCACAAGAAACAAGAGATTGAAGACCGACTAACTAAAACTGCTCGTGCCCGTAACATGGAGTACTCTCCATCTAAGATGGCGGAGATTAAAGCTCAAGGTGGTTCAGAAATATTTATGGGTATTGTTAGTACGAAGTGTCGTACAGCTACTGCGTGGTTAAGAGATACTCTACTTGGTACTGGCTCCGATAGACCTTGGTCTATTTCAGCAACTCCTATTCCAGATGTTCCTCCCGATATTATGGAAAGACTCCAAGGAATAATGGAGCAAAACCTTATGCAGCATTATGAGCAAGGTGGAGATCAAGTTCAAGAAGGAGACTTGAAAAAACTTGCGGAAGGTATGAAAGATACCGCTATGCGCGAAATGAAATTTGAAGCTGAAAAACGTGTTGAGCGTATGGAGCTTAAGATGGAAGATCAACTTTTAGAAGGCGGCTTTGTTAAAGCGTTGTTTGAGTTTACTAACGACGTAGCAACTTACCCTTATGCTGTTTTAAAAGGCCCAGTTCCTCGAAAACGTAAAACGTTAAAGTGGAAAGATGGTGGTTTAATTCCTGAAGAAATTGTTAGAGACGAGTGGGAAAGAGTTGACCCTTACAAGTTTTATTGGGCTCCATGGGGAGACGATATTCAAAACATGCCTGTAATAGAGATTCACCACTTAACTAGAGAAGACTGCGAAGCTATGATAGGCGTCGAAGGCTACGACGAGAGCGCGGTTAGAGCGTTGTTAACGGATTTTAGTCTAACCGGTATAGATTGGTTAGATAGTGAAGATTCTGAAATGGAAGACTTAGAAGGTAAGGATTTTGATGATTCCGGTGAAGATTTAGCAGCAGCTATCCAATTATGGGACTCAATTCCAGGAGAGTTACTACTTGAATGGGGTTTAAGTAAAAAAGAAATTGAAGACCCTCAAAAATCTTATCCATGTGAAGTATGGATGGTAGGTACTACAATTATTAAAGCAGTACTAAACTATGACCAGTTAGGACGTAAACCTTATTACGTCACGTCGTTTGAGAAGGTACCGGGCCGTATTGACGGTAACGGTGTATCAGATTTATGTATGGATGCGCAGAGTATGTGTAACGCAGCTGCTCGTTCACTATCTAACAATATGGGTATTAGCTCAGGCCCACAAGTAGGCGTAAATATAAGTCGCCTGCCTGCAGGTGAAGATATTACACAGATGTATCCATGGAAGATTTGGCAGTTTCAACAATCCGAGTACGGCGATTCTTCGCCGCCAATAAATTTCTTTCAACCTGATTCTAACGCTGGAGCTCTTATGCAAGTGTTTGACAGGTTTATGGATATTGCCGACGAAATGACAGGTATTCCTAAGTACATGACAGGACAACACGTACCAGGTGCGGGTCGTACGTCATCAGGTTTGTCTATGCTAATTTCTAACGCAGGAAAAAGCATTAAACAAGTAATTGGCAACATTGACCACGACGTGTTAAAGCCTATGCTTGAAAGACAATACCAAAGGAACTTAAGGTACAGCCAAGACCCAGATTTAATTGGTGATGTGCAAATTGTTGCTCAAGGCGCTATGTCGCTTGTTGTTAAAGAAGCTGAGTCTGTTCGTAAAACTGAGTTCCTACGATTAGTACTAGAAAGCCCTGTAGCTCAAGAAATTGTAGGGCTTCCAGGTACAGCTGAACTTATGAGAGACCTTGCTGGAAATCTAAATAGTAATATTGATAGACTTGTACCGTCTCGTGAAGAGGTTGAGAAAAAACAACAGATGGCGCAACAAATGCAGCAACAACAGCAAATGATGCAACAACAAATGCAGCAAGAGGAGATGGCTCAGCAGCAAAGTGCAAATTTACAAGAAGATGGGACAGAAATGGGCGGAAGGCAAGACAGCAGTTTCGCTCAGAGGCCTAATGGTCGTTAATTTGTTCCATATTATTACAATTTTAGGTATTATACGAATAAATGATTAACGTTAATAGTTTGGATTCTTCTGAAATATCGGCCCTAAACAGGCTTAGAGAACCAGGAATTAACAAAATAATTACAGTCCTTGAAGGTCAACTTGAAGAGACTAAGCAGAAACTGGTATACGCAAACGAAACGGATCAAATCCACCGTTTGCAAGGACGAGCGGAAGCATTTGAAGATCTACTGAAGGCGATTGAGGAATCGCGTAAAGTAGGGTAGGAGCGCTAGAAATAGCGCATTTGTTAAGCACACCATAACGGGAACAGCATACATTGCGCTGTAGAACAGAGTTGGTGCTTTAAGGAGAAAGAAAATGGCATTGCCAAAACAGATACAAGCCCAACTCGATGAAGTTGAAGCGTTAGAGAAACAATTAGCCCAAGGCGAAGAAACAACAGAAACAATTGAGCCAACAGAAGTTAAAGAAAAGAAAACTTCTAAAAAAGCCAAAGCCAAGGATACAAAAGTTGATATGACCGAAGTTCCAGTTCAACGAGAAGAGCCAGTAGCAGTAGAAGCAAAGCCGGCTGACGATATTCCAGAAGAAGTATCAGACAGCTTTAAGCAAAAGTACAGTACCTTAAAAGGTAAGTACGATGCTGAAGTACCTAGACTGCATCAGCAGGTTAGGGAACTCAGTGAGCAGATGAATGCTATCCGTGAGGAAGCAGTAACGGCTGAGAAAGTAAAGTCTGAAAAACCGAAAGAAAGAGTCAGTTATGTAACTGATGCTGATCGAGATGAGTACGGTGATGATTTGATCGACTTTCAACGACGAGTTGCAAAAGAACATGCCCAAGAATTTGAGGGACGTTTTGAGCAACAGGCTAAAGTAATTGAAGAACTTCAAAAGAAGATTTCAACTACTGATAGTCAAGTTGGAGAGCAAGGTTTTACCCAGAGGCTAAACGTTTTAGTACCTGGATTTGACCAACTTGACAACGACGAGCGTTGGGTTTCGTGGCTAAATGAGTATGACCCTATGTCTAGGGGGCCTCGAAGAGATCAAGCTCAAGCTGCGTTTGACGCAGGGGATGCAGAAGCAATAGCTCACTACGTGAGTTTATTTAATGGTTCTGTTAACCCAGTTGATACTAGTAAGAGTGATCGTCAGAAAGAACTTGAGAAGCAGGTATCGCCAAATCGTTCTGCTAGTACCGCAAGTACGAAGAGCGCTGGTCAAAGTGACAAGATTTATTCCACTGCAAGTTCGGAAAAAGCTTGGAACAAGATTAGAACTTTGAATACTAATGGTAAGTACGATGAAGCGGAAAAACTTGAAGCTGAGCTAACCGTTGCATATATGGAAGGTCGAGTTAGATAACTTAATCTAAAAATGTAAGCAGCCTTAGCCAACAATGTTTTATTATTATAACTTTTAAGGAGTAACAAAATGGCTGCTATTTTTCCCGTAGTGGGTTCCGGTGCATTTGACACCAACCCATCGTATTCAGGTAGCTTTATACCACAATTGTGGTCTAACAAACTGAATGCAAAATTCTACCTAAACACAATGATGACTGAAATTGCCAATACCGATTGGGAAGGCGAAATCAAAAATCAAGGTGATTCAATCCGTATCCGTACTGCACCGTCAATCGTTATCGATGACTATGCTGGAGCGGGTACAACTCTAACAACTAGAGTTCCTGTGCCTATCTTTCAAGATATGCAGATTAATAAAGGTAAATACTTTAGTGTTCAAATAAACGACGTATTAGCACATCAAGCTGATATGGACTTAATGAACATGTTTACTGATGACGCTGCTAAGCAGTTGAAGATTGCTATTGAAAATGAAGCTTTCTTTAACTGGTTTGTAACTGAAGGTGCTGTTGCAGCGAACAAAGGTGCTGCTGCTGGTGCGATCTCTGGATCATACGCGCTAGGTACTGATGTTGCTCCACTTAACGACGCTGTAGCTGGAATGGTTTTAAAAACTATTCTTAACATGTCAGCTGCGTTAGATGAGCAAAACGTTCCTGAAGAAGGCCGTTGGTTGATTATATCTCCAGTAG
>Ga0209816_1000674_pt1 | contig 26699 bp, 42 predicted proteins | sample CoawatmetaG01DNA_FD_187509 | JGI IMG/M metagenome (GOLD analysis project Ga0209816, IMG submission 187509) | Marine microbial communities from the West Antarctic Peninsula - Coastal water metaG017-DNA (SPAdes) (version 2) | ecosystem: Environmental > Aquatic > Marine > Coastal ...
ATATTTACCTGACATGGTTGTCTTGCGTCATAGTATTGCATTGGCTGTATCAAATTTAGCCAATCCCTGAACGTACTCCGTCCATCTATAGAAAGCATTACGGTAGAAACAATAGTACCAACCTGAGTACTTGTGTTCACCCCCACTCTCGTAGTAAACTGAACCGTTTTTAATCGTCTGTGACAATGTTTTTCTCCTCGCAGTTGACGAGTACTAGTTCACCTTTTGTGTTCTGTGTTAAGGTGAATAGATCTCCCTTGCGTATTCTAGTTGCTTGCAGAAGGGATTCAGTCATCTTTATATCAAAGATAATATCACCCTCGTTATTTGTGTCTATCATGTAGCCTACGAATTTCATGAGAATCTCTCTGGAAATCCGTGTAGGAACTGTCCTAGATCAGGCTCTTCGTAGTTCGGTCCTTTCATGACCTTACCATCTTCGTCCTTCATAGGGTAGCCATCTTCACCTAGCTTAGTGAGATTACTACGGTGTACTTCATTATAGCATTCATCGAGATCAATACCAAAGGCATGACCTGCCCCATATACAACGTAGAGAATGTCAGTAAGTGCATCAGCAACTTCGACCATATCCTTGTCTTGTATAGCCTGGCGTAGCTCACCTACTTCTTCGTCAATCAATGCTAGGCGTAGGTTTCGTATCTTCTGATCAGGCCACTTCGGTGCTACTGGGATATCTTGACCGTAGGCTTCCATGAAGTCTCCAGCCAGTTCAAAATTTGTTGTGTGTATCATACGTTTTTCCTTAGTTTCTTGGGGGGTTGATGTATCTTCGTAGTCTTGGTGAAAGTAGTTGTTCTTATTTTCCCACGAGTTGTCATTGTCTGCATTATCTCGACCAAAGATTCTGCCCCAATTGTTCTCAAACTTCTTTCGATCTACCTTGCGGGGTCGATCACCTTTACCGCCTTCGTTCATTTCAAAATTTCCTTGTTTTCCGATTTCTAAGTAGATATTATACTAGAGAGTGAGTGTTTTGTCAAGAAGTATTTAAGCTTTCTGGTCTATTCTCCTCAAAACCTCTAACTTCTCTTCGTCCGTCATGATGATCCACTCTCGTATCTCGGAGGAGGTTCTCTTACAACCTGTGCAGTATATAGCCCCTGGCTCTGTACTGTAAGTACATACTTGAATGCAAGGTGAGGGTACGACACTTACTGCTCTAGGCTTTCCTCTTCTCATTCTAATCCCACAGGTTATTGTAATACCGCCCAAATAGACGGAAACCATTGTCAACCTTCGCGTAGTGCTCCAGGTGGGCGTCGGTGGCGTCTCGCTGAAGGACATCATCAAAAGCAAACTCAACGGTTTTACTCTTAAACGCGTAAATCATTTCGGTAAGTACCCAATCGAATGCCTGATGATGAAACTCATCAATCTCCCACGGATCAGGTATAGTACCTATTAAATGTTCTGGGCGATCGCACATATCTACGAATGGAGCACCAGTTTTATTAAGTCGCAGCTGTAAAAGTAGTGGATAAACAATATGTGCCAATGTAACGTCCATAGACCAAGTATCTTGTTCATCTATTTTAATGTATCGAACAGGCTCGTGTGCCTTGTTTCTCCAAACCAAACGAGTCAGTATAGAAGTCAGTGTTCCAAATATAGGAAACTTACCTATGTATATTTTCATGCAATCCATCCCACTAGTATGTTTGTTATAAAAAGTAAAGCACAAAATAAATGTGTGCCTACTATGACTGTTCTAATCGTTGCTATTGTATCTTCATGGCCTTCTGTCTGTTGGTCACTATAAGACCCCAGTGCGTGCTTCCATACTTTCCACCCTTTTGTTTGCTTCATCTTGTTCACCCATGAATTGCACTAGCCAGTAGCCAGCTTCCTCCTTAGTTGAAAAGCGTGGGCTGATCTTAGTGTCTTTTTTACCTATACAAACCCAACCTGTTGGTTGAGCAACAATTTTTATGTCTGTTTTCATCATAGACCGAATAACCCCCATCCATGATTTGCCCATGCATTTAATATAATAAATCCACAAGTAGCCATATGAGTAAACCACCATATGGTTCTAATAATTGCAACGCTATTAGCCTGTCTATCTGTGTCTCCAACTTTCTCTCCTAGGGACTTAGCCCATATTCGCCAAAATTTCATTAATGCTCCATACGTTCTTAGACTCAATTTCATAAGCTACTAGAGTCATTTCGCTCTACCTCAATTTTGTAACCGTGGCGTCTGTGCCACTCTCTGTCCTTGTCTCTTGCTACTAAAAAAGCTCCATGAAGTAAAACACCCAATACTACGATAATTAAAACTGAACTAATTATATTAATCATTTTTGTTCTCCCAAAATAGGTCGACCAACACTTGTTCCATTTGATACGCCTCAACCTCCCACGGGGTTTCAGCATAGTCACTGTCATGATAGTCAACACCTTTCCAGACGTAATCGTCTGAGTTAATCTCGCCATTAATAAATTGACGAGCATGGACTAGCTCATGAGCTAGGTTAGATGCGACCTCTTGATCGCAATATTTAATCTTGTCACCACATTCTAGTGAGTAATTAGTAGAAAGGGTTATTTGTACAAATTCTTTGTCACCTATGCAAGTTCCTGCATGGTTGTTTTCTATTTCATCGACATATTCAATGTCAATCAGTGCTTCGGCAGTGCTGTGCGGAAACAGGGCATTGACACACTCGTCAATAAAAGGGTCAAACTTAGCATTTTCATTACAATATGTAATCATCTTAATCCTCTAATTTATAAGACTATTATACTAAAGTTTAGGGGCTATGTCAAGAACTAAAAGAGCCGCTTTGGATTTATTACACCCTGGCGCTTACGCTCTCTCGCTTTTGCTGCTGCTAACTTCTTCTGTTTCTTGGTAGTCGGTTTCTCGTAGTGCTGCTTTTCTCTGTGTTGGAAAAGCACCCCACTCTCAGTAACCTTCTTACGGAAAGTACGAAGTGCACCCTCCACATTTGTTCCTCTTACCTTAACTTGCATTATTTAGTCCTATTGATCGTCTTGATCTCTTGTCAGTGCTAAAAACGCTAAAGCACAGAACAGTATTGTTAATTCTATTGGTGATAACATCATTTAAACCTATAGCCTCTTTTACGCAAGTATCCCACTTGATTGCGTATTGCAGTTTCGCTACGGTCTGGTATCATGTCCATTACCTCATCTATACTAGCATGAAAATAGTAAAGACTTAGCAATTTACGCTCTGATACTGACCAAGGTTTCTTCTGATATTTTTTCATAAGAGTATTATATTCCAAAATAACACATTTGTCAAGAACTTTTTTTAACCTTCCAAAAATTATTCTTGACAATTTGTCATATTTCATGTATAATTCCTTCATAGTATGTCAGAAAAATATCAAACAAAAACGCATTTAGATCTTGACATAACGCTCATTTGTGCGTATAATAGTTTTTCAAGTGGAGAAATTAAGGAGAAGTCATGGCAGAGATAGCAGTATTTGTATTTTGTTTGGTCGGGTGCGGAATGCATTGCCACGCATTAGGCAAGCAAGAAGGCATAGAAACTACCATTGAACACCTAGTAGATGAAGGTTTATTGGTGGTGGATGATGAGTAACTTAACTATAACTACATGGAAAGATGGACAAGGACACATAAACTATAAAATTTTTGAGTTTGGGACTGGTAAAGTCTATATGGTCACAAGAAATAAACAATTAGCGGAAGAAACACTACAAAAACTAAATTTAGAATATCAACGGGAGAACGACAATGCCAGCCAAGTTTAAAGAATCATCCAAAGTATTAGTAGATCGCGCATCGAAGAAGTATAAGACTGTAAACCACTACCTTCGATCAACTCCTACTCAAGACATTCAGAACGCTCTTGAGAATGGTAATGCTAAGCCAAAGCATAAGCAATCCTGGCGTAACGAATTGGTACGTCGAGGCGTACAGTAATGCATGTAAAGATCTGGAGCAGAGAACAGTGTCACTTTTGTGACAGCGCAGAGAGAGCTTGTGAACGACTAGACAAGTCAGCAGACGACTTCAGTTACGAAGTAGTAAAACTAGATATTGACTATGAAGTCGAAGACTTTACATCACACTTTCCTTATGCTAAAACAGTTCCTCAGATTGTTGTAGACGGAAAACACATAGGTGGTTGGGATCAGTTTAGAGAGATTGCCAACGACATTGAATTTAAAATGAGGCAATGCAGGCTCGCCTTAAAGTAGCCTGAGAAGAGGGTCTAAAGACCTAAGAAGCATGGAGAAGAAAGTGAGTAAAAAAGATAAGGCCGTTTGTTTATTATGCAACACGGTTACAGCAGTAAGCTGTTTAGCCTTGCCGTTTATAACAATATACGCCAGCGCATTAGCAGGATAAAACTATGAAAAAGTCAGCCAAAACTAGAAACCCCGTAGCCAAATACTTAAGAAAGTATAATAGGGGCGTAGTTATGGCTGACCGTAAAAGGGCATTAAAGTCTGGATACGTCAAACACAGTAATAAAAAGGAACTCACATATGAATAGAGATAATGTACGAAAGCAACTAGAAATTGACGAAGGAGTAGTTTATGAAATCTACGAAGATCACTTGGGCTATAAAACATTTGGTATAGGACACTTAGTAAGAGACCTAGACCTTGAAATGAATTGGCCAGTGGGTACAGAGGTTTCTAGGGACAGAGTAGCATCAGCATTTGAAAAAGACTTTGATGTAGCAGTCCGCGAATGTGCTTATCTTTATGATATGTGGGAGACTTTCCCCGATGAAATACAAGAAGTGCTAGTGAATATGTTATTTAATCTTGGACGACCACGATTGAGTAAGTTCAAAAACTTCAAGAAAGCGTTAGATGCACATGACTGGAAGCAAGCAGGTATAGAAGGAAGAGACTCTGCATGGTATCGCCAAGTTACTAATCGAGCAGAACGCTTAATGGTACGGGTAGAAAATGTCTAAGATACTTATGGGAATCATAGTAGCAATGAGCGTTACTGGTTATATGTATTTCCAGTATAGTGTCATACCTATGAAGAATAAGCTAGAAGAACAAGCGAAGGTAATGGTAGCTCAAGACCTTCGAGACCAGGAACAACAGGCAGCTATTGCTGCTATTCAAGCAAACGTGGAAAAAACTACGAAAGCTAATGCAGTTCTGCAACAAAATAATCAACAGTATGAAACTGAGATGGCAGATTATTTAGACGTGTTTCGTAGACACAACATAACCAAACTCGCCAGTGCCAAACCTGGAATGATGCAGAAGCGGGCAAATGAAAAGACGGAGGCAGTGTTTAATGAAATCGAAGATATTAGCAAGCGCATTCATACTCTTAACGATTAGCGGTTGCAGTCTACTACCTAAAGCACCTGAGCCTAGAGAGGTTCAGATAATAACCAAACCTGTACAAATACAAATAACACAACCTACAATGCCTAGACCTTTAGACTTGAAAGAGCCTAAATGGTATGTTGTGTCTGACTCAAAAATAGTAGAAGCATGTCTAAAAGACCCTGAAACTAAAAAATCTAACTGTAAGCTAGGTAGAGAAGATTTATATCCTGAAGGATATACCTATTTCGATAAGTTTGTAGATGACATCAAAAAGAAACATGGTGGTGATCTAGTATTTATCGCAATGAGTATAGGAGACTATGAGTTAATGTCTTACAATACCCAGGAGCTGAAACGATACATCAATCAGCTTGGTGAGGTCATTGTATACTACAGAGATGTAACAATTAATGATGAACCAGCAGCAGCAGTTGGTGTACAAGTCGAATAATAGTTCTTGACTTAGTAACTAAATTACAGTATAATATACATTCAATTTAGGGATACTGTATATGAATTTGTTTTATTTAGACGAAGATCTCGACAAATGTGCTGAGTATCATGTAGATAAGCATATTGTAAAAATGCCCTTAGAAGTAGCACAGCTCATGTGTACAGCAATATGGGTAGATACACACTTAGGTTTTATTCCTCGCGCTCTTAATAAAGAGGAACGCGATTATCTTAACGCCTTAAAGAAAGACATTAAACATCTTCCAATGGAAGATAGACCCTTAACACCTTACCTACCGATGATGTATAACCATCCTTGTACTATATGGGTTAGATCATCGTTAGACAACTTTGAATGGACACACTGTTATGGTAACGCTCTTAATGATGAATACTACTATCGCTATGCTAAACAGCATAAGTCGATTGCGGAAGTGGTTAATAAACTACCAGAGCCAATCAACATGCCAAGACTCGGATTCACACAGTTCGGACTAGCAATGCCAGATGAGTTAAAAGACTACGACAATCCTATACAAGCATATAGAGATTACTATCACTTAGATAAAGCCACCTTCGCCACTTGGAAGTATCGTGAAAGACCTCCCTGGTGGAATGATGACTATGCAGATTATGAGAAGAGGATCACAGCTAAATGAGGAAAGCACTAGATAAGCAGGAAGGCGGTAGACATTACAAAGACCTAAAGATACAACCTATAGAGTATATCCACGCTAACAACATGGGATATATGGAAGGAAATGTGATAAAGTATATTACTAGACACTCTATGAAGAATGGGGTCGAAGATATTAAGAAGGTTATACATTATTGCGAATTACTACTGGAGTTAGAATATGGCAAGATCAGTGAAAAAGAAAGACTGGGAGAACCTAAGCCCTCAAAACATAGAGAAGGTGATAACGCTTCTAAACCCCAGTACTTCAGCTCTAGTTACGGAGGACTCTACAACTACGGCATCGTTAAAACCGATAACTAAAAAAGAAGCGTGTGACATTCTCAACATAGCCTATAATACTACTAGGCTAGGAAAAATTATAGAGGAATATGATGAACAAAAAGCGTATACCAAAAAGCGCAAAGCGTCTCTTCGGGGTCGTCCAGCAAGTACTCCAGAAATCTCTGAAGCGGTCACGGACTTTCTCGGAGGACATACTATTACAGATATCAGCAAAAGACTATTTAGGTCAGTCGGATTCATACGAAGCATTCTTGAGAGAGTTGGAGTACCACAAAGACCAAATAACAAAGAAGAAAGACTAACACCTCATTACTTCCCAGACGAGTGCGTAGCTACTGACTTCGCCTACGGGGAGATAGCGTGGTCAGCCATCTACCACAGTACTGTAATAGTTAAAGAACGATTGGATTTAGACTGGCTAGTAGGTAAGAAAGGTATGGCAAATATAGACTATGAAGAGAAGTACGGATGTCCGTGTTATAGTATATATGTGATGCAAAAAGTAGACAGTGAGGATACTAACTTCTCTAGCGTAACATCAGGAGGTTTTAATGCCTACGCTCCAGCCTATGAACTAGGCAAGCTTCAGCACTTGAAAGAGTATGGAGTAAATTTGGAAAAATTATGATAAGTATTGCAGAGTCAGCATATGAACCATTACGAACCCACTTGCAGGCAAAGCCTGACTGTGAAGGAATACGCGTAGGCGTAAAGACAGTAGGATGTAGTGGATTAGCATACGTTCTTGAGTACTCATACAATATGGATAGAGAAGATATTGTAATAAATGATCGCGAGGTAACCCTCGTAATAGACCCAAAGAGTAAGATATACCTGGATGGTACTGTACTAGAGTATCAATACGAAGGACTTAATGAAGGTTTTAAGTTCGTAAACCCAAACGTAACATCAGAGTGTGGATGCGGAGAGAGCTTCTATGTAGGAGGAGAATAACATGGCGTACAGTAAACAACTATTAGATCACTATGAGAACCCACGCAACGTAGGTATTCTTGATGAGAATGCTTCTAACGTAGGTACTGGTATGGTTGGAGCACCTGCTTGTGGAGATGTTATGCGTCTACAGATCCAGGTAGATGAAGGTATTATTACTGACGCAAAGTTTAAAACTTATGGGTGTGGTAGTGCAATAGCATCTTCTAGCCTTCTTACTGAGTGGGTAAAAGGTATGCACATCGACGATGCGAACCAAGTGAAAAATACACAGCTAGCTCAGGAACTCGCACTTCCACCTGTAAAGATACATTGCAGTGTACTAGCCGAAGATGCAATCAAAACAGCAATTAAAAATTACCATTCAAAAAATAGTTCTTGACAATATGGTAAAAATCAGCGTATAATATCTTTTCTGAAATCGAGGAATATATGGGACAACGATTCTACGAACAACAACTACAAGCACTGGGTGAATGCCCAGGACGACCTAAACTTAAAAACAAAAGGAAACGCAAGATGGCGTGGGATGACGACAAGAAAGCACTAGCAGTAAAAATGTACGAAGATAACGATCCGTGTCCAGTAACTAGTATGGAGATTGTTAAAGGTATAGCAGACGAAATTGACGAGTCACCTAATGGTGTTCGTATGATCTTGACAAAGGCTGGCGTCTACATCAAGAAAACCCCTGCTGCAAAAGCATCCACAGGTACAGCTACAGGAAGCACCCGTGTTTCTAAAGCAGCAGCCCAAGATGCCTTAACAGCAGCTATTACTGATGCAGGACAGACTGTAGATGAAGAGATTATCTCTAAGTTGACAGGTAAAGCAGCTCAGTATTTCACTACTTTAATTTGCGCATGTACTGAATGCAAGTAGTATAAAATATCACCTTACTAGGTTCGCCTAGTGAGGTTTTTTTGCATCTACTATAAACCACCTTTGAGTATGTAATCTAGTAATAAACATTGCTAACTACTACAAAAGGAAACTATAGTGAAAAAGCAAGAACTGGCACAGTTAGTGCACGATTATGGCGACGCTATTATTACCTATAGAAGTGAGCGTTCCAAAAAGTTAAAGTACAATGTTTGTACCTTAGACTTCACTACACCTTATATAAAGGGTAAGAAGAACCGAGCAAAAGAGACAGATGATACTCTTCTATTCTTTTGTTGGGACACAGACTCTTATCGACTATTGCGTCCTGCAAACGTATCAAGTGTAGTACCTCTATCTTCCGTGTTGAAAAACGAAAGGAGACCGTAATGGACTTACACCAGGCTCCAGAAGCCTACTCGCGTGTAATACACTACGACGAAGTAAAGGAAGTACAGGTTAGGCTAACCATTAATACGTTTAGGGGTATAGAGTATTTACATTTGCGTAAGTATTATCTTGACTTTGACGAAGTATGGCAACCAACACCTGAAGGTATAGCAATGCCGTTAGACCTAAGTAACTCAAGAGAACTCTTCATGGGTTTAACCGAGATACTATCCCTAGCTGAGTCTAAGGATACGGTCAAAGAACATTTTTCAGATTTAATTGACGATCTGTACAAATAGTTCTTGACAGCGGAGTTAAAACAGCGTATAATATCTTTTCTTATTTAGGAGAATTATATGCAAGACTTTTTAGATCGAGCGAGTAAGTTGTATTATGAAGGTACGCCTCTTCTTTCAGACGAGGAATTTGATCTTCTAGCACATAAGCACAACTATAATACAGTTGGGTATGAGGTTACTGACGCAGTGCCACATACATTCCAAATGTATTCGTTGCAGAAGTGTTTTGATATTACTAAAGCTCCGCTAGACATAGAGTCATGTGTAATAACCCCTAAGTTAGATGGAGCAGCAGTCTCTTTACTATATGTAGAAGGTTACTTAGAGTTAGCTTTAACTCGCGGTGACGGTATACAAGGTAGAGACATCACGGATAAGATGAAAGAATTAGTACCTAACCGTATTACTTTATTTGGTCTTAGACAGGTTACTGGCGAAGTTGTTGCCCCTAGTAGTATACTTAATTCCCGTAACTATGCTTCGGGTTCACTTGGACTGAAAGACTTGGAAGAGTTTAAAACACGTCCACTTAAGTTCGTAGCATACCATTTAGAACACAGTAATCATATGAGATATGAGGACACCCTTAAATCTCTACAAATTAGTGGTATGAATGTTGTTACTTCTTTCGACTGTACTGACTATCCTACGGATGGCGAGGTCTACCGTCTTAGAAGTAATGAGTTGTACGATGGAATGGGTCATACTTCTAAACATCCACGCGGTGCGTTTGCCCTCAAAGAGCAGAAAGCAGGTGTGGAAACCACTCTCCAGGACGTCATCTGGCAGATAGGTAAGAGTGGAGTAGTAAGTCCTGTAGCAATTCTAGAACCGGTCACTATTGGTGATGCGGTTGTTGCTAGAGCGACACTACACAATATTGAGTACATCCGCGAATTAGATTTGGAGATTGGATGTCGTGTAGAAGTTATACGTTCAGGTGAGATCATACCTCGCGTTGTAAGACGCATAGAATGATTCCTACCTTGATAAAAATACTTCTTGACAAATAGCCCAAAGTTCCGTATAATACTTATTCAAATTCAGAGGATTAGCAATGACCATAATCGAAGCCCCAACAAACTGCCCCTCGTGTAGTTCGGTTTTAGAAGAAGTCAACTATCTTTTGTTTTGTAGAAACGCATCATGTGGTACCAAAGTATCAAAGTTACTAGAACACTTTGCAACTACCTTGAAAATCAAAGGATTAGGCCCAGCATCTATCAAAAAGCTAGACTTACAGTCTCTCGAAGAATTGTATGTTCAGACGCTAGAAGATCTATGTGAAGGCTTAGGCTCTGTCAAGTTAGCTGAGAAACTCTATATGGAGATACAGCGATCCACTGATGCACCCCTAAACGTGTTACTACCAGCCTTTAGTATTCCGCTTATAGGTAGAACAGCTACAGAGAAATTATCAAAAGTCTGTATAGATATTGAAGAAATAGACTACGATACGTGTCGAGAAGCTGGCCTAGGCGAAAAGTCCACCGCTAGTATGTGTAAGTGGCTGGAAGAAGAGTTCTATCACCTGAGTATGTTACCGTTTAGTTTCAAGTTTGAGAAACCTCAAACAACAACCCTAACCCACGGAGTTGTTTGCATAAGTGGTAAACTTACTTCTTATAAAAGCAAAGCCGAGGCTCATACGGTTCTTTTAGGACTAGGGTATGCTGTTAAGCCTAGCTTAACGAAGGATGTCACAATCCTGGTAAACGAAAGCGGAATAGAGTCTGCTAAAACTAAGAAAGCCAGAGCTTCTGGCGTTCAAATCATAACTAACCTTTTAGAATTAACTGGAGAATAAAACTATGTCCTTACCAAAATGGACTGAAGAGCGTACTGCTCAATTAACTGAATTTGTCGGTGGCGAAAGCCCCGTTTCTCAAGGCACTGTTGCGGAAGCAGCTACTGACCTTGAAACCTCTACTCGATCCATCTCAAGCAAGTTGCGTAAGATGGGCTTTGATGTAGAATTGGCTTCTGCCGGTGCTGTTCGTGCTTTCACTGACGGCCAAGAAGCTACTCTTGCTGCTTTTGTCTCTGGCAATAGCGGGGATTACACTTATGCTGAAATTGCAGGTCATTTCGAAGATGGTCACTTTTCTGCTAAGTCAATTCAAGGCAAGATTTTGTCTATGGAACTAACTTCACACGTTAAACCTGCTCCTAAAGTAGAAGCTGTACGCACGTACTCTCCTGCTGAAGAAGTAACTTTTGTATCTATGGTACAAGACGGTGCTTTCGTTGAAGCTATTGCAGCTGAGTTAGGTCGTACTGTGAATTCTATTCGCGGTAAAGCCCTTAGCCTATTACGTTCTGGCGACATCGACGCTATCCCTCGTCAAGAAACTACTAAAGGCGCTTCTAAGGAAGATCCATTGGCTAGTATCGAAGACATCGGTGGAATGACAGTTGACGCAATCGCTGAGTCGATTGGCAAGACTGCTCGTGGTGTCAAAACTATGCTAACTCGTCGTGGCCTTACAGCCTCTGACTATGATGGCGCAGCGAAGAGTGCTAAAGCCTCTAGCTAATCAACTACCTAGTAGTTATCCAAAGCAGGCTCTTCGGGGTCTGCTTTACCTTTAAATCAAATGAATCGGGAGAATTTCATTGAACATTGCTAGTGCTCTTATAAAGCAAGTGTTAACACTACGGGACTTCGAAACCTGGAGCGTTACGCACAAGCATTATTTCTCTAGCGAGTATCACAGTCTTCACAATGTTATTGCGAAGCACTGCGAAGAATTTCATAGATTACCCTCGATTGATGATTTAAAGTTAGAGATTCGGGACTCAAGTACGCGGGAAAAGTTATATGCTGTTGAAGCCTTAGAGGTTGATTCAGACCCAGATATGCTTCTCCAGTACTTGAAGAACGAATACACACAAAAGGAGATTCTGGATTCACTAGAAGATTATGTCGAAAACTCTATTTCTTTCGAGAATGCTCAAGAGTCAGTTGACCACCTACATCAAATTGTCCTAGACATTGAAGATAAGGTAGATCTCGAAGACCCACAGGAAAGTATGCAACGTATTGACCTGTTTGAACCAGAAGAAGACTTAGCCAAGTACATACCCCTTGGACTCAATGAGGAATACGACGTAGATATTCAATTCTCTCCCCGAGATTTGGTCATGCTAGGTGGTAAAAGAGGGGCGGGTAAGTCTGTTATATGTGCTAACATTGCAAACAATGTTGTTGCTTCCGGTAAATCGGCTATGTATTTCACTATTGAGATGGATAGCCGAGATATCCTGCAAAGATGTTGTGCTATCGCTACAGAAATCCCTTTCTCACGAATGCGTACTAAGAATCTTAGTGTCACTGAGTGGGAGAAGGTTGCTGGGTGGTGGTCAAATCGCTTCACGGCTGGACAAGACCGTTTGAAAGAGTACAAAGAACATCGTGATTTTGACAAGTTTCATGCCATGCTGAAGACTGGAGAGCTCCTCCCGACTCAACAGTTGGATGTTATATATGAACCTTCTCTCACCCTCGCTAAGATTCGTGCTGAACTGGATAAGAAAGTTCGGCCACTGAATGTTGGCGTTATCATTGTGGACTATATCAATCAAGTAAAACGGTCTTCTCTTCCTGGTCGGCAGTATGACTGGACTGAGCAGATAGAAGTAAGTAAAGCATTGAAATCTATGGCACAAGAGTACGAATGTACAGTAATTACTCCGTATCAAACAGACGCTACTGGTGAAGCACGCTTTGCTAAAGGTATTCTTGACGCGGCAGATGCAGCATATGCACTAGAAACGTGGGATCACGAAGACGGATGCATGACCTTCAATTGTGTAAAGATGCGACGAGCTTCAATGCGGTCTTTCACATCAACAGTAGACTGGGAGACGTTAAAAATCGGTCCCGAGACTGCGCTAACTCCCCAAGAAAAAGACGACTCCACCCATAAAACCGGTGAAGATATAAATGATATTTAAAAATAGTTCTTGACAAATTACCTAAATTTTAGTATAATAGTTTTTCATTTGAAGAAGGAAAAAGTATGGCACTTACATTTGGCAGTTTAAGACACGACTATTCAGGACGTAAACGAAAGCCTTTAAAAGCTAAGACAGGTCGTTATGTACCTAAGTTCAAAGAACTACCGGCTGACGATACTTACCGTAGAGAGACTAAGCAGTACAGGTCTGTTTCTGACGTATTTTCAGATTGTAGTGCAGTAGATAGATCAGCTCTTATTAAAGAGTCAAGACATACAATAGCACCTGCTTATAACAAAGGTGCGTACCAAGTAATCAGTGCAGAAAACATAAAGGATATTGGTAGGTGACAGTAGAAGAATTACTAAAGCAGAGAGACATATATTTCATACCTAAAGGTGCTGACTTTCTAGTAAGCTGTCTAAATCCAGAGCATCCTGATAGAAATCCTAGTATGAGGATTGACAACATCACAGGTATATATCAGTGCTTTTCCTGTGAGTACAAAGGTAACGTGTTTACGCATTTTGGGGAAAAGGCAAATCAATTACAGCTAAGACGAGAACTACTTAAACGTAAAATTAAAGAGAAGAGGTCTGAAAGTATTGGTTTGTCTTTTCCCAAGAATGTTATGGCATATGTAGGTAACTGGAGAGGTATTAAACCAGAAACGTACAAAAAGTTTGAAGCATTTCAATCGTCAGAGTCAGACTTTATAGGACGTATTAACTTTCCTATAAGAGATATATCAGGACGCATAGTAGCGTTCAATGGTCGTCATACTACAGGCGGAACGCCTAAGTATATGATCTCGCCTGCGGGTGCGAAGATGCCTCTATTCCCTATAGTAGTACCGATACAAGGTAAGATTATACTAGTAGAAGGTATATATGATATGCTTAACCTACAGGACAAAGGCTTAACGAATGCAATTTGCACGTTTGGCACAAAGAATATTAATGAAGATAAGTTGCGAATGTTATCTATACAAGGCGTTGATGGTATAGATATATTCTTTGACGGAGATGATGCAGGACAGCACGCATCAGAACGAGTACAAGAGATGTGCGAGCTAATAGGCTTACCACATCGAAACATATGCCTCACCAATAAGGATCCTGGGGCACTACCACTACAAACAGTTCAAAAACTAAAGAGTAAATTATATGGCTAAGGTAGCCCTCGTAGAGACGAAACCAAGTAGAACAAATTTTAAGAAAGAATTTGATGATGAGTTTAGCTTTGATCAATATCAGCTATGCTCTGACTCCACCATAAAAAAAGTATTAAAACGAGACTGTGACATTGAGATCAATACAGACGAATACGACTGGGTTATTCTAGTAGGTAGTGATGCGTTGAAGTATTTCACGAAGATCAACTCAGTCACAGAATACTCAGGTAAGCTAGTAGAAGAGAAATTTCTACCTATCATTAACCCTGCAATGCTTGCATTCAAACCAGAAGCACAGCGTACATGGGATGATAGTAAGAAATCTATACTAGAGTACATAACTGAAAATAAACAAGACACCTCCATACGCCCTGAACAAGCCTTAGGCATTCAGGATACCCAAACAGCTAACGATTATATTCGTGCAGCTATAGCAGCTCCCTTACCTTATATCGGACTAGACTCAGAGACTTCAGGATTATATCCTAGAGATGGGTATATGATAGGGTGCTCTCTTAGTTATCAAGCAGACTACGGTGCATATATAGACACTGAGTGCTTTGATGAAACTACGGAAGAGTTACTGCAACAGTTGTTTAACGAAAAGATAGTTATCTTTCACAATGCAAAGTTTGACTTGGCTTTCTTTGAATACCACTTCAACTTTAAGTTTCCTCGCTTTGAGGATACGATGCTACTACACTATCTCATTGATGAGAATCCTGGAACTCATGGCCTGAAACAGTTAGCTATGAAGTATACAATCTATGGTGATTATGAGAAAGGTATGTACGATTGGATGGACAAGTACCGCAAAGAACACGGTATACTTAAAAACGATTTCACTTGGGACTTGATTCCTTTTGAGATTATGAAAGAGTACGCCGCTATAGACGCAGTAGTAACCTTACTGTTATATGAGAAGTTTGTAAAAATTAAACAGAATAAGCGATTAGCCAAGGTATACGAGAACATTCTCATTCCAGGTTGTAGATTTCTTACGGACATTCAAGACAATGGTGTACCGTTTGACATACCTAGACTAGTAAAGTCGCAAGCATTGATGCAAGATCAAATAGACGAAGCAGTAGCTGAGTTGTATAAACATCCTGCCATTGATAAATTTGAGAAAATAAATGGAAAAGATTTCAATCCTAATAGCACTGTTCAGCTTCGTAGTCTTTTGTTTGACTTTATCGGCCTCACTCCTACTGGAAAGAAGACTGGCACAGGAGCAAATTCAACAGACGCTGAAGTTCTTGCGGAGCTGGCAACACAGTCCGACGTCCCCCAACTTATCCTTGCCATTAGACAAAAATCTAAAATTAAGAATACTTATTTGGACAAGATCATACCGCAGTTGGATCAAGATAGTAGACTACGCACGGGCTTTAACTTACATAGCACAACTAGTGGGCGGCTCAGCTCTTCTGGTAAACTTAATATGCAACAGCTTCCTAGGGACAACCCTATAGTTAAAGGCTGTATTAAAGCGGCTCCAGGACACAAGATTGTTGCAATGGATTTAACAACAGCAGAAGTTTATGTTGCAGCTGTATTGGCAAAAGATGTAGCATTGATGGAAGTATTCCGTGCGGGTGGTAACTTCCACTCACAGATTGCTAAGAAAGTATTTAAGTTGCCCTGCGATGCTAGTGAAGTAGCAAGTCTATATAGTATGCAGAGACAAGCAGCTAAAGCTGTAACCTTCGGTATTATGTATGGTGCTGGTGCTAATAAGATCAGTGAACAAGTAACAAAAGATAGTGGTAAACCTTTTAGCAGAAACGATGCTCAAGAGGTTATTGACGACTACTTTGAAGAGTTCCACAAGTTAAAAGAGTGGATTGAAGATAACAAGAAATTCATTAGACAGAATGGGTTTATATACAGCTACTTCGGTAGAAAGAGGAGATTACCAAATGTCGCATCGACAGACAAAGGCATCCAGAGCCATAGCATTAGGTCTGGTCTTAACTTTTTGGTGCAGTCTGCTGCTTCTGATATTAATCTTTTAGGAGCAATAGATATGGGCAGTTGGATTAAGGCCAACAATAAAAAGGCTAGAATCTTTGCTCTAGTACACGATTCCATTCTCGCAGAAGTACCGAACGATGAAATTGATGAGTACATGGCACAGCTTACTAAATATGTTCAATTAGATCGAGGTGTATCTATCTCAGGAGTACCAGTAGGTTGTGACTTTGAGATTATACACGAAGACTACTCAGGTGGTAAGTTCGAGAAAATGTATGGTGATAACGTATAAAACATTACATAAACTTTCATTCCCAGTATATCTAATATACACAGAGAACTGGGAGAGAGTAGATGGTCTATTATTTCTAGAAGGTAAGTGTGTAGACGATAGGAATCAGCCAGGAGCTACGTTAGGTATTCGTAGAATACAGACACCTCACCCTGATTTATATCCTTTGAAGAAAGCAGTAACATCTCATAATGGAATACTCAAACAAAGTACTAAGTATTTTATAGATAGTAATGGAGTACCTTTTATATATGAAAAAACTAGATTCTTACATTTAAAATACTTGAAGATACAGAAAGTTATAACTAAAGAGAGTGCGTCTCTCCTTAGTATAAAAGGACATCGAACATACTTCACAGTCCCACGCCCTCCCAGTTCTGGATATGATTGGGCAGGGATACTGCACCTCGAAGGGTTGCCATGGATGCTGTACGAATACTCTGAAACTAAACTTAAAGACAGTAAAAGAAAAGTATAATATGGCTAAAGCAGTAATAAGTAATAGAATCTATATGGATTGCACTCCCGAACTCCAACGTGAGATCGATAAAGAACTAACGTATGCGATTCCTACACACAACCCACTTGATCCACCTCAAATGATTAAGAACATGGGGCTTATTCGCACAGGTTTGATTTCCTTACCTGTAGGGCGTATAGATTTGATACCGTCCAATTACGATATAATTGATAAGCGTTTAAAAAAGCCCGAGGACTTTCCTGAGTTTATGTTTGAACTCCGTGATAGTCAGAAGAAGGTGTACGATGAGATCGAAGACAACGCTATAATTAACGCTTGGGTCAGTTGGGGTAAGACTTTTACAGGTCTTGCAATAGCTGGTAAGTTAGGTCAGAAAACACTTGTTGTTACCCATACCGTCCCTCTGCGTAATCAATGGGCAAAGGAAGTAAAGAAAGTCTATGGTTTTGAACCTGGCATCATAGGCAGTGGGCGCTTTGAACTTGATGCTCCTATCGTGATAGGGAATACACAGACTCTATACCGAAATCTAGAAAAGATTCGTAAAGAGTTTGGCACTATCATACTAGACGAAATGCATCATGTTAGTAGTCCGACCTTTTCTAAAATACTTGATACAAATCATTGTCGTTACAAGATAGGCTTGTCAGGTACAATAGAAAGAAAAGATGGAAAGCATGTAGTATTTAGAGATTACTTTGGTAATACTCTGTTCCAACCACCAAAGGAGAATTACATGACTCCTAGTGTACACTTAATTAATTCTGAGATTCGTTTCATGGATGGAGCTAAGATACCGTGGGCAAATAGAGTTACTAAGTTATCAAACGATGAAGAATACCGTCATACAGTATCAATGCTAGCGGCAGCCTACGCTGCAAAAGGGCATAAGGTCTTAGTAGTAAGTGACCGAGTAGCCTTTCTAAAAGCTTGTGCAGAACTTACTGGAGATAGGGCGGTATGTGTTACAGGAGAAGTATCTCATGAACAGAGAGAGGTGCTAGTAGAGGAGATACTTACGGGCAATAAGAACGTATTGTACGGAACCCAGGCTATTTTCTCTGAAGGTATATCAGTAGATACACTAAGTTGTTTAATACTGGGAACTCCTGTAAATAATGAGCCTTTACTCACTCAGCTTGTGGGAAGGGTTATAAGAAAGAAAGAAGGTAAGATTGATCCAGTTATTATAGACATACACCTAAAGGGCAACACTGCAAGAAAGCAAGCCTCCAATAGGGTTGGATTCTATATGAAGCAGGGTTGGCACATGAAATACCTTTGAAAAAAAAGTTCTTGACAATTATCTAATTTTAGAGTATAATAATGTTCTTATTTGACTGGCAGAAGGTGTACGATTCGGCAGAGGGTAACGTCTCTCGGTGTAATATGATTATGGAAATGCTTATTTATAAGCAGACCCCTAAGAATAAGTACGACCGTATCTATAAATTTTCTCGGATGGACTTTTCTGGACACAGCTTCTTGCTGCATCCTGATGTCCTTCTATACCATTCCTATAAGTACTCAACTCGTGATATATCCATATACTATGCGTTAGCTTCGATAAGAAGCCTACCAGACTATATGGTATCACGAAAAATCACACTAGATCTAATACATTTACCCGTAGATTTAGAATCAATCACAGACAATAGGCTACTGAGAATAGAAGGTGGAGATATTCATTTTCTATATGAAGAAGTCACACCGGAGAATATACACTAATGGCAATTTCATTTAATCAACAAAAGGGCTCTGCCCAAAAATCATCAATCAATACATTTCAATACAAAGACGGCGACAACAAGATGCGCATCGTAGGTGACATCCTTGCTCGGTACGTCTACTGGATTGAAGGCGAAAACGGCAAGAACATTCCTTTAGAATGTCTTTCTTTTGACCGTAATGCCGAACGTTTTACTAATAAAGAACAAGACTGGGTTAGAGAGTACTACCCTGACCTTAAATGTGGTTGGAGCTATGCTTGTCAAGTTATCGACCCTAACGATGGTAAGCTGAAAGTAGCGAACCTGAAGAAGAAGCTATGGGAGCAGACAATTACTGCTGCTGAAGATCTTGGTGATCCTACCGATAGCGATACTGGTTGGGACGTTTGTTTCAAACGAGTCAAGACCGGTCCATTACCTTACAATGTTGAGTATCAACTACAAGCATTGAAGTGTAAAGTACGTGCTCTTACAGAAGCAGAGTTAGAACTTATTTCTGATATCAAGTCTATGGATGAAGTTATGCCTCGCCCAACTGCTGATGCACAGAAAGAACTTCTTGATCGTGTTCGTAACGCTGGACAAGATAACGATGACGAAACACTAGAAGCTGAGTTCAGTGTAGGATGATCTTATATACGGCAGACTGGCACTTAAAGCTGGGACAGAAGAACGTCCCAGTCAAGTGGGCACTCAACCGTTATCAGATGTTCTTTGAACAAGTTTACGAGTTAGAAAAGCAATGTAGTATGCATATAATAGGAGGCGATCTATTTGATCGTCTTCCTAACATGGAAGAGCTGGAACTCTACTTTTCGTTTATTCGGAAAGTAGGGATTCCAACCATTATATATGATGGAAACCATGAAGCGACTAAGAAGAATAAGACATTCTTTACTCAGTTAAAGCAGGTTTCTAGAGATATAAACCCTCTGATTAATATAGTAGATATATCATATATTGATGAGGATTTAGGGTACGGCATACTGCCCTATGCAGACTTACATCGTAAGGGAAGCATAGACCATTTTGATACTAGAATGCCTTTATTTACTCATGTTCGTGGCGAGATACCTCCCCATGTTAAACCTGAGATAAACCTAGACTTACTAGCAGATTTCCCTGTAGTATTTGCAGGAGACTTACACGCACATAGTAATACACAACGCAACATCGTATATCCAGGTAGTCCAATGACTACTTCATTTCATAGAGCAAAGGTAAAGACCGGGTATCTATTGATTAACGAAGGAGATTGGAGTTGGATGTGGGAAGAGTTTAAACTTCCACAGCTTATACGCAAGACAGTATCAGACCCAGCAGATATGGTAGCCACTGATTTTGATCATACTATATATGAGATACAAGGTGACATACAAGATCTAGCAGGGATTAAAAATACTGACTTACTAGATAAGAAAGTAGTAATACGAAAGTCAGAAGCGGCTTTAATTATAGACAAAGATATGACTCTTGAAGAAGAATTAGTAGAGTATCTATCCTATATTTTAGAGATTTCAGAAGATAAAATACCAGACATACTAGGGACTTATAATGATTACGTTACAAACTCTGACATGGGATAACTGTTTTAGCTACGGTTCTGGTAATAAGTTACAGCTTGATGATAATACAGTGACACAGATCATTGGTACTAACGGTATGGGAAAATCTTCTATACCGTTAATCATTGAAGAGGCTTTGTTTAATAAGAACTCTAAGGGTATCAAGAAAGCCGACATACCAAATCGTTATGTAAATGATGGTTATAATATCTCATTGACTTTCACAAAAGATGATGATAGGTATGACGTTATAATTCAACGCAAGTCAAGTATTAAAGTAAAGTTTCAGAAGAATGGAGAGGATATCTCTAGTCATACTGCGACTAATACATATAAGAGTATTCAAGAAGTAATAGGGGTTGACTTTAAAACCTTCTCTCAGCTAGTATATCAAAATACTAATGCAAGTTTGCAGTTTCTTACTGCTACTGATGCTAACCGAAAGAAGTTTCTTATAGATCTATTACACCTAGAGAGATACGTTGAGTTGTTTGAAATATTTAAAGATGCTTCAAAGAGCGTTACTTTGCAGACTACGGGTATAGCCTCTAAGTTAGCAACTATAGAAAAATGGCTTCAAGATAATAAATTGAGTGATACCAATATACTACCTCTGTTAGATTTAGATATTGATACATCTAAAGATGAGAAAGAGTTACGTTCTTTAATGGTAGAACTTGAAAATATCTCTGATATAAATAAAAAAATCTCAGCAAATAATACATACAAGTCGTTGTTACAAGGTATAGATATAGGAGCAATACAAGCTTCTCCTATAACAGCTTTACAATCATCTGAACGGTTACAAATTGAGTTAGGTAATTGGCAGGCAGTCGCTACGGGTGCAACGCGAACTTTAAAAAAATTAGAATCAATTAAGGAAGAGTGCCCTACTTGTAATCAACCTATTGATATTTCCGCAGAGTTGAAGCTGGTGGCTGACGCTACCGCAGAACGTGTGGAAGCAGTTGATAAAATAAATGAGATTAAACCTCAACTACAGAAAATTAAGGAGGACAACTGTGTATTTACACTTAATGAAAAAGCTAGACAGGATTGGGAGAGTTTGTATAGATCTGTTGACACAAAGTTACAGGTATATGCAGTTGATAAGAGAGAGCTTGATAACAGGATATTTGGCCTTCAAGATAGAATACAATTATCTAAGAGTGAACGAGCGCAGATCTACAGCGAGAATGAAAAGAGAACGCGCAGCAACACCCGAATCCAAGTAATACAAGAACAGACTGACGCTTTTCTTGCACAATTAGAGGAATGTCAGAAAGAGTTAGCAGTACAGAATAAACTGGATTCTAACTTAGAAGTACTTAAGAAGTCTTTTAGCACAAATGGACTTCTTGCATATAAGATCGAGAACCTTGTAAAAGAGTTGGAAGAACTTGCAAATGAATACCTTGCAGAGCTTTCAGACGGTCGATTCACACTAGAGTTTATCGTTTCAAATGACAAGCTCAATGTGCAAATAACCGACAATGGAAACATAGTAGATATTCTAGCACTTTCTTCAGGGGAACTCGCCAGGGTAAACACTGCTACTCTCATAGCAATTCGTAAGTTAATGAGTAGTATTTCAAAGTCAAGAATTAATGTATTATTTTTAGACGAAGTTATTAATGTTCTCGATGATGCAGGACGAGAGAAGATGGTAGAAGTACTATTAGGGGAAGATTTAAACACTTACATAGTATCTCACGGTTGGACGCATCCTCTACTAGAGAAGATTGAAGTCGTTAAGAACGGAAACGTTAGTGGTTTAGAATAAGGAAAGAACATGGTAGACTCAAGAGCAAAAGGTGCAAGAGGTGAGTACCTAGTGAGAGATATGCTTCGACAGACTACAGGATTAAAGTTCGAGAGAGTCCCCGCTTCGGGGGCTCTTGAGTATTTGAAAGGGGATTTATATGTTCCCAATCAGAGAAATCATTTCTGTATCGAAGTCAAGAATTATAAAGACTCTCCCTTAGGAGATAAGATATTTACCCAACCTAAGACGAATAACCTTATTCGTTGGTGGAAGAAAGTAGTAATACAAGCGGCAGGAGGCGATCAAAAGCCTATGCTATTTTTTAAATATGATCGATCAAAAGTATTTGTATGTACTGAAATGAAGCCTGCTAACACACAGCACTTCTTGTACATTGCGTTTCTAAACTGCTATGTGTTACTAGCAGAGGATTGGTTAGAAGTAGAGACAGTGGAGTGGATCGGTGGCTTTTAGTTTTAATGAAGCAACGGCAGGAAAGAAGGGTCGTACCCTTATTGTTGATGCGCTCAATTTAGCGTTTCGTTGGAAGCATCAAGGCAGAACAGACTTTAGACATGATTATTTACAGACAGTACGCTCTTTAGCACAATCCTACAAGTGTAGTAATATTATTATTACTGCTGACTGGGGATCTTCTAGTTATAGAAAAGAGATACTGCCTGAGTATAAGCAGAATCGAAAAGACAAATATGCCACACAGACCGAAGAAGAGAAGCAAGCATTTACAGACTTCTTCGAGGAGTATGAGGAGACTTTAGAGTTACTAGCAGAGTCTTATCAAGTTTTACGTTATCAAGGTGTAGAGGCAGATGATCTTGCTGCCCACCTCGTAAAACAAAAAGAGCAGTATGGATTAGAAGATATCTGGTTACTATCAAGTGATAGAGATTGGGATTTGCTAATTCAAGAAGGCGTAAGTAGGTTTTCTTACGTTACTCGTAAAGAAGTTACAATAGATAATTGGAGTGAACACTACAATGTAACTCCAGAAGAGTATATCTCTTTTAAGTGTTTAACTGGCGATAAAGGAGACAATGTTCCTGGTATCACTGGTATAGGTCCGAAGAGGGCTGAGCAGCTTATAAATATGTATGGAGATGCAATGACTATATATGATAATGTTCCTATAGAGGGACACTATAAGTATATACAAGAGTTGAATTTAAATGCAGAGGTTCTACTAAAGAATTATGAGTTGATGGACTTAGTAACATATTGCGATGATGCAATAGGCAAGGACAATGTGTCCGATATTCAGGAGAGAATGGTATAATGGATCAGTATCAAAGTTTTATTCACAAGAGTCGATATGCTCGTTGGCTAGACACAGAGAATCGCAGGGAAACTTGGGAAGAGACTGTAACCAGATATGTAGATTTCTGGAAAGAAAGAGAGCAGTTGAATGATGAAGATGGTGCAGAGGTCTGGAATGCTATTCACGACATGGAAGTAATGCCTTCTATGCGTTGTATGATGACAGCGGGTGAAGCACTCAAAAGAGACAACGTAGCAGGGTTTAACTGTAGCTATCTACACATTGATCATCCACGAGCTTTTGACGAGCTTATGTATGTTCTTATGTGCGGAACTGGAGTAGGTTTTAGTGTTGAACGTAATTTCATAGCTAAACTACCAGAAGTAGCAGAAACTTTTCACAAGACAAGCTCTACTATTGTAGTTAGCGATAGTAAGCTAGGATGGGCAAGTGCCTTCCGTGAGTTGATTGCCATGCTTTATGCAGGTAAATTACCTCAATGGGACATGAGCCGAGTAAGGCCAGCAGGCGCTAGACTTAAGACCTTTGGTGGTCGAGCTAGTGGTCCAGAGCCTTTAGTAGACCTGTTTAACTTCTGCGTTGGTATCTTTACCAAATCAGCAGGACGAAAGTTAACCAGTATAGAGTGTCATGATGTATGCTGTAAGATTGCAGATATTGTAGTAGTAGGTGGTGTACGCCGTTCTGCTCTCATTAGTTTGTCTAACTTATCAGATCAACGTATGTCAAAAGCTAAGTCTGGAGATTGGTGGAGAAATGAAGGACAACGTCGCTTAGCTAACAACTCAGTAGCGTATACTGAGAAGCCAGATTTTGAAGCGTTCTTAACAGAAATGAAGAACCTGTATGAATCTAAAGCAGGCGAGCGCGGTATCTTTAGTCGAGTAGCAGCACAAAAGATAGCAGCGCGGAATGGTCGTAGAGATGCAACTTATGACTTTGGTACTAACCCATGTTCTGAGATTATTCTTAGAAGCAATGAGTTTTGTAACTTGTCAGAAGTAGTAGTACGAGCAGAGGATGATTTAGAGTCCTTAAAGAAGAAAGTGCGTATAGCAACTATTATTGGAACCCTACAGTCTAGCTTAACAGACTTTAGATACCTACGAGTACGTTGGAAGCGTAATACTGAAGAAGAGGCTTTGTTGGGCGTAAGTCTAACAGGCATAATGGACCATGCTATGCTAGGAAAGGATTCTCCTGAGTTAGCGGTATGGCTAGAGGAAATGAGAGATGTATCAGTTGAAACCAATAAAGAATGGGCTGCAAAGCTTGGCGTTGCTCAGTCTGCAGCTATTACTTGTGTTAAACCTAGTGGTACTGTTAGTCAGCTTGTTGATTCTGCTAGTGGCATCCACCCCCGTTTTAGTAAGCACTATATTAGGCGCGTACGTTCTGACAAAAAAGACCCACTTGCAATCTATATGGAGCAAGCAGGGTTCCCAGTAGAAAAAGATGTAATGAATGATAGTACTGTAGTATTTAGCTTCCCTGTGAAAGCACCGGAAGATAGTACAACAGTAAAAGAAGTAGGAGCTATGGAACAGTTAGCTCTTTGGAAAGCGTATCAGAATCATTGGTGTGAACATAAGCCTAGTGTGACTGTATACTATACCGATAGCGAATATTTACAAGTTGCTCAGTGGATTTGGGAAAACTTTGATTTATGTTCAGGTATCAGCCTGTTGCCAGTGAGTGATCATGTTTATCAACAAGCACCCTATGAAGACATTTCTGCAGAGATGTATGAAACACTAAAGGCTGCCATGCCTACTAACGTAAAATGGGAAGACCTAGCTCAATTCGAGAAAGAGGATAACACAACCGGATCACAAGAACTTGCCTGTACAGGGGGCGGCTGTGACATATTGTAAACAATAGGACATTATAATGACTGAAGTAACTGAAAATGAAGTACAAACCATCACTATGAACGACAAAGAGTACAAAGTAGATGAAATTTCTGAAAAAGCAAAGTATCTAGTATCACAGGTACAAGACATGCAGACTCAAGCAAATCAAAGTCGCGCTCGTCTTGATCAGATTGAAGTAGGTATTCGAGGCTTTACCGGCTTGCTACAAGAGGAGCTGGAGAATCCAGCTTCTGAAGAAGTAGAAGGTGAAGTAGTTTAATAAGTAAGAAGTAAAAAAGGGACTGTAAAAAGTCCCTTTTTTATTACTCGGGTATCATTGATGCTTCAAGCGCGGCATTTATCTCAGCCGCTGTTTGAATATCGGCCGCTAGTACTACTACTGATTTATCAGCAGGTATAGACGTAATGCTAGGATCTTCGGTCATACGAGCAACTTCAGCCGTATAAATCATATCCGTAGCTTTAGAGCATCTGAGCTCAACAAAATTTTTGATCCATTCTGCTGGATCTCCTACAACATGAGCGAATGCTTTTTGTTGCGCTTCATTTAATGTAATTGTGTATGTTGTATTTGCCATAATTTTTTATTTTCCTTTAACCTATTAGGTATCCTGAGAAGTTTGTGTGATCTCCGTATACTTGGAAAGCACTATTTGCTGAGCAATATATTCTAACGTCGACGTAATCGCCAGATGATAAGTTCAGGTTAGCATCAATATTAAGACTTGATGAATAACCAGCGGCCACGCCCTCTCCTACAATAGTATATAACTCGTTAAGCTGCACTCCATTCACATAAAGTAACATGTGTACATAGTTACCAGCATTACTACTAGGTTTTGTCATATAAACACTAGCTCTGAAAGAGTATCTGCCTGCTATAGAGGCAGTAAACCTACCATTACTAGGAACAAAGTCATTCCCTATATTATAACCTATTCTATCACTAGCTGTAGTAGTGCTCCAATTCACGCCTATACTACCACCGCTACCATTTGCAATACCTCCTACTAGTATCTGCCATCCAGCTTGAAAATTTAACCACTGAGAAGTATTACCACGAGCACTAAAAGCAGGCTGATAAGGCATGGTCACTTCGCCCTCACTGCTGATACGCATGCGCTCTGTGCCATCATCTAAGAAACCTAAGTCACCCGAATTATAGAACGGGGTAATTCTCCAGATGTTATCTGTACTTGGGGCAGTATTATGAAGTGTTAAAGATGCCGCTAAATTACTATTTCCTAATACATGGAGGCGAGTAGCAGGGGCAGTGCTTCCTGTCCCGACACCA
>Ga0209816_1000676_pt1 | contig 26653 bp, 27 predicted proteins | sample CoawatmetaG01DNA_FD_187509 | JGI IMG/M metagenome (GOLD analysis project Ga0209816, IMG submission 187509) | Marine microbial communities from the West Antarctic Peninsula - Coastal water metaG017-DNA (SPAdes) (version 2) | ecosystem: Environmental > Aquatic > Marine > Coastal ...
GCATTATTTTATCTAAAAATAATTGTAAATTACTTTCGGATAATGGGCAGGTAATTTATTTAAAATCAAACTGTGATGATTTGGTGACTAGAATGACAGGCGATCGATCTAGACCTCTTTTGCAAGAGGGCGACTTAAAAGAAACCTTAGAAACCTTATTTAAAATTAGAGACCCTATTTACGCATCTATTTCTGACTATATAATTGAAACTGCAGGCAAGCGTGCAAAAGAAATTTCTTATGAAATTGAATCTTTGACTAAAAAACTATGAAAACTATTAATATAAATTTAGAGAAAAGAGGTTATCCAATATATGTTGGTAAGGACCTTATAGGAAATTATGATTTATTTAAAAAACATATTTCTAATAAAAAAGTAGCTATTATTACTAATGATAAGGTTGCACCCTTATATTTACAAAAAATTGTAAATACCTTATCAGCTGAAAAAGATATTATTCCAATTATTCTTCCTGACGGTGAAGTCTATAAAAATCTTGAAACACTCAATTTAATTTATGATGCTTTGCTAATAAATAAAGCAAATCGTCAAGTTACATTAATCGCACTTGGTGGTGGTGTTGTTGGAGACATAACTGGTTTTGCAGCAGCAACGTTTATGAGGGGGGTAGACTTTATTCAAATTCCAACCACTCTATTATCGCAAGTCGATTCTTCTGTTGGGGGAAAGACTGGAATTAATCATCCACTTGGAAAGAATATGATAGGTGCTTTTTATCAGCCAAAATGTGTTATCGCTGATATAAGCATATTGGAAACATTACCTGATAAAGAATTATCAGCAGGTTTGGCTGAGGTTATAAAATACGGATTAATCAGAGACGCTAGTTTTTTTTCATGGCTTGAGAACAATATCGAAGGAATTATGAAAAGAGATCCTCAATTACTAATTCAGACTGTTGTGCGTTCTTGCCAAAATAAAGCAGACATTGTAGAGGCTGATGAATTCGAATCTGGCATAAGAGCTATCTTAAATTTAGGGCATACTTTTGGACATGCTATTGAAACAGCTACCGGTTACGGCAAATGGCTACATGGAGAAGCTATAGCAGTAGGGATAGCTATGGCAGCTTATTTATCAGAAGAAATGGGATGGCTTACAAAAGAAGATAACAGTAGGATTAAACGTTTAATTATTAATGCAAATCTGCCTATTAATCCCCCACATATTTCAAAGCAAGAGTTTCTAGATTTGATGCAGCTTGATAAAAAAACAAAAGAAGACCAAATAAATCTTGTTTTGCAGCAAGGCATAGGTAAGGCTATTCTGACAAGTGATTATGATACTAAAAAACTTCATGATACTCTTTTAAAAAAAGACTTTTGATGATATTAAAACCTTATGCTGCAGACCCTAGTTATAGTTTAGGGAGGGAATATAAAGAAAAAAAGTCACAATTAAGGAACGACTTCCAAAGAGATAGAGATCGTATAATTCATTCATCTGCATTTAGACGCCTTGAATATAAAACACAAGTATTCGTAAATCACGAAGGCGATATGTTTCGAACACGCCTTACTCATTCATTAGAAGTTTCTCAAATTTCAAGAGGAATAGCTCGAACTTTAAATTGCCATGAAGATCTTGCTGAGGCAATTGCATTGGCTCATGATTTAGGCCATACCCCATTTGGCCATGCAGGGCAGGACTCTTTAAATTTATGTATGAAGGACTTCGGTGGCTTTGAACACAATTTACAGTCTTTAAGAGTTGTTGATTTATTAGAGCAACGATATGCTGATTTTGACGGATTAAATTTAACATTTGAGACAAGAGAGGGAATCTTAAAGCATTGCTCTGTAAATAATGCTAAAAATTTAGGATCATTAGGTGAGAGATTTTTAAAAAAACAACAACCTTCATTAGAAGCACAATTGGTGAATTATGCCGATGAGATTGCTTATAATAATCATGATATTGACGATGGTTATCGTTCAGGGGTGATAAAATTTAAGGCATTAATGGACATATCGTTATTCAGAGAGTCTGCTGAGCTTGTAAAAAAAGATTATTCTGATATTGATGAAATTAGATGGCTTCATGAAACTATAAGAAGAATAATATACAACTTAATTTTTGATATATGTGAGACTAGCGCAATAAATTTAGCAAAATTTAAACCTAAGACAATCAAGGAAGTTAGAATATTCCCTCAGTTAATCTGCCTATCTAAGGAGATGGCGGACAAGCAAATTGAGCTTAAACAGTTTTTGAGAACTTTTCTTTATCAGCATGAACGAGTAATAATAATGACTAATAATGCAAAGAAAATTATGAAAGATTTGTTTCTTCATTTTATTAACGATCCATCGTTGATGCCAAAATCTTATCAAAATAATTCAGAACAAGATTTAGCTAGAACCGTTGCAGACTATTTAGCTGGAATGACAGATCGCTATGCAATCAAGGTTCATAAAGATATTAAATAATGGAGTTAAACCCGTTATTTGAAAGGTATTCTAAATATTTGTTGTAAATTTACAACAATACTATGAATTTGTAACAATAAAGTCATAATTAACTTGCTATTTGTTATGTACATTAGGGATAATGAATACAACTCTTCTTAATGAGAAAGTTTATTCTTAAGAAAGTTTTTTTGTTAGGAAAGTTATTTATAAATTACTTTTTTAACTCTGGTTATAAAAGTAGTTTTAATTATAGGAGAAATATTATATGAACAAGAAAATGAATCTAGCAGTTGCGGGTGCAGCTCTAGCTTTAGGTGCTACGGCAGCTAACGCTGGAATCGTAATCCCAGCAGGTGACTGGACTTTAGATGTAAATGGTAATGTTAATGCATTCATGAATTTTAATGATGCTGACAAAGCTAAAGGTTCTACACTTACAGGTAACATAGCTAATGGTCAAGATGCTCTTGGCGAGTCTGATGGCCAAGGTATCAACACTGGTCTATTACCATCATGGTTAGGATTTACTGGTACAACACGTCAGAATAATACTGATGTGTCATTTACTATTTCATTCCAACCAAATGCTTCAGATAACTCTGCAGCTGGTGATAACAAAACTCCGTTAAATCGTCAGTCATATTTATCATTTGGTGATAAATCATGGGGATCTATCAAAATTGGTAAAGATATTGGTATCTTTGCTTCTGGCGCGATCCTTAACGACATGACACTATTAGGTGTTGGTTCTGGTGCTACTGGTAAATCTGGTGGTGCTACTACACTAGGTGGTATCGGTACTGGTTATGTTTATGCTGCATGGAAGGGTCAAGCTACATATACGACTCCAAACATGGGTGGATTCCAAGCTAAAGTTGGTTTAATGAATCCAAATCAAATCCCTGATGCGAGCACTGCTGTAACAACTAGAACTTATGTTACAACTAACTCGTTTACTGGTACAACTGCTACATTAAACGGTTCTGATTCATCATCTGTTACTCAGTTGTCAATTTCAGCAACTGTTATATCTAAGGGTACTGTAGCTTCAACAACAACTCATACCGATACAGTAACTGGTGCTGCTTCTTCTGCAGTTAACCAAGATCGTTTCGGTATTGAAGCAGAAGCTTCATACTCATGGACTGGCGATGTTGCTGGTAAAGTATGGGTATCTGGTGCTTCATATGACGTTACACGTGTTAAAGCTTTAACTGCTGCAACTAAACAATCTTACGACATCACAGCATTCGATGTAGGTGCTTCAATAAGTGCTGGTAACTTTGGATTAGTTGGTTATTACTATGATGGTGAAGGCCTAGGTACTACACTATTCGGCAATAACGGTGTAACAGCTGATGCTAAAGAACGCGATTCAGACGGTGGTTATGTTCAAGCTACATATGTAATACCAACAGGTACTAAAATTGGTGTTGCTTATGGTGTTTCAAATCTTGACACAGCATCTGGCGAAACAAACGCTACTTTAGTTGAAGAAAATGAGCGTTGGACAGTGGGTGCATACCATCCATTAACTAAGCATCTAAATTTAGTTGCTGAGTACAATGCTACAGAATCAACTGGTCAAGTATCAACAAACTCAATGGAGAATGATACATTATCTCTGGGTGCGATATTATTCTTCTAGGACTTAAATCTTAGTAGAAGTTTGACAAGTAGTAGATTTATTTAAAAACAGCATCTTCGGATGCTGTTTTTTTTTATTTCTTCGTTAATTAATCATATAAAATAAAAGAAAATAGAAAAAATTTAAAAATATGGATAAAAAGAATAATCTAAATGAGCTACTAGAAAAAGCGCAAAGCTTAATTGAAGCTAAAGAATTCGATAAAGCTATTCCAATATATAAAGTTATCTTAAAAAAAGATAATAAGAATCCTAGAGCACTTTCACATTTAGCAATAATATATTTAATGAAGGAGCAATATATTGACGGAATACAAATGCTCGAAAGATCTATAAAAGTAACGAAACCAATCGTAGGTGATTATCAAAATTTAGCAATAGCTTATAACGCATTAAAAGATTATAAAAATGCCATAAAAGCATATGAGGAAATTGTTAAAATTAATTCAAATACCCCAGAAATTTACAAAAAATTGGGTGGCGCGCAAATGGAAATTTTAGATAATGATGGCGCAATGGATTCTTTTAAAAAAGCACTAGAATTGGAGCCAGATAAATTTGAATCTATGTATGATTATGGAATCATCTTAGCGCAAAACTATCATTATGAGGAGTCGTTAAAGTACTTAAGAGCGGCAACCAAAATTGACCCCGATCATCTCAATTGTATAAATATAATAGGCAGATGTCTTGCGGCAACGCGGAATTATAAAGCAGCAAAAATTATATATCAAAAATTGATAACATTAGTACCAAGTATCGTAGGCCCCCATATAGATTATGCGTCTTGTTTAATCTATGAAGGAAAATTTGATGAGCCAGTAAAGATATTAAAAGATGTTTTAATAAAAAAGCCAGATTCATCTTATGCAAGAAATAATTTAGGCGTGTTGTATTTAGCGAATAAAAAATTTAAAGAAGCATGGAAATATATGGATGCAAGAATTTTATTAAAGAATGAGATAGACATCACAAAAAGATACGACATGCTTAAAACTTTGATTGATCTTGATGTTAATAAAAAAGAGCTTAAAAAAGATGAAAAGATTATTATTTTACTAGATTCTGGACTCGGAGATATAATACTTGGCCTGAGTATGCTTAAAGAATTTCATAAAAAATTCAAAAATATTAGTGTTGAGCTAGATTACCGCTTAGTTAATCTTTGTAAAAGATCATTTCCGGGAATTGAATTTTATGCAGTACATACAAATAAACACGAATTTATAATTGATTATGATCCAGGCATCTTTGACAAAGGCATTTATTGGGGAAGTATAGGGAAATATCTTCGTCAAGAGATAGTTGATTTTCCAAAAAAAGAAATAGTGTATTTAATTCCAGATATTACTAAAATTAATGAAATAAAAAATAGAATAAAGAAAGAAAATACTTTAATTTGTGGAATCTCATGGAAGAGTTCCGCACAGGAAGGTGGACATAAAAGTGCACTACTCCAAGATTTACTCCCAATTTTGAAGCTTAAAGGTATTAATTTTTTAGATTTACAATATGAATTTAAAAAAAATGAAGGTAAAACTGCTTTTGAAAAAGAAATACTGTTTAAAGAGAGTAAAATTAAAATTGATGATTACGAAGGTGTAAATAAATTTTCAGATATTGATGGCTTAACAGCATTAATATCAAACTGCGATATTATTGTCACATCAAGCAATGTTACGGCTCATATAGCAGGAGCATTAGGTAAAAAAACATTTCTATTTGTACCTTTCCAAAGAGGCAAGTTGTGGTATTGGTCTGAGGAGCAAGGTGTAAGTCTCTGGTACCCTAGCATTAAAATTTTTACAGCAGAAACTAGTAATGAATGGGGGATGATATTTGAAAAAATTTCTAAAACAATAAAGAAAGAATTTAATTTATGACCGAGGAATTTTTAATTCTTTAATCTTCCTAGTAACAGTATTTCTCCCAATACCTAATATACTTGCAGCATTTAGCTTTCTATTTTTTGTATGCTCCAGAGTTTTTTTAATTATAATTTTTTCAACTTGATCAATAAAAAATCTATGTAAATCTAGTTTCCCATCTAATAATTGCCTTGATAAATCTCTAGCTAAATTTTCTTGCCACTCATTTGAATTATTAATTTCATTTAAGGGCTCATCTTTCAGTTCAGAGGGTAAATCACTTACTATTATTTTATTACCAGGGGACATTACAGTTAACCAATGACATACATTCTCAAGCTGTCTAACATTCCCCCTCCATTCAAGATTGTTAAAATAATCCAGAACTTCTTTAGATAAAGTTTTAGGGGGAACCTTTAATTGATTAGCACTTTTAGTTAGAAAATATCTAGACAGGGAAGGTATATCTTCGATCCTTTTTCTTAATGGTGGCACTGTGATTCTAATGACATTTAATCTATGAAATAAATCTTCTCTAAATTTTCCATCTTTGACTAATCCTTCTAAGTCTTGATGGGTTGCTGCTATGACTCTTACGTCAACTACAATAGAATCCTGCCCCCCTATTCTATAAAATTGTCCATCACTTAAAACTCGTAGTAACCTTGTTTGCAAATCAATTGGCATATCACCAATCTCATCTAAGAACAATGTTCCTTTATCCGATTGTTCAAATCTACCTTTTCGAAGGTTTTGAGCCCCTGTAAATGAACCTTTTTCATGACCAAATAACTCTGCCTCAAGGAGATCTTTTGGTATTGCAGCAGTATTTATAGCAATAAAAGGCGATCCTTTTCTATCACTATTTTTATGAATGGCATTCGCAACTAATTCTTTACCTGAACCAGACTCCCCGTTTAAGAGAACAGTGGCATTTGACTTACTTAGCCTACCTATGGCACGAAATACTTCCTGCATAGATTGCGCTTGACCTATAATTTCAGGAAGAATGTAATCCGACGGACTAGAATCCTTGTCATTTATTTTTGTTTGTTCTAATGCATGATTTATAACTTCTAATACCTTATCTATATCAAAAGGTTTAGCAATATATTCAAAAGCCCCTTTCTGAAAAGCAGAAACTGCAGTATCAAGGTCGGAATAAGCCGTCATAATAATAATTGGGATAAGTGGAAACTTTGCTTTAACTTTGGTTAAGAAATCAATACCCGATTCTCCAGGCATTCTAATATCACTTACAATAACAGAGGGAGTTTCGTGATTAAATTGATTAATTGCTTCATTTGTATTGCTAAAACATTGGCAAGGAAGATTCGCCTTTGAAAGTGCTTTTTCGAAAACCCATCGTATAGATTTATCATCATCAAGGACCCAAACTTTCTTCATTTTTTTACCTCATTAATTTTTAAATTATTCTCGATAGGCAGAATGATAGAAAATTTTGTTTTACCGGGAGCACTCGAACAATCGATCATTCCATTGTGCTGAGTTATAAAGTTTTGGGCCAATGAAAGACCTAAACCAGATCCAGAATCTTTACCTGAAACTAATGGATAAAATATTTTATCTAATAATTCTTTATTAATCCCTGGGCCACTATCGACAATATCTAAACGTATTGCTGTTGTATGTTTTTTTTTATGAAATACAATTTGACTCTCTGCTCTAGTAATAAAGTTAATGTTCATTTTTTCTTTAGATTTATCTTCGAGCATTGCTTGGACACCATTCCGAGCAACGTTTAAAACAGCTTGAATTAGCTTTTCTCTGTCTCCAATAAATTCCGGCAAACTTACGTCATAATCTCTAGTTAGTACTAAGTTTTCTGGAAATTCTGAGAGTATTAAGCTACGAACCCTTTCTAAAACCTCATGGATATTTGTTTTTTTATACGTAGGGAGCTGGTGTGGTATTAATAATTTATTCATAAGGTTTTGTAGTCGATCTGCTTCATCAATTATTACTTTCGTATATTCTTTTAATGATTTTTCATTCAATTCTTTTTCTAAAAGCTGAGCAGCGCCTCTTAAACCACCAAGGGGGTTTCTTATCTCATGTGCAAGGTTTCTTAGTAATTCCGAATTTGCTTGTTGTTGAATAAACATTCTTTCTTCACGGGCAACTCTTAGCTGTTGATCCATTTGACTAAATTCTACTATAAAGTCGAATTCTTTTTTTTCAATTGGTGTGATTGTAAAACTTACACAAATAGTTTTATTTTGTTTGGTCTTAACAAAGTATTCGTACTCCCGATACGAACTTTGTTTGGTTTTAGCTTGCTTTAATGCATCTTTAAAAAAATAAATTTCTTCAAAAAAAAGACTAATACTTTCATTAAAGGCTTGGTCATAGCTTAATTCAAATAAGATTTCTGCACTTGGATTTATATACTTAATAACTAAATTTTTATCACAAGCCAAAACTGCAGTGGCTAGATCTTCCATTCCTTTAAATTCATTTTTTAATAAGTTTGGTTTCATTTATATAAGTTCCATATAGTATAGATAGCAATAATGTGGCCAAAATTTCTATATTTTTTGTATCAGTCTTTCTAACTTATTAGCTCCAATTATATTGTTATGTGCACAAAATTAGTGCATATGAATTTTGGTAAAAAAAAGGGCAGATTTAAACCCACCCCTAAATTAGAATCTATAAACTGTAATACATATCAAACTCTATTGGATGAGGAGTCATTCTTAAACGTGTAACCTCTTCCATTTTTAAATCAATAAAACTGTCAATAAAGTCATCAGAGAAAACCCCACCTGCAGTCAAAAATTTTCTGTCAACCCTTAACGCTTCAAGAGCTTCAGGTAAAGTAGCAGCAACTTGAGGTATTTTTTCTTCTTCTTTAGCTGTCAGATCATATAAATCTCTTGATTCAGCTTCCCCCGGATGAATTTTATTTTGGATGCCATCGAGACCAGCCATCATTAATGCGCTAAAAGCTAAATATGGATTTGCCATTGGGTCTGGAAATCGGACCTCAATCCGTCTCGCTTTATCTGTAGATACATATGGGATACGAATTGCAGCAGATCTATTTTTAGCAGAATATGCCAGCATAACTGGTGCTTCAAAACCAGGAACTAGGCGTTTATATGAATTCGTTGAGGGATTAGTTATAGCATTTAACGCTTTGCCATGCTTGATAATTCCACCAATATAATAAAGAGCAGTCTCACTTAGGTTTGCATATTCTTTTCCTGCAAACATATTTTTTCCACCCTTCCAAATTGATTGGTGAACGTGCATCCCTGTTCCGTTATCATTCAAAATTGGCTTTGGCATAAAGGTAGCTGTTTTACCAAATCTATGTGCTGTATTCATCACTACGTATTTAAGGATTTGAGTCCAATCAGCTCTTTGTGTTAATGAAGAAAATTTGGTGCCAATTTCATTTTGGCCGGCTCCTGCAACTTCGTGATGATGAACTTCAACAGGCACACCCATCTCTTCTAATGTTAAGCACATTTCTGATCTAAGATCTTGAAGGGAGTCAACAGGAGGTACCGGAAAGTAACCACCTTTAACTCTTGGGCGATGGCCAACATTACCACCATCATGTTCGTTATTAGAGTCCCATTCTGCTTCTTCAGAGTTAATATTTACTGAAGAGCCACTCATACCTGAACTCCATGTGATTGAGTCAAATACAAAGAACTCAGGTTCTGGACCAAAATAAATGGTATCGCCAATCCCGGTTGTTTTAAGGTATTTTTCAGCACGATTTGCTATTGTTCTAGGATCACGATCGTAACCTTTTCCGTCTGTAGGGTCTTCAACATTACAAGTTAAGATTAGTGTTTTTTCTTCCATAAATGGATCAATATTAGCTGTATTAGGATCTGGTTTAAGCAGCATGTCTGAAGCATTAATCCCCTTCCACCCCTTAATTGATGAGCCATCAAAGGCGTGACCATCAGTAAATTTAGTTTTATCAAAGGCAGAAGCAGGTACTGTGACGTGCTGCTCTTTTCCCATGGTGTCAGTAAAACGAAGATCAATAAATTTAATCTTTTCTTGTTTAATTTGTTTAATTACATCAGCGCCAGCCATACTAAAACTCCTCAAAAAATAGTTAATTGTTATATATATAATCTAAAGTACAATCTATGCCAATATTTTATTCGCTAAAGTGACTGATTTACTTACAAAACACATTAAATAAATAATATATGCACTATTATAATGCATTTTTAATTAATAATTGCACTATTATAAAGCATTAAATATTTCTCTCGATATTATTTTATTGTTTATAATAATGAACGAATGATAAAAATAAAAAAATTTGCAGTTCTTGGGCATCCTATATCGCACTCCCTTTCCCCCCAAATACACCTTTTATTTGCAAAAGAATTTGCAATTGATTTGGAGTATAAAAAATTTGATATCAGTCAAGATAAGTTCTTTGAAAGTGTCAAGCGTTTAGAGAGTGAGGGTTATCAAGGGCTAAATATTACTCTTCCATTAAAAAATGCTGCTTTTGATATTTGTGACCAACTTTCAGAAAGGTCATCTTTATGTAAGTCTGTTAATACAATAACATTTTTAGATAACAATATTATTGGAGACTCAACGGATGGCAGGGGATTAATAAATGATTTGTCTAATAAAAAAATTAATACCAAAGGTAAAAATATTTTTTTAGTTGGGGCTGGTGGGGCTGCAAATGGTGCAATTTATGATCTTATTCAAAGCAAACCAAAGAAAATTTTTCTAACAAATAGAACCTTTACTAAAGCAATTGAGATGAAAAAATATTGGAAATGTTTTGCTGAAAAAAACCAAGTAACATTAGAGACAATAGATTTAGATTTCTCCAATAAACTCTATTTTGATTTGATAATAAATGCTACTTCTTCATCCTTAACAAACCAACACTCACCTTTGCCAGAACATGCTTTAAATTGTTTGAAGGATGAAGGTATTTGTTATGACATGATGTATGGCTCTCAAACTCCGTTTATGAAAGAAGCTTATAAGAAAACTGATTCAGTTTACGATGGCCTTGGGATGTTAGTTGAGCAGGCAGCAGTAAGTTTTAACATATGGCATCAGCTAGCTCCAGCGACAGAAGATATTGAGGCATCTTTAAAAAACCTATAAATATCTTTTTAAATATTTACCAGTGAAGCTTTTATTATTGGATATAATTTTTTCAGGCGACCCCTCTGCGATGATTTCACCGCCACCATCACCTCCTTCAGGACCAAGGTCAATAATCCAATCAGCAGTCTTGATTACATCTAGATTGTGTTCAATTACCACTAAAGTATTCCCATTATCTCTTAATCTGTGCAACACATTTAGTAATAGTTGTATGTCAGAAAAATGTAAGCCAGTTGTTGGCTCATCTAAAATATAAAGCGTTTTTCCAGTATCCCTTTTTGAAAGTTCTAAAGCTAATTTGACTCTTTGAGCTTCCCCCCCAGAAAGAGTCGTTGCATTTTGCCCTAATTTAATATATCCAAGACCTACATCTAGAAGAGTTTTTAGTTTTCGTTCAAGCGTTGGTACAGCCTTAAAAAATTCATGCGCTTCTTCTACGGTAAAACTTAAAATATTATGAATATTTTTTCCTTTGTAAAATATTTCAAGCGTTTCACGATTGTAACGATGGCCATAACAAGAATCACATTCGACATATACATCCGGTAAAAAATGCATTTCAACTCTAATTACCCCATCACCTTCACAGGACTCACATCTCCCACCTTTAACATTGAATGAGAACCGCCCTTGACTGTAACCCCTGGCCCTGCTTTCTTGGACTTTAGAAAAAAGATCTCTTATAGGAGTAAACAACCCGGTATAGGTAGCAGGGTTAGATCTTGGAGTTCTCCCAATGGGGCTTTGATTTACATCGACAACCTTGTCAAAGAAATCATAGCCTTCTATATCTTCATGACTCGCTGGTTCTAAATTGCTTCGGTAAAGGTGTTTTGCTACGGCGTTATAAAGTGTGTCATTAATGAGTGTAGATTTTCCACTACCAGAAACTCCTGTAACACATGTAAATAGACCTATCGGGAGATTTAAGGTAATATTTTTTAAATTATTACCGGAAGCTTTTGTAATTTTAAAAAAGGAATTATCAGGAGTTTTTATTTTGTTTGTAACTGTGATTTTTTTCTGCCCACTTATGTATTGGCCAGTAAGAGATTTTTTGTTTTTAGCAATTTCATTAGGGAGTCCTTGGGCCACAATTTCACCACCGTGAACTCCAGCACCAGGCCCAATATCTACGACATAATCAGCCGTCATAATTGCATCATAATCATGCTCAACAACAATCACTGTATTCCCTATATCTCGAAGATTTCTGAGTGTCTCCAAGAGTTTGTCGTTATCTTTTTGATGGAGCCCAATAGATGGTTCATCTAAAACATACATTACTCCAGTTAAACCACTACCAATTTGTGAAGCCAATCTAATTCTTTGTGCCTCACCTCCTGAGAGCGTGTCAGCAGATCTTGAAAGAGATAAATAATCTAGACCCACATTTATTAGAAAATTAAGCCTATTTTTTATTTCCTGGATAATTTTGCTCGCAACTTGAGCACGAAATCCTAATAGTTTTACATTAATGAAAAATTCTAAAGATTTCTTAAGGGGCAATTTACATACTTCATGTAGATTTAAATCACCAACTAATACGTTCCTTGCCTCAATTTTTAAACGAGTTCCTTTGCATGAAGGACATTCTTGATTACTTAAATATTTGGCTAATTCATCTCGAACAGAGCTCGAATCTGTTTCTTGATAACGTCTTTTAAAGTTATTTATTACCCCTTCAAAAGGGTGCTTTTTTGAATTAATAGTCCCTTGCTCATTAAAATAACTAAATTCTATTTGTTCCTTATCGCTTCCAAATAAAATAATATTTTGAATTCTTTCTTCGAGTTCTTGGTAAGGTGTTTCAAGATCAAAACTATAATGTTGGGCAAGACTATTTAACATTTGATAGTAGAATTGATTTCGCTTATCCCATCCCTTGATGGCTCCGGATGATAAAGGTAATTGAGGAAAAGCTACAACGCGAGCTGCATCAAAGAAATTTTTATGCCCTAGTCCATCGCAATCAGGGCATGCCCCCATTGGATTATTAAAGGAAAACAATCTGGGTTCTAATTCAGTTAGCGCATAGTCGCAATGCGGACAAGAAAATTTTGCAGAAAATAGCTGTGTCTCTTTAGTTTCCATATTAATGGAAATAATCTTTCCATCAGCAAGTTTCAAACCTGTTTCGACTGATTCAGTAATACGCTGTTTAATATCAAGATGAATTTTTATACGGTCAATTACAACATCTAATTGATGCTTTGTATTTTTTTGTATTGCGGGAATGTTATCTATTTCATAAATTGTTCCATCTAGTCTAATCCTTATAAATCCTTGTGCTCTTAATTCATCAATTAAATCTAAATGACTGCCTTTACGATTATTTACTACGGGTGCAAGCAACATAATTTTAGTATCTTTTTCAAGAGATAGTAGTTGGTCGACTATTTGGGAAACTGTTTGTGCTTCCAGTTTTATTTTATGAGTAGGACAGTAAGGGTCACCTGCACGAGCATAGAGCAGGCGGAGGTAGTCATGAATCTCAGTTACGGTTCCAACAGTTGACCTTGGATTGTGTGAAGTTGATTTTTGTTCTATGGAGATTGCAGGGGACAGGCCTTCAATCATATCTACATCAGGTTTATTCATTCGGTCTAGAAATTGTCTAGCATAGGCCGACAAAGATTCAACATATCTTCTCTGTCCTTCAGCATAGAGGGTGTCAAATGCTAGAGAGGATTTTCCAGAGCCAGATAATCCTGTAATAACTATTAGTTTATTTCTAGGAAGATCTAAGGAAATATTTTTTAAGTTATGGGTCCTAGCCCCTTTAATTTTAATATAATCCATTTAATTTTATCTTTTTTGAGGAGCAACCTGATATTATATTTTATAATCTCTATTTTAGAAACTAAAGTTTTATTATTTCATAGGTCTATATACAAGAATGTCACCATTAGAAATTAAATCTAGTGTGCTTTTAGCATCAATTTACTCGCTACGAATGCTTGGAATTTTTCTAATTCTCCCCATATTTGCTATTTATGCTTCGGAGTTATCTGGCAGGCCTACTGAATTTCAAATTGGTTTAGCTTTTGGTATTTATGGTTTAACTCAGGCTATTCTTCAAATTCCATTTGGTATGACTTCGGATCGACTCGGAAGAAAGCCAGTAATTTATTTTGGTTTATTATTATTTATAATTGGGTCATTTATTGCAGGGATATCTGAGCAAATAGAAGGGGTTATTATTGGACGAGCAATTCAAGGCTCTGGAGCAATTTCGGCAGTTCTGACTGCTTTTTTATCTGACCTAACTAGCAATAAAAGTAGAACTAAAGGAATGGCAATTATTGGTGTATCAATTGGCCTAACATTTGCATTATCAATAGTGATTTCACCAGTACTGAATAAGCTTATTGGTGTCCCAGGTATATTCTTACTAATGGGCGTTTTAGCTTTTATTGCTTTAGGAGTTGTAAGGTTTTTTATTGATGAACCTTTAACTAAGAAGAAAATTAATTCTGAAAATACCAATGACATAAAAAGTATATTAAAGAATCTTGATTTAAATCGACTAAATTTTGGAATTTTTGCACTCCATGCCTCTCAAATAGCGATGTTTATGGCAATTCCCTTTTATTTAATAAATCAAGGTGACATTCCATTGAATCAGCATTGGCTAATCTACTTACCAGTTTTGGGCATATCTTTTATTTTTATGGCGCCTATGATTATTTTTTCGGAAAAAAAAAATAAAACTAAAGAATTTTTTATATTTTCAATTGCTTTGTTATTTGTAACGCAATTCTTGTTTATATATTTTTCTAATGGCATTGTTGGAATCATAATAGCCTTAATATTTTATTTTATTGGGTTTAACTATCTAGAGGCTTCTTTACCAAGTTTGGTAAGTAAGTTGGCACCAATTCAAAGGAGAGGTTTAGCATTAGGGGTGTATAATAGTTCCCAATCGCTGGGTATTTTTGTAGGCGGGTCACTTGGTGGGCTGATTGCAAATTTTTATGGCTATCAAGGCACTTTTTTATTTTGCAGCTTATTAATAATGATTTGGTTTATTTTGTCAATATCAATGAAAATGCCAATTAAAAAAAATGAATAAAATTATAATTACGACATATGAAAAAAACAATAATTAAATTCTTAATAACAATATTAAATAGGAGAAAATATGCCATCAGTTAATAAAGTAATGTTGCTTGGTAATCTAGGAAGAGACCCTGAAGTTAGAACATTTCCTAATGGAGATTCTGTATGTAATTTCAGTATTGCTACCAGCACTTCATGGAAAGATAAGGCCTCGGGCGAGAAAAAAGAAAAAACAGAGTGGCATAATATTGTAATGTATAGAAAATTAGCTGAAATTGCAGGGGAATACCTTAAGAAAGGAAGTTCCGTTTTTGTTGAAGGAAGCCTTCAAACAAGAAAGTGGCAAACCAAAGAGGGCCAAGATAGATATACGACCGAAGTTGCTGCAGACACGATGCAAATGTTGGGAGGCAGAGATAATCGCAACAGTGAACCAAGTAGTTCTGATGATAATTTTAATCAAGAACCAGAAAAAGTAAATAAAAAAGAAACGAGCTCAGGCCAATCAGGAGAGCCGACCCTTGAACTTCCAGAAGACGATATTCCCTTTTAGTAAGGGGTTGAGAAGATGCCTTTATACGACTATCTATGTTCTCATTGTGAGCATCAGGATGATGTGCTTGGAAAGTTATCAGATGACCCAGTATTGGATTGTCCAGCTTGCAAGAATAAAACATTTAATAAACAAGTGTCGGCACCTCATTTTAGATTAAAGGGATCAGGCTGGTATGAGACAGACTTTAAAAATAAACCAAAGTCCGAAGGCTCTAAAAAAGAAAAAGAAAATGAAAAAACTACTAAAATAACTAAAACTGAAATTTCAAAAAAAAATGATTAAAAAAAATTTTTTAACTGGCTTGCTAGTCCTCATCCCATTAATCCTAACTTTTTGGGTGCTATTCTCTTTGATCAAGTTCTTAGATCAAATATTATTCTTGCTCCCAGAAACATTAAGGCCTGATTATGTTTTAGGGACTGAGGTATTTGGTTTTGGCGTTATTTTGACGTTCATTATTATATTAGTTACTGGCATCATCGCTAATAATTTTTTTGGTAAAAAAATTATTAGTTTGTATGAGGTTCTGCTTAATCGACTTCCTTTTGTTAAGTCAATTTATAAAGGTATTAAACAGGTTTCAGATACTTTACTTTCAAGTTCAGGCGAAGCATTTAGTAAGGCAGTTTTAATTGAATTTCCAATTGCAGGGACATATACTTTCGCATTTATTACTGGAGAACCTGATGAGATAATAACAAAGGACATAAAAGGTGATTATGTGAATGTGTACGTACCCACAACACCTAATCCAACATCGGGGTATACATTGATGGTGCCAAAAGATAAAGTTGTTGAATTAGATATAAGTGTGGACCAAGTGCTTAAATACGTTATTTCAATGGGTGTGGTTCCGACCGGTAAAAAACTTAAACAAAAATAATAATTACTTAAGAAGAGAGTTTAGATGAGAACGCATTATTGTGGGGAATTAAATAAAAGTCATGAAAATAAAGAGGTCGTCCTTTGCGGCTGGGCTCACAGAAGAAGAGATCATGGAGGTGTCATCTTTATTGATTTAAGAGATAAAAAAGGATTGGCTCAGATAGTTATTGATCCAGACACCCCTGACGCTTTTAGCATCGCTGAAAAAATTAGAAGTGAATTTGTATTAAAGGTTACATGTAAGGTTCGACTTAGGCCTGAGGGAACAATTAACTCAAACCTGCCTTCAGGAGAAATAGAAATGCTAGCATCCGAGGTTGAGATTTTAAATGAGTCTCTTACCCCTCCATTTATGATTGATGATGACACAATCTCAGAAGCTGTTCGGCTTGAGTATCGTTTTATTGATTTAAGGCGTGATGTGATGCAAAAAAATCTTAAGTTAAGAAACGAAACTTCAAAAAGTGTAAGGAATTTTTTAGACCAAGAAGAATTCATTGAATTAGAAACCCCAATATTAAATCGAAGTACTCCTGAAGGCGCTAGGGATTATTTGGTTCCATCAAGAGTTCACCACGGTGAATTTTTTGCTTTGCCGCAATCCCCACAATTATTTAAACAACTTTTAATGGTATCTGGTTTTGATAGATATTATCAGATTGCTAAATGTTTTAGAGATGAAGACTTGCGAGCTGATCGTCAACCTGAATTTACTCAAATTGATATTGAAGCATCATTTGTTGATGAAGAAAAAATTATTGAGATTTCTGAAAAAATGATTAGAAAAATTTACTCAGATGTTCTAAATGTTAAGTTATCTGAATCATTCCCTAAAATATCATATAAGGAAGCGATGAGTAGATACGGCTCTGACAAGCCTGATTTAAGAGTAACTCTTGAATTAACTGAAATCACTGAAGAGATGCAAGAAGTCGATTTCAAAGTATTCTCTTCTGCTGCAAACATGAAAAATGGAAGAGTGGCTGCATTAAGAATTCCAGGTGGAGCAGATTTATCTCGTTCAGAAATAGATGCTTATACTGAATTTGTAAAAATATACGGGGCTAAAGGCTTGGCTTATATTAAAGTTAAAAATAAAGCTCTTCTGAACGAAGAAGGGCTTCAGAGCCCGATTGTAAAAAATATCCATACTAAAGCATTAACATCGATTATTGAAAAAACTAACTCAGAAAATGGAGATTTAATTTTCTTTGGGGCAGACAAAGCAAAAGTAGTAAATGAGGCAATAGGAGCGCTTAGAGTTAAGATTGGTCATGAGAAAAAACATCTTAATGATAAAAAATGGGCAGCATTATGGGTAGTTGATTTTCCAATGTTTGATTATGACGAAAATTCAAAGACTTGGAATGCCCTCCACCATCCATTTACTGCTCCACAAGATGGACATGAAGAATATCTAGAATCAGACCCTGGAAAATGTTTATCTAAGGCATATGACATGGTTATAAATGGTTGGGAGATGGGAGGTGGGTCAATTCGTATCCATAAATCAGATCTACAATCTAAGGTATTTAAAGCTTTAGGAATATCAGAAGAAGATGCGAAAGAAAAGTTTGGATTTTTATTAAATGCTTTACAGTATGGAGCTCCGCCACATGGAGGAGTTGCATTTGGATTCGATAGAATAGTGACTTTATTAGCAGGCTCCGATTCTATTAGAGATGTAATAGCTTTCCCAAAAACACAAAAGGCCCAGTGTTTAATGACACAATCACCAAACAAAGTTGATGAAAAGCAGTTAAAGGAATTGCACATTAAGGTTAGAGCTTCAAATATTGAGCAAAAGAATGATTAGTGGCCTTAATCACTATAACCTTAGGTCCGAAGCTAAAATGATGGAAATTTTGAAAATTTTTTATATTGAAATTGTGGGGCTCGAATTAGGTGTTAGACCAGCATTTCAAAGTAATGGGTATTGGTTAAATGTTGGCGGTAAAGATATTCTTCATTTAAGTGAAGCAAAAAAAAATGACAATAACCCAGCTAACATAAAAAATACTTTTGATCATATGGCTTTTACTGCAAAGAATAAAGACAAATATATCAAAATTTTAGAAAAAAAAGAGATAAAATTTCATTTACGTGTTGTACCTGAAATAGGGACAGAGCAGATTTTTTTTAAAGATCCAGCTGGTAACGGAATTGAGCTAATTTTTTGTAAAACATGAGTAAGGACATGAAATGTCTGAAAACAAAAAAGTAAAAATATATATAGGTTTTGATCAAAGAGAGGCGATTGCTTACCATGCTTTTGTTCAGAGCCTTATTGATCATGCTTCAATTCCGTTAGATATAACCCCCCTTGCAGTTAAAACATTAAAAGGATATGAAGAAAAGCATGAAGACAAAAGTAACGATTTTGTTTACTCCCGCTTTTTAACCCCGTTCTTAAATGATTTTAAAGGTTGGGCAATTTTTGTTGATGGCGATATGATTTGTCAGGCAGATATTAAGGAATTACTCGACTTAAGAGATGCTTCAAAAGCATTACAGGTAGTTAAGCATGACTATAAAACCAAATCAAATCAAAAATATTTAGGAAATATTAATCAGGATTACCCCAGAAAAAATTGGTCCAGTGTTATTTTATGGAATTGCGCACACCCAAAACATAAACTTCTTACTCCAGATTTTATTGCAAACGAATCAGGAAAATATTTACATCGTTTTTCATGGCTTGAGGATAATGAAATTGGAGAATTGCCGAAAGAATGGAATTGGTTAGCAACTGAATATCCTAATAATGAGCAAGCTAATATAATTCATTACACTTTAGGGACCCCCTGTTTTAAAGATTATAGAGATACAGCAATGTCAGACATCTGGTTAAAAAAATATGATCGATTGAATGATGGAATGGAGGAATAATTATGAAGAGTTATCGCAAGGAATTATGGTTTGATGCTCCAGAAAGGATGCATTTTACCAATATTACTTCTGAGATTAGAGAATGTTTAGAGGAAAGTAAAATTCGAGAAGGCCTAGTATTGGTGAATGCAATGCATATTACCGCTAGTGTATTTATTAACGATGATGAGTCTGGGTTACATCACGACTATAAAAAATGGTTAGAGCATCTTGCCCCTCACGAGCCTGTTAGTGGTTATCGACATAATGATACTGGTGAAGATAATGCTGATGCGCATATGAAGCGTCAAGTTATGGGGAGAGAGGTTGTGGTTGCCGTAACAAATGGCCAGTTAGATTTTGGACCATGGGAGCAAATTTTTTATGGTGAGTTCGATGGAAAAAGAAAAAAGAGAGTTTTAGTAAAAATTATTGGCGATTAAATTGAATGTCAAAAATTTCGAATAAACTAGACGATAGTAATTTAGAAAAATTTAACAAAACTATTGGGGAATTAAAAAATTCTTTAAAGGTAAACCCCAAAAATCATAATATTTATATTAGCCTTGGTAATGAATATTTGAAATTAAGTAGATTCGAGCTTGCATTTAAAAGTTATTTTTCAGCATATAATTTGGACTCAAAAAATGCAGATATTTCAGTTTGTATAGGAGTGGTTCATAGAGAAGTTGGAAATTATAATGATGCGGCTTCAGCATTCTTGAATGCGATAAAATTAGATAAAAATTGTATAAAAGCATATGTGGAGTTAAGCAATATTTATTTCAATTTAGGTCGGCATAAAGAAGGTTTGGAATATGTATATAAAGTGGATGGTTTTATTCAATTTCAAGTCGATAATGGATTTGCTGTTTTCAAAGGGAATATTTAAATGCAAAGAAATAAGGAAAAGATTGATTCTGGACCAAGCTTTATAGGTAGCTGGGATTTAAAAAACTCTGATTTATGCAGTGGCATGATTAATTTTTTTGAAAAAAATAAAAATAAACAGGTTCAAGGAGAGAGTGCAACTGGCCTTGACTTAGAAAGAAAGAATTCTATAGATATGGCAATATACCCAGCAGAACTGACTTTACCATCACATAAAATTTTTAATGATTATATGCAATATCTTTATGAATGTTATATGGATTATGCCGAGCAATGGCCATTTCTTAAAACTAATTTCCCAAAGTTAGATATTGGAGCGTTTAATATTCAGAAATATAATCCAGGGGGGCATTTTGCTAAAGTACATTCTGAAAGAGTTCATATAAGTTCATTACATCGATTATTTGCATTTATGACATATTTAAATGATGACTTTGAAGGCGGGAAAACAAGTTTTATTCACCACAATATAGAAATTGAACCAATGAAAGGTAAAACTTTAATATGGCCTGCAGAGTGGACTCATGCTCATAAAGGAAATATTGTAAAATCAGGGACAAAATATATAGCAACTGGTTGGATACATTTACCTATATCTTCATAAATTATTAAGTAAGATAAGTTAGATTTAATTTGCTGTTAAAATAAATGGTAATTGAAAATATTTAGGAGTACTAAACTTTATGGCGGGGCATTCAAAATGGGCAAATATTCAGCATCGAAAAGGTAGGCAGGATGCTAAGCGAGGAAAAATTTTCACCAAATTAGTGAAAGAGATTACTGTAGCTGCTCGATTAGGTGGAGGTGATGTAAATTTTAATCCAAGATTAAGAACTGCCGTCACAACTGCTAAAGAAGAAAGTATGCCAGCTGAAAATATTACTAGAGCTATAAAGCGAGGAACTGGTGAGTTAGAGGGTGTGAATTATGAAGAAATTCGATATGAAGGTTATGGGGTTAATGGCGCAGCAATTATTATTGATTGCTTAACTGATAACAAACAACGTGCAGTAGCAGATGTTAGGTTAGCCTTAAGTAAAAATGGAGGTAACTTAGGAACTGATGGCTGTGTTTCATATTTATTTAAGCATTGTGGAGATATTCTTTTTGCCCCAGGGATTAATTCTGATGAATTGGCAGAAATTGCAATTGATCTAGGGGCTGAAGATATTATTAATAATGATGATGGTAGTGTTGAGATAATTACACTTCCAAATGAATTTTTAAATGTCAAAGAAGGATTTGATAAAGCAGACCTTAAATATGTATTTGCTGAATTAACAATGAAAGCTGAAACTGAAAATGAATTAAAAGGGCCTGATGGAGAGAGGATGAGAAAAATTCTAGACTTTCTTGAGGATCTGGACGATGTTCAAGAAGTTTATACAAACGTTGTAATAGAGGATGATTAATTAAAATTACTAATAAAATTCTTGGGATTGATCCAGGATTGAGAGTCACAGGTTATGGCGTAATATTTAATTCATCCGGAAGTATTCGCTATGAAGCAAGTGGAGTGATTAAGACAACCAATCAAGATACAAATTTGGCTTCACGTATTAAAATAATTCTCTTAGGGTTAGAAGAGGTTATTCACCAATTCAAACCAGACTGTGTAGCAATTGAGAAGGTTTTTGTAAATACAAATCCTCAATCTACTTTGCTATTAGGGCAAGCAAGAGGAGCCGCAATTAGCGCAGCAGTTATTCAGAACCTTGACGTTTATGAATACACTGCATTGCAAGTTAAAAAATCAGTCGTAGGTATGGGGCATGCAAGTAAATCGCAAGTTCAGATAATGGTTCAAAAATTACTTAACCTTCCATCAATTCCAAGCTCTGATTCAGCAGATGCTTTAGCTTGCAGTATTTGTCATGCTAATATTAGTGGAAGTATAGCTAAATTTGGAACGGGTAATAGGATGAAATCTGGAAGAATAATATGATTGGTAGGATTCAAGGACTTTTACTAGAAAAAACCCCCCCTATGATCTTGTTAGATTGTCATGGTGTTGGCTATGAGGTAGAAGTATCAATGCCAACATTTTATGATTTGCCAGAAATAGGTTCAGAAGTTACATTGCTAACTCATTTTATTGTTCGAGAGGATGCTCAATTGCTATTTGGTTTTGCTTCCATTCAAGAACGTAAAATATTTAGATTATTAATTAAAGTTAATGGTGTTGGTGCAAAAGTTGCACTATCAATTCTTGGGGGCATGACAGTTAATGAGCTTATGTTAGCAATAACCCATCAAGAATCTGATTTATTAATTAAAATACCGGGAATTGGGAAGAAGACGGCAGAGCGATTAGTCCTAGAACTAAAAGACAAGTTTAAAGACGACCAAATAAAAATAATATCAAATAAAGAGCCGACTATACTTCAAGATATACAAAATGCATTAATTGCATTGGGTTATAGCTCAAAAGATGTAATTACTGTTACTAAAGAATTGGCTTCAGATATTTCATTAAATGATGGAATAAGACAAGCATTAAAGTTGTTATCTAAAAACTTATAGTGATTTTATAAAATGATTGAACCAGATAGATTCATAGACCCATCAACTCCAGATATTGTAGAAGAGAATTTTGAGCGGGCATTAAGGCCAAAGAAACTCGATGAATATGTTGGTCAGGAAAAAATTAGGGAACAGCTAGAGATCTTTATTGATGCGGCTAAGAAAAGAAACGAGGCTTTAGATCATGTTTTATTGTTCGGCCCCCCTGGTCTTGGAAAAACAACTTTAGCTAATATTATAGCAAAAGAGATGGGCGTTAATTTGCGGCAAACTTCTGGACCAGTCCTGGAAAAAACTGGTGATTTGGCGGCCTTATTATCAAACCTAGAAGAAAATGATGTTTTATTTATAGACGAAATTCATAGATTATCCCCAGTTATTGAGGAGATTCTTTATCCAGCAATGGAAGATTACCGTTTAGATATTATGATTGGTGAGGGACCATCAGCCCGTTCTGTAAAATTAGAATTGCCACCTTTTACTCTAATTGGTGCAACAACAAGGGCTGGTATGCTCACCAACCCTCTTAGAGATAGATTCGGCATTGTATCTCGATTAGAGTTTTATACAATACAAGAGCTAACTAAAATTGTCACTCGGTCTGCAGGACTTCTAGAAGTTGAAATTGACAAAGAAGGAGCAAGTGAAATTGCAAATCGATCAAGAGGTACACCAAGAATTGCAAATCGACTTTTAAGGCGAGTTCGAGATTTTGCAGAAGTTAAATCTGAAGGAAAAATTAATAAATTAATAGCTGATGATGCATTAAAAATGCTTGATGTAGATCTGATCGGATTAGACTTAATGGATAGAAGTTTTTTACTTGCAATTATTGAAAAATTCTCAGGGGGTCCTGTAGGTCTAGATAATATTGCAGCTGCAATAGGAGAGGAAAAAGAAACTATTGAGGATGTAATTGAGCCCTATTTAATTCAGCAAGGATATCTAATGCGAACACCAAGAGGAAGGTTAGCCACCCCAAAAATATACGAGCATTTTGGTTTGAAGCATTCTAAAAATGATTTGAATGATGGCTTATGGAAAGAGTAATGTTTGAATGGAATGCAAGAGTTTATTTCGAGGATACTGATAGTGGTGGTGTTGTTTATCATGCTAACTATCTTAAATTTATGGAGAGGGCTAGAACTGAATGGCTAAGAAGTCTTGGGTTAAATCAAATAAAATTAAAAAAAGAAGATAAAGTGATGTTTGTTGTCAGAAAAATTGATATTCAATATAGAATGCCATCAAGATTTAACGATGAATTATTGATACTAACTGAATGCTTCAAAACTACCGACTATTCGATTATGTTAAAACAAAATATTTTTAGGGATAAACAAAAAATCACTGAAGGTAAAGTTGAAATTGTTTGTATCAATTCAGATCTTTTTAAGCCAGTACGAATTCCAAAAATGGCTAAACAACTTATGGAGATAATATAATGGTAGGAAGCGATTTATCGTTCTTTTCACTAATTCTGGGAGCTAGTTTACCAGTTCAGATTGTGATGTTAATTTTAATTTTTGCTTCAGGCATGTCCTGGAAATACATTTATTTAAAAATAAAGGTACTAAAAAGTACAGAAGAAAATACAGATGAATTTGAGAAGTTTTTCTGGTCTGGTGGTGATTTAGGTCAGTTATACAAATCTTTAGGCACTATACATGGTGATATGAATGGCCTGTCATCAATTTTTAAAGCGGGCTATAAGGAATATATGAGCCAAAAAGATTCAAGATCTTTTGATAAGAAAAGTATAGAAAGTGTCAGGAGGGCAATGAGTGCAAGTTATAACAGGGAAGTAGACTCACTCGAAAGACATTTACCATTTCTTGCCTCTGTTGGATCTGTCAGTCCATATATAGGTTTGTTTGGTACCGTATGGGGCATAATGAATGCATTTATTGGGCTTTCAAATGTTGCACAGGCTTCCTTAGCTCAAGTAGCACCCGGTATTGCAGAAGCTCTAATTGCAACAGCAATTGGACTATTTGCTGCGATCCCTGCTGTTATTGCATACAATAGATTTGCTGCCAAAGTTGACCGATTATCTATTAGGTATGAAAGCTTTATGGAGGAATTTATAAATACAATAGATCGTAAGGGATAAATTTTATGAAAAAAAGACGGTTAATGAATCAGATAAATGTCGTTCCATACATTGATGTAATGTTGGTATTACTTGTAATTTTTATGGTAACTGCTCCAATGACTAATCCAGGAGTTGTTGATCTACCTAAAGTTGGTCAATCCTTGAAGCAACAGGTTGCTCCAATAGTTATATCAATAAAAAAAGATACCTCAACTGAAATAAAGGGTAAAAAATACAAGAAAGATGATTTATTAGCTTATATTAAAGAGTCTCTTGATAAGAATCCTGAACAATCAGTGGTCATTGCTGCTGACAAAAAAGTCCAATATCAAGAAGTAATTATAGTGATGGACTTACTCAAACAGAATGAAATTAACAAAGTTGGCTTATTGCTTAAACCAGAAAAGTAATTCATGAATATTCCTCAATTTAATTTTGATTTAATTCGTAATTCAAATCTTTGGTCAGTTATTGAAAGTGATAATAATTTACAAGCAAATTTATTTTCATTTTTAATTCATTTTGCGTTATTCATTTTTATGATTTTTTCAATTCAATGGCAAACAAAAATTCCTAATTTTGCTGAAGTAGAGCTCTGGGATGCAGTCCCAACCCAGATAAAAAATAAACAAGTACAGACAAAACCAATAAAATCTAAAAAAATAAAAAAGATAAAGGCGACCCCTCCAAAAATAGATAAGCAACAATTAAAATTGAATGAAGAGGCAGAGATTAAGCTAAAGAAAAAGAAAAATAAAGCCTTAGAAAAAAAGAAAAAATTAAAAGAAATAAAAAAACTTCAAGCAAAATTATTAAAACAAGAAGAGATAGAGAAACTCCAAGACAAAGTTCTTGAGCAAGAAAAATTAGATAAAATAAAAGATAAATTACTGGAACAAGAAAAAATTGAGAAATTACAAGACTCACTCAGGGATGAGGAGTTAAAAAAGAAACCAACTATAGCAATTGAGGCAGATAAAGAATCATTAGCGGGAGTTAATTCAGGTGAACTAGATCGTTTTAAAGCCTTAATTCAGCAAAAAATTCAGCAAAATGTTAATAATCAACTATGTGGTCTTGATAGGGTTGAGTTGGAGTTTGAAATATCTTTAATGCCAACAGGAGATTTGCTTGGAGAGCCTAAAATGACCCAATCAAGTAAAATTGCAAGTTGTGATGCAGCAGTTGAAAGAGCAATTCTTCAATCTCAGCCATTGCCACTTCCTAAAGATAATAAATTATTTAAAAGATTAAAAGATTTAAAATTAAAATTTCACCCAAATGGGCATTATGATTTATAAGTTAATGCGATCAATTGCATTAACTAAAAATGTTATCTTATTAACTTTATTAAGGAGTTATTAAAAAATTATGATCTATCGAATATATTCTTTATTTTTTGGGATTCTATTATTATTCTCAACGCCAATTTATGCGTTAGAAGTAATCGAAATTCTTGGAGGCAAGGCAAGTGAAATACCAATAGCAATTGTACCTTTTGATGGACTTGAAAGTATAGGCGGACAAAAAGCCCATCAAATTATTTCATCAGACCTTAACCGTACAGGCTTATTTAGACCTTTAAATACTCTCGGAATATCTAATCCACCGAATAGTGATATTAATATAAATTATACAAAATGGTCGGCAATGGATGCACAATTTATAGTTGTTGGCAAAGTTGAG
>Ga0209816_1000677_pt1 | contig 26578 bp, 28 predicted proteins | sample CoawatmetaG01DNA_FD_187509 | JGI IMG/M metagenome (GOLD analysis project Ga0209816, IMG submission 187509) | Marine microbial communities from the West Antarctic Peninsula - Coastal water metaG017-DNA (SPAdes) (version 2) | ecosystem: Environmental > Aquatic > Marine > Coastal ...
CAATTTCAACATTTGAGCCAATAATTAACTTTCCTATTTGTTCAATCTTTACATAACCGTCTTTCGAAGGAGCATAGCCAAAGCCATCTGAGCCGAGAACTGAACCATGTTGAATTATTGAATTTTTACCAATCAAAACATCTCTGACAAGAGAGCAATTAGCTCTTATAACTACATTTTCTTTGACATCACATCCAGGGCCAATGTAAACATTTGCACCGATAGAAACGTTAACTCCAATAATAGCTTCATTTGAAATTACAGCGGTTGGATGGATGCTATGGGTATCTAGCTCAAAAGACGGCTCTTTAAAAAGACTGCTTAGTTTTGCGAAAACCAGATAAGGATCTTCAGATTTAAGGTAATTCAATTCAGTACCCGTTTTAAAACTACTATGGACTACTAAAGCCTTTGCTTTGGTGGTTTTTAAAAATTTTTTATATTTGCTATTAGCAAGAAATGTAATAGAGGTATCTGAGGAATTTTCTAATGTAGATAAATTATTGACGACAGCTGAGCTGTCGCCGATAACTATAGAGTCAGTAAAGTTTGCTAGCTCAGCTAGTGTAAAGCTTTTCTTTTCAGTCACTACTCAGACTGAGTATTAGCCTCTGAAGCTGCAGCTGCAACATCTAACATTGATGTAACATCGTCAGTCAGATCAAGAGCAGGATCGCTGAATAAAATAGATTCATTCTTTTGAAGCAGAACTTTAATTTGTTTTGCTTGAATCAACTCGCCTATAATTTTCTGCATTGAAGCTCCACTTGCAGCAAAAACTTCCTGAGCTCTATCTTCTTGAGCTTGCTGTATTTTTCCAGCTAAAAATTCTAAATCTTTACCTTTATCTTGGATATCTTTTTGCATCTGATTAATCTCTTGTTGAGATAGAGTCTCAAGATCTTTCTGAAGCTTTTCAGCAATGGCTTGTCTTTCAGCCTGGATAGCTTGGGCCTCTTCTAGGTTTGATGAGTAATCAGCCTCTTCTTCTAGAGCCTTGAAGGCATCTACAGCAACTTGAGTAGTCAAAACAGCAGTTCTCATATCAATGACGGCTATGCCTTCCATTGCAAAAACTGGCGCTGATGTAAACAAGAATGCTAACAAGTAAAATTTAAATACGTTTTTCATAATTTCCCCTTAAATGGTGATGTTTATTTTATATTAATTAAAATACATTTCCTACAGTGAATTGGAATTCTTCTGTCTCTTCGAATGGTCCGGCGTTTGTTGGTTTGGTAATTGCAAAACTCATAGGACCAAATCCAGTAATCCAGGTTACGCCAACACCATAAGAATATCTTAAATCATCTACCGATGGTTTATAGCAATTAATTTGGTAATCTTTACAATTATCGGAGAAGACATTACCAAAATCAAAAAAGAATGCAGATCTCATGGATCTTTGATCCTCAATAAATGGAAGTCTAAATATTAACTGCAAACTACCTTCAACTTTAATGCTTCCACCAATAGGATTTCTTCTTGTATTGGAGTTAGCATACGGATTGAAATAAGGAGTATCTAGCTCTCCATCACCAGTAGTATCTATTAAGTTTGGGCATGTACCTTCAGAGTAATTAAATTCATAACAAGGAGCTTCTGTACTTCTAGGTCCTAAGGTATTTGATTCAAACCCTCTTAAAGACCTAGGGCCACCTGCGTAGAAGTTTTGAAAGAATGGAGTTTCATTTGTATCTCCAAATGCAGACAAATAACCAATCTCACCGGAAAAACCAAATACAAGACTTTCAGTCAGCGGCTGATATAACTTCTGTCTAACACTCAGCTTGAAAAAGTTTATATCGCTACCGGGCAATGTTGTTGAAAGGCTTAATGCTGTTGATGCGCCATCGGTCGGAAAAGTACCTCTATTAAGGGTGATTCTTTGCCATGATGCTTGCGCAGTTAACGTTTCAAAAATTTCACCTTCTGCATTTACAAAATCCCATATCTCCCTTGCAGGGCTCGTTCCAATATCAATATCTGTTTTATCGTAGGTAAAGCTGAGACCAAGTCTTTGGATATCTGAGATAGGATAGCCAAATTGAGCACCAATACCATGAGAATTTGTAAGATAGTTAGCGACATTATATTCACCATAGTCTGTTTCTCTAAAATATAGATTATAACCAAGACTTACCCCATCTTTTGTGGCGAAAGGGTCTTGAAATGAAAGATTATAGCTTTTGGTATAAACGTTTTGATTAATACCTATTCCAACAGTATTACCTGTACCGAGAAAGTTTTGCTCTTGTAGATTAAATCCAAGCATGAGTCCAAAATCACTATAACCAACATTGCCGCCTATAGACCCAGTTGTTTCCTCTTCTACATCAAAGGTAATATCTACTTGATCGTTGGTGCCAGGAACTGGAATAGTCTCAACACTTACTTCCTTAAAATAACCAAGTCTCTCTAATCTAACTTTTGAATTCTCAATGCTATTATCGTTTGTCCAGGCTCCCTCATACTGACGCATTTCTCTTCTTAAAACATAATCTTGTGTAATTTGGTTACCTGTAAATAATATTTTTCTTGTATAGGTTCTATTACCAGGTGTAATTGAAAAGATTAATTTAACATCCTCTGATTCATCATTAATTTCTGGCTCCCCACTGACCTCTGCAAAAGCATAGCCCTGGTTACCCATGATGCTTATAAAGTATTCCTCTATTGCTGTAATCTGAGCCTGTGAATAGGTTTGGCCTTTCAATGAATTGGTTATGTCCTCGTAAGCAATCTTTTCAAAAGGGATGTCTCCAATAACTTCAACATCTTTTATGTTGTATTTTTTACCCTCTGAAATATTAAAAGTTATAAAAATTGATTTCTTATTTCTAGAAAGGCTTACTTGAGATGACTCTAATGAGAATTTAATATATCCCCTATCTCGATAAAATGACTCTAAGGACTCTATGTCACCTTTAAGTTTTTCTCTTGAGTAGGCATCATTGCTGGACAGAAAGGAGAAAAAAGAACCCTCTGCTAATTCAAAACCTTTGAAGAGCTCCTCATTAGAAAATACCTCATTTCCAATAATGTTCATTTTTTCTATTTTTGCACTCTGACCTTCATCGACTTCAATATTTATCTCAATTCTATTTCTTGGAAGTTTTACCTCTTCTATTTCTACTCCAGCACCATATCTCCCATTTGATGCATAGGACCTCACCAACTCTGATTTAACTTTTTCTAAAGTAGATCTCTTATAAACTTCTCCCTCTTTAACACCAACTCCATTAAGACTTTCAAGCAGCTGTTCAGTTTTTAAAGCTTTATTTCCAGATATATCAATAGCTGATATTGAAGGCCTCTCCGTTACTGTAATAATTAAAGTACTACCATCTTTTCCAATTTGGACATCATTAAACTGTTCAGTTGCAAAAAGAGACCTTGTAATATCTGAGGATTTTCTAGTATTAATTTTATCTCCAACACTTATTGGGATGACATTAAAAATGCTACCTGTAGATACTCTTTGCAGACCTATTATCCTAATATCTCCAACTAAAAACTCTTCAAATGCAAGTAGTTGTGATGTTAATAAAAAGCCTAGTAGATATAATTTAAATGTTTTCAATTAAGTTCCTAAAAAAATCTTGATACGTCATTAAAAATGGCAAATATCATTAGGGCGCCAACTAAAACTGCACCACTGGTATAAATAAAATTTTCTGATTTTTCTGATAAAGGCTTTCCTCTCAATGCCTCTATGCCAAGAAGTGTTAGCTGACCTCCATCGAGAACAGGAATTGGCAATAGATTAAGAACACCCAAGCTGATGCTAAGAAGAGCCATTAGATACATGAATGGAAGAAGTCCAGCTTGTGCTGTATTTCCAGCCATCTGAGCAATACCTATAGGTCCACTAAGATTCTCAGCTCCCATATTTCCAGTCAGCATTTTACCGATAAACTGAAGTGTCTTAATGCTTAAATTGTATGTTTCATAAACGCCTTTTGAAAAAGCTTGTATAAATGATCTTTTTGTACCAAATGAAACACCCAATACTCCAATCTCATCCCCAGTATCGTTGATAAGTGAGCCAATGCTTACAGGTAGATCTAGTACATTATTATCTCTTAAGACTTTTATAGAGACATTTCTATTTGGCATAGATGATATAGAATCTCTAATATCACTCGCATAATCTACTCGAGAATTGTCTATACTCAAAACAACATCATTCGCCTTAATATTTGCAATATTAGCAGGACCACCTGATATCGTTTGACCAATTATTGGCTTCATTTTATATTCAATCAACAAGCCTAAGTAAGTCAGTGGCTTGGTTTGTGACTCTGACGTAGGCAAGAAATCTTCAACGTAAATATTGATATCTACGATTTCATTAATATCTAGTCTTTTAATACCTAAATCTATAAAGCCTGTAAACCCAGCTAGTGAGAGTAATTCTAAATTTAGATCCTTTGATTCATTTACATTTACAGAATTTATAGAAGATATGCTATCTCCAGGAAGAATGAATTGATCAGAGGATTTAAGGACTATTGAGCTATCAACCTCTTTAATTACTGGAACTGTTTGAGGGTCCGGAGTATTTAAGAAAATTATAGAAAAAATAAATATTGATAGAAGAAAATTTGCTAATGGTCCTGCAACCATAATAGATGCCCTTTGCCATTTTGGTCTAGAATCAAAGGTATTCTTTATCTGTTCCTCTGTTAATTGCTCCCTAACCTCTGGCTCTAACTCAATCAACCTATCGGTAATCATAGAAACATAGCCACCTAAGGGTAAAAGAGATAAGGCAATTTCTGTGCCATGCTTGTCCAATCTTTTGTAAATGACCGGTCCCATTCCTAAAGAAAATCTCTGAACGTGCACTTTACACATTCTTGCAACTATGAAATGTCCATACTCATGAATAGTTACTAGAACGCCTAAGAGGACTAGAAAGGATGCTATGTATATTAGTGCTGTCATAATTATTTTAAGTGATGGATTTTACCACCTTCTCCGCCTCCCTGCGTGATTGATTATCTATTTCGTAAATTGCCTCTATGCTTAAATTATTAGACAAAGGCATCGAGTCAAAAGTTCTATAAATAACATCATAAATTTGACTAAACTTTATCTTATCTTGAAGAAAGCTTGCTACTGCGATTTCGTTTGCAGCATTAAAGACAGTTCCGGAAGAGCCTCCCGAATTACATATTTCTCTAGCTATATTTACTACATGAGCTCTATCTTCAGGGAAATCTTGGAATGAAAGATTTAGCGAAGAAAAGTCTATTTCTAAAAAGTTAATAGGTAATCTATTTATTCCAGAAAGTGCATGAGATATTGGAACTCTCATGTCAGGATTACTCATCTGGCATATGCTTGACCCATCAATATAAGTAACGATTGAATGAATTATGCTCTGAGGGTGAACAACTAACTTAAAGAACTTTTCATTTAAATCAAAAAGGTATTTTGCCTCAATAAGCTCTAGGCATTTATTAACAAGTGTTGCGGAATCTATTGAGATCTTTGATCCCATTTCCCAGTTAGGATGTTTAAGCGCTTGTTCCTTAGTTACTGATCCAAGTTCATCTAGAGACTTATTAACAAAAGGGCCTCCAGACGCAGTAATAATAATTTTAGAAACGTCTTCTTTAGCCCTTTCTCCAACTAAACATTGAAATATTGCATTATGTTCACTATCTATAGGGATTACTTTGGTATTAAATTCTTTAGCCAATGGTAAAATTATATCCCCAGCAACAACTATGCTTTCTTTATTTGCAAGGAGTATAGTTTTTCCTGTTTTAGCGGCCATTAGGGTTGTCTCCAGGCCAGAAAATCCAGATATAGCTGAAATAATTACATCTACCTTAGGATCATTTAATAAATTATGAAGTTCATCTTTTCCGGATAGAATTTCTGTCTTAGCATTAACTTTTTCAATTAGTATTTTTTTATAATTAGTGTTTTCTAGATAGGCATAATCGGGAAAGAATTTATTCGCAATATCCGAGGCTTTATCAATATTTGAGTGAAATGCCATTCCATAAAGATTTAAACTATCTGGATTTTGAGAAATAACATCAAGCGCACTATCACCAATGCTTCCCGTTGCTCCAAGTAAAAGTATATTTTTCATTAGGAAAGGTAGCTTATTAACACAACAAGGATAGGCATAGAAGGAAGATGTGAGTCTATTCTATCTAAAATACCTCCGTGACCTGGAAGGATTGATCCTGTATCTTTTACCCCGCTCTGCCTTTTAAGGAAGCTAAAAAAGTAATCCCCTGCAAAGGAAAAAAAAGATCCAATAATCAACAAAGGAATGATGATTAAGTTTAAATTTAAAAGAAAAGATAGAAATAATCCAAATAACCCTGCTCCAATAACTCCTCCAATAAAACCTTCAACTGTTTTATTTGGGCTGATATTTTTCAACAAAGGTGTTTTTCCTAATGCGGAGCCAATCAAGTAAGCAGAGCTATCAGAGATGGCTGAATTAAAAATAATAATAAAGAAAAGATAGAAATTGGATACTGCTAAAAAGCTATCATGGTTTACAAGAAAAATTGAGCTAGCTAAGAAGCCCAAAGGCAGTGAGGATCTTAGAAGTGTATTATTAAAAGAAATATTTTTAAATTTATCTAGCTTATTTAAAATCAAGCAGATGCTAAAAAAGATCCATAGTATAGAAATACCTAAAGTATAAAAAAATAAAAATTTAGATGAGAATGCCAGAAAGAGAGCTAAAAATATAAGAATTAAAATAACATCCAAGGTAAAGGACTTGTCTAGTGAATTTGCTCTCCATTCCGAAATTGCAAGAAGGGTTATTGCAATAGTAGCTGCATAGAAAAAATATAAATTTTCTAAATAAATTAAAATGACTAGGGGCATGATTATCCCCAATCCAGTTAATGATCTAGTTATAAACTTTGATTTAAACTCTTTTTCCAAACCTTCTACTCACTTTTTTGAAATTTGCTATGCATTTAATAAAATCTTCTTTTGAGAAATCTGGCCAGTACTTATCAACAAATAATATTTCTGAATAGGCAACTTGATATAAAAGGAAGTTACTTATTCTTCTATCGCCACCTGTTCTGATTAGTAAATCAATATTGCTTACTGGGGAACAAGAGTATTCATTTATAAGATCTTCATTTATATCCAATAGCTGAATTTTTCCTTGCTGGACTCTAGAAGAAATTTCTTTTGTTAAGTCTACAATATCCTGCCTGCCTCCATAACCAAGAGCAACATTTAATTGTAATGAGGGATTCTCAGAAAAAGTAGCATTTTCTGCTTCTTCAATTTTTTTTATTATCTTTTCTCCAAAGTCATCTGTATGACCAAAGAACTTTAGCTTAACTTTTTGCTCTGTAAGTTCAGGCACTTGATCTTCAATGGCCTTGAGTACTAATTGCTTTATTGCTTCTATTTCTGGCTTTGGTCGAGACCAATTCTCAGAACTAAATGCGTATAGTGTCAATGAATCAATATTTTGCCTCACTGACTCCTCAACTATAGCTCTAACAACCTCAACTCCTTGTTTATGACCCTTGCTAATATTCAAAGAATTAGCGATAGCCCACCGACCATTGCCATCCATAATAATTGCAATATTTTTAGGAGTTTTTTGAGAGATTTTTTTTATTATGCTAGCCATGATTGGCTATCTAAATTTCTAATAAGTCAGATTCTTTATTTTTCAGCTCTAAATCTACAAGACCTATGAATTTATTGGTTTCTTTTTGAATAAGATCCTCTAGACGCTTAAGATCATCTTCAGAAATATCTCCAGCTGACTGGCTTTCTTTCGCTTCTTGATTGGCATCTCTTCTTCCATTTCTAATAGAAACCCTTGCATTTTCAGCCTCAGATCTAGCTTGCTTGATATAATCCTGCCTTGTCTCTTCAGTTAAAGTAGGCATCGTAACTCTGATTAAGTCCGATGAAGTACTAGGATTTAGACCTAGATTTGCATTCATAATAGCTTTTTCTATCTCAGGTATTAAGCTTTTATCCCATGGCGAGATAACTAATGATCTTCCCTCTTCAACATTAATATTTGCTGCTTGGTTTAAAGCCGTCAAGTTACCGTAGTAGTCAATTTTTACATCATCCAGTAAAGAGGGATTAGCTCTACCTGTTCTAATTTTATTAAATGCTTGATGTAGTGATGAAAGTGATTTATCCATTCTCTCGGAAGTCTTATTGATTAAATCATTCATATTATGATATTAACGTACCTATTTTCTCTCCGCAAACTATATCTTTCAAAGCATTTGGAGTATTAACATTAAAAACTCTAATTGGCAGATGATGGTCTCTTGCAAGTGTTAGCGCAGTAGCGTCCATTACCTTTAAGTTTTTTGATATAGCCTCATCAAACGATAATTCTGGATAAAATTTTGCATTTTTATTTATCTCAGGATCTGCATCGTAAACGCCATCAACTCTAGTTGCTTTGAGCATTAATTCAGATTGAGTTTCAATTGCTCGAAGGCATCCAGCTGTATCTGTTGTAAAGAATGGGTTACCTGTTCCTGCTGTAAAAATAACAACATACCCATCACTTAGAAGTTGGATCGCAAGTCTTCTATCATAATGCTCAACCAATCCACCCATAGGAATAGCAGACATTACTCTAGTTTTGATACCGGCTCTTTCTAAAGAATCTCTTAAGGCAATACCATTCATGACTGTTGCAAGCATGCCCATATGGTCACCTGCAACTCTGTCCATACCAGCTTTGCTTAATTTCTCGCCTCTAAAAAGATTTCCCCCACCAATAACTATACCTATTTGAACACCCAGCTCTGTACAAGAGCCAACTGAAGAAGCCATGCTATCTAGGATTTTAGGATCTATTCCGTGCTCGTCATCTCCAGCAACAGACTCTCCGCTAAATTTTACGAGGATTCTTTTATGTGCAAGTGTGGACATTAAATTATTTTAACTGCTCAGCTACCTCGTCGGCAAAACTCTTAGTTGAGACCTCAATTCCTTCGCCTACCTTAAGTCTAGAGAAAGATTCAATTTTTGCATTATTAGCTTCTAGTAATTTTTCAATAGTAGTATCTGGGTCTTTAACAAAGCCTTGTGACATCAGTGAGACTTCAGATAAAAATCTATTCAACTTACCTTCAATCATTTTTTCCATGATTTCTTGAGGTTTTCCTGATTCTTCTGCTTGAACTAAATATATTGCTTTTTCTCTTTCAAGAACCTGAGGATCGATATCATCCTGAGAAAGACATAAAGGATTAAAGGCTGCAACGTGCATTGCGATATCTTTTGCAAGAGATTCATCTCCACCAGAGACAACCACAAGAGCTCCAAGCTTGGAGTCTGAATGAAGGTAAACCCCAGCACTCATTCCTGTGCCAACGCTTAATGTCTCAAGTCTTCTTAATTGAATATTTTCACCAATGGTTTGAATCAAGGCTTTTCTTTTTTCTTCTATTTCTGAGTTTTCAAATTCAGAAATATCATCAACTTTTTTAGATGATATGTATTTATGAACCTCATCTGTAAAGGCTATGAAATTAGTGTCTTTGATTGCAAAGTCAGTTTCAGAATTTATTTCTATTAAAGTTGCAAAGTCATCACCTTGTGAAGCTCTTAAAATACCATCTGCAGCAACTCTAGAAGCTTTTTTCTCAGCCTTTAATGCGCTATTTGATCGTAATAAATCTAAGGCTTTTTCGATATCTCCATCGCATTCAACAAGTGCTTTTTTGCACTCCATCATAGCAACACCAGTCATATCTCTTAGCTCTTTTACTTGAGATGCTTTAACTTCCATTTTTACTTTTCTTCCTTATCTTTTGTTTCTTCAACTGCAACTTCTTCAACTGCAACTTCTTCAACTGCAACTTCTTCAACTGCAACTTCTTCAACTGCAACTTCTTCAACTGCAACTTCTTCAACTGCAACTTCTTCAACTGCAACTTCTTCAACTGCTGCCGCTTTCTCTGCTGCAATTTCTTTTTTGATTGTTTGGATAACTGGAGATTCTTTATCTTGCTTAGGAGAATATCCTTTTGAAGATTCAAGCCCTCTAGCACAAGCATCTGCGATAATTTTAGTGATTAATCTAACTGATCTAATTGCATCATCGTTTCCTGGAATAACCATATCGATTCCATCAGGGTCTGAGTTCGTATCTACTAGAGCTATAACAGGTATTCCCATTTTTTTAGCCTCTAAAACTGCAATCTTTTCGTATTTAACATCTACAACAAATATGGCATCTGGAAGGCCTTTCATGTCCTTAATGCCACCAACACTAGCTTCTAGTTTTGTGTGCTCCTTTTGCATATCTACTGCTTCTTTTTTAATCAGCTTCTCTATTTTTCCAGAGGAGACCATTTCTTCAATATCTTGAAGTCTTCTGACTGAGCCTCTGATTGTTTTCCAATTAGTTAATGTTCCACCTAACCATCTCTTATTTACATAAGGAAGTCCGAGGGCTGTTGCTTCTTCTTGGATTGTTTTACTTGCTGATCTTTTTGTACCAACGAAAAGGACTTTATTGCCTTTTGAGCATATGTCCTCAACCTTAGATGCTGCAGCATTAATTTGCTCCAATGTTATATCAAGATTGATAATACTTATTTGCTTTCTGGTATCAAAAATATATTGTTCCATTTTTGGATTCCAAAATCTTTGTTGATGACCGAAATGAACTCCTGCATGAAGCAGGTCTTTTACTGTGACTATACTCATTTTAATTTTCCTTTGGGGTTATTCTCCAATCCCTTTAAAGTTGACTCAATAGAGCACCCCAACTTTAAGATTCTAGGACCTTCGTGTTTAAAGTTTGTGTATTCTATAGAAAAAAAGCTTTGATTTAAAGCTATTCGGCATTAAAAAAATCTTCTAACTCATACATTTTTGGAGATTTAGAAGAGATTAATTTTGAAATTTCTATAGCCCCTTCTGCAAATACCTTTCGTGAAAGAGCTTCATGCTTAAATTCTATGTAATCAGTGTCACTAGAAAAAATAACTTTATGGATTCCGAATACATCCTGAACCCTCTTAGATTCAATATTTAATGAAGTAATATTGTTAGCAGTATCAGCCATTTCAATAACCTTCATAAGCTCTATTGCTGTTCCAGAAGGAGAGTCAACTTTTTCAGTATGGTGAACTTCTTCAATACTACAGTTGAGCTTGTTAGTGTTTGATTTAAGAAAGTCTTGAATTGATTTCTTTATAATATAAATCCCTTTGCTCATATTAAAGGCTAATAATATTGGTATTTTTTTTGAAGCTTCTTCAATAGCACTTAATTCCGCATGATTAAATCCAGTAGTGCCAATTACCATAGGGATATTATGTTCTAAACAATCTTGTAGAATTTTTAATGTTGATGAAGGTCTAGAGAAATCGATTAGAACGTCCGCATTTTTGATATGCCCATCCTGAATTAGATTAAGACCATTTTTCTCAATAGCGATATCTGCAACAGATGACCCCATCTTTCCAGATAGACCATTTATGAAGACCTTAATCATATCAGTCTTGTTTTTGACTTGAGGCTTTGATGAAGGATTCAGTACCTGGATAATTTTTTGATTGGTTTAATGAATCAGTAAATTCTTTTAATAGTTTTGTTTGTTTTCTATCTAGATTTGAAGGAGTTTCAACAATAACTCTGCATAGAATATCTCCCCTTCTAGGATCTCTGACAACAGCAGCTCCCTTACCTCTAATCCTAAAGATCTTTCCAGTCTGAGTCTGGGATGGAATTTTTAAAGACAAGGTACCCTCTAGGGTTGGAACTTTGATTGATCCACCTATAACTGAAATTTCAAATGGAATTGGCGTTTCAAGATATAAATCCTTGCCTTCTCTTTCAAAAATTGGACTCTCATTAACTCTAATTGCTACAAAAAGGTCGCCTGATTGGCCTCCTTTCTCCCACTCTCCCTCACCAGTTAACCTAACCTTATCTCCATTATCAACTCCAGCAGGTATATTCACTGAAAGAGTTTTATTTTCTTTGGTGGCACCAACGCCCTTACAAGGTTTACATTGATCCTTTATAATTTGTCCTGACCCGGAGCACGCTGGGCAGGCCTGTTGAACAGAAAAAAAACCTTGTTGCATTCTTACCTGGCCAACACCATTACAGCTCGAACAAGAAATAGGACTTGATCCATCTGCAGCACCACTTCCATTGCAATCATTGCATGATTTATGAGATGGAATTTTTATCTTTTTTTGAATTCCAAGAACTGCTTCTTTTAGAGATAGATCCATATTATATTGAAGATCAGAGCCTCTTCTAGCCCTTCTTGATGAGGATCTAGTTCCAAAAACATCACCAAAAATATCACCGAAAATATCATTAATATTTACATCATTGACATTTGGTCCACCGCCATTCATCCCATCAACACCAGCATGACCGTATTGATCATAAGCTGATTTTTTTTGATTGTCAGACAGAACGTCATATGCTTCTGCAGATTCTTTAAATTTAGTAGAAGCATCCGGACTATCTGGATTTCTATCTGGATGATATTTCATAGCCTTCTTTTTGAAGGCTTTCTTTATCTCCGCAGCAGAAGCATCTCGAGAGACTTCTAAAGTTTCGTAATAGTCTCTCTTTGACATCTTATAACTAGACTATTTATCTTCTTTTTTATCTTCGTCTTCTTCAACTTCCTCAACTTCTTTAACTTCTTCATATTCCGCATCAACCGTGTTGTCAGAGCTATCAGCTGAAGGTTCGCCTGGCTGACCTTCACCCTCGCCTGCCTCTTGCGCATAAAGTTTTTGAGTTAAAGGAGTAAGAATATCGTTTAAACTTTTTGTTGATGATTCTATTGCTTCTAAATCCTCTGATCCAATAGACTCTTCAAGACTGACAACAGCTGCTTCAACTTGTTGTTTTTCTTCGTCAGTTATCTTTTCTCCAGATTCTTCAATAGTTTTTCTAGTTGCATGAACGAGCATATCTGCATTGTTTTTTGCCTTAACAATCTCTTCAAACTTTTTATCATCCTCGGCATTGGCCTCGGCGTCTTTAACCATATTTTCAATATCTTCATCGGAAAGCCCGCTTGAAGCTTTAATCACTATAGATTGCTCTTTACCGGAATTTTTATCTTTAGCAGATACATTTAATATTCCATTGGCATCAAGATCAAAAGAAACTTCGATCTGAGGCATCCCTCTGCTTGCTGGAGGAATATCTGCTAAATTAAATTGTCCAAGAGATTTATTCTGAGATGCCTGAGTTCTTTCTCCTTGAATAACATGAACAGTTACAGCTGTCTGATTATCCTCAGCAGTAGAAAATACCTGAGATTTTTGAGTTGGAATCGTTGTATTTTTTTCTATCAAAGGAGTTGCAACACCCCCAAGAGTTTCGATACCTAGGGTTAAAGGCGTGACATCTAGCAATAAAACATCAGTTGTATCTCCAGATAAAACAGACCCTTGAATAGCAGCCCCAACAGCAACAGCTTCATCAGGATTTAGATCTTTTCTAGGCTCTTTACCAAAGAATTCTGAAACCTTTTTTTGAACAAGAGGCATCCTAGTTTGGCCGCCAACTAATAGAATTTCTGATATATCTTTTTTTGCTAGTTTTGCATCTTTAAGAGCAATTTTTAATGGCTCAAGACTTCTATCAACCAGATCTTCAACTAAAGATTCTAATTTAGCTCTAGTCATCTTATGAACAAAATGCTTTGGTCCTGTGCTGTCAGCAGTAATATATGGAAGATTTACTTCAGTTTGCTCAGCAGAAGATAGCTCTATTTTTGCTTTTTCAGCAGCTTCCTTTAATCTTTGTAGGGCTAAAGGATCACTCTTTAAATCAAAACCTGATTCTTCTTTAAACTGCTCAACGAAGAAATCAATTAATCTTAAATCAAAATCTTCTCCACCTAGAAAAGTATCTCCATTTGTAGAAAGAACTTCAAATTGATGTTCACCATCAACATCTGATATTTCAATAATTGAGATATCGAAAGTACCTCCACCAAGATCGTAGACCGCTATTGTTGAATCGCCTTTATGTTTGTCTAGACCATAAGCTAGTGCTGCCGCTGTAGGCTCATTGATTATTCTTTTAACATCAAGTCCTGCAATCTTTCCAGCATCCTTGGTTGCTTGTCTTTGAGAATCATTAAAGTATGCAGGAACCGTTATTACAGCTTCCTTAACTTCATGACCGAGATAGTCTTCGGCTGTTTTTTTCATCTTCTTCAAAATCTCAGCCGCAACTTGAGGCGGTGCTAATTTTTTATTAGATGCTTCAACCCATGCATCGCCGTTATCAGCTTTGATAATTTTATATGGCACCATGTCAGCATCTTTGCTAACCACTTCATCATCAAATCTTCTGCCAATTAACCTTTTAATTGCATATAGCGTATTTTCTGGATTAGTAACTGCCTGCCTTTTGGCCGGCATTCCAACCAAAACCTCGTCATTATCAGTGTATGCAATAACAGATGGAGTCGTTCTACCACCCTCTGCATTCTCTATAACTTTTTGTTGCTGGCCTTCAATTACCGCCACACAACTGTTTGTAGTTCCAAGATCAATTCCAATTATTTTTGACATAATGTTTCCCCTAATTTTTAATTACTGTCACTCTGGCAGGCCTAACCAGCCTAGAGTGGAGTTCCCAGCCTCTTTGAAAAACATTTCCAATAGAGCCATTTTCTTTACTTTCATCTTTTTCCATTGTCACAGCTTCGTGCTTCTCAGGATTAAAATCTTCATTAACAGGGTAGATGGGTATCATCCCAAATTTATCAAGGGCTGACTCAAAAGACTTTAGAGTTAACTCAATACCCTCTTTATCTTCTTTAGTTGCATTCTCTGAAAGATTATTAAGAGCATGCTCTAGATTATCAATGACTGGAAGTAGTTCTGATAATAGTCTTTCAACACCATATTTATGGGCTTTTTCAACCTCAGATAGAGTTCTTTTTAAGGCATTATCTAGATCAGCTTTTGCTCTTAGAGAGGCTTTTTCTAACTCCTCATTCTTGTCTAATAGTTCCTCATAGGTATCTGATCCCATGTTTGCATTAGATTCGATCTCCGCTTCAAACTCAGAAGATACTTCTTCAGCAAGAAGCTCGCTGCTATCTGAATCTAAATCAATATCTTTAGGTTTTTTTTGTTTTGCCATAGTTAAATCCTGTTAAAAACATATATTGGGATTTAAATTTTCACTTCAAGAGGTGAGGTGAATTTATGTTTGAATTTTTTTTACGTATAGAACCATACTATGGTCAACTAATTCATAGCCTGCTTTCTTGGCAATATCATGTTGAAGTTGTTCTAAATTCTCATCATGAAATTCCATTACCTGACCAGTATCAACGCAAACCATATGATCGTGATGCTCATCAGAGGTTATTTCATATACTGCTTTGTTATCTTCAAAATGATGTTTTTTAACCATTCCAGCTGATTCAAATTGTGTTAAGACTCTATATACAGAAGCTAAACCTATTTTTTCGCCGATTTGTATTAGCTCTCTATATATATCCTCAGCACTAAAATGAACATCTTGATAAGATGTCGATGCAAGAACTTCCATAATTTTAATTCTAGGAGTAGTAGCCTTTAAGCCTGCTTTTTTTAATTCTTCGTTTTTGTTGTCTGAGTTCATTTTATAAATTTTTCAAATTGATTTAAAACTTTATTACCACTATCCTGTCTTTTAAATAATGAAACTAAAAAGACTTTGAAGATGTTACAAAGTATAATCCAACTAAATTATGAAACAACTCCTTAATAAATCACTTCTTTTTGCAACTATTATCTTTATAAGCTCTTGCTCGTCATTGAGCCCTTATAAAGTTCCTGTACTTCAAGGGAATATATTTGAAGAAAAAGATTTAGAACAACTCTCTGAAGGTCTTACCAAGGATCAAGTTCAATTTATTTTTGGTACTGCCCTGATTAAAGATCCATTTCATCAAAAGCGATGGGATTACTATAATTCAGTTCAAATAGGTGAAGATAAAATCACTGAGAGCAAGTTAATAGTTAATTTTAATGATGAAGGTTTGGTAGAAAGCTGGGTTGTAGAAAAGTTAACGGACGAAACTTAAACTTTTTTTAACCTTCTTTCTTTAGGGTTTTGTTGCAAAGGCCTATAAATCTCAACTCTCTCACCCTCCTTCAATCTGTACTTGTGTGGTAATGGTTTAAAATTCCCGTCGAGCAATTCACCGTTAACACCCATTACCAAATCATGATCAATATTTGCAACTATTGTCTGCACTTCCATAAACTCCATTAATTCTGAAACAGTTATGCTTGAAGAAACATCTAGCTCTAAAAAGTGCTTATCTTTTATACCCTGATAGGAAAAATATACTTTCATATAAGTCTTGAAATAAAAGAATTTAGAACCTTTGACGAAAAGCTATCAATGAGTGATTGAGGTGTAATAGCATTAAGTAAAAATGGAAGTTGAAATGTGGCATTAAAGCTAATGTGACATGAAAATTCGTCTCTTTTTTTTACCACCCAAGAACCCTTAAAGTGATCAAAAGGTCCTGTTATTTGATTAATATCTATTGAGTTTTCGGTTAAGGTATTTTCTGATTCAATAAAATAATCTTTGCCTAAGACATTAAAGTCTAGTCTTCCAATTTCAATAGGGTATTTCCTTTCAATTAAAGAAGACCCTGAGCAACCAGGAATAAATTCTGCATATTTATCAAAATTAGATACTACTTCAAATGCTTTTTCATGATCAACATCTAAAACCCTTTCAAAACTTATTTCCTTATCCACTAAACAGATCAAAAATCCAACTTAAATCAAAAATCTGACTTAAGAATATATAAGCCACACAAGCTGGCGCTATAAATTTTACAAAAAATCTCCACAAATAATAAACAACTGGGTTAATTGCTCCAATTTCATCTTTTATAAGTGACTCCTTCATAAACCACCCAACAAATATTGCTATCAACATACCACCTAGAGGAAGGAGTATTTGATTGGCTAGAAAATCCATTGAATCTAAGAAGTTTCTTTCTGAAATTAAATGGAAATCCGACCAAATATTGAAGCTTAATGCAGAGCCTATACCAAGTGTCCATACAAAAAATGATATGGCCATTGCAGCCTGACCTCTTGATAATATTCCTTCTTCAGACAAATAAGCAACTCCAGGCTCTAAAAGAGATATTGAAGAGCTTAGGGCTGCTACAGATAAAAGGATGAAAAATAGAGGACCTATTAGTTGACCAAATTGCATTTGATTGAATGCTGAGAGCATGGAAACAAAAACAAGACCCGGACCACTTCCTGGTTCTAGATTAAATGCAAAAATAATTGGAAAAATAGCCAAGCCTGCAAGAATAGCCACGAGAGTATCCAATGAAGCAACTGTAAAAGACGTGCTTGTAACATCTTGATCTTTAGGCATATAAGCGCCATAAGCCATAATAGAACCCATACCTAAACTTAGACTAAAGAATGCCTGTCCCATAGCTTGAAGGACAGTATCTGAAGTGACGCTAGAGAAATCTGGAGCAAATAGAAATGACATTGCTCTATTAAAATCTCCATTGATAATTGAATAAATAACCATGAAAATCATTAGAAATCCAAGCATTGGCATTAATATTTTTACCATTCTCCCGATTCCATCCTTTACACCAGCTGCAACAATGAGTGCAGTTAGAACCATGAACAAAGTATGCCAAAAAAGTAGATTTACTGGTGAGGAAATGACATTACCAAATTGCTCTGATGCAGTAATGGCCCCCGATGAAGATACAGCAATAAAAATGTAATTTAAGCAAATACCTGCAATTACGCTATAAAAAGATAAGATCAAGGCTCCAGCAAATATTCCACTCCAACCAATTAATTGCCAAGCTTGGGTTTGACCGGAATCAATAGCAACTTTTCGCATAGCATTAATCGGACTATTGCCAGATCGCCTTCCAATAATAATTTCACTAATCATTATCGGGAGACCGATAATAACTATGCACCCTAAATAGATAAGTACAAATGCGCCACCACCGTTGGTGCCTGCTTTATAAGGAAAACCCCATATATTTCCTAGACCAACCGCTGAGCCAGTTGCCGCAAGAATAAAAGTCCATTTTCCAACCCACGCGCCGTGAGATTTGAGTTGTTTTTGCATTTCCATAATTTAATTTAGGTTAAAGGGTTTGAGTAGGGATTGATCCAATAAGCCGATGATATCAAAAAACTTATAGCCACGAGTAAAGAAAGCATTTTTCTAAATTTTTTATACTCATCATCTCTTGTTTTAAAATCTTCGGTAGATCTTTCAAAGTAATAAAAAGATTGAAAGCTCAGAACTGAAATCAATAATCCTAAAAGGATGAAGTTAAAATACGTCAATAAGAGAATGAGGCATCCAACAAGACTGTATAAAATACCTATAGATAGGTTAAGGCTTTGCTTGTCCTGATCATCCCTCCAACCCCAAGCCATACCCCCAAGAAAAGTAATAATAATAGATCCATAGGCTAGTTGAAAGATAATTGCTGTTTGGGATATTGGACCGCCAAATATCCATGGAATAATAGAAAAAAATGCAAATGGGATAAACCCAATATATCCGTATGTTGATTTAATATTATTTATATTCATTTTTTCTTCAATTTTTTCTTGCACTAGATATATCTAAAGACATAATAAAGGTATGTCCAAAGATAAGCCCGCATTAATTGTAAAGAATAAAACCGCATCAAGGAACTATATACTTGGTGAAACATTTCAAGCTGGACTAGTTTTAGAAGGGTGGGAAGTAAAATCTCTTAGAGATGGCAAGATCGATGTTAAAAATAGTTACGTTACTTTTAAAAAGGATGAAGCTTGGTTATTTGGAATTAAAATAGACCCGCCGGCTTCTTTAAAAGTTTTTAACGTAGACCCCCTTAGGACAAGAAAACTTTTATTGAAAAAAAAGGAGATATTTCAACTTCAAAAACTCAAAGAAGAAAAGGGTTTAACAATCATAATGACCTCGATGTATTGGAAGGAAAACCATATCAAATGTGATATTGCCACTGGTAAAGGAAAGAAAATGCATGATCAAAGACAAGATATCAAAAAAAGAGATTGGGAACGAGATCAAGGCAGAATTCTAAAAAATGCTAAAAAACAATAGCCATCCTTCTAAAAATTTCAAGTAATACTGTATAATCATCATCCCCATGGGGGCGAACAGGGTTCGACGTTTCTACTGGACTCCGAAGCGCATGCCAAGATTGTGGTAATTCTTGTAAAACATACTACAAAAAATTTAGTTGCAAATAACGACAACTACGCTTTAGCAGCTTAATGCTAACCGATACCAAAATTGTCTATGGTTTGAAGTATCGGCAAATATCATAGTCTAGCCAAGCTGTGTTGCTTGGACACAGTTTGGTTAAAACTAATCAAGCTCGCTTTAGTACCCTGCTCCTCGGGTCACAAAAGTTAAAAAGCCAATTGGGTGAGCTATGCATGTAGAAGCTAGGCTGAAGGATTAGCGGACGCGGGTTCAATTCCCGCCGCCTCCACCAATTTATATGAATTATATTTATGTTTAAATATAATTCATTGCCTGCCAGACCTTCAAAGTCAGCTAAAAGTCAACTATTTATATACAAAAAATAGATATACAAATAACGTGAAAGGTGTTAATTTTTGTTCAGAAATATGACTAGTTTTTAGTTAGTCGTTAATAAATATAATAAATAATTAAATATCGGGGGATATCTTAATGAATAAAATAAAAAATACTTTTAATACCTTGTGCTCAGTGGCATTGCTTTTTACAGCATTTGCAGTTGTTGCTCAGGATAGTAAAGAGTCAGTTGAAGAAGTTATTGTTACTGGATCTTATTTAAAAGGCAGTGCTAAAGATGGCGCTTCTCCAGTAGAAATTATCGGAAGAGAGACTATTGAAGATCTCGGAGCGGTAACTATGGCAGACATTACAAAAAATATTACTGTGAATTCAGGTTCTGAAAATCAAGCTGATTCATTTACTTCGGGTTCTACTCAAGGAACTTCTAATGTAAACCTTAGAGGCTTAGGTCTTTCATCTACATTAGTTTTAGTTGATGGCAGAAGGCAAACTATTGCTGCTGCTACAGCAAATGACGGAAGTGTGTTTGTAGATACAAATAGTATTCCGGTTATTGCAGTTAAAAGAGTAGAAGTTCTTAAAGAAGGTGCGGCATCTATATATGGCTCTGATGCTGTTGCAGGTGTTGTTAACTACATTTTAAGAAGAGACTTTACTGGTGTTGAATTTGATATTTCTAGACAGGAAGCTGACTTAGGGAATCAATCTGATAATAGGATTGGCATGATTTGGGGTAAAGAATCAGGTGATACAAACGTAGTAGTTGCTTATAGTCAATTAAATAGAACTCCATTAGCTGGAACAGAAATTGCTAAATATTCAAAATTAGCTATTAGTGGTTTTGGTAATAGTTTCTTAATATTGCCAGGTGGAGCATCTCCTTTTACTTCTGTAGCTAGCGGAGAATACGCTGGTAACTATGCTATCTATCAAAACGTCCCAGATGCAAACTGTGTTGCTAACAAAGGAATTTTAGTTCCTTTTGCTAATGCTGCTTCTGCTGCTTTACCTGGTGGAGCAAGATGTGGTTTTTACTACGGCGATAGATTTAATCTAGTTAATGATGAAGATCATGCTAGCTTGTATACATCGTTAAAGACAACTCTAGAAGGCGGTGTTGATTTTGAAATAGATTACATGAAAACTGATATACAAGTTAACGATAATCCTCAATCTCCTTCATACCCTGCTTTATCATATCTATCTAAACCTGTTATGCCTGGAAAAGCTGGTAGTCCTTTTTCATATCCTGTTTTATGGATAGGAAGAGCTCTAGGGTCAGCATATCCTTCACCTAAAGCTCCAAGAGATTATCAAAATGAAAGATTATCATTAGGTTTTAATGGAACTTTAAGTAACGGCTTTGATTGGGATGTGCATTACACAGACAGCAAGCAAGTTGCATGGTTTTTCCAACCAGATACAAGCACCTCTAGATTTGGTGCAGCTGTAAACGGAACTGGTGGCGTTACTGGAACAGAGTCATGGGATTTATTTAATTCTGCAAATAACTCAGCTTCATTAATTGCTCACATATCATCTGGTGAAGAAAGAACAACAATAGCTGAATTGTCAGTAATAGATATTCTGCTTACTGGAACAACAGGCAATGGTGTTGATGTTGCTACAGGAGCTCAGTGGAAAAGAGAAGGCTTTAGTATCACAAGAAATGATGCTTCAAAAGCTGTATTTGGTCCTGATGGAAGTATTACTAAACAAGCTGACTTACTATTTCTTGGTGGTGGTCTAGAGAATGACTCAAGCAGAAATTCATTAGCTGTTTTTGTTGAAGCTTCAAAAGACTTAAGTGACAAACTTCAGTTAAAAGGCGCCTTGAGATATGAAAGTCTTGAATCTGATTCAACTTTCAATCCAAAAGTATCAGTTAGATATGCTATGTCAGATGATGTTGTCTTAAGAGGTTCATATAGTACTTCGTTTAGAGAAGCATCACTTTCTCAGCTATCAGCTTCACTTGTTTCATTACAAGGTCTTCAAGACTTTAATGCAGATGGAACAGTAAAAGGCGGAACAGCATTTATAAGAGTTGCTGCTGCTAATAACCCTAATCTAAAGCCGGAAACAGCTGATAACATTAACTTAGGAGCTATTTGGACAGTTAATGATCAAGCATCTCTAACAGTAGATTATTGGAATATAGCTTATACAGACGTCGTTACTCTTGAGAATGCTCAAGGTAAGATCATAGCTAATCCAGCTAACCCAGATATCAAAAGGGTTCAAGGAACTTTGGTTGGAGTTACAACTACTTACTTTAATGCTCAAAATATCGATGCAAGTGGTATAGATATTGAAGGTAGTTATGACTTTGACACTGCTTTAGGACAAGCAACTGTTGGATTTAATACTGCTCATGTATTGAATTATGAAATACCAAACGCTGCTGGTGGTATGAAAGATGTAGTTGGGTTGTTCAATCATGATAACTTTGCAAGATCTATGCCTGAAACAAAATCAGTAATATCAGGAAAGTTAGTTAATGGTGATCATAAATTTGCTGCTTACTTAAGAACAGTTTCTGAATATGAAACTACTAGATCTATACCTGCTACTGCATTGGCACAAGGGTTTACAAAGGATGTAGACAGCTTTAATACTCTTGATCTTAAGTACACTTATAGCTTAGATACTTCTAACCATAACGTAAAATTAACAGTTGGATTAAACAATGCTACAGACGAAGAAGCTCCTGTTGTTTATGACGCTGCTAACTTTAGTTACGATCCAAAACATCATGACCCAAGAGGGAAAATGGTATATGTAGGTATAAAGATATCAAAGTAAGATATTTGTAATCTTTAAAAGGCAGCTTTAATAGCTGCCTTTTTTTTGCTTGTGCATATGATTATTTATCAGAAATATATAGACATAGAGCTGTTTGCTAATTAAACTACGGTCTCTAAAATTTAAAACTATTATGGCTAACACAAAACAATCTATAAAAAGAGCAAAACAAAACGCTGAAACTTATAAGTTAAGGCATGCTCAAAGATCAATGGTAAGAACTGCGGTTAAAGCTGTTCGCTCTAGCATTGATGCTAAAGATTCTGTTAAAGCTAAAGAAATGCTAACTAAAGCTGAAAAAGTCCTAGACTCATCTGCTTCAAAAAAAGTGATTCATAAGAATGCTGCTGCTAGAACTAAAAGCAGACTTTCTAAAGCTGTTAAAGACCTAGGTTAAATCTAACTTACTTTGTGAAATAACCTCTTCAAGTGATTGAAGAAGCTTCTGTGTGCCCTCTCCTGTCGCTGCAGAGATAAAGAAGATATCTTTCTCTGATATATTAAGAGCATCTTGAATATCCTTAGAATGTTCAGCACGATCCTCTTTGTTAATAAGATCAATCTTATTACAAACAACCCAAGAAACTTTCTGAGTTAAATCCTCTTTGTATGCACTTAGTTCATTTTTTAGAAGCCTAATTTGATCTATTGGCTCCAAGTCATCTGTTGAGTAAAGATCCACAAATATTAGAAGCAACCCTGTTCTTGAAATGTGTTGTAAAAACTTTATTCCTAATCCTGCTCCCTCAGAAGCACCCTCGATCAAGCCAGGTATATCGGCTATAACAAAACTGGACTCTGATCCTTCAATAGTTCCAAGGTGCGGTCTTAAAGTAGTAAATGGATAGCTCCCTATTTTGGGTTTTGCAGAAGATACTTTATTTAAGAAGGTAGATTTTCCTGCGTTAGGAAAACCAACCAAACCAACATCTGCTAAAGATTTTAACTCAAGCCTAATAAAGCGAACATCGCCCTCAAAGCCAAGTGTAAATTTTCTAGGAGCTTGATTTCTGCTTGATTTGAAACGGGCATTGCCCTGACCGCCGTCTCCACCTCTCGCTAAGACATATGAAGCTCCATCATCACAACAATCTAATAACTCATCACTAGAAATGTCATCGTATATAACTGTTCCTTTTGGGATATCAATAATTAGATCTTCTGCAGCAGCTCCAGATTTATCTTTTCCAGATCCAGGCCTGCCATTTTTAGCAATAAAAACTCTTTGATTTTGGAAATCGATTAATGTATTTTTGTTTCTATTAACTCTAAAGACAATATTGCCACCTTTGCCACCATCACCACCATCTGGGCCACCAAAGGGTATGAATTTTTCTCTACGAAAACTAGATGCACCGGCACCACCATTCCCCGCCCTAACTTCGAGAAAGGCCTCGTCTATAAAATTCATGATTTAAGAGCGTATTATTGAGAAATAACGTTCGCTGTTTTTCTACTTTTAGGTCCTTTGTAAGTAAACTGAACTACGCCTGGAGCCTTAGCAAATAGCGTGTCATCTTTGCCTATGCCAACATTGATACCAGGATGAGTATTAGTGCCTCTTTGACGTATTAATATCTCACCAGCTTTAACTACTTGTCCACCGTATCTTTTAACACCAAGCCTCTTGGCGTTGGAATCTCTACCGTTTTTAGTGGAACCACCTGCTTTCTTATGTGCCATTATTTACTCGCTAATTTAATATCTTTAATTTCAACTTGAGAATGCCTAGCTCTGTGACCAATTCTTGTCATGCTGTGCTTTCTTCTTCTAAAACGAAGAATAGAAATTTTATCAGACTTAACTACGTCCAGAATCTCTGCTGTGACTGTTACATTTGATAAATAAGGTTGACCAATTTCAACATTATTATCATCAACATATAACAATACGTTTTCAAAAGTTATTTTTGTTCCAGGCTCGTCTTTCAATAAATCGACAGGTAAGTACATACCCTTCTCGATTTTATGTTGTTTTCCACCTGATTCTATTACTGCGTACATATTTATATCCCTAAAGGTGGCAAAATATACGCTTTAATGAAGAATTTATCAATACTTATGTATAATTTTGCTTTAATTATTATCCAATCATGACAAAACACCACTCAATACAAAAAGAACTTACTGTTGTAAAAAGTCTAATTAAAAATGAAATCATTGAAGAGAAGACTATTTCAGATCTTTACAAATATATTTTTAAATCAAATGGAAAACAATTAAGAGGTAGATTGAGCCTTGTTGCTTCATCTATAAATAGAAAAAAAGGGAAGAAAAGATTAAAGCTTGCAGCTATTATTGAGCTTCTTCATACAGCAACTCTGGTTCATGATGATGTTGTTGATGAGTCACCCACTCGAAGAGGAGAGAAGTCTGTTAATAATATATGGTCAAACTCGCATGGCGTCTTAATAGGCGATTATATTTACTCTAAAGCTTTCATGCTTATGGTCGAGCTTGGAAATAATAAGATATTAGACGAGCTTTCAAAGGCAACTAATGATATTTCAAAAGGCGAACTTATACAGCTTGATGCAATAAGTAATAAGAAAATAACATTAAAAGACTTGGAAGATATTAGTTACTATAAAACAGGAAGGTTATTTGAGGCTGCTGCAAAATGTGGAGCCATTCTTGCGGATGCTGATTCTAAATATATAAAAAATATTACAAACTGCTCAAAGAACTTAGGGATAGTATTTCAAATAAAAGATGATTTATTGGATTATTCAGAAAATAGCACGGTAATCGGAAAACCAGTTTTTCAGGACTTAAAAGAAGGCAAGGTTACATACCCCTTCTATTTTGCATACAAGAATGCTGATGATTTAGAAAAAGTAAAACTTGAATCCTTTTTAGGTAAAAAAAATATTAACCAAAAAAGTGCATTTAAATTAATTAAAGGCCTCAACGGAATTAAAGAAACTGAAATGCTAGCACTTAAGTATATAAAAGATGCTTCAAAATCTGCGAACCTGATTGAAGATAAAAATATTAGTAAAGAAATGATAGAATTAGTTAATTCAGCAATGTACAGGAAGAAATGAGTTTTGAACCTCAACAAAGCTATTCAAAAGAAGAGTTAATTAAATGCGCAAATGGAAATCTCTTTACTAACGAAGGGGATGGAAGGTTGCCAGCAGATCAAATGTTGATGTTTGATGAAATTTCAAATATCGATAATTTTGGTGGTGAGTTTCAAAAAGGAAATATCACTGCAATTTTGAATATCAACCCTGATTTATGGTTCTTTGATTGTCATTTTAAAAAAGATCCTGTGATGCCTGGTTGCTTGGGACTTGATGCTATGTGGCAACTTTTAGGCTTTTATCTTTTATGGTCAGGACTTCCAGGTATTGGAAGAGCTCTAGGTGCAGAAAAAATTAAATTCTCAGGGCAGGTCCTTCCTTCTGCAAAAATAGTAAGATATGAAATAGATATTAAAAGAATAATTAATCGCGGGGCTGTGCTTGGTGTGGCTAATGGTAAAATGTTTGTTGATGATAAGGAAATTTACAATGCTGAAAAACTTAAAGTAGGCTTATTCAAAGATCCGGGTAGTTTTTAATTTATGAAAAATGTAGTAGTAACAGGCGTAGGAATTAAATCTTGTATAGGCAATACCTATAACGAAGTGCTTGAAAGTCTTCAAGAAGGTAAGTCAGGTATAACTGCAAATCAATCCTATGCTGATCTGGGCTTTCGAAGTCAAATATCTGGTTCTATTAATCTAGATTACTCAGAATTAATTGATAGAAAATTATTAAGGTTTATGGGCGAAGCTTCTGCATATGCTTATCTTGCAGCAAAGGATGCTATCAAGATGTCTGGTCTGGAAGAGGAGTATCTTAATTCACCAAGGGTAGGAATAGTTGCTGGTTCAGGCGGTTCCTCCACTAGAGTTTTGCTATCTACTTCAGATATTACTAGAGAAAAAGGACCTAAGCGAATTGGGCCTTATGCAGTTACCAAGTCAATGGCAAGTTCTATTTCTGCAATTCTAGGGACTGCTTTTAAGTTAAAGGGAATAAATTATTCTATATCTTCAGCATGCGCTACAAGCGCACATTGCATTGGACATGGAGCAGATTTAATAAGATCCGGGCAACAAGATATTGTTATTGCAGGCGGAGGAGAGGATGAGCACTGGAGCTCTTCGAACTTATTTGATGCAATGG
>Ga0209816_1000684_pt1 | contig 26389 bp, 26 predicted proteins | sample CoawatmetaG01DNA_FD_187509 | JGI IMG/M metagenome (GOLD analysis project Ga0209816, IMG submission 187509) | Marine microbial communities from the West Antarctic Peninsula - Coastal water metaG017-DNA (SPAdes) (version 2) | ecosystem: Environmental > Aquatic > Marine > Coastal ...
ATGTAACGAGACATACGAACGGCCTATTTGCTTAACGTGCATCCCGGGCCTTGAGGACCCGAAACACACGAGCCGCCGCCCACATGTCCCTTCATCTTACCTACAATGTCAAAGAGCCGACAAAAACACCGGCACAGCGACCTTACCCCTTTTTCTCGGGGCGGTCAGCGCGCCAGGTTTTTTGTGACTGCCTCGGTGACCGTGTCGGCCACCGCTGCGGTGACACCCATCTAGGCGGGGGCGCCTGGGCCGTCAACACAAAAATTGCAGATTTTTTGCGGACACCCGAAAAAGTCGCTCAGAAGGCTTGCTGAGGCCCTCTACGCGTCGATCCGGTGAAGATCCCCGGTCTCGGGGTTCGTCGCGTCTCAACGCACCAGCGGCGGCCGGTTTCCCGGGCCGCCGCCTGACTGTCACATTCCTTTAGCGTCTTCCCCCTCGCCGGCCCGTGCCAGCAGCGCGCGCGCCTGCTTGAGATGCGGGGCATCGATCATCCGCCCATCCAGCTGCAGCGCCCCCGCTCCCGGTGCGGCGGCAAAGGCTGCCACTACCGCACGCGCGTCGGCCAGCGCCGCCTCCCCCGGCGTGAAGGCAGCGTTGATCACGGCGACTTGGCCCGGGTGGATCGCCATCATACCCGTAAAGCCGTCGCGCGCCCCGCGAGCAGCATACGCAGCGAGCCCGTCCGTATCGCGAATCGCCGGATAGACGGTTTCGATCGCGGCCACCCCCGCGGCATGCGCGCCCATCAAGGCGAGCGTCCGAACCACCTCATAGGGCGGCGTATAGCGCCCGTCCGATTCGCGTGCCGCACTGGCGCCGATCGCGGCAGGCAGATCCTCCGCCCCCCAGGTCACACCGGCGAGCCGCTCTGCCACCGCGTCATAGCCGCCGAGCGCAAAGACCGCGCGCGGCGTCTCGGTCGCCACCGGCAGGATCGGCACGACCGTATCCCCCATCCGCGCGACGAGCGCCGCAATGTCCGTTGCGCCCTCCGCCTTGGGCAGCATCACGCCGTCCGCGCCGCGCGCCGCGGCAAGATCGGCGTCGAGGTCCCCGCTCCCCAGCGGATTGACGCGGACGAACCGAATCACGTCCGCCGGTTCCGCCAGATAGCGCGCCACCGCCTCGCGCGCCGCCGCCTTCGCCGAAACCGCGACGGAGTCCTCCAGGTCGAGGATGATCGCATCCGCGCCGCTGGTCGCCGCCTTAGCGAATCGCTCCGGCCGGTCGCCGGGTACGAACAGCAGGGATCTCAGTCGCATCGCTCTCTCCTTAGACGCACCGTGCTAGCCGACGCCGCTGCCAGCGGCTACCGGCGCCGCATGACGAGCCCCGATACCTATGATGCGATCGTCCTCGGCGCCGGCGCCGCCGGACTGATGTGCGCCGCGGTCGCCGGACAACGCGGCCGCCGCATATTGCTGGTCGACCACAATGACGTAGTCGGCGCCAAGATCCTGATCTCGGGCGGCGGGCGCTGCAATTTCACCAATATCCACACGGCGCCCGACCGCTATCTGTCCGCCAACCCCCATTTCGCCAAGTCGGCGCTGGGCCGCTACACGGCGGCAGACTTCGTTGCCCTCGTCGATCGCTACGGGATCGCCTGGCACGAAAAGACGCTCGGCCAATTGTTCTGCGACGGATCGGCGAAGCAGATCGTCGCGATGCTGCGCGACGAATGCGCGGCGGGCAGCGTGGACTATGCCCTGTCATCGCCGGTCGGCGCGGTCGATCATGACGGCAACGCCTATCACGTCGCCCTGCCCCGCCGCACCGTGACCGCGCCGAAGCTGGTCATCGCCACCGGCGGTCCTTCCATCCCCAAATTGGGCGCGACCGGCTTCGCCTATGATCTTGCCCGCCGGTTCGGGTTGAAGGTGGTCGAGCCCCGGCCGGCGCTGGTGCCGCTGACGCTGGGCGGCGAGGAGGCGTTGTTCGCCACGCTGTCCGGCGTCGCGTCGGAGGTAGTCGCCAGCGCCGGCAAGGCGCGGTTCCGCGAGGCCGCCCTCTTCACCCACCGCGGCCTGTCGGGTCCCGCCATCCTGCAGGTGTCGAGCTATTGGCGCCCCCGCGAAACGATCGGCATCGACTTCGTGCCCAATGCCGCGCCCGGCTGGCTGATCGAGGCGAAGCGCCAGCAACCCCGCACAACGTTGCGCCGCGCGCTGGCCGCGCATCTGCCAGACCGGCTCGCCGAGGCACTGGCCGAGCGAATCGGCGTGAGCACGGAACTGGCCAACACGCCGGACCGGCGGCTGGACGAGGCGGCGCGACGCCTTGCCGACTGGCGTTTCGCGCCCAACGGCAGCGAAGGCTTTGCCAAGGCGGAGGTCACCGTGGGCGGGATCAGCACCGCCGATCTATCGTCGCAGACTCTCGAGGCGCGCCGGGTGCCGGGCCTTCACGCGATCGGCGAGGCGGTGGACGTGACCGGGTGGCTGGGCGGTTACAATTTCCAATGGGCGTGGGCGAGCGGCTGGGCCGCAGCGCAGGCGCTCTGAAATTTGCCTCGTCCCGAGAAACGTCACCCGAGCAACACCCGCACGCCGATCGCCAGAATCAGCGCGGGCACCGTGGTCACCACACCGACGCGCAGGAACTGGAAGAAGCTGACGTCCTCGCCTTCGCGACGGATCGCGATCAGCCACAGGATCGTCGCAAGACTGCCGGTGATCGACAGGTTCGGGCCGAGGTCCACGCCGATCAGCAGCGCATCGACGATCAGCTTGGGCGGGTGCGCCGCCGCGATCGTCTGCGCGGCGATCAGCCCGGCGGGCAGATTGTTGATCGCGTTGCTACCGACCGCGAGCAGGCCGCCTGCCGCCGCCGCGGTCGCGCGCAGGTCGCTCGCTGCGCCGTGCATCACCTGCGTGGCGAGCCACTGGATCAGCCCCGTTTCCGCCAGCGCCTCGACCATCACGAACAGCCCGGCGACGAGCAGAAGAACAGACCATGACACCCGCCGCAGCAATGGTAGTGGCGTCTCGCCGGCCCGCGCCTGCACCGCGATCGCGGTGGCAAGGCCTGCGCCGAAGGTCGGCCAGCCCAGGTCCCAGCCGACCGCCGACGCGATCGTCAGCAGGGTCGCCGTCGCACCGATCCCGATCAGCGCCAGCCGGCCACCGGTCGACAGGCTCACCCCTTCGCCTTGCGCTGCCGTTCCGCTCAACGCGTCGCGGAACAGAAAGCGCAGACCCGCATAAGTCGCCAGCAACGCCAACACCGACGGCAACGCGAACGCGCCGAGCCACGCGCCCAGTCGCGGCAGTTCACTGGCGTAGAGCACCAGATTGGCGGGGTTGGAGATCGGCAGCACGAAACTCGCCGCATTGGCGACCAGCGCACAGGCGAACAGCAGCGGCAGTGGCTTCACCTCCGCCTGTCGCGCTACGGCATAGACCGCCGGCGTCAGCACCACTGCGGTCGCATCGTTCGACAGGAAGGTCGTCACGACCACCCCGGTCAGGAACACCAATGTGAACAGGCGCGTGGCCGATCCGTTCGCGCGCGCCGCGGCAAGATTGGCGACCCAGTCGAACACGCCCTGTTCGCGCGCCGCCTCGGACAGCAGCATCATGCCGATCAGGAACAGATAGACGTCGCTGCCCTTCAGCACCGCGCCCCACGCCGCCGCGGGCGCGATCAGTCCGGTGATGAGCAGCAGCAACGCGCCGCCGACCGCCCAGATCGCCTCCGGCCAACGGAAGGGGCGCGCGATCACACCTGCGGTGGCGCCTGCACAGATGGCGACCGTCGCGATCATGCGGCGTGCCCCTTCGCCTTGGGCGCGGGATGCTTCGGCTTTGTCTCAGGCATCGCCATCGCATAGAGGGCGAGTCCGACCGCCGCTATCGCTGCCAATGTCAGGAAGCTCACGGCATAGCCGGCGCCGACGATGATCGTGCCCGCCAGCGTCGCGCTGAGCGCCGCGCCCAGCCCCTGCGCCGTCGCGACCGCGCCTTGCGCGACGTTGAAGCGGCCCGAACCCTTAGTCAGGTCGGCAATCACCACCGGGAACAGTGCGCCGAAGATACCGGCCCCTACCCCGTCGAGCGCCTGCACGCCGACCAGCCACCAGGCATCGTTCGACAGCGTATACAACGCGCCGCGCGCGGCCAGCACGCCGAACGCGACGAGGAACAGCGGCTTTCGCCCCCAGCTATCGACGTTGCGGCCGACGATGACGGCGACCGGCACCATCACCAATTGTGCGGCGACGATACAGGCGGCGGTCAGCGAGGTCGCCGAATCCTTGCCCACCGTCTTGGCGAGCAGCTGGCTGACGGAGGTCAACATCGCCGCATTGGCGAGGTGGAACAGGAACGCGATGGCGGCGAACAGCAGCAGCGGCCGGTTCTCGACCAGCACGCGCCAGCCGCCGGGCTGGTCGCAAGTCTCGTCCGGTTCGCAATCGAGGCCGCGTGCCACCGCATTGTCGATATCGCCGTTGCGGATGCGCAGCGCTGCGGCAACGCTTGCCACTGTCAGCGCGCCCATCAACCAGAAGACGACGACCGGCCCGAACTTCCACGCCAGTGCTCCGGCCAGCGCGGCGGATACGGCGTTGCCGGCATGATTGAACGCCTCGTTCCGCCCGACGCGCTTCGAAAACAGCTTGGGGCCGAACAAGCCCAGCGTGATCGCGCTGATCGCCGGGGCGAACACTGCCCCCGCCACCGCCGCGAGCGACTGGGTCGCAGTAACTATCGCGAAACCGTGGACGAAGGGCAGCGACACGCTGGTCAACGTCACCAGCAATGCCGCGACGATGACGATCGCCGGCTTGTTGCGGCTGCGGTCGATCAAGCCGCCTGCGGGCGTCTGCGATACCAGCCCGACGATGCCCGCGATGGTCAGCACCATGCCGACGGTCGCCTCGTTCCAGCCATGCGCCGGCCCGCGCACCGCGAGCAGATAGATGGCAAGATACGGGCCCAGCCCATCGCGCACATCCGCCAAGAAAAAGTTCAGCGCATCCAGCGTGCGCCCGGCGCCATGCGGTCCGCCGCGATCTCGGGGTGCGTGCCGTGGGGCCGGGGGAGCCAGTGTCGCCATGCAGTCGTCCTCACCGCGATGGTCGGCGCCGCGGCGGCCCCGTTCCAATCCGTCGCCGCCCAACGGCAGGCGCCGGGCTTTGATCCCGCATCGGACTAATAAATGTTACGGAATGTTGCCCCGCGCGTGCAGCGCCACCCTTCCGATTTTGCCCGAGTTGCGCAGCGGCGCGGTTTGGCGTAGGGAGCCCGCGCGGCCTCGCTCGGCCTCGGCTTCGCGGATTTGGCGCGCAGGCAGGGTCTCTTGGGGTTACGGCCACGGCCATGATGCGCACGCGATAAGCGCCACATTACCCGTATTGCCGCCCGCATTGGCCCGCGATTTCCATCGCGATTTTGTTGACCTGCTGCGCTCCAGCCCTGCCCTGTCGGCATGGGCTTCGGGGCCCGCTTTTATTTTAGGTTTCCCATGCCCTTTTCCTCCCTGCCCCCGCTTCTTGCTGAAGCGCTCGTCGCCCGTGGCTATGAAGCGCCCACCGCCGTCCAGGCCGCGGTGATCGAACCCGAAGCCGCCGGCCGCGACCTCGTCGTCTCCGCCCAGACCGGTTCGGGCAAAACGGTCGCCTTCGGTCTCGCCATGGCGGGCGAACTGCTCGTCGACGGCACGCTGCCGCCGCCGGGCCTCCCCCTCGCGCTGATCATCGCGCCGACGCGCGAACTGGCGCTGCAGGTCAGCCGCGAGCTGATGTGGCTTTATAAGGAAGCGCATGCGCGCATCGCCACCTGCGTCGGCGGCATGGACGCCAGCAAGGAGCGTCGCTCGCTCAGCCACGGCGCGCATATCGTCGTCGGCACGCCGGGCCGCCTGCGCGATCACCTCGAGCGCGGCGCGCTCGACCTGTCGGCGCTGCGCGTCGCCGTGCTCGACGAGGCGGACGAGATGCTCGACATGGGCTTCCGCGAAGACCTGGAGCAGATCCTCGATTCGTCGCCATCCGAACGCCGGACGCTGATGTTCTCGGCGACGATGCCCAAGCCGATCGTCGCGCTCGCCAAGCGCTACCAGAATGACGCGCTGCGCATCTCGACCGTCGGTGAGACGCGTGGCCACGGCGACATCCAATATCAGGCGGTCACCGTTGCGCCCGCCGATATCGAACATGCCGTCATCAACCTGCTCCGCTTCCACGAAGCGGAGACGGCAATCCTGTTCTGCGCCACCCGCGACAACGTCCGCCACCTCCACGCCAGCCTCGTCGAGCGCGGCTTCGCGGCGGTGGCGCTGTCGGGCGAACACAGCCAGAACGAGCGCAACCAGGCGTTGCAGGCGCTGCGGGACCGCCGCGCCCGCGTCTGCGTCGCGACCGACGTCGCTGCGCGCGGCATTGATCTGCCCAGCCTGACGCTCGTGATCCACGTCGAAATGCCGCGCGACGCCGAAACGCTGCAGCACCGCTCGGGCCGCACCGGTCGCGCGGGCAAGAAGGGCACCGCGGTGCTCATCGTCCCCTATCCGCGCCGCCGCCGCGTCGACATGATGCTGAAGCAGGCCAAGATCGCCTGCGACTGGATCCCCGCCCCGTCGGCCGACGACATCCGCAAACAGGATCGCGAGCGCCTGATCGCGACGCTGCTCGAACCGATCGAATATGACGACGAGGATCGCGAGCTGGCGCAGCGCCTGATTGCCGAAAAGTCGCCCGAGGATATCGCCGCCGCGCTCGTCCACGCGCACCGCGCCGCGATGCCGCAGGCGGAAGACCTGCTCGATTCGGCAGCGCCGCAGCAGAGCGAACGTCAGCAGGGTCCCCGCCCCGGCTTCGAGGATACCGTCTGGTTCCGCATGGACATCGGCCGCCGCCAGAATGCCGACCCGCGCTGGCTGCTGCCGCTGATCTGCCGCCGCGGCCACATCACCAAGGCGGAAATCGGCGCGATCCGCATCAACCCGAACGACACGTTGTTCGAAGTGCCGCGCACCGTCGCCGACCGCGTACTGGCCAGCGTACAGCGTACCGCCAACCCGGAAAGCGACGAAGGCAGCCTGCAGATCGTCCCCTTCGCCGGCAATCCGCGTGCCGAGGGCGGTCATGGCGGCGGTCCGCGCGGTCCCCGCGCGCCGCGTGACAATGCCGGTCGCCCGCGTACCGGCGGTGCGCCCGCGCGGCATCAGGCCAAGCCGTATCGCAAGGGCCCCCGCGGTTAAGGCGCGCGGCCGATGACGTCCGATCCGGCATCAGGCGTTCGCATCCTCGTCGATGGGGACGCCTGTCCGGTGAAGGACGAAATCTACAAAGTCGCGTGGCGCCGGGAGGTGCCCGTCACGCTGGTCAGCAACGCGCCCTTCCGCATCCCGCAGCACCCGCTCATCACGCGCGTCATCGTCAGCGACGGCTTCGACGCCGCCGATGACTGGATCGCGGAACGCGCCGATGCCGCAGCACTGGTGATCACTGCGGACATTTTGCTCGCCGATCGCTGCCTGAAGGCAGGCGCGTCCGTGCTGGCGCCTAACGGCAAGCCTTTCACGACCGCGTCGATCGGTGGCGCGATCGCGACGCGGGCGATCATGGCAGACCTGCGCGCGGGCGGCGAGCAACTGGGCGGCCCCAAACCCTTTGCCGCGGCCGATCGCAGCCGCTTTCTGCAGGCCCTCGACACGCTGCTGGCCAAGCTGCAACGCTGACGCCGACACGGGGTTCGGAACCGGACCTGTCGTTCACCGATTATCGCGGACAGTCCAACAAGGAGCATTCTCCATGTTTCGTCCGTTACTTATTGGTGCCGCCTTGGTGATCGCCGCCCCGGCCATCGCGCAGACCCAGAGCACCAATCCCGCCGATCAGCCCAGCACGCCGCTGCCCTATGATCCGGGTCACGACAGCAACACCCCGCGCAGCAACGCGATCGCCGCCGAAAGCGCGCCGGGCGTCGCAGCCGCCAATCGCGACGTCGCGGCACAGGCCCGCATGGATGGTCATGCTGTGACCGCGGTCAACGCCGCCAACGACGCGCGCTATCAGGCGGACGTCGCCGCCTATCGCGCCGCGATGCGTGCCCGTCGTCAGACGATCGTCGCGAATGCCGCGCTTCAGGCAGACCGCGAGCGTGCTTATGCGATGGCGATGGCCGACTGGCGCGCGCAGGTCGACGCCTGCGAACGCGGCAAGACCCGCGCCTGCAACCTCCCGAGCCCGGATCCCCAGAATTATATGTAAGGCGGCGCGCTCAAGACTAAGCACAGCTTAGTCGAGGACCAGCGGCAGCCCGGCCGACGACCGGGCGAGTTCACCCTCGCCCGTGTCGATCGACGACGCGGCTTCGCCGCGGCGGTGGCGCGCTGAAGACCAACTTCGGCCCCATCAAACCCGTCACCCCGGACTTGTTCCGGGGTCCACCAGGCGGCCAGGGGACGCCCAGAGGCTCAAAGCGCAAGCCTCGCCACAGAGTGGACTCCGGAACACGTCCGGAGTGAAGAAGAAAAAAGCCACGCCGAAACACGCCCACGCCGCGGCACAGCCGCGTCGTCGATCGACACGTGCGACGACGGGGTCGCGCGGTCGTCGGCCGGGCTGGCGCTGGTCCTCGGCTAAGCGGCCGCGCCGCTTAGCCTAGAGCGCTCAGCCTTCATCCCCCATCCGCAACGCTGCGATAAACGCCTCCTGCGGAATGCTCACCGAGCCATATTCACGCATCCGGGCCTTGCCCTTCTTCTGCTTGTCGAGCAGCTTGCGCTTACGCGTCGCGTCGCCGCCATAGCATTTCGCGGTCACGTCCTTACGCATCGCGCTGATCGTCTCGCGCGCGATCACCTTGCCGCCGATCGCCGCTTGGATCGGGATCTTGAACATGTGCCTCGGGATCAGCTCCTTCAGCCGCTCGACCATGCCACGCCCGCGCACTTCGGCGGTGCCGCGGTGGACGATCATGCTCAGCGCGTCGACCGGCTCCTCATTCACCAGAATGCTCATCTTGACGAGGTCGCCCTCGCGATAGCCGATCTGGTGATAGTCGAAGCTGGCATAGCCCTTCGACAGCGACTTCAGGCGATCGTAGAAGTCGAACACCACTTCGTTGAGCGGCAGTTCGTACGTCGCCTGGGCGCGGCCCGAGACATAGGTCAGGTTCTTCTGGATACCGCGGCGGTCCTGGCACAGCTTCAGGATGCTGCCGAGATATTCGTCGGGAACGTAGATCGTCGCCTCGATCCACGGTTCGCTGATCGACTCGATCTTGTTGGGATCGGGCATGTCGGCGGGGTTGTGCAGGTCGATCTGGCCGCCACCATGCGTCAGGTCGATCTGATAGACCACCGACGGCGCGGTCGTGATCAGGTCGAGGTCGTATTCGCGGGTCAGTCGCTCCTGGATGATCTCCAGGTGCAGCAGCCCCAGGAAGCCACAGCGGAAGCCGAAGCCCAGCGCCGCACTCGTCTCCATCTCGAAGCTGAAGCTCGCATCGTTCAACCGCAGCTTGCTGATCGATTCGCGCAGCTTCTCGAAGTCATTGGCGTCGACCGGGAACAGGCCGCAGAACACCACCGGCTGCACTTCCTTGAACCCCGGCAGCGGCTCGGCCGCGGGCTTCTTGGCGTCGGTCAGCGTGTCGCCGACGCGCGCCTGCGCGACGTCTTTGATCTGCGCGGTGATGAAGCCGATCTCGCCCGGCCCCAAATCGGTCAGCTGCTCGATCTTCGGCCGGAAGCAGCCGACGCGATCGACGAGGTGCGTCGTGCCCGCCTGCATAAAGGCGACCTGCTGCCCCTTCTTCAGCGTGCCGTCGATCACGCGGACGAGGATGACGACGCCGAGATACGGATCGTACCACGAATCGACCAGCATCGCCTTCAGCGGCGCGGTCGCATCGCCCTTGGGCGGCGGAATCTTGGTGACGATCGCGTCGAGGATGTCATCAATGCCGATCCCCGACTTGGCGCTCGCCAGCACCGCTTCCGACGCATCGAGGCCGATGACGTCCTCGATCTCCTTGCGCACCTTCTCGGGCTCGGCGGCGGGCAGGTCGATCTTGTTGATGACGGGCACGATCTCATGATCATGCTCGATCGACTGATAGACGTTGGCGAGCGTCTGCGCCTCGACGCCCTGCGCCGCGTCGACCACCAGCAGCGCGCCCTCGCACGCCGCCAGACTACGCGACACTTCGTACGCGAAGTCGACGTGGCCCGGCGTGTCCATCAGGTTCAGCGTATAGGTGACGCCGTCCTTCGCGGGATACGACAGGCGCACGGTCTGCGCCTTGATCGTGATGCCACGTTCCTTCTCGATGTCCATGTTGTCGAGCACCTGGCTCGACATCTCGCGGTCGGTCAGGCCGCCGGTGCGCTGGATCAGGCGGTCGGCAAGTGTCGACTTGCCATGGTCGATATGGGCGATGATCGAAAAGTTACGGATCTGCGAAAGCGGGGTCGTCATGCGCCGCCCCTAGCAGGGGACGACGGCTTTGCGCTAGTCGCGGCTCAGCGCCTCGATCGCGCGCAGCGCGTTGATGTACCGCGTCGAGCCCTGCCCGCTTACCAGCGCCCAGCGCACGCCGCGTTCCTCCAGGATCTTGCGGCTGAGATCGAAGAAACGCTGGCGTTGCGCGGGGCTGCCGAACATCCGCGTGCCATCGTCGACCCAGGGCAGATCGATATCGAACAGCAGGTAGATGTCCGCCGTGTTGGTCCAGGTTGCGAACCAGGGATCGCGGCGGCCGAACATCATGTCCGCCCACACCGCCGTCATCAGTGGATCGGTGTCCAGGATCACGGGATAGCTGCGTTCTGACAGCGCGCCGCGGGTCTTGCCGTCATGCCCCTTCGCGATCTCGACCAGATCGGCCATCGTCAGGTCGGTGCCGAACGCCTCGCAATAGGTGCGCCCGAACTCGGCGACATGCGGCACGCCACCGAAATGCTGGACGAGCCGCGGGATCATCGCCGACTTGCCGGTGCTTTCCGGCCCGTGCAGGCAGATCGTTCGCGGCGTCATGCCGCCACCGCCAGCTCGCGTCGCGTCGCCGAGCGCTGCCAGTCGACCAAGCCGTACACCGCCAGCGCCAGAAGCACACCGTACACCCCAGCGGTAAACCACAGCCCCTTGGCGACATAGAGCGGTACGCTCGCCACATCGACCGCAATCCACACCCACCAGCTTTCGATGCGACGGCGCGCCTGCAACAGCTGGGCTGCCACCGACGCGATGGCGATGGCACCGTCCCACCAGGGGTAAGAGGCATCGGTGTAGCGATGCATCAAGGCGCTCCAGATCGCCCAGGCGGCGATACCGCCCGCCAACCAGCGCGTCCGCCCCCGCGAATCGAGGGCGCCGACCACCACCTCGCCCGCCGCGTGTCGACTGCGCGACCAGTTCGCCCAGCCGTACAGATTCGCCGCGAAGAAAAAGCCCTGGAGCAGCGCATCGCTATACAGTCGCGCCTCAAAGAACACGCTTGCGTAGATCGCCACCGCCACCAGCGCGACCGGATAGTTCCACAGGCTGCGACCCGCGACGAGCGCCACGTTCAGGATTACCAGCGCCGCAGCAAGGGCTTCGATCATGTTCACGCGCCACCTGCTACGGCGGACACGCATGATTTCGCAAGAGAGTGCATCGGGCGCTTGCATCCCGTTTCGGGCGTGGCTATAGGCGCGCCTCCAAGCACGGTCGGGTCGCCGAAAACGACCCGGACGGACTCCGTCGGGGAGTAGCTCAGCCTGGTAGAGCACTGTCTTCGGGAGGCAGGGGCCGGAGGTTCGAATCCTCTCTTCCCGACCATTCTTCCGCTGTGGGTCCCACCCACGGCCCAAATACCCGCCGTGGCTTCTGCCATGGCCAAGCGCCCGTAGCTCAGCTGGATAGAGCATCAGACTACGAATCTGAGGGTCGGACGTTCGAATCGTTCCGGGCGCGCCATTTTCCAAACATCGATGGATGTGGCTCGGCGTCTCGCCGACCCGGCTCAGCCGCGCGCGAACGCAGCGGCCTCGGCGACCTGCGCATCGGTCGGCGTTACCCCCGTATACAGGATGAACTGCTGCAAGGCCTGTAACGTCGCCACCTCGGCGCCGGTGATGCAGCGCTTGCCTGCCTCGCGGGCGGCGCGGAGGAAAGGGGTTTCGGGCGGATATTGCACGACGTCGAAGGCGATCGTGCAGTCCGCGATCATCTCGGCCGGAAAGGCGAGCGCGTCGGCATCGGCACCCGTCATGCCGAGCGGCGTCACGTTGATCAGCAGCGCTGCGCCCTCGGTCAGTTCCGGCGCCCAGCGATAGCCGTACAGCGTCGCGAGCGGTTCGCCCGCCGCCCGGTTGCGCGCGACGATCGTGCCGTCGGCAAAGCCGCTGTCCCGCAGCGCGGCGGCGACCGCCTTGGCCATGCCGCCCGATCCGCGCAGCACGAATCGCGTGGCAGGGTCGACGTCGCGCAACAGATCCACCACCGCGCCATAATCCGTATTGTGGCCGGTCAGCACGCCATCGTCGTTGACGATCGTATTGACGCTGTCGATCGCCGCGGCGGAAGGCGCGAGGCCGTCGAGCAGCGCGATCACCGCCTCCTTGAACGGCATCGAGATCGCGCAACCGCGGATGTTCAACGCCCGAATGCCGCCCACCGCCGCGGGCAGGTCGGTGGTCGAGAAGGATTTGTAGACGAAGTCCAGCCCCGTCAGCTCGTACAGCCGGTTATGGAAGCGCGAGCCGAAATTGCCGGGACGCGCCGACAGGGACATGCACAACCGCGTGTCGCGGCCGATGGGGGGCTTGGTCATGCCCCCTCCTCTCGCGTGTCGGCGCCCGCGTCAACGCACGTCATTTCGCGAACGGACCGTTGCCGTTTGCCGCCCTTCATCGTCTCGCCCACCCGCGCCATATTGTGGATCAACGAGGGCCGCCGGCGATCCGCCGCCCCTCATCGGGAGACGTATCATGATCGACCTTCGTCCCTTCGCGTCGCTGGGCGGTGCCAACCATGGCTGGCTCGACGCCAAGCATCATTTCAGCTTCGCGAATTACTATGATCCCAAGCGCGAAAGCTGGGGCAATCTGCGCGTCTGGAACGACGATACGATCGCGCCGCAGTCCGGATTCCCGCCCCACCCCCATCGCGACATGGAAATCATCACCTACGTCCGCGAAGGCGCGATCACGCATCAGGACAATCTGGGCAACCTCGGCCGAACAGAGGCAGGCGACGTGCAGGTCATGAGTGCGGGCACCGGCATCGCGCATGCCGAATATAATCGTGAGGATGTGACGACCAAGATCTTCCAGATCTGGATCCAGCCGACCAGCCGCGGCGAAAAGCCTAGCTGGGGCGCCCGCCCCTTCCCCAAGGGCGAGCGCGCGGGACAGTTCGTCGTGCTGGCGAGCGGTTACGAGGAGGACGGCGATGCGCTGCGCATCCGCACCGACGGCCGCGTCGTCGCAGCGACGCTGAAGGCGGGCGAAAGCGCGGACTATCCGCTGGGCAAGGATCGGCGCGGCTATCTGGTGCCGGCAACGGGCGCGGTCGAGATCGACGGCGTGCGGGTCAACGCCCGCGACGGCGCGGCGATCGCGGACCAAGACGTGCTGCGGGTGACCGCGCTGGAGGATAGCGAGCTGGTGCTGGTGGACGTGGCGTAAGGCCCCTGCTGCACAGCGTGCCTCACCGCCCAACACGCCGGTCATGCTGAGCCTGTCGAAGCAGGGTGAGACTCACCTGCCCTTCGACAGGCTCAGGACGAACGGTTCCTGCGTGGCGAGCGCTCCGGCGGCTGCTCGCCACCGAGTGACCCGGCCGCGATCCTGCCCCGCAGGATCGCGAGTCCCGGTCACTCCCACTCGATCGTGCCGGGGGGCTTGCTGGTATAGTCGTAGACGACGCGGTTGACGCCCTTCACCTCGTTGATGATCCGGGTCGCGACCCGCGGCAGGAAGTCGCCGGGGAACTGGAACGCCTCCGCGGTCATGCCGTCGACCGAGGTGACGGCGCGCAGCGCCAGAACGCTGTCATAGGTACGACCATCGCCCATCACGCCGACCGAGCGGACCGGCAGCAGCACCGCGAACGCCTGCCAGATCGCATCGTACAGCCCGGCGTTGCGAATCTCTTCGAGATAGATGGCATCCGCCTTGCGCAGGATGTCGCAGCGTTCCTGCGTGACTTCGCCGGGGATACGGATCGCGAGGCCGGGTCCGGGGAACGGGTGGCGGCCGACGAAGATTTCGGGCAAGCCCAGCTCGCGACCCAGCGCGCGGACCTCGTCCTTGAACAATTCGCGCAGCGGCTCGACGAGCTTCATGTTCATGCGCTCGGGCAGGCCGCCGACATTGTGGTGGCTCTTGATCGTCACCGACGGACCGCCGGTAAAGCTGACGCTTTCGATGACGTCGGGATAGAGCGTGCCCTGCGCCAGGAACTCCGCCCCGCCGATCTTCTTCGCTTCCGCTTCGAAGACGTCGATGAAGGTCTTGCCGATGAACTTGCGCTTCGCCTCGGGGTCAGTGACTCCGGCGAGGCCGTTCATGAACAGGCTCTGCGCCTGCACATGGACCAGCGGGATATTGTAATGGCCCCGGAAGAGGCCGACGACCTGCTCCGCCTCACCGGCGCGCAGGATGCCGCCGTCGACGAACACGCAGGTCAGCTGGTCGCCGATCGCCTCGTGGATCAGCAGTGCGGCGACCGCCGAATCGACGCCGCCCGACAGGCCGCAGATCACCTTGCCGCTGCCGACCTGGGCGCGAATGTCGGCGATCTTGGCCTCACGGAACTCGGCCATCGTCCAGTCGCCGGTCAGGCCGCAGACGTGGCGAGCGAAATTGGCGATCAGCTTGCCGCCGTCCGGCGTGTGAACGACCTCCGGGTGGAACTGCACGCCATAGAAGCGGCGCGCCTCGTCGGCGACGATCGCGAAGGGCGCACCTTCCGATACGGCGACGGGGGTGAAACCGGGGGCGAGCGCGTCGACCTTGTCGCCGTGGCTCATCCACACCTGATGGCGCTCGCCCTCGGCCCACAGGCCGTCGAACAGGCCGCAGCTGGTCTGCACGTCGACGAAGGCCTTCCCGAACTCGCCACCGTCGCCGGAGACGACGACGTTGCCGCCCAGCTGCGCGGTCATGACCTGCTGGCCGTAACAGATGCCGAGGATCGGCAGACCGGCATCGAAGAAGCGCTGCGGCACGCGAGGGCTGTTCTCGGCCGTGACCGAGGCCGGACCACCGGACAGGATGATGCCGGCCGGCTTGATCCGGTCGAAGGCCTCGTCGGCGGACTGGAAGGGCGCGATCTCCGAATAGACCCCAGCCTCTCGCACCCGGCGGGCGATGAGCTGCGTGACCTGGCTGCCGAAATCGACGATGAGAATGCTGTCGCTGTGCTGCATGGGCGCAGGCCTTAGCGGCGCAGGCCGATCAGGCCAAGCCCGGCCGGTGGGGCGAAGGCCCCGTTCGACGACGCGGCTTTGCCGGGGTGGGCCAAGTCTCTGACAAACACGAAAAAGGCTGCACCATCGCTGGTGCGGCCTTTCGTATCCGAAGCACGACTCGGCAAAGCCGAGTCGTCGGACGTCGCTTGTAGCGACGCCGGCCGGACGAGGCTGGAGCCTCGATCCAGCTCCGCTGGCTCTTACGCCGCCTCGTCGAAATCCTCGTCCGACATCACCGGGCCCGAATCCTGGCCCTTGGCCGACACGTCGCGGTCGACGAATTCGATGATCGCCATCGGCGACGCGTCCGACGCGCGGATGCCAGCCTTGATGATGCGGGTGTAGCCGCCGTTGCGATCGGCGTAGCGCGACGCGAGAACGTCGAACAGCTTCACCAGCTGCACATCGTCGAGCAGGCGGGCGTGCGCCAGACGACGGTTGGACAGGCCACCCTTCTTCGCCAGCGTCACCAGCTTTTCGACGTAGGGACGCAGTTCCTTCGCCTTGGCGACGGTGGTGGTGATCTGCTCATGCTTGATGAGCGCGGCCGACATGTTGCGGAACAGGGCCGTACGATGGGCCGAGGTACGCTGCAGCTTACGGCCGCCGACGCGATGACGCATGGGTATTTCCTTCGTTTGTCAGGGGGCCGTGTCACGGAACCCCAAGGCTGGCGGTTTGATAGCAGGGGACCGCCGTTCACCCCTTTTGGAAAGTCACAAAAGTCACGCCGAAGCGTGGTCTTTCGGGCCGGGTGGCGGTGCGGCGAAGCCGCACCGGTCACGTCGATCGGGTTCGGGTTGCGGCGTTGCCGCTCCCCGACCCGTCGGCCGGGCTGACGCCGTCTTCGGGATAGCATCGCTATCCCGATGCAGCTTAGCCCATGATCTCCTGCTCGAGCTTCTTGGCCATCTCTTCGATGTTCTCGGGCGGCCAGCCGGGGATTTCCATACCCAGGCGCAGCCCCATCGACGAAAGCACTTCCTTGATTTCGTTCAAGGACTTGCGGCCGAAGTTCGGGGTGCGCAGCATCTCGGCTTCGGTCTTGCCGACCAGATCGCCGATATAGATGATGTTGTCGTTCTTCAGGCAGTTCGCCGAACGCACCGACAGCTCCAACTCGTCGACCTTCTTGAGGAGGTAACGGTTGATCTGCTGCGTGTCGCCCGCCGTCTCGCCACCGGCTGCCGGAGCGGCCGCCTGGCCGATCGGTGCCGAAGAGCGCGTGATCGCCGAATCGTCGAAGTGGACGAACAGCGCCAGCTGGTCCTGAAGGATGCGGCCGGCATAGGCCACCGCGTCTTCCGGGGTCACCGTTCCGTCGGTCTCGATCGTCAGCGTCAGCTTGTCGTAATCGAGGTCCTGACCGACGCGGGTCGGATCGACCTTGTACGACACCTGGCGCACCGGCGAATACAGCGCATCGACCGGGATCAGGCCGATCGGCGCATCGGCCGGACGGTTGGCGGTCGCGGGCACATACCCCTTACCGATGTCGGCAGTCAGCTCCATGTTGAGCGTCGCGCCTTCGTCCAGATGGCAGATGACCAGATCGGGGTTCATCACCTCGATATCGCCCGACACGGCGATGTCGCCGGCCTTCACCTCGGCCGGGCCGGTGGCGGACAGCTGGAGACGCTTCGGGCCTTCGCCCTGCATCTTGAGCGCGATCTGCTTGACGTTCAGGACGATGTCCGTGACGTCTTCGCGCACGCCGGCAAGGCTGCTGAACTCATGCAGCACGTTCTCGATCTTGATCGAGGTGACCGCGGCGCCCTGCAGCGACGAGAGCAGCACGCGACGCAGTGCGTTGCCGAGCGTCAGGCCAAAGCCACGCTCCAGCGGCTCAGCCACGAAGGTCGCCTTGCGCTTGCCATCGCCGCCCTTCTTCTCAAGGCCGTTGGGCTTCTTCAGTTCCTGCCAGTTCTTTGCATTGACAGACACAGGTGTCCCCTAATTTGGGCCGGAACGGGGGCAGCTCCAGCCGGGAGAAAGACGCGCCGGCTCGTCAGCCGGCGCGTGGGTAATCAGACGCGGCGACGCTTCGACGGACGCACACCGTTGTGCGGGATCGAGGTGACGTCGCGGATCGAGGTGATCTGGAAACCGACCGCCTGCAGCGCGCGCAGCGCCGATTCGCGGCCCGAACCCGGACCCTTCACCTCGACCTCGAGGGTGCGGACGCCGTGCTCGGCGGCCTTCTTGCCGGCGTCTTCCGCGGCCACCTGAGCGGCGTACGGGGTCGACTTGCGGCTGCCCTTGAAGCCCATCATGCCGGCGGACGACCACGAAATGGCGTTGCCCTGCGCGTCGGTGATGGTGATCATGGTGTTGTTGAAGCTGGCGTTCACATGCGCGACGCCGGCGGTGATGTTCTTGCGTTCGCGACGGCGAAGACGCTGCGGTTCACGTGCCATGGATTATGTCCTGACCTTAACTAGCTGAAACGCCGGGCGATCGTTGCCGACCAGCTTCCGGCGGAGAAGGAAGCGCGCAGGCGCTTACTTCTTCTTCCCTGCGATCGGCTTCGCCTTGCCCTTGCGGGTGCGCGCGTTGGTGTGCGTGCGCTGGCCGCGGACCGGCAGGCCCTTGCGGTGACGCAGACCACGGTAGCAGGCGAGATCCATCAGGCGCTTGATGTTCATCGCGGTTTCGCGACGAAGGTCACCCTCCACGGTGTGATCGGCGTCGATCGTCTCGCGGATCTGCAGCACTTCCTGATCGGTCAGGTCCTGAACGCGGCGCTCGGCGGCGATGTTCAGCTTTTCCGTGATTTCCTTGGCCTTGGCCGGGCCAATGCCGTGAATGTAGGTCAGCGCGATCACCACGCGCTTGTTGGTCGGGATATTGACACCCGCGATACGTGCCATGAAACGTTTCTCCTAGCTCCACAGGGCTTGGCATGGCCGCACAAACCCCATCTCGTCGCATCTTCCGAGCAGCACCTGCCCTGTACGCATGCACGCGACGCGCGCCAACAGGCGCCGCCGGGACCGGTGCTTCGGAAGGACAGGCAGGTAGGCGCGCGCAAACGCCCTGTCAAGCGAGCGGTTCCGCATTCGCCCGCACCTTCCTCAGCCCCACCCACCAGCGGCGGATGGCGATCGCCGTCCAGAGCAGCTCCACCGCGCCGAACGGCCAGGCACCCTGCAGGAACCCATAGGCCGAGCTGAGCAGGCAGCCGAAGGCGAAACCCAATGTCCACCACGGCGACCGCTCCTCCATCAGGTAGCACAGCAGCATGAACAGGATGGCGAACAGGCCGAACAGATTGAGCGCAGTCATGCCGATCGCTGTACCGCTTTGCGACGCCGAGGCCAGCCGTTAACCATTTGGTGAGCATGTTGGCGGCATCGTTCCCCGGGTCAGCCCGAGGAAGATGTCATGGCCCTGTCGCAACACGCCTATCGCCGGATCGCCCAGAAGGTGCAGATGCCCGCGCCTGCTACGGTGCCCTGGTCGGCGCCCTCGATGAGCGAGCTGATCGCGCGGATTGAGGCCGCCCTCGCGATGCGCCGGGCAGCGTAAGGGCCTACTTTCCTTACCGTATATATCGCCGTTCGCCCTGAGCCTGTCGAAGGGCGCCTACCCACGAGCGATCCGCTTGCGGTGAGGCGCCCTTCGACAGGCTCAGGGCGAACGGGTTACGGGAACCGGTAGAGGACGCGGTAGCGCGCCCCTTAAAGCGGTAGCGCGCGCCCTCACACCAGCGGGAACGGCGCCTTCGCGGTGAACGCCATCAGCAGCAACATGCCCGACAAGCCGGCGGACAGGCCGACCAGCAGATAGCCGACATATTGCAGCATCGGCGGATTGGGCCGCTTCAGCTTGGCGTTCCGGGCGGCGCCCTGGAACACGAAGCTCATCAGCATGCCATAGGTGAATACGATGGCCCCCAGCATAACGCTCCTTCTTGCCGTCTCCGGCGCAAAAGCCCCACATGCAGCCCCCCGGCCGCGTCCTGCCCGACACACTAAGCGCCGCGCCCTGACAAGTGGTTAACCATCGGCGGTGGGGAAAACGCGACGAGTGGGCGGATCGGCCTGCTGGTCAGGTCCGCATCACCGGCAGCACGATCCGCGCGATCAGACCCGGCGCGTTGTCGGCGAGTTCGAACCGTCCATCGTGCAACCGTGCGACCGCCTCGATCAGCGCCATGCCGAGGCCCGCCCCCGGCGTGGTACGCGCCGCATCCAGCCGTCCGAAGCGCTTCAGCGCCTGTTCGCGATCCGCCTCGGCGATCCCTGCGCCGCGGTCCTCGACCTGGATCGCGATCGCCGTCGCGTGCCGTTCCAATCGCAGCGTCAACGCGCCGCCATCGCCGGCATGTTTCAACGCATTGTCGATCAGGTTGCCGATCGCCTGGCTCAGCAATTCGCGATGGACGCGCATCACCGGCGCCGAGTCGTCGATCGCGACGGTGAAGACCAGCCCCGCGTCCTCCGCGACCGGTTCGTAGAGATCGGCGATCTCGCGTACCAGTTCGGCGGGCGCCACCTCGGTGAAGCGGTCGCGCGACACCGATTCGGATCGGCTGATCTCGATCACCATGGTCAGCATCCGCATCACGAGGTCGGTTTCGGTGAGCAGCCCGCCCAACGCAGCCTCGCGCGCCTGCGGATCGGCGATCAGCACCGCCTGCTCGGTCTTCGTTCGCAGACGCGCGAGCGGGGAGCGCAGATCATGGGCGAGGCTGTCGGTGACGACGCGCAGTTCGACCATCAGCCGTTCGAGTTTCGACAGCATCTGGTTCAATCGGTCCGCCAATCGGTCGAAGGCATCGCGATGCGCGGGCGTCAGCGGCACGCGCCGCGACAGATCGCCTTCGCTCACCGCCTCCACCACCGCGGCGATGCGCGTCAGTCGGCGGCCGACGTAGCGCGCGAGGATCAGCGCGGCGACCACCCCGAGCAACAGCGACAGCAGCACGGCGATCACCAGCGCATCCTCGATCGCACGCCGTTCGGTATCCACCACGTCGAGTCGGCGACCGGCGAACAGCCAATGGTCGCCGATCGGACGCAGCACATAACCGATGCCGTCGCGCGTGGTCGGCAGAGCGACATCGCCGATCCGGAACGCGGTGGGCAGCAGGGCCGGCGATAGGCCGGGGGGCAGCGCGCCCGCAACCGTCCGGCCCTTGTGATCCAACACCGCGATAAAGAAGGAACTGTCGTCACCCGTATGGGCCTGGGCGGTCGCGGCCACCACCGGCGGCAGCCCGCCGATGCGGTAGAGCGCGCGCATCGCCTCGGCATGTTCGATCGTGTCGCGACGCACCGTGTCGACGACCACCGCATCGGTCTGTTTCCAGACGAATCCGAGCAGCACGATATTGGCGGCCAGCGTCAACAGGATCGACAGCAGGGCGATACGGGCGGTGACGGACAGGCGCATGGCTCGCCCTATCGCAACCGGCGGTCAGCGGACAGTCCGGGACGGCCCCTTGCGGAGGACAGCCGCTACCGGCCGAACTCAGGCGGGGTCGGCCGCCAGACGGTAGCCCGCACCGCGCACGGTGTGGAGGATCGGCGTCGGAAAACCTTCCTCCAGCTTGCGGCGGAGGCGACCGATGTGGACGTCGACCACGTTGCTGCCGGGATCGAAATGGTAGTTCCAGATCTTCTCCAGCATCATCGTGCGCGTCACCACCTGCCCCGCATGCCGCGCAAGGAATTCCAACAGGTTGAATTCGCGCGCGCCGAGCGGGATCGATCGGCCGGCGCGGGTGACGGCGCGGGAGAGCAGGTCGATCTCCAGGTCGCCGACCGACAGGCGCGTCTTGGTCGGCTCCGCCCCGGCGCGGTCCGACCGGCGGACAAGCGCTTCGATCCGGGCCGACAGTTCGGCGAACGAGAAGGGCTTGCAGAGGTAATCGTCCGCACCCGCCTTCAAGCCGTCGACGCGGTCGTCCACGGCGCCCAGCGCGGACAGGATCAGCACCGGCGTATCCAGCCCCGCCGCGCGAATCGCGCTGACCATGGCGAGGCCGTCGAGGCCCGGCAGCATGCGGTCGGCGATGATGAGGTCGAAGATGCCCTCGCTGGCGAGGAACAGACCGTCACGCCCGTCATGCGCGGCTTCGACCGCGTAGCCGGCTTCGGACAGGCCCTTGGCGAGATAGGCCGAGGTCGACGCATCGTCTTCGACCACCAGGATCTTGCGGGTCATGCGCGCTCCTTTCGCCTGTCTGCAACCGTCTGCCTTCAAACGGGAACGGCCGGCGGAAAGCAAGCCCTCCGCCGGCCGCCACGGCACCCCCGGGAGTGTCGGGCGCCGATCTCGTCGAACCGTTCGGCCGCGTGGCGACCATGGGTTCGGTGTAGAGAGTGCGAGGTGGAGGGGCGATGACCGCGACATGACAATTGCGTCATTTGCGGGCGATCGCCCCCACTCCCGTCATTCCCGCGAAGGCGGGAATCCAGACGCGCTACCGTCCCGCATCCAGCCGAAACGTCAGAGGTTATGGATTCCCGCCTGCGCGGGAATGACGGTTACGTGGTGATGATAGCCGCCCAAACGAACAAGGGCGGCCCCACCGGACCGCCCTTTCCTTATTCGAACCTGAGCGGGCTCACTCGCCGTCGAGGATCGTCGCAATCTCGTTCGCGACATGCTCGATGTCGGCCATCCCGTTGACCCGCTGCACCAGGCCGCGGGCCTGGTAGATCGGCAGGATCGGCGCGGTCTTGGCGCGATATTCGTTCATCCGCGTGCGCACGGTCTCGGCATTGTCGTCCGGCCGGCGCTTGAACTCGGTCGAGCCGCACACGTCGCACACGCCGGCGACCTTGGGCAGCTTGAACCGGTCATGATAGCCCTCGCCACACTTGGCGCAGGTGTAGCGGCCCTCGACGCGCTCGATCAGCGCAGCCTCGTCGACCTCCAGCTCGATGACATGATCGAGCGTCATGCCACGCGCTTCGAGCAGCGAATCGAGCGAAGCAGCCTGCGCCGCGGTGCGCGGATAGCCGTCGAAGATCGCGCCCCCGCCGACGCCCTGGTCCAGCCGCTCGCCGATCAGCGCCGAGACGATATCGTCCGACACCAGTTCGCCCGCATCCATCACCGCCTTCGCCTGCAGCCCGACGGGCGAGCCCGCCTTCACCGCAGCGCGCAGCATGTCGCCGGTCGACAGCTGCACCATGCCGCGCGAGGCCATCAGCCGCTGCGCCTGGGTGCCCTTGCCCGCCCCCGGCGGCCCGAGAAGGATGATGTTCACGCGTGTCCCCTTGTCGTCGGTGCAATCGTCGTCGCGGCGTTAACGCAGGCGCCCGCCCTTCAGCTTCGCCTTCTTGATGAGGTCGCCATATTGATGCGCCAGCAAATGGCTCTGGATCTGCGTCACCGTGTCCATCGTCACGTTGACGACGATCAACAGGCTCGTGCCACCCAAATAGAAGGGGATCGACAGTGCCGACACCAGATATTCCGGCAGCAGGCAGATGATGACCAGATAGGCCGCGCCGATCACCGTGATGCGCGTCAGCACATAGTCGAAATAGGTCTCGGTGTTCTTGCCCGGGCGGATGCCGGGAATGAACCCGCCATAGCGCTTCAGATTGTCCGCGGTCTCTTCCGGATTGAAGACGACGGCGGTGTAGAAGAACGAGAAGAAGATGATGCCGGCGGCGTAGAGCGCCATGTACACGGGCTGACCGTGCGCCAGATACTGGTTGAGCGCGATGATGAAATCGCCCCACTTCGACTGGCCCGCGACGCGCTGACCGGCGAACTGCGAGATGGTCAGCGGCATCAGCAGCAGCGACGAGGCGAAGATCGGCGGGATGACGCCCGCGGTGTTGATCTTCAGCGGCAAGTGGCTGCGATCCGCCTGCATGCCACGCTGCGTCTGGCGCTTCGGATATTGGATCAGGATGCGGCGCTGCGCGCGCTCCATGAAACAGATGAACAGGATCAGCGCGACGACCGCGACGATGATGCCGATCAGGCGCACCGCATCGATCGAGCCCGAGCGGCCGCCTTCCAGCAGGTTGACCAGCGTGGTCGGCAGGTGGGCGACGATGCCCGCCATGATGATGAGCGACACGCCGTTGCCGATGCCGCGGCTGGTGATCTGCTCACCCAGCCACATCAGGAACATCGTACCGCCGATCAGGCTGATGACCGCCGCGATGCGGAAGGTCATGCCCGGCTCGATCACCGCCTGCACGCCATTGGTGGCCGACAGCGCTTCGAGGCCGACGGCGATGAAATAGCCCTGGATCGCGGTCAGCGCGACCGTGCCATAGCGCGTGTACTGATTGAGCTTCTTGCGGCCCGATTCGCCTTCCTTCTTGATCGCGGCGAGCTGCGGCGACAGCGACGTCGACAGCTGCACGACGATCGACGCCGTGATGTACGGCATCACGCCCAGCGCGATCAGCGACATGCGGCTGAGCGAACCGCCCGAGAAGGTGTTGAAGAAATCGAGCACGCCGCCCGTGGTGCGCTGGCTCAGCAGGCCCAATGCGGTCGGATCGATGCCCGGCAGCGGCACGTAGGACAGCAGGCGGAAGACGATCAGCGCGCCGATCGTAAACCACAGCCGCTTTTTAAGGTCGGTCGCCTGCGCGAATTTCGCGAGGCTGATGCTTTGCGCCATCTGGTCGGCTGCGGATGCCATGCGTGTCGGTGTCCTGAAACGAAAACGGCGGGTAAGCGTTTGTCCGCCCCCGCCGCTCATATAGGCGCTACGCGCGCCTTGTCTAATCGCGACGCACCTCGTTTCTCATCCCTTCGTCCCCCCGGGGTCGTTGGCCCCGGGTCCATTCGCCCGCCGCAGTGTCGCCAGCGGGCCGATAGATGCCGGGCCAAACCCGGCATGACGAAGGATGAGACGAGAGCGGCTTACGCCTTGAACGACGCCTTCTTTTCCTGGCGCGCCTTATAAGCGACGCCCTTCTTGGCAGCGGCCTTCTCCGACGCCGGGACGACCGTCGGGATGTCGAGCGAGCCACCGGCCTTTTCGATCATCTCACGCGCACCGGCCGAAACACCCGCGACGTGGAACGACAGCTTGGCAGTCAGGTCGCCCTTGCCCAGCACGCGCACGCCGTCCTTGCCGCCGCGCACCAGACCGGCCGCCTTCAGCGCCGCCTGATCGATCGTGCCCTCGGCCGACAGCTTGCCCGAATCGATCGCCTTCTGGATCGCGCCGGTGTTCACCGTGGCGTAGTCCTTGGCGAAGATGTTGTTGAAGCCGCGCTTCGGCAGACGCATGTGGAGCGGCATCTGACCGCCCTCGAAGCCGGCGATGCTGACACCTTCGCGGCTCTTCTGACCCTTGACGCCGCGGCCGCCGGTCTTGCCCTTACCCGAGCCGATGCCGCGACCGACGCGGATCTTGGACTTGCGGGCACCCTGGTTGTCGCGGAGTTCGTTGAGCTTCATGATATGCACTCGCTTTCGCTTGTTACGCGCTGATGGATTGGAAGCCGGCGCGCATAGCGGCATCGCCCTCGCTTGTCACGTGCTTTCAGCGCGAGGGCGCCCGCGGCAGCAGACGTGGCAGCCAGCGCTCCACGGACCACGCGAGCGCGATCAACAGCACCGCCGCCAGCGCGAAGCCCCCTGCCCCTTTGGCGCGCTGCCAATCGACCAACAGCGGCATGTGCAGGACGTAGAGGCCATAAGAGATGCTCGCGACCCCGGACCAGAGCGCCGGCGACCATGCGCTGGCACGCCCCATCAGCCGGCCGATCGGACCGAACATCACCGCAACCACGACGGCGGCCACCACGAAATGTCGCAGCGGCAAGATCGGATAGAGGCCGATCCCATATCGCGGCTGCACCAGCGCCACCACCAGCGCGACGCCACAGAGCGCGACCAGCCATGCCAGCGGCACCGCGATCGCCCGGACGCTCCGCTCCCCATCGAGATAGGCCTGTGCCGCCATCGCGCCCGCCCACCACAAGGGATAATAGGCGATCACCAGCGCCAGATGGTTCGGCACCATCGCGAACAGCGCATAGGCCCCGCAGCCGATCGCGCCCACCGCATGCGTCGTCAGCGCCGGCCGCTTGGCCCACAGCGCCAGTGTCGGGGGGAAGATGATGTAGAAGGCAATTTCGTACGACAGCGACCACAACGGATCGTTGCCCAGATACGGATCGGCCCACACCCCGGGCTTCAGCGTCGACACGTCCTGTATCGCCAGCAACGTGCCGATCAGCCGTCCCGCGTCGAAATGCCGGGCGAGCGTGCCATTGTCCCAATAGACGAGCGTCGAGACGATCATCGCCACGATCAGCGGCGGATAGATGCGCCGCACGCGTCGCCACGCATAGCCCCGCGGCGACAGCGCCCGGACACGTTCGTTCGCGAAGATCACGAAGCCGCTGAGCAGGAAAAAGACGATCACCGCCTCCTGCCCGAAGCGCAGCAGGTGCCCGGTCAATCCGGGGAATCCATAGCCTTTGGCGACATGGTGCGCGACGACGTACAGCGCGGCGCAGGCGCGCGCGGCGTCGAGCAGCGCGCGGACGTGGGGGCTCAGCGCGGGGGGCTGCGGCCTGGCGGTCATCAAAGCCGGTCGCGCAAACGTCGTGCAGGGATCATGCGACTAGGTGGCACAGATCGCTGCCCTTTGCCCATAGGATGGATTGCGCGATAGAGGGCGCTAGGCGTCGAAACACAGCTCGTCGCCTCCTCCTCCCTTCATCCCCGCGGAGGCGGGGATCCAGACACGCTAGCGACTGACGCTGGCCGCACGAGATGCCCGTCTCCGCGGGAACGCCCACGGGAGGAGTGGCAGCGGGTAATGCACCATGTGCCTGAGCTTGCTGATCACTCCCGATGACAAAGGCGATAGCTCCACGCCGCGCGAGCCCACCTCCACCAAACAAAAAAAAGATCCCATGGGCGCGGGCTGGCGCCGGTTGAGGCAGACTGACCTTCCCGCTTTGTCGTGAAGGAGGTTGCCCGTGCCCGTGTCCGTCTCATGCCATGCCGCCGTCAGCACGCAGCTGAAC
>Ga0209816_1000688_pt1 | contig 26338 bp, 25 predicted proteins | sample CoawatmetaG01DNA_FD_187509 | JGI IMG/M metagenome (GOLD analysis project Ga0209816, IMG submission 187509) | Marine microbial communities from the West Antarctic Peninsula - Coastal water metaG017-DNA (SPAdes) (version 2) | ecosystem: Environmental > Aquatic > Marine > Coastal ...
TTGGTATAATACCCTTAGATTTAATTTTTTTATAAAATTCGGTAATTCTATGCATGCAATCTTGTATATCAGCTGGGTTTACTGGAGCATCTCCAAGATCAGCAAAGTTTGCCATCTCAAACGGTTTGATCCGAGTTGCACCATTCATAGCACGTATCATTGTTGATAAGTCTCGCATCTGGCGTGGACCATGGCGCGGACCTGAGCGATTAGTTGTTCCGGCGTCCCAAGGCACCCCAATTAAACCAAAATTCACGTCGTTAATTTCTACACTATCGAATCCTAAATGCGGTAATCGCATAAAGCTGGGAATTCCAGCAAAGCGGGGTAATTCCATACCGTCTACAGGCTGAAAAAAAGTATTTGGGATCATGCTCATTTTGGTTCTCCTTGATTATAAGAATGTATGCATCTTTCGCAAAACTAAACCAGTATTTTAATCATAATTGTCAGGATAAGTTATGACAGGCCTTTACTCCAAAGATCTAACTTCCCAAAACTCCATTATTTGCAAAGATAATAGTAAAGGAATGGCACTTTCCAAACCATTTAAATATCATTAAGTTTAACTACCACCTCAGAAGGTGTCTAAAGTTTCTTTTGGTCGTCTGGAGTGGGAGTGTGGTTGAAACTATATGAATTGATACAGGCCGCCCGCCCGCCAAGTTCTTCAATGCGGCGCTTCTGATCTTCAAAACATTGGCTATTGATTTGTTCTGGATCACAAATTTCCCGTAACCGCTTTTCACCTTCTTTCAAAGCAGCCTGAATGATAGAATCGTTTATTTTATTTACCACAAGATTAGTCAATTCGTTGGGGTCAGCCTTCATATCGAACAATTGAGGCGCATGGTCCACGTAGTAGACAAACTTCCAATTATCCCAACGCACCATGAAAGTACCCGTCGTTGAGCCACCATCGTGATATTCACTAAATATCGTACGATTTAGATCGTCTTCTTTATTGGCAATACCACGAAGCGAGACCCCCGGGAGTTCTCGACTTATTTTATCATGCTTAACACCAGTGACATCAACTGCAGTTGCTGCAATATCAAGTAAACTGGTGCCTGTTTTTACACGACGTCCTGCTGGAAAACCTGGACCAGCTGCTATCATGGGAACCCCCACGGATGCATCGTACATTACCTGTTTCGTCCAAAATCCTTGGTCACCCATCATATCACCATGATCCGAGATATAGAGTATGACCGTATCTTCAGCCTGACCACTTTCATCCAATGCAGCCAACACCCTACCGACACAATCATCCATAAAGGTCGTTAGTCCATAATATGCAACTTTGGCTTCACGCATTTTTTGTTCATCAAAATATTGGTCATAATTAAAAAAACTTGCGATATTTTTGAGTTCTGAGTGCTCTGGCTGTTTAGAATTATTGTAAGCTACTGGAAGATCGACCTTAGCGGGGTCATACATGTTGTAATATTCTTGTGGTGCGGTTAGTGGAAAATGTGGGCTGACAAGTGAAATAAAGCCTGTCCACAATTTATCTTTGCGTTGGGGGTTCTTCAACCATTGTTCCGCAGCATCAGCAATCACTAAGTCATAATCGGTATAAGTACTGCTGCCGGCGCCTACATCTGCGGATAGCTCAGATGCCGAGTCGTATTTAGGTGGATCTTTCCGCAACAAACCGATTGCCCATCCAACGCCGTCAACAACATGCATTGGTAAGATTTCCTCCACGAAACCATTATCATCTTTTACAGAACGAAAGTGCAATTTGCCGATGGCCGAAACATCAACCCCCTGATCCCGAAGATGCATCATCCAACTTCTTGTTTTGCCGCAGTAAGGCGTAGCACTATCCCAATTGCCTATTTTATGAACATGATCACCACAGGCAATACTGGCCCGCGTAGGCACACACATAGGAGAAGGTGTGTATGCATTTTCAAAAATAGTTCCACGAGCGGCCAGTGCATCAAGGTTCGGAGTTTTTACCAAAGGATGCCCAACACACCCCATCGCATCTTTGCGATGCTCATCTGAAATAATGATGAGCAAGTTCTTTCCATTAATTTTCATTGTTTAAATACCTATGTATTTAATGCAGCATTATGTGTTAACATTAAGCAGAAAAGTCATAAAAATTGCAAGCAATGCAATCTAACAGGTCTGACCCTAGAATTTTGATTGATTGTCTTAGAACTTAACTTGCATTGTCATTAAAGAGCGCTATTTAGTCAGGGATAGTAATTTGCGAGGATTAATAATTATGACAGTAAAAGCCGACCGCCCAGGCAACCGATTGATGGACCGCCCTGAGTACAGTTTGAAGCAGCAACCGCTGACCTGTTCACCTGACACCAAGGTGCTTGAAGCAGTGTTAGAAATGTCAGAGAAAAACTATGGAGCTATCATTGTTACAGACGATCAAAAAAAAGTGGTTGGTGTTGTAACTGAGCGAGATGTAATGAAAAAAGTTGTAGCTAAAAAGTTAGATGCAACCAATACATCTGTTTCAGAAATAATGACTACAAACCCACGTGTAGCTCGGGAAACTGACGATTTAATTGATTGGCTCAGAATCATGTCAAACGAACGTTTTAGGCGCCTGCCAGTGGTAGATGAAAATGGACAAATAAAAGCAGTGTTTACTCAAGGTGACTTCGTATCTTACACTTGGCCTGATCTAATGTACCAAATGAAATCAATAGCGACAGCCACTGTAAGCAAAAATTGGGGTGTCTTTTTGATTGGTGGGGGCATCGCTCTATACTCTTTGATCATGATTATTGTGGTAGGCATGATGAATTGAACAGTAGCCATCGTAAGACAATTATTATATGATAAGTTCGATATTATGCTAAAATAGAAAGCACAGCGATGAATATCTTTAAGATAAAAACACCGGCTATCCTTTTTCTTATGTTTGGCTTATTTTTCAGTCTATTTACTTCTCCAGTGGTAGCAGAGTTAAAGATTGAAACAATCTCTAATGGCACGGGTGATAAAGCTGAAGTGGGCATGTTGGTATCAGTTCATTACACTGGTAAACTTGAAGATGGTACAGTTTTTGACAGTTCCATACCACGTGGACAACCATTCATGTTTACCTTGGGGCAACGCCAAGTTATCCAAGGTTGGGAACAAGGTGTATTAGGTATGCTTGTGGGTGAAAAGAGAGTGCTTACCATCCCACCCGAACTAGGCTATGGCGCTGCTGGCGCTGGCGCAGCTATACCACCTAATGCGACGTTAATTTTTGACATAGAACTCTTAAATGTAAGTTGGCCACCAAAACTTCAAGACGTGACATCAGAACAATTACTTGATGCTCAAAAAAATGGTAGCGTTATAATTGACATCAGACTAGAGAAAGAGTGGATTGAAACTGGCATTATTGAAGGTGCTGAAACAATCACAGCTTTTACGTCTGAGGGTAAATTACACGCTGATTTTAAAAGTAAATTCTTCGCCTTAATCAAGGAAAAAGATACTCCAGTGATACTCTATTGCAGGTCTGGAAAAAGAACTAAAAGACTGGGTGATGCTCTAGTAGACCAAGTGGGTTTAACTAATGTTTCGCATCTAATAGGTGGCATTACCAGTTGGAAGAAGAATGGGGAAAAAACAATCACATATCAATCAAAGAACTGATAGATAGTTGTAAAGCATATGTAGTTTACTCAATGGTGATTAACCTGCCAGTAAAGCTGAATTACCGCCTGCCGCCGTTGTGTCAATACAAATTGATTGCTCCCGCATAAGTCATACCTCAGAGTTTTCATCCATCAGAATTGGAGCGATCGAAGGGCCATTTGTGTTATCTGCCATAGTATCATTCTACTGATAATATTCTGGGTTAAAAGTTAATCTATCTACTAATCAATGCTAATGTAGCTTTGGTAATATATTCCACATAGTTTAACAATAATTCCTCATTTGTGACAGACTTTGCAACATCAGCAGAAGTATGAAAGTAAGCACTTTCTCCAGCAATCGATAACATAGGTACATTCTTGGATGACCAACATTTTGCTTCCCCAGCCCAATACTTTTTCAGCCTGTTATTTGCAGGTGGTTTTGGAAAAATTCCTAACTTGCTTAAATGCAATGCAATATTTTTACTATTCTTTGAATGACAAACACTTATCATTTCGGCATCCGTATTTGCCAAGCACGAACCTAGGTGCAACACGGCCATTGGTATATTTTGATAATCAGCAACAAATTCGTAAGCACCTTGGTATCCTAGCTCATGAGCATTGGCAAAAACTAAATCCACAGGATGAAATTTTGATACTTCTTTAGCCACTTCCAGCGCAACGGCAATTCCACATCCACGCTCACCAGAACAGCTAAACCAACCAGAGATAGGAGTAGTTATAACTAATGGAGATTTCTCATCATAACTGTATGATTTTGCCAAAATATTAAAAGTTTTTGATTCAATGATCCAAGCATCATATGATAACAATAGGCGTTTATTTATAAATTTTTTGTAAGTTCTCCCATCAACCAAAATTATTGGAAAATTTATATTTAAATCTGAAGACGAGTTAATTGCGCTTAAATCACCCAACTCAGATACACTTTCAATGACAACACAGTCATTAGCATTCGCAATCGCATTTTTGGTTAACTTACCTATTAAAGTAATTATATTTTGATCCTCAAGCTGGGTTCCAGTTTCAATTTTGGTGGAGTCAGAGAGAGAGTAATATAACGGATTTGATAAACTACCTTTGCCAATTACGGAATAATATAAAAGCATGCCTTTGAAGTTTGAATCGTCACTGTCTAATATGCTATTATAATGTTTATAGTTAAACTCGTGACTGCTGATATTCCAACCATCGGAGAGTAGGTAGTTCTTTAGCCAGCTCAGAACATTACCATTTCCTACACCACCAGTACGGTGCGGTGAAAAACTTTCATATTCTTTTACAAAATTAAAAACATTTGATTGTTGAAGCATTCACAATAAACTCCTTAGAAACTAAACTTTTAGACGCAGAATAATTGTCTTTATTAGTGATTAAACTAAATAAATTGATTTTAATAATTAACCTTTGTCAAAGTACCCAGCCCTAACCGCAGAACCAATGAGATTACAAATAAACCTACCAGCAGTAATAGCAGTTATGCCATTAATATCTCTATTAGGAGTAATTTCCACAATATCCATTCCCACAACATTTCCTTTTTTAACCAAACCTTGAATCAGAGTTCGCATTTGAGAATAATTGACACCACCAGGAGCTGGTCCTGCAACCGCCGGCATAATGGTTGGGTCCACTCCATCAGCATCTATTGTCAGGTAATAGTTTCCTCCATCAGGAATCAGATTTAGAACTGCTTTCATTCCAATTTCTTGTAACTCAATGTCAGATATTAAGTGGGCGCCATAAGCTTGCGCAGCAGCAACCTCTTCAACTCTGGCGCTCCCTGCTGATCTTAAACCAATTTGATAAATATCCTCAATATGTTGCATCTCAGACGCTCTTCTAATCACACTAGATAAGCCATCAGAAACACCATGAAAGATATTTCGCCAGTCAATATGAGCATCGATTTGTATTAAAGTAATAGGACCATGTCCCTCATATGCCCTAAAAACTGGAATAGGTATAGAATGGTCACCCCCCAAAATGATTGGCAACGCACCGGCCTCTAATATTTTTGTTACTGCCATTTGAGAGCGATTATGGTTACCAGCCACATCTTTTGCTACACCAACTACATCACCACAATCGACAACTTTAATATCTTTTCCATCAAGCAATGTACCTCCAATATCAAAATCATAACGATCAAGTCCACGCAAAGCGCGGCCACAATGCCGTCTGATGTGTGTCGGTGCAAAGGCTTGATCATTACTGGCCTCTGCCATTGAATAGGGATCTCCAAATGGAATACCTAATATAGCCACATCAGCATCTAAATTATTTAAGTCGGTAACAATTGGAAAATCATGAAAACTCTGAAAGTGCTGTTCAAGATTATAATGCAAGCCAGACTTCATCGGTGGGTTAGTAAGTGAAGAACTCATTTTTTTGGTTTTCCTCTTAATATTTAAATAAGGTTTAAAATATATCTTTTTCAAAGAAATATAGGATAATTTTATTGAATTTATGCTCTATTGATTATTATTGCTATCCGAATTCAATAAGGTAATTAGCACTATGAATACTAATAATAATATAATGAATAACCATCCAGTAGGAATGTCATTTAAAATTGGAAACTCTGTTTTCCAAAAAGATAAGCGATGCATAAATTTAAAAAATACGACAAGGCCAGCTAATCCAATTAAAGCATACACTGTTTTCATAAGAACTCCTTAAAAAGGATAGACACAGTAATATTAGCACTGAATAAGCAAACTGGGAAGCATTTAAGTATGATTTGAAAACAGCAGAATAACCTTGGGGCCAACTCCAGCTTTAAAAAAACCTACCTTTTTCATGTATTGGCCTCTACTTTTAAAAATCACACAATTCTTGAAATGATGAATTTGTACTAAGATTTATAAATATATTATTTTGGCCTTGGCTTATTGTGCTCTATGGGACCCCCCGCCTCAACCCAGCCTGCAAACCCATCTGAAATATGAGCAGCTTCTAGTCCCATATCTTTCAATGTTGCCACACTAAGGGCTGAACGCCAGCCAGCGGCACAATGAAACACAAACCGTTTATTTGAACCAAATATTTCTTTAAAATATGGACTTTGCGGATCAACCCAAAATTCAAGCATACCGCGCGGAGCATGATAACTTCCCGGTATAAACCCAAGCTTTTGCCGCTCTCGAACATCTCTAATGTCGACAATCAAGACATTATCATCACCCAAAAGCATGATTGCTTCCTCAGCTGTTATTTCTTCAATGCGGGTTTTAGCTTCTTTCACCATATCGTTAACAGAAATTTTAAGATTTTTCATGTACGTCCCTTATCTGAAATATATGTTTTTTGTTTTACTTCTTAATTCGGAAAATTATTCTTTAGCAGCTTTTTCTCGAAGCTCCACCCGCCTAATCTTTCCTGAAATCGTTTTTGGAAGAACTTTCATAAACTCTATTTCTCGAGGGTATTTATAAGGTGCTGAATGCAATTTTACAAAATTCTGAATATCCACAATCAACTCAGTTGTTGCGTCGTACCCTGATGCCAAAACTATACATGCTTTAACAATTTCGCCACGAATGGGATCAGGTTTTGCAATAACAGCGGACTCTGCAACTGCTTTATGTTCTATCAAGGCACTTTCCACTTCAAACGGACTTATTCGATATCCTGAAGAAGAGATTACATCGTCAGACCGTCCAACAAACCAAATATAACCATCTTCATCTCGAGTTGCAGTATCACCACTATAATACCAACCATTTTGAAAAACCTCTTTCGTCTTAATATCATCAAGATAATATCCGTGAAATAAACCTGGAGGATACGGGTCTGTGATTTTAACACCAATATGGCCAATCTCACCATCATTCAAAACATTACCAAGGTCATCAATTATATCGACTATTAAACCTGGACAAGGTTTTCCCATAGATCCTGGACGAATTGCCATTCCAGGAAAGTTTGCAACAATATTAATGGTTTCTGTTTGTCCATATCCATCATAAATATCACATCCTGTAGCTTCCTTCCAAGCACGCATCGCTTCAGGGTTCAGAGGTTCTCCAGCACCAAAGCAATGCCTAAGTGAACTAAAGTTTGCACCTGACAAGTTTGCCTGTGCCATTAGACGATAGATCGTAGGTGGCGCACAAAATGTTGTGACATTGTAATCCTCAATAATGCGCAAATGAGTGTCTAAATCAAAACCTTCGCCATCATAAAGAATTATTGTACAACCAGCAAGAAGCTGAGGGTATAGTAGACCCCAGGCAGCTTTTGCCCAGCCAGTATCAGTCAAAGTCCAATGCACATCATCTTCACGGAGATCTTGCCAATAAGTTTTGGTAATCAAATGAGAAAGAGAATAAGCATGGTCACGTCCAACCATTTTTGGCATTGCTGTGCTTCCGGACGTGAAATATATTAAAATAAGATCCTTTGAACTTGTTGGTGGTACATTTGTTCGATCAATATGTTCAGAAGCCTCTGCACATATATCTTCAAAACTATGCCAACCAAGTCTTTTATTTCTAACTATAATTAAATGCTCAAGAGTTGGGCACCTATCCTTAATCTTACTCAAACCCTCCGCATGGGTGTCAGAGACAACGGCGACCTTAGCACCTGCGCTATTTATACGATACTCAATGTCATTTTGGGTTAGCAAGTTTGTGCCAGGCATCGCTACTGCTCCCATTTTGGCACATCCAAAAAGCACATAGTACCATTCAGGAATACGTGGCAGAACAACTAGAATATTATCAGTCTTATCAACACCTAAAGTCAAAAGTGCATTGGCAAATCTAGAAGATGATTGGTCTAGCTCTCTGTAAGTTACATCTTGAACGTGGTTGCCATCTCTATCTATCGAAATAAGCGCAAGCTTATTAGATTCTGAAGCTTTTTTTGCTAATACATCAAATGCAAAATTGAAATCATCTGGACAATCAAAAGAAAATTCTGAACAAATTTTATTATAATCAAATTTCATACATTATTTTCTTTCTACTAAAGACCAAAGAACTTTTTAAAATTACCAAAATGGTCCCAACAAGAATTTTGCTTGACCACAACCTGATGTCAAGTACGATACAAATAAATAATGAGACTAAAGAAAGTTATCAAGCTAACTACTTCACAAAAGTTAGCATTAGTTTGCCCTTGAGTTAATAAATTGGGAAGTTGAGTAAAATAAAGGAGCAAAAAGAGTTTTAGAATAAACTTTTTATCAATAGCCAAGGGAAAATTGCTAAAAGCAATATCAGAAGTGTTAAGAGCAAGAAATATTATTTTCCTCATGCTTTAAAATGTTTACTTATTAAAAGAAGGAAAAGAAGAACCAGTTGCATCAGTTCTTGTTACCATTAAGGCCACAAAAAACCATCTCAGGATCATGAAAATCATTTAAAAATAAGGAAATTTGTTAAAATTATCAAACTCAAATAGCCAAATTAGCAAAAGAGGAAACTAAGAATGATTAAGACAGTCCAAGATCTTCATGAACATTTACAGTGGGCGATAGAATTAGAGCATGCAACAATACCTCCATATCTGTGCGCCCTATATTCTATTAAAGATAACTCAAACCAAGAGAGCGTCGAAGTAATTCAAAGCGTCTTTATCGAAGAAATGCTTCATATGGCCTTGGTCGCAAATATAATGATTGCTACTGGCGGCAAACCACAACTTGATTATCCTGAGTTTATAGCAAATTATCCAACACCCCTGCCACATAGCGACAAATCATTTGAAGTTAATTTGAATAAGTTTTCTCCTGAAAGTATTGAATGTTTTCTTAAAATAGAACGCCCAGCAGAAGCTGATGCTCCATCACAAGATGAAGGCTTTGCATCAATTGGACAGTTTTACAAAGCACTTGAAGAAGGTCTAATTTACCTTTCTGAGAAACTTGGAGACGATATCCTATTTGTAGGAGACCCAAAGCATCAGGTTACCGCTGAAACAACTTACTATGGTGGCGCAGGACACTTGGTCGAAGTCATAGATCTAGGCACCGCACTGAAAGCTTTAGAAGAAGTTGTGGAGCAAGGTGAAGGTTTGGATCATGAAAATATCTTTGATGGTGATCAAAATATGTTTCATCCAGAAAGGCAAGAAGTGGGTCATTACTTTAGATTCTTAGAAATCTTAAAAGGGCGCAAATTTCAGGTTGGCGATACTGCAAAGTCAGGGCCAACGGGCGAAACTTTCACAGTCGAATGGGATCAAGTTTATCCAATGGCAAGTAATCCAAGTACAACAGCCTACAAAGACCATCCTGATATTTTAGAAAAACTAACTACATTCAATCAGGAATACTCTGATATGTTGAGAATTATAGAACAGAGCTTCAATGGTGAGCCAAAGCTTTTAGGTCAAGCAGTTGGCGTCATGTATGAACTAAAAATTCTCGCTAAAGAATTAATGGCCATTCCCGCAAAAGATCCTACAATGACAATAGGTCCAAGTTTCGAATACTTACCACGTCAAACTTCAGAAATAGAATTTATAGAAGTTCGGGAAAATGGACCTTATGTTGTACACGGTGATATTTCTTTAGTCAGGAAAAGGCGCATTACTGGAGCAAAAGGTGAAGCCATTGCTTGGCAGAAAAAAAATACACATAAAACTGATAAGATTTATGAATTATGTCGATGCGGTAAGTCAGCCACTAAGCCCTTTTGTGATGGAACACATGATCGAATTGACTTTAACGGAGAAGAAACTGCGACAACACAATTAATTGAGGAGAGGCAGGAAGTTTTACAAGGCGATGGCGTTAGGGTTAAAGTAGACAATTCCTACTGCATGCATGCAAAATTTTGCTTCAACCAGAATGCCAGTATTAGAAAATTAATTACAAAAAAATCTGATGATAATTCAAAAATTAATCTCTCAGCGATGGTGGATAAATGTCCTTCTGGCACATTTGTTTATGAACTGGAAGTTGATGGTCAATATGAAGAAATTGAATCAGACCTTCCAAAGCAAATAGTGATAATTTCAGCAGATAATTCTGACAGTACCGCTGGTCCAATTTGGATTAATGGTAAAATTCCAGTAAAAAGAGCAGATGGGAAACCACTCGAAACACGAAACCGTATGACCTTGTGTAGATGCGGGGAATCCAAGAACAAACCTTTTTGCGATGGTAGTCATGCTAAAATTGATTTTAAGGAATAAAACTAAAAGAAAAAATCAAGCTAAACTATTTTAAGTCAATTATGAGTTATATTTATATCAAGAATTTTCTTCCACAACTAAGCTAGAAAGAGTCAGAAAAAGATCAGTGGCTATCTCCATATCCTGTACTGAAATCCATTCAAGTGGCCCATGTATGTTTTGCATACCAGTAAAAAGATTGGGGGTTGGTATACCCAGTTCAGTAAGACGTGAACCATCCGTTCCACCCCTTATTGGCAAAGAAACTGGTTCTATACCTAATCTTTGAACTGCTTTTTGTGCCAACTCGACTGATTTCATATCTTTTTCAAGCCAATACCTCATATTTCGGTATTGAGGCTGTATATCAACTAAAATCTCCGAGCGAGGCTCTGAAGATTGCACAGCCTTACAAACATCCCGTAACAAACTTCCCTTTTCTTCTAAGCCCAAAAGTTCGAAATCTCTCAAAATAAATTTTAGTTTCATCTCAGATGATCCACCAGTCATCTCAGTTGCATGAATAAAACCATCCCGTTCATCAGTGACTTCTGGTGTCATTGTTGCCTGCGGTAATGTGGCAATTATTTTTGAAGCTAAGTGAATTGCATTCACCATTTTACCTTTTGCCAAACCAGGATGAATAGAAACTCCCTTTATTTTTATCTCTGCGCTATCAGCTGAAAAAGTTTCAAACTCAATCTCACCTACTTTACCACCATCAAAGGTATAGGCAAAGTCGGCGCCAAGATCATTCGGTAATCTTTTATTAACCCCACGACCAATCTCTTCATCAGGTGTAAATACTATCCGAATAGGTCCATGCGGTATTAGTGGGTTATTGAGTAAATGACGAGCTGCTGCCATTATGATTGCTACGCCTGCCTTATCATCCGCACCCAGAAGAGTCTTACCTGACGCTGTAATTATATCATGCCCTCGTTTCTCAGCTAAGTATGGGAAAGCCTCAGGAGACAATATGAGATCAGGATCATCTGGAAAAGTAATATCTCCCCCATTGTACCCTTTTATAATTCGAGGCTTCACTCCTTTTGCATTAAATTGAGGTGCCGTATCAACATGTGCCAACATGCCAATCGTAGGCCCTTTTTTATTACCAGGAATAGTCGCAAGAACGACGCCATAATCTGTAATTTCAACATCTTCAGCACCTATTTCGTTCAATTCTTCTTCTAATTTATTAAGAATATCAAATTGAACATTGGTGCTTGGTGATGAAGTAGAGTCTTCATTACTTTGACTGTCGATTGCAGCGTACCGCATTAAGCGATCAATTAACTCAGCGTTAAATTGATTTTCCATAAGACCCCATTTTGTTATGTTGAGTTATTTCAGTAAAATTCTTAAATCCAAATATTAGGATCTTTTATATCCATTCTTCAGATTATAATCAGTATCGCAAGTATCCCCAGAACAACATTCAAAAATGTTTGATTTGCAATACACACATTGCTCATGTCCATGAACGACAACTGTATTAAGATGATTTTGACATCTGGGACATCGAGGTCCATATTTTTCATTAACGTCTATCTGGAAATCCATAAAAACCTTTAATCTTTAAGATAACTCTTATCTCAGGGAGATTATGGGGATTACAGGTAGCTGTGTAAAGGCTATCTGATAATAATCAGATAGCCTTTTGAGATCTAAATTGTATAAAAATGGATCATAAAAAATTTTTATGAGTGTCTTTTAACTTAAGTCAAAGTATGAAACCACTTATGTCACTATAAGGTTGAATATTGTTGCAAATAAAAAAGTGGCTTTCTCATGCACCTAAAACTTTTAAACTATATTAATTCTGATTTTAAAAATAAGTGGAAATAGATTTATATCATCAATTGAATTCAGGGAACATTGTTTAAAATGAATCAGCTGCCAATACTAAATGTAAATATGAAAAAAAGCAGATGAACTCAAATTCAATGCGATCATGGATTATCTTAACAGGATTAGCTTTAGGACTAACAGTAACAAATGGGTTTGCTAGATTTGCCTACGGTCTAATATTACCGGCAATGAAGTCAGAAATGGGGTGGAACTATGCACAGGCTGGATGGTTAAATACGGCTAATGCACTTGGATATATAATTGGTGCAATTTTAACTATGATACTCATTCGAAATGTATCACCAGCTCGGCTTTTTGCTTTTGGTTTAATAACAACTACTCTCGCGCTACTTGCTACTGGTCTTAATGCCAATATGTCATGGCAAACTCTTTGGAGAATTCTGGCCGGCGTTTTTGGTGCAATGTCTTTTTCTACAGCTGGTGCCCTAACAGCAAGGTTATTTCCAAACGAACCTAAAAAAAATGCATTGGCAATAGCAATATTATTTGGTTCAGGGGGTGGACTAGGGATTGTTCTAGCCGGTGCTTCTCTACCTTTAATGCTTGAAAAACTTGGACCAAGTGCATGGTCAACAGCTTGGATTCTTCTTGGGATTATTAGTCTATTATTTTTACCACTTGGACTTTGGGCAGCTTCACAAGTGCGCTCGCCAGTTCAATCAAAAACTAGCACAATCCCACTACCGTTAAGTCAAATGATACCAGAATTAGCCGGTTATGCTGGATTTGGTTTGGGTTATATTGTTTATTTAACATTTTTATCAGCTTGGATGACAGACCATGCAGCCAGTGCAAGTTTTATTACATTAATTTGGGTCATACTTGGCCTAAGCATTTGTTTCTCGCCAATTATTTGGGGGCCCATTTTGACACGTTATTCATCTGGCCTACCATTAGCATTAATTCTTACCTGCATCGCAATAGGATCAGCACTTCCAGTACTAATAAACAACACCATAACACTTTTAATTTCGGCATTAGTATTTGGATTATCAGTTTTTATGGCACCAGGAGCCGTAACTAGCTTCACTCGACAAAACTTACCTCCACAAAGTTGGGCTCGAGCAATGAGCCTATTTACAGTGGTGTTTGCTATTGCGCAAACAATGGGACCATACGGTGCAGGTCTTGTTGGGGATATTTTTAACGACATTGGGGTTAGTTTGTTAGTCGCTGCAGGCTTATTACTTGCTGGGGCATTAATAGCCTTACAACAAAAACCTTTAAAAAATCATAAAGCCTAAATTTTATTATGCCAAATTTGGTAATACTAAATATTTCTTCAAATTAAGAATAAATTGTAATTGCAAAAAATAACCTTGAACGCTTAGTATTATATGTAAGTGTATTATGAAAAATAAGTTGATGGAGAAGTAGATGGAAATAGCAGTATTAGGTGGGGGAAATGGTTCTTTAGCAGCAGCAATAGACTTCACCACCAAAGGACATAAAGTAAGATACTGGAGACGGAATTCTAAAGCTATTTCCACCTTAAAGTCAGCAAAAAATACCATGAAATTAAAAGATTTCAGTGGTATACAAGAAGTTAAAATCTCTAAAGTTACTCAAAGTATTTCTGAGGCTATCAAAGGCGCCGAACTAATAGTATGCCCAATACCGGCTACGGGCCAATTAGATGTCGCCAATTTAATTGCACCACATTTAGAAAATCAGCAAGTAGTATTGCTACCACCTGGAAGTTTTGGAAGTTGGATATTTGCTAAATCATTAGCTGACTCAAAAAATAATGCAAATGTGAGCTTTGCTGAGTCAGGGACTCTTCCATATTTGGCACGATTAAACGGACCTTTAACTATTGCAATCACAACGCGAGCAACCAGATTGCCAACTGGTGTTTTTCCATTGAAAAATAAAACTCATGCCTTGTCAGTCATAAAACAAGCATATCCAGCCGTAGAGGATTGTGGGGATATATTATCTGCTGCGCTAATGAATGCTGGGCCTATCATACACCCACCATTAATAATTATGAACGCAGGTCCAATCGAACATTTTGATTTTTGGGACATACATAATGAAGGAACACAACCTGCAGTTAGAAATGTGACCACCTCTTTAGATAATGAGCGAATAAAAATCCGAAAAAAACTTGGCTATGGAGAACATCATTTCCCACTAGCAGACCACTATAATCCAGATGGCGACGAATGGATGTATGGGAATGTCGCGCATGAAAAACTTATTGATAGTGGTGATTGGAGAGAAAAACTTATTCTCACAGAACATAGATATATGAGAGAAGACATTGAAATTGGGCTAGCATTTATGGTTTCTGTTGCTAAATGGGCCAATGTGGCAACGCCAGTAGCAGATGGATTGTTAAACATTGGATCAGCAATTTGTAATAGCAATTTTGCAAAAGATGGCCGCACAATGGAAAATTTAAATTTACTGAATTATAGAATTGATGAGATTCAGGAATTACTTAAGAAAGGTTTTTAAATGAATACTATTGCGGCAGTAGGGATTGGTCGAATGGGTCGCGGCATTGCCATATCTTTTGCATTCTCAGGACATACGGTTCAATTAATTGACCTGAAGAAAAGGGATAAAACAGATTTTACAAAATTAATAAATGAAGCGCATAGAGATATTGATAACACTCTATCAATGTTTGAAAAATTTAAAATATTAACACAATCAGAAAAAGAAAAAATTCTGCATCGCATTTCATTTCACAGCTTGCAAGAAAGCAAAAATATTCTAAAAAATATTGATGTTATTTTTGAAGGTGTACCAGAAACAATCGAGGCAAAAAAAAGTGCCTTAAGTTTTATTTCAAAGTATTCTGCAAAAAGTACTATAATTGCTTCAACAACTTCTACAATTCTATCTAATGATTTACAAAAATATGTGTTACACCCTGAAAGGTTTCTAAACGCACATTGGCTTAATCCAGCTTTCTTAGTTCCACTTGTAGAACTTTCACCTGGAGATAAAACTCAAAAAACTGTTACGGAAAACCTAAAAAATATTTTAGAGAAAATTGGAAAGGTCCCCATAATATGTTCCGCCAGTCCTGGTTACATCGTACCCAGAATTCAAGCACTCGCGATGAATGAAGCCGCAAGGTTAGTTGAAGAAGGGGTGGCAACAGCAGAAGATATAGATAAGGCCACAAAGTACGGGTTTGGATTTCGTTTTGCTATTTTAGGTCTTCTTGAATTTATAGACTGGGGCGGCGGCGATATTTTATATTACGCTAGCCAATATATGACTAAAGCAACAGGTGATACCCGATTTTCAGCACCAAAAATTATTAATGATAATATGGAAAAAAATCGAAATGGCCTTAAAGATGGAGAAGGCTTTCTAAATTATGAAGGTTTAGATATTAAAGAATATCAAGAAAATCGTCTCTTGGCTTTTGTAGAAATGTTAAAACATTTAGATAAAATGCCTCCAAAAGGATAATACTAGTTGATAGTATTTAAGCTATTGCCGTTGGATTGAATTATTTTTGTATAAAGAAAAGTATTTAAAAAAGTATTTTTGTTAAGGTATTGGAATCTCACTAACATAACTGGGGGAATGGTAACCCTTTATAACAGCAGGTCGCTCCGCAATATTAATATACCACCGCTTTACATCAACATAGTCATTTAAATCTATGTGTTGCCATTCAAAACGAGAAACCCATGGCCAAATTGCCATATCGGCAATCGTATACTCGCCTTTTCCCTTACCAACTATAAATTCTCGCTCTCGCAATCTGTTATTCAATACTTTGTAGAGTCTATGGGCTTCTTTTAAGTAACGTTCTTCTGCATATAATGATTTGCCTTTGTTATATTTGGCAAAATGATGGACTTGACCAAGCATTGGACCTAAACCGCCCATTTGCCACATAAGCCATTCAATCATACGCCAGTATTCATCACCATTAACAATGAACTTACCATATTTCCTTCCAAGATATAGCATTATTGCTCCAGATTCCATTAAAGTGATATTTTCATCAGAATCATAAATTGCAGGGATTCTATTATTGGGGGATATTTTTAGAAATGCTGAAGAAAACTGTTCATCCTTAGAAATATTTATAGAGTGGGTCTTATAAGGGACACCAAGTTCTTCAAGTAAGATAGAAACTTTGCGGCCATTAGGGGTCGTCCAAGTGTATAAATCAATCATTGAAACTCCTTTTTCTTTGACTTAGCCGTTTTATAAGCATTGATAACTAGCCTAATGGCACTTTTAACTTGGTTTCTTGAGTTATTATGCCGCCCCTATTACCAACTTCAATTGATCCATAACGCTGCTTAAAACACTCTGGTAAATCACGATCATTAGGCATCGAGAGCCATAGGCGCAACAAATGACGCTTCTTGGTAGACTCTGTCCAATCAACAAAACCTGTCCTATCATGCAAAAACGCATGATTGTAGACAAATTGCATATCACCTGGTCTCAGACGCATTGATAAATGCAAACTTGTATTATTAGCCAGTGAGTCAAATAAATCTAATGCCTCGATATGCTTCTTTGATAATTTTAAAACACCAGAAAATCGTTGAGCACTATCAATATACTGCCTTTGATAAAAAACTGTTAAAAGATTATCTATCAAATTTAGTGGTGGTATTGTTAAAAAGGGTAGTTCTCCAATTGGAACTTCTCCTCGGCGATCAGTTGCAATTGGATCAAATAAATATTCCACAAGGTCAGGTCGTAACTCAACAATTTGATTAAAAATTGTAACTGCACTCACCAGTAAAGAATCGCCACCCTCTTTTGCTTCATTTACACACAATAAACCGACCACATCTGCTGAATCCGTATGAAAAGTTTGCCTTTGAGAAGTTTGATAAATTCGAGTATTTTGGTCATTTGGATTTGCACCAATATCACGCACATGACCAAGTAAATGACCATCAGAATTTTGAGATCTGGCATCACCTAAATAAGCTCCTATTCCACAAAATATTATAGCTATCATTTCCGCACTATAACGATAAACAGGAAGGCCGGTTATAACCTCAAAGCCAATCCCATCTAATAATTTTATTGATAATTCACTTAAATGTTTATTAAAAATCCGTAATGGAAAATTGTCCGGACTTATTTCACTTATATCAATGCCTAAACTTAAAAAGTTATTAGCAGCTTGTTCTAAATCATCTATTAATTCTAAAGAAAGATAAGTTTTCCATAAGTCCTGCCTATCCTGCAATTCAGACCCTAACCACGAACGATTATCATAGATTTGTTTCATGATAGCATTATTTCCTATTTAAAACGAGGTCAGAGATAATATTAAGTCTTCAAAAAATTACCCGTCTATATCTTTACCCCATCTACCATTATAAACACTATAATCAGATATTGCCTGGTATAAAAATTAATAAATCAACAGAACTACTTAGCTTCTGTATAAAGGTCGTGTTAAGCAAGTAGGACCCCCTTCACAACCAATACAAAGCGCATCTCCATCGAATACTTGGACCTTAATTCCAGACTTTTGGAGTTTTTCAGTGGTTTTTGGTAAGCCATTAAGCATAACGCAATTCCCTGGCGAGATAGCTAACACATTCGTACTTAAAGTATTGCTCTCTTCAAATTCTGACATTGGAGCTTCTATTAATTGAAAGCCCTTAGAACTTAATAATTCATAAAATCCAACAGGTAATAATGGCATAACCACCAAGGCAGCTCTAGTATCGACCAAGCTGATAAGAGACATTAAATGCAAACATGCAGCAGCACCAGCATAAAATGGCAAATCAAAAGCAAATACATTAACACCTCGTGGCTCTAAGAGATTCTTTATTTGGTTTACACCCAGTTGATTTGTCCGAAATCCCCTTCCAACAACAAGTGTTGTCTCGTCCAACCAAAGTGTATCTCCAGCTTCCGCTCTTGCATCACCAGAAATTGATCCAATAATTGGTATATTGTGTGATTTATAAAATACCCTGTGCAAATCTTGTTCCCCAGATCTAAGCACCTTTCCTGGAGACATCAAAATTGCTCCAAACTTAGTCATTAACGAAGCATCATAAGTAAATACAGCATCTGCAATTTCTGAATTGTGGTCTTCGATCCAAAAAATCTCAACACCTTCATTTTCTAATAAACTAACAAATGAGGCATGAATTTCTTCAACTTTTCCTGGATCAAATGTAGGCCCATAATGCCATTTACTTGGATCAGCATTTTTTAAACAAGCGCCTGGTTTAAGAAGGGCCACTTTTCTTAAAGAAGCAGTCATTGATGATACACTAAATGTCATTCATTACCCTGCACGCGATCCAAATGTGCTGCATCACTTTTACACAAATCAATCGCATCCTTTGTTGTAATTGCTGTGCAAAATTCACCATGCATATTTGCAATTGCCATTTTATGGACAAGGACTGGGTCATAGTCCTCACCATCATGACCAATGCCATTCATAGCAGCGCAAGCATCATGCACTAAATACGTATCAAAACCCATATTTCCTGCCATCCGTACCGTGGTTTCAATACAAACATTAGTAAAAAACCCCACCACTAAAAGTCTTTGAGCACCCGCACGCCGCAAATCTAATTCTAATGAAGTTCCAATAAACCCACTATTCACGTCTTTTTCAACAACAATATCCCCTTTTTCAGGCTCCATTCCATCAAGTTGTTGACCACTTTCTAAACTTAACTTTAGGGGCGAATTTGCCTCTCTTGAGTTATGCTTTGTAAATGCCACCATCCGTTCAGATAAACGCCATTCATTTAATATTTTTATGATGTTTTCTTCAGCGTTAAGATTGTTTCGTCTCCCTTTGCTCCCACCATAATAAGAGGTATCATTAACACCCCTTTGGACATCCACCAAAAGCATTGCTGTAGAAGCATCAAATTTTTTAATCATTTTTAATCCTATTAATTTTTTAATTATTTTCCTAGTTTATTAGCAATTGCAACAATACGGTACATTTCACGCATTACTGGCTTTTCAATTAATTTTCCATCAATAACGACAAGTCCAGTATCAGCTTCTTCAAAAGTTGTAATTATTCGTCTAGCTCTTAAGATTTTTTCATCAGAAGGCGTAAAAATATTATTCAAAAGACCAATCTGTTTGGGATGAACAGATCCTTTACCAGCAAATCCAAGGTTTTTTGCCTGTTGTGCTTCAACACACATTCCATCTAAATCTTCTAAATTTAAAAAGGGAACATCGATTACATCTAAACCTGCCGAAGCGGCAGCGTGAACTACACGCGAACGCGCATAAAACAGTTGATCCCAGTTGTTTTCACAACGAAGTTCTGCTGCCATGTCCACTCCACCAAAAAACATTGCCTCTATCCGATTACTACAATGCGCAATCTCATATGCAGCCTCTAACCCGGCATTTGTTTCTATTATTATATGTAATCGTGTTTCATGGCCTCGTTCAGTTAGAAGTTGGTCAAGCATTACTACTTCATCTGGACAGCGCACCTTTGGCATCATTAAACTTGGTGGCGGTGTATCTGTTGCTAAAACTGCCAAAACATCTTCGATACCAAACCTTTCACGCATTGAGTTTATCCTCACAATTCTTTCAATGCCATCTACAGCTTGAGGAGTTTCAAACAGCTTTAATGCTTTTATTCGAGCTTCTTCTTTGTCTTTAGGAGCTATGCCATCTTCTAATTCAATACAGACCATATCTGCCCCCGAAGCTAATGCTTTTGGAAACATTTCTGGTTTTAGACCTGGAGTAAAAATAAAACTTCTACGAGGCCTTGGGGTGCGTTCACTCATTATTATATATCTCCTATTCTACAATTTAGCTCTTAAATATTCTCTGACATAAGTTCTTTACTTATCGTTCATGTAATAAAGAAAATTAATATTGCAGTACTTTTTATTAAACTTTTTAAATACACACCTTTTGTTATATATACCTTAAGAGCGCGTAGTTTTATTCAAATAGTACTTACTTATACAAAATACTATTTATCACCCTATTTTACGTGCTCTACTTTTTACCCAAAAATAAACTACTATCGAATAATACTCTGAGAGCACAGGATAATATACAGACCGTATTTGTGACAACTCATTTATGTATTCTATGCTTAACTTATTTTCTCTAGCCGCATTCACAATTAACTTTAAATAACGTCGAGAAGTTTTTAATTCTTTAACATCTGATTTGTATATTAATGTTTTTGACAATTGTAATCCAGAATCAGTCTCAAGGGAAATATCTGCAACCATGTAATCCTCACCCTCGGATGCAACTATACGTCTAAAATCATCATCTGATATTTCATGCAACATGCCCTCAACATAGAAACCTTTCTTTTCAGTAATATTACCAAACCCTGGCTCTATGAAATTAGGTCCAGGCATGTTCATCACAAATTGATAATCTTTTAATTTTGCAACTTGACTCAATGAAGTTTTTACATTTCGAATTTTTTTTAAATAGGAGGCCGACATATTGGACCCATAACTAAAATATTTGACTGGCATTTTTTTTCCAGATTTGATTATACCTAGTTCTAGATATTATTGGCAGAAATGGCTCTATACAACACTATAATTATTGCTACTTTAGAACAACACTAGATGGATATTTAAAAATGAAAACACCAGAAGAGAGAATAACTGAACTTGGTTATAAACTGCCTCCACCAATAATCTTACCAAAAGGTTTACATCTTCCTTTTAATTTCGTGAATGTTAGAGGAAACCGGGTATTTATATCTGGTCATCCGAGACACTCTGATAAGGGAAAAATTGATGGCCCATATGGCAAGGTAGGTAGAGACCTCACTATGGACCAGGCTCATATAGCAGCTAGAGAAATCGCCCTATCAGTGCTTTCTAATTTAAAACATGAGATTGGAGAACTTTCTCGCATTACAGGTTGGGGTCGTGTATTTGGGATGGTTAACTCAACACCAGATTTTGATGAACAACATCTGGTTATTAATGGGTTCAGTGATTTAATCATTGATATTTTTGGAAAGAATATTGGTAACCATGCACGCTCCGCAATCGGCGTTGCAGGGTTACCAATGAATTTTGCAATCGAGATAGAAGGTGAACTCGAAATACAATAAGGTTAATTTAAAGATTGCACCAAGCTTTTCAGTTTTTTCTTGGTCTTTCCAAAGGCTTTTGCTTTAGAAATTTGATCTATATTTGAAAGATCACCACCAACGACAACCAAACCAATCATACCCATCCCTTTGTGAGGTGTGCACCAGTAGTAATAAATACCAGGTATATCAAAAGTTATAGCCACTTTCTTATTTGGTTTTGACTTGAATTTTAGCTTATTTGGTGATGCTCTCATTTCAACATTATGACCCTTTGAGGTTGGCACCCATGTTATCGTATCACCTACTTCTATCCGCGCCACTTCCTCGCTGAAGACCATTTTATTGCCGTCTGAATCTTTATTGAGCATTTCAATCGTAATATCTTCCGCTAGAACGGGGGAGCAAATAAAAACTAACAAAATTGTTGACAAAAATTTCATTTCTTACCTTTCAGATTAAGAACTTTTCAATACCCAAAAGGTAGTACTTTTCAATATTTAAAAACGCGACCAACTGACACATTAATTCAGAAATAAAACGTTTAAGTCATTTAATTTAAATAAGTTGATTTTCCCGTTTTCCATAAAATTCAGACGATGAAAAACTCTCCCTACATTCAATAGCAGATCTATAGCCACTATAAATTGCTGCGGCTATATGAGATGGTGCATCAGCGTCTCCAATTTTAATCATTGAAGGATTACGTCCATTTTCTGTTGATATTGCTAGTGAATTATACAAATCAACTGAGGGAATTCTTCTAGTTAGGGGAATTATTGCATCACAGTTAATAACTGTGACTTCAGAAGAATAAATGCACTTTGCCTCAGCGATTCCTTGTTCGACATTAATGATTGTCTTGTTAGTAATCACTTTTACGTTCGCATCATATAATGCCAAATTAGAGGGAGCTTGTTCATCCGTATACTTACCCCAGCTACAAGGTCGGCCAGCTGGCGTGACTAATACAATTTTATGACCTCTTTTTGCAAGTTCTAGAGCCATTACAGAGCCTATATAATAATGGTCATCATCATAGATCACTATGCATTCAGCATCTATCTTCTCACCACTTAATATACGTTCAGCACCAATAATCATATTCTTATCAGCTATTTCAAAACCAGTATCACTATGTCTACCTATAGCATCTTCGGCCCATTTAGCCCCAGTAGCGATCATAACAAAATCTACGTTTAATTCAGTTACATCATCTGCTACTAATTCACTTTCCCTATAGATTTCAATATTAGACAATTTATTAATCTGAGTAATTCTCCAGTCACTAACTCTACGCCATTCTGCCAAACCCAATAAATTAGATTCTTTAATTACGCGTCCACCTAAATTCCTAGTTGCTTCAGCTAAAATAACTTTATTTCCTTGCTCACCCAATACCCGCGCAGCCTCGAGACCAGAGGGGCCAGCACCAACAACCAAAAATCTTTTTGGTGATTTTTTCTTTTTTATTTTTTCTGGGTGCCAACCAAAACGCCACTCCTCACCCATTGTAGGGTTTTGAGTGCAGCGTATGGGCACACCAAGAGAGTCATGGGCATAACAAATATTACAGCCAATACATTCCCTAATATCTTCAAATCTGCCTTCAGAAATTTTTAGTGGTAAGAATGGATCTGCAATAGATGGTCTAGCCGCACCAATTAAATCTTGAGAGCCATTTCTTAATAATTCAGCCATTTTGTCTGGGGATGTAAATCGACCAACAGCAACTACAGGTTTTTTTGTTAATAATTTAGCAGCCGAAACACTAGATACCAACGATCCCTCTTTAACAAACCGAGAATTACCCATTTCAGTATTATAATCATTAACAGTAAGATCCCATAAATCAGGCAAATCAGCTAATAATCCAAATGCATCATAACTTTCTGGTTCTTGTAAATCAACACTGAAGCGTGTCGCCACAGCAGCTTTACCAGCAACTGCTTCTTTAGTTTCCTCAATCAACTCTTTAACTAATCTGACACGGTTTTTTAAACATCCACCATACTCATCTGATCGATCATTGGTAGATGCACTTAGAAATTCTGAGAGTAAATATCCATGCGTTGCATATACGTAAATAATATCAAACCCTGCTTGGATTGCGCGCATTGCAGCATCTTTATGCCACCTACGAATATTTTTTATATCTTGCTTATCAAGAGCGCGACCTTGACCTGGATGATTGACACTGTAATCAGTTTGAGGGCGGTTTTGTATTCCAAGCGCAGGAATTCGGGTTCCCAAATTGACAACCATTCCACCACCAATCCAAAGCTCCACCCCAGCTAATGCTCCGTGTTTATGGACATTGTTCGTCATTAAACTATGGGCTTTTATATCATTATCATCCCACAAAGCAGCATAGGGAAAGGAGTCATTATCTGAGGTGGGGTGTATTGAACAATACTCCGTATTAACGACGCCCCACCCACCTTCAGCCTTCACACCCCTCATCGCCGCAGCAGTTTTTGGTCTTCTCCAACCCATTCCACTGCAATGTGGAACTTGATAAAATCTATTCTTTGCAGTTACAGGCCCTAAAGTTATAGGTTCAAATAGTATATCATGACGTTTATCGCGCATTTAAGTTACCTTTGAAATTGATTTAACATCTAACGATATTTTTTAAATTAGTATTAAGGTATTTATTCATAAATATTAATATTTGATTGTTATCATAATCGCACACCATTTTCAAAAGATCAGCTTTATCTTTATAAAGAGTAATATAAATTTCCATTATGGCACAACCGGCATAAAACTATCTCAGCAATGATGTTATGCGATTAACACTTACTCAACAAACCCCTTCCATCCTGACATGTAGTCAACAAATTTTGTGGAAAGTCCTTCTGATGCTAAATATTCTCTGGAAACTGGGATTTTTATTGGCTCAAAGCTTGGATTAACTTCATATCGATTGGGGAAATCATGATGAAGTATTGCCGCCCGGCCCAACATCAACCAATCCACTCCATCTGCCAGCACCATCTCAGCATCCTTTGGCGTTGTTATATTACCTGCAACCCCTAATTTGGTTTTTGCCCTCTTTAGAGAGGTAAAATGCGACAGTAATGATTTTCCTTTATGCTCATCTTCTTCCGGTTCCTTAAAAACATCCCACAGAGACATGTCCAAGAAATCAATCTTACCAGACATCATCAAATCTTGTGCCAATTTTTTTATTTCACTTAATTTCATATTAAATCTTTCAGGTGATAACCTAACACCTAAAACAAAATTTGGATTACAACGCTTTCGTATTCCATCAATAATCTCATAAAGAATTCTAGATCTATTCTCCAAAGTTCCACCATAAATATCATTTCGCTGGTTTATTTCCGCACTTAAAAACTGGCCGATAATATATCCATGCGCACCATGAATTTCGACTCCTTCAAAACCCGCTTTTTCAGAGCGAATTGCGGCCATGATGAAATCTTCTATAAGCTGCTCAACTTCTATTAATGATAATGCTCTAGCACCAAATTTCTCATTAGCAGATGGACAAACGGGAGCCTCACCAATAATTTCTGCTGGGGATCGCATTCCAGCATGATGAATTTGACAGATAGAAATACTTTTATATGATTTTATTTTTTTTGCTAATCGGGTTAAGCCATCCAAGTGTTTATCAGAAAAAACACCCAGTTGCCCAGGAAACCCCTGGCCTATGGCTTGTACATGTGCAGCGCAAGTCATTGTTAATCCAAAACCACCAGCAGCCCTCATAGTTAACCAATTGAATTCTTCGTCGGATAGAACACCATCATCATAACTCTGGCAGTTTGTTAGTGGAGCGAGCATGAAACGATTCTTCATTTCAAGCCCACTTGAAAATTTTAATGAATTTAACAAAGTTGACATGAATTGACCTCCAAATAGCTTTATCGACTCGGGTTAAAATAAATTTTAACCTACTGATGTCCTGTGATTGTACAACAAGAAATTTCCCAACACTCTAAGATGTTTCATCACGAATTAGAAAATCACTTTAATATTGGAAAAAATATCAATAGTGATAATTTAACAATCGATTATAGTACATTATTTTTGGGAGTGCTTTTGTCAAACACATCATATAAATTGGGCGTTATTCTAGTTCTAGGTGCTGGACTATGTTGGTCTGGTATGGGAACTGCTATTCGTTTCATTGATAATGCCACAACTTGGCAAATACTTTTATATAGATCAGTAGGGATGATATTTGTTCTTTTTTTCTATATATACTGGCAATCAAAAGGACACCCCCTTAAGGCTCTAACAAATATAGGTTTAGCTGGTTTAACCGCGGCAATATCTCTCGTGTTAGCCTTCGCTGGTAGTATATACGCCTTCCAATCCACTTCCATTGCAAACGCGGCTTTTTTATTTGCTTGTGCTCCATTTCTAACAGCAATCTTAGCTTGGCCTTTGCTAAAAGAACCTATTCAAAAAGCTACCTGGTGGGCATTAATTTGTTCAATGATTGGTATCTTAATTATGGTCAGTGGAGGTCTTTCTTTTAGTGGAATAAAAGGGAATCTAGCTGCGCTAACTTCAGCACTTGGTTTTGCCGGATTCACACTTTCCCTTAGATGGGGTAAATTAAATAATATGAGCCCAGCTATTGTTTTAGGAGGAGTATTCTCCATTATATTTGCAGGTGTAA
>Ga0209816_1000690_pt1 | contig 26301 bp, 39 predicted proteins | sample CoawatmetaG01DNA_FD_187509 | JGI IMG/M metagenome (GOLD analysis project Ga0209816, IMG submission 187509) | Marine microbial communities from the West Antarctic Peninsula - Coastal water metaG017-DNA (SPAdes) (version 2) | ecosystem: Environmental > Aquatic > Marine > Coastal ...
GGTCGAGCCGCCCGGCCGGAGGAGGGGGAGGGGGGGCTAACGTCTATCCGCTATCCCCTTATGTTCTTTCGGGCAGCGTACTTCTCGGCCCTTAGTAGATTGTTGATGTAAAGCCGCTTGTGGCCGTTTGCGTGCGTGTGTAGCTGACGTGCGTTGGCGCTTGGTGCGTGTCGCATATCCGGCGTGCCGTCTGTCTTTGCCGGGCGGTACTCGTTCCAGATAGCGGTCCACCCGTTGCGTCTCTTTTGGCGTATTGTTCGTGCGTATTTTTGATTCATTGTTTTGTTTTCCTTTGGTTTGTTGTTGACTATGGAATATTATGGGACTATTCTTTGAAAGTCAACAACGCAGAGGAATACGAAATGGAATACGAAATTCACACTGAGTGCCGCGAGTGCGACGGATACGGAATCCTAGAACACCAGATTGCCGTCGATGAATCTAAGGATAGCGATTGCCCTGAGTGCGACGGCTCCCGCTTTGTCGTGCATACCGAAGTTTACGATAGCGAAGAAGATGCGAAAGCCGACTATCCCGAAAGCTTTATCAACCCGTCAAAATGGAATCACGCGAAGGCCGTGGAACGTGGCCAGATGATCGCGGATCAAATCATGAGATAGTCGGGCAAACTTTCTCGCAACTGGGCGGCCTTCGGGTCGCCCTTTTTTTATGCCGGTCGGGTCGGGCTCCGGTCGGGCGCCGGTCGGGTCGGGTCGGGATAGCTCGAGCCTAGCCGCCGCACCCTGGGTCGCCAGGCGCTCGAGCTCTAGCCAGGATCATGACTGCCTGCCGATGACTGCCTGCCGATGACTGCCTGCCGATGACTGCCTGAAACTAATTTGAATTAAATGCATTTTATGGGTTGCGCTATCATGGTAATTGGTGGTACAACAGTCATGTTGTAACGAAAACAACGAACAACAATAGAAAGCGAGAAAGACATGGAAGATCAGAAACTAGTAAATGACTACGTTCGCGAGAAAAAGAAGCTTGCTAGAATTGAGTCAAAACTTAAATCTGAAAACAAAACCCTGTATTTGGAATTAGAGACACAAGAAAAGCTGATAAAGAAGCTGAAAGCGTCCGCCAAGAAAATGCTTCTGAAATCCAATAGCAAGCGCATTGAAAGTAAAACGCATTGGCTAACGCTGGAGACCGTGCCAATTTCAGCGCATGCCCGAAACACGATCTATATAGATAAAGCTTAGTTCAATGGGCGGAGCATAACGCTCCGCCCATCAACCCAGAAAGAAAGAATTGATATGAACAACCTTATGCTCAACGGCCTGCAAGATATGTTGAACCAGTTAGAGACTGGCAAACTGTCACCAGCTCAGGAACGCAACACCATAGAACGCGAAGCATTAAAACATAAGCAAAGCATTGCCGAATTGGTGGAAGAAAACGCGGAATTAAAACGCAGGCTATGGGAATATGAGAACTGCTATCGGTCGGGCAAGCTTCCCATGTCGGGCTAGGTACTTAGGCCACAGGTCGATTGACCTGTGGCCACCCACCCACCTAGCGTCGGGCTGGCGCCGCCGCCCCTCCTCGGGGAGCGAGGGGTGAGATAGGGTTTTAAATCTATAATACCTCCTAATTATCATTGGACCCTGAACAGTGCTTCAGGCTGAGACCCCCCCACTTCTGTTTTGAAACAATATCGGCTACAATTTTTTGCATATTTAATTTCATTTGGGTTTCTTGGAGACGGCTTAATGCTCAATGCTTCTGATGAGGTTATGCGTGAGATTCTTGCTTTAGAGCAGGCGAAGAAGACGCTTTCTGTTCGAGAGTTGGCTCGCGAGGACTTTATGGTGTTTGCGAAGCATGTGTATGAGGGCTTTATTGAGGGTTCACATCACAAGCAGGTGGCCAAGAAGTTTGAGAAGTTGGCCAAGACCCCTGGTTCACGGATCATTGTCAATATGCCGCCTCGTCATACGAAGAGCGAGTTTGCGAGTTATTTGTTACCGGCTTGGTTGATAGGCAAGAATCCTAAGTTGAAGATCATTCAGACGACGCATACGGCTGAGTTGGCTGTACGGTTTGGACGTAAGGTAAGGAACCTTATGGAGTTGGATATTTACAAGGAGATTTTCCCTGAGGTTGATTTGAAGGCTGATTCCAAGGCTGCTGGACGTTGGGAGACGGGCCAGGGAGGGGAGTATTACGCTGCTGGTGTTGGTGGCGCGATTACTGGTCGTGGTGCGGATTTGTTGATTATTGATGATCCTCATTCGGAGCAGGATGCGTTATCCGAGAATGCGATGGAGAATGCGTATGAGTGGTATACGTCTGGTCCTCGTCAGCGGTTACAGCCGGGTGGTTCGATAGTTATTGTTATGACTCGTTGGTCATTGAAGGATCTTACTGGAAAGTTGTTGAAGGCTCAGAGTTCGGATGTGATGTCTGATCAGTGGGATTTGATAGAGTTCCCGGCGATATTGCCGAGTGGTAATTTGTTATGGCCACAGTTTTGGAAGAAGGAGGAGTTGTTACGGGTCAAGGCTGCGTTGTCCTTGGGCAAGTGGAATGCACAGTGGCAGCAGAATCCGGTTGCTGAAGAGGGTGCAATTATTAAGAAGGAGTGGTGGAACGTTTGGGAGAAGGAGGAGATTCCACGGCTTAGTTATGTGATGCAGTCTTATGACACGGCGTTTAGTAAGAAGGAGACGGCGGATTACTCGGCAATAACGACTTGGGGTGTGTTTGTTCCCAAGGAGGGTGGTCCGGACAACATTATATTGCTGGATGCGAAGCGCGGCCGGTGGGATTTCCCTGAATTGAAGGCTCAGGCTTTTGAGGAGTATAATTACTGGGAGCCGGACATGGTGTTGATCGAGGCGAAGGCTAGCGGAACACCGCTCACGGACGAGTTACGAACGATGGGTATACCCGTTGTGAATTATACACCGTCCAGGGGCAATGATAAGCACACCCGGATGCATATGGTGGCGCCGATGTTTGAGTCTGGCAGGGTGTGGGCTCCTGAGAAGAGGTTTTCAGAAGAGGTGATTGACGAGTGCGCGGCGTTCCCTCATGGGGACTATGATGATTACTGTGACAGCATGTCGATGGCACTTATTAGATACCGTAAAGGCGGCTTTGTTCGTCTTGACACTGACGATGAAGACGAAGAATCTAACTTACTTCTTCATTCAAGAAGCTACTATTAGGAGAGTTCCATGGATTGGATCGTTAGTCGTATGAAAGAGCCCTCTAGTTACGCTGCCCTTGGCGGTATCGTAATGGGTATTGGTGTTATTGTCTCGCAGCCGATCATCGTTGCCGTAGGCATTGTGGGCGGCGTTGTTGGTTTCCTGCTGAAGGAAAAAGGCGTAATCTAACCCAAATGGTTACGCAAGCGGCGCTGACTTCGTGCGCGCTAGTTGCGGTATTTTTTGTTTTTGCTACAGCGGCGCACGCCACTGACACGGTAACTTCGGCTACCGTGAGCAGCAGTTCAACTGTGGTTGATAAGGCTCCGCCCACTGCCAGTAGCCCGTCTATCGTTGTGAACAATAGCGACATCTGCCAAGTCGGCAGCAGCGGCGCAGTCCAGACAAGTTTGTTTGGTCTTAGCGGCGGTACGACCACACGCGATCTCAACTGTGAGCGCATTAAGTTATCTAGGGCTGTCTACGGCATGGGCCTGAAGGTTGCTGGGATTTCCCTGCTGTGTCAGGAGGTCCGGGTGTTTGATGCGCTTTGGATGGCGGGTACGCCCTGCCCCTATCTGGGCAGCATTGGAAACGAGGCTCGAGAAAAGTGGATAGAGAACCCCAAGAAATCTCCACATGGCGCAATTCTTAGAGAGTATGTTGTAGAGCTAGCTGAGAAAAAAGCCGAGGAAGAGGCCGAAGCTAAGAGGCAGGGTCGCGCTGTCTTGCAGCCAGCCGATGAGTTCTTCGTTAATGATCAAGATTATTTCGGTTCCGACTGATGCGTTGGCTGTTAGCACTGGTTCTTCTTGTATCCCCCGCAATGGCCGAGGAAGTGACGACGGCAAACGTGACGCCGGATATGTCTGCGTTTATAGCGAGCGGCAGCACGCAAACTGGATCAGGTTGTTCGGCGGGGCAGTTCTGTACGGGTAACGCTAGCAACGGCGGCGGAACATATACGTCCAGCTTTGACGTTCCACTGACCGAGGCCGAGGTGCAGCGGGGATTTACTGTTAATCAATTCGTAGATGTTACAAGCCACCCGTCGAACGCCACGCGGACTACTTGTGGCAGCATCACTCAAGTAGGAGATTGCCGAGACATATTCAGTATGACGGTTGCGTTGTTTAATACCGCGAACGCTGTAGTCGAGAAGTTTGAGCGCGAAATCGAGTTAGACTTTGGCGGTAACCGAACATTTTCTTTCACCGACGTAATTTTACCCAACACCTTTAGCATATTGACGGGGGAGTTCCAGCTATTCGGAATAGATGCCGGGTTTCACTCTGGAGCTTTCGGTCCCCAATTCTCAACACCCGGCGTTACGTTTACATATCAGGATATAGTTGAACAGCAGGTTCTGGAGCAGATCGCGCAACTTGATACTCAGATCGCGTTTACTCCACCACCACCAGAGATAGCAGCAGCTCCCCCGCCACCACCTGTTGCCCCACAACCTGTTCAAACTGTTGTCGCTGCGTATGTTGAACCAGCAGCGCCAGCACCTCCGCCCGTAGTTGCACAAATTCAGACAACGCAGCCAGAGCCGCAGGAACAGCAGCAAGAAGCGCAGGTAGAAGCAGCCATCGAAATGGAAATGCAGACGCAGCCCGAACCTCAAGCCGAGCAGCAGCCCGAACCTCAAGCTGAACCCGAACAACAGCAGGAACAGCAACCAGAACCCCAAGAGCAAGCCGAAGCCGAGCCAGAGGCTGAACCCGAACCAGAACAACAGGCAGAAGCGGAACCTGAGCCGGAACAACAGGCAGAACCGCAGGAGGCTGTTGAAGCTGAACCTGAGCCGGAGCCCGAACCCGAGCAACAGCAAGCAGAAGCCGAGCCCGAGCCTCAGACAAAACAGGAAAAACAGAAGGCAGCAGCCGAGAGGGTTGTTAAGAAGATCGCGCCATCACAGCGGTACAGCGCAGCTAGTCAGGCAACGACGATGGTCGTGATGAATATGCTGGCGGGAAAGATCGCGACGGATGTGACGATGGTAGACACCCAAGGCTTCTTCCCGGCAACCGGAATGACGGACAACCGAAGTATAAGCAATCCGTTGCAAGATTACACCATGTTTGGTGGCTCAAATGCCACACATGACCGGCTCATGCAATCAGAATGGAACCGATAATGGATTTTGTATTGGAGTATTGGTCACAGATTTTTGTTGTTCTGGGCGCTTTTGCAGCCGCCGTGAAGATGAACTCTGTCGTCCACATCCTTCGGCGTGATCTCGATATTTTAGCTACGGACATCAAGCGCCGAGACACCTATGTCGAGACGGTTAAAATACGCGCCGAGGTTGATCAAATAAACAAGAACATCTCCTCCCTATGGGACCAGATGAACAAATTGAAAGAAAAGTAATGGCTGAGATAGAAGTTGGCGGAATCAAGTTTAAGGGCGGCAAGATTGTGGTTGTGCTAACGGCTCTGTCTACGGCAGGCGGTGCGTTGTGGGGCGGCTTTGAGTTCTGGAAAGACTACGAAGACATGAAGGCAAAGATATCTAGCTACAGCGCCCCCGACCTGTCCGGCATTCGTCAGGAGTTGGCGGTGCAAAACGAGACGGTTGATGCCGTTACCACAGAGATGGCAAGTGTCCGGTTGCGCGTGGCAGAAATACAACAGCTATCCCGAGACCTGCGCGAGGATGTTCGCAGCGACAGCGCTAAACTGTACGAGGCTATCAGCGCTGTAGATCGCCGGTCGCGAGATGCTGATGCGGATACACGCGCTGCAATGCGCCAAGCTGAGAAGACGCTACGCGACATTAGCTCGTCTGCATCAGAGAGGTTCGACAGCAAGATAAACAGCGTCGATGCCAAGCTCGATGCCCTAGAGGCTCGGTTAAACAAGACGCTACAGCGCGCCCTTGACAACCCATTGCTAAAATAAGGAACGTAGTATGGCACAGAAGAAACTACAGAAAGACTCAAAGCACAACGACCTTGATCTCGACGGCGACGGCGTTGTTAGTGATTCGGAATTAGCGGCGGTGGAGGCTTTGGAAAAACACGAGAAGGCAGACGCGCAGCGTCGTATGGCGTGGGTAGCCATGCTGTCTATGATCTTCTTTACACTTGCAGTCTTTCTTCCAATCTTCCCAGATGGTAGGATTAAAGCGTTATCTGACTTGTTCGGCTTGTTCTATATCGGCCAAGCAGGTGTTGTCGGAGCCTATATGGGTATGACAGCATATATGTCGAAGGGTAAATAATGCTCAAGATATACGCGATTATTGTAGTTGTTGGTTTCGTAGGCAGTTCTGCTTATGGTGCTTACTACTATTACAAAGACAGTCAGCAGCGTATTCAGATACTGACCGAGAACACAGCCAAGCTGGAGACGGCAAAACTTATCCAAGATGATACAATTAACACTTTGATTGAGGACCGAGACCGGTTTGCGGAATTAACCAGCGAGCTACAGACGAACCTCAACAAGGCGAACGTGTATAAGGATGTTTTAATCAGCAAGCTGAGAAAGCATGATTTGGCGGCACTTAGTTTGAAAAAACCGGGTTTGGTAGAGGGTAAGATAAACAATGGCACAGCAAAATTGTTCCGCTCGCTGGAAGTTCTTTCCGGCGCTGTTGCTCCTGCCCCTGCTGCTAAGTAGCTGCACGAGCTTCAAGGACATACTGCCGGTCACAATAAAGACCGTTGAGGTTGAGCGTCAGATACCCACGCAGAACCGACCTCGCCCTATGTCTTTAAACGACATACACTTCTATGTTGTTACCGAGGATACGTTCGAGGAGTTCCGGCAGAGGTTCGTTGCAGAGAACGGAGACTTTTTGTTTTACGCACTAAGCGTGCGAGACTACGAGACGCTAGCTTTGAACATGGTTGAGATTAAGCGGTTCCTAGAACAGCAAAAGCAGATTATAATTTACTATGAAAAAGCCGTGAAGCCGAAAGACAATCAAGAAAAGGGTATGTAGCAAATGGCTAATGAACCGACTTCCTTAATAGATGGAGGAATGCCTTCCGGAGGAATGCCTCTTGGTGGGCTGTCCGATCAAGAGATCGAAGTAGAGGAGATTGAAGATCCTACTGAGATGATTGAAGAAGAAGACGGTTCGGTTGTTTTGAATTTTGGCAATCAGTTTGAATCGATGATGGGGGAAGAACTTCAAACTGATCCCGACGCAAATCTTGCGGAAGTTTTGGACGAACGTGAGTTGATGGATATCAGTTCGGAACTGATGGGTTATTACGAAGACGACAAAGCTGGACGGCAAGAGTGGGAAGACGCTTATACTGAAGGTCTTGATCTGCTTGGTCTTAAATATGAGAACCGAGATCAGCCGTTTAGGGGTTCTAGCGGCGTCACCCACCCCGTTATTGCTGAAGCGGTGACCCAGTTCCAAGCGCAGGCTTACAAGGAGCTCCTTCCAAGTTCTGGACCAGTACGAACCCAGATTATTGGCGCGACGACACCTGAAGTAGAGCAGCAATCTCATCGTGTTCAGGAGTTCATGAACTTTCAGATCACTCACGTTATGGATGAGTACGATCCGGAGATGGATCGCCTTCTGTTTTATCTCCCCTTAGCCGGGAGCGCGTTTAAAAAGGTTTACTTTGACGATATTTTAGATCGAGCGGTTTCTCGTTTCGTTCCGGCAGATGATTTAGTTGTACCGTACAACGCAACGGACCTTTCTTCGGCCTCGCGTGTCACTCATGTCATTCGGATGAACACGAATGATGTAAGGAAGAACCAGGCTGCTGGGTTTTACCGCGACGTGGACATTTCAGCTTACCAAAGCGACGACGAAGTTCGTGAAAAGGAGCGTAGTCTCTCCGGAATTGAGCGAACAGGCGGCGATGATCAGGATTGTACCCTTTTAGAGGTGCATACCGATCTTGACCTCCTTGGTTTTGAGCATGTTAGCCCTCTTGATGGCGAAGAGACCGGAATTAAGCTCCCCTACATCGTGACTATAGACGAGGGAAGTCAGAAGGTTCTGTCTGTGCGACGAAACTGGAACGAGGGCGACGAGTATTACAAAAAAATACAGTACTTCTCGCACTATAAGTTCCTCCCTGGCTTAGGTTTCTACGGATTTGGGCTTCTCCACATGATTGGTGGTCTCGGACGATCCGCCACATCTATTTTGAGGCAACTTATTGATGCAGGTACTCTCGCTAACCTTCCTGCTGGCTTTAAAGCTCGCGGTATTAGGATTCGTGATTCTGACGAGCCTTTGTCTCCTGGCGAGTTTCGCGATATTGATGTTCCCGGCGGTGCTTTACGAGAAAGTATTATGCCTCTTCCCTACAAAGAGCCCAGCCAGACGCTGATGTCTCTTTTAGGGTTTGTCGTGGATGCCGGTCGTCGCTTTGCAGCTATTGCAGACTTGCAAGTAGGGGACGGAAACCAGCAGGCAGCGGTTGGAACCACGGTAGCTCTTTTAGAGCGTGGTTCTAAGGTGATGTCAGCCATACACAAGCGCCTGCACTACGCACAGAAGCAAGAGTTCAGGATGCTTGCTAGAGTGTTTGCTGAGTCACTTCCACCCATGTACCCGTATGATGTGTATGGCGCCGAAGCTTCGATTAAACAGACTGATTTCGATGATCGTGTAGATGTTATTCCGGTATCGGACCCAAATATCTTTTCAATGTCGCAACGTCTTGCACTTGCCCAGACACAGCTTGAGTTAGCTCAGTCAAACCCGCAAATGCACAATCTTCATGAGGCGTATCGTCGTATTTATGAAGCGATAGGCGTTACTAACATTGAAACGTTACTTCCTACGCCACAGCCGGCTCAACCAACTGATCCGGCAATTGAGAATGCTAAGTCTATCATTCAGGAGGCTTTGCAGGCTTTTCCGACGCAGGATCACGACGCGCACATGACGGCGCACATTATCTTTATGAAGACACCTATAGCGGCTTCTTCTCCCCCTATCTTTGCTCTTTTGCAGGCTCATCTTTGTGAACATGTTGCGTTCAAGGCTCGAGGTGTCGTTGACGCTGAGATGCGGTCCATGATGGAGCAGGCTATGCAGACGGGTCAGCAGCCTCCGCCGGTTGACGTAGAGGCAAAGGTTGCCGAGCTTATTGCTCAGTATACTGAAGAGGTCATGTCAACTCTAATGCCGCCACCGGAAGGGGAAGTAGATCCTCTAGTGGAGCTTCGTTCTAAGGAACTGGACATCAAAGCGGCAGATCTACAGCGTAAGACGAAAGAGTTTGATCAGCGCCTGTTGTTTGATATTGAGAAAGAGGAAGCTAAGGAAGAGATGTCCGCAGAGAAGATTGATTCTCAGGAGGATATTGCCCTACTACGTGCAGAGGTTAACCGAGAACGGATTAATCAAGGAACACCGGGAAGAGGTAACTAGAGATGGCCAAGAACATGACCCATTACTTTAGGGATGGAACTAAGCATCCTGGTGAGAGACACAAGATGCCCAACGGCGATCTTCATAGCGGATCCAAACACGGCACTAATAGCAAAAGACTTTATCACTATTCCGAGTTGCCGTCTGCTTCCGCAAAGAAGAAGGCTAGGAAGAGGGCGTGATGTTTCACGTGAAACAGTATGGCCATTAGACGCACTACTACTGGCAAAAGCGCCAACTATCGTAAGACCAGCAAGGGTGCTGGAATGACGAAGAAGGGTGTTGCTGCTTATCGCAGGGCTAATCCGGGGTCTAAGCTTAAAACAGCGGTTACGGGGAAAGTTAAGGAGGGCAGCGCGGCGGCAAAGCGTCGTAAGTCCTATTGCGCTAGGTCCGCAGGGCAGTTGAAGAAAAGCTCTGCCAAGACCAGAAACGACCCTAATTCGCGTATTCGGCAGGCTCGTAAAAGGTGGAAGTGCTGATGGCTACAAAAGACGCTTGTTATCGAAAAGTTAAGGCACGCTATAAGGTGTTCCCGTCTGCGTATGCGTCCGGAGCAATAGCAAAATGTCGAAAGGTTGGCGCTAGTAACTGGGGCAACAAGACTAAAAGAGCTGTTGGCGGCACTGTTCGGACTAATGGTTGCGGAGCCGTGATGCCTCGTCATGGTGGCCGTGAGGTCAAGATATACTAATGGCTGTCCGCAAGACAAAGAAGGGTGCCTCTCTCAAACGTTGGTTCAAGGAAGATTGGATCGATGTGAGAACAGGTAAACCTTGCGGCAGGAAGAAAGGCGAGAAGAGAGGCACGCCTTATTGCAGGCCTAGCAAACGTGTTTCTAAGGAAACACCTAAGACATCCGGAGAGTTAACATCGTCTGAGAAAAGGTCTAGGATTGCTCAGAAGAAACGTTTGGGGCAACCTGCTGGTGAACCTCGTAGGGTAAAATCGGTAAAACGCGCTAACCGTGGCGGAATGATGAAAGTGAGGGTCTTTTAATGGCTAAGAGCAGAATGGTTAACCAGATGTCTGAGCAGATGGATGTCTCTAAAAAGGAAGCAGGTGGTCTTATGAAAAAGGCAAAGAGTATGAATGATGCCGAAGGTATGAACATGGGTGGCATGATGCGCCGTCCGATGCCTTCTCCGGGCATGGGTGGCTATGAAATGCGTATGGAAGATGGCGGACTCAGCAAGGGCCAAAAGGTTCTTCGGAAGAAAAACCCAGGGGTCGTCGCTCGAATGGAAGGCGTTTCTGTGGATGAGGTCATGAATATGGCTGATGGTGGCATGGCCCGTATCAAGGGCGCTCCTCCCATTCAAGTGAAGGGCCTTACTTATAACGATAACAGTGGAAAGGGGACATTCTAATGGCAATGTCAAATGCAGATCGTGCTCGTGCTCGTATGACAACCGATGAGTCTGGTAGAACAATTTCAGATGCAGATCGTGCTCGTGCTCGTCGTATGACAACCGATGAGTCTGGTAGAACAATTTCAGATGCAGATCGTCGGCGGTTGATGGCGATGATGCTTAACGAGTCTGGCAGAACAATGTCAGATCAAGATCGTATGCGAGCTGAAGATGCGTACCTGAAGCGCAACGATGGCGGCATGGCAATGTCCGGTCGCGGCAAACCTGTGAGGACTTTCTGATGGCTGACGGTAGAACAATTTCAGATACAGATCGTATGTTAGCGGCACGTATGATGAACGAGGGTGAAAAAACCGTGTCTGATGCTGATGTTATCGAAGCATTGGGAATCTCAATGTCAAAGCCCACAGGAACTGAAACGGACAACTATGATCGTTCTTCGTCTGCAAGAGTTCTTAAAATGGCCACGCCAGAGCAGAAAGCCATGGCTCGTGCTCAGATGGGTGTTCCGGAAGGTATGAACATGGGCGGCACGATGCGTAATATGCCCGGTTACATGGGCGGCGGCATGATGCCCGGTTACATGGACGGTGGTATGATGCCCGGTTACATGGATGGCGGTATGATGGACGAAACTCTTGGCTACACACGCGGCGGCATGAAAGAAGAGAAGCGCGGCCCGATTAAGTATTCCAAGGGCGGTGCCATTAAAGGTAAAAACTATAAGGGGTCTTTTTAACATATGTCTGACCCAACGACCTTTGCATACTCTTTGTTAAGAGCTATACAGAGTCGCATAGAATTAACCCAGAGCTCGATCCTTAATGGCACTCCAAGAGATATGGAGTCCTACCGGAGCCTTACCGGAGAATTACGGGGTCTAGAATTTACTGAACAGGAGATAAAGGATCTTCTGCAATCTTCGGAGGAAGAATGACTAAGACACTATTAGTGCCCGACCATGTCTTGGACTCAATCAAGTCTAAAGAAACAGAAGAGACAAAGCCCTCAAGTGCTTATGTAGAGAAAAGTGAAAAGGTTCTTGATCCTTCTCTCGTTAGTAAAAACTTAAAAGAAAGACTGCCGCAGCCTACGGGTTGGCGGCTACTTGTGATGCCATATATGGGCAAAGCGGCTACTGAAGGCGGCATTTTAATTCCGGATGCGGTTCGAGATCGAGAAGCACTGGCAACGGTTGTTGCTTATGTTTTAAGGGTCGGACCACTAGCTTATCAGGACCCAAGTAAATTCGGTGAGGATTCAACCGCCTGGTGTGAAGAAGGCGATTGGGTTTGTATCGGACGTTATGCCGGAGCTAGGTTTAAGATTGAAGGCGGTGAAGTTCGCATCATTAATGATGACGAGGTTATCGCTACTATTCTTGAGCCCGATGATATCAAACACGTATAGAAAGAAGAGTTAAACCATGGAGATGTACCATGCCTGAAGAGACAAAAATTGACGTTGGTGACGACGAAGAAGATTCAATTGACGTAAGTATCGATGAAAATTCAAACACTTCTGATGACGATTCTGGCGTAGTTGCGTCGGAAGAATCTAATGAAGAAGAGTTGGAAGAGTATAGCTCTGGCGTAAAAGGCCGCATTAACGAGCTAACTAAACGTTTTCGCGAAGAGGAGCGACAAAAGCAATCCGCAATAACGTTTGCTGAAAACGTCCGCAAAGAAAACGAAAGTCTCCAAGAACGAATTAAATCCTTGGACAAAGGATTTCTTGAACAGTTTGACGGCCGTTTAAGTGTTGAAATGGAGTCGGCTAAGAACACCCTTCGAGAAGCTCATGAAACGGGCGACGTTGATAAAATCGTGTCCGCTCAAGAGTCTATGGCTGAATTAGCTGTTCAGAAAAGCAACCGAAAAAGTTTACAGTCATCTGAGGAAGATGAAGGCGTTGCGGTACAGCAGCCTGCTCCGGTACAGCAGCCTGCTGTTGCGAAAGCAGATCCAAAAGCGGAGTCTTGGGCGGCTAAGAATGATTGGTTCGGCCAAGATGAAGTTATGACATATGGTGCTTTTGGTATTCATCGCCGTCTTGTAGAGGATGAGGGGTTTGACCCGTCAACGGATGACTATTATGCTGAACTCGACAATAGACTAAGAAACGAGTTTCCAAATAAATTCGATTCTAAGCCTAAATCCGGGGGAAGAAAAGTTGCGTCGGCTGAATCTTCCAAATCCCGCAATAAGAGTGGACGGAAAACTGTGCGGTTAACGCCATCACAGGTAGCTATTGCAAAGAGGCTTAATGTGCCTCTCGATGAATACGCCAAATACGTGAGGGACTAAGACCATGACTACTGAGAATGACACATCTCGCCAAAAGTCTACGAGAACGCCAAGAGCCAATCAAACTCGTGCAGGGCAAGCACGCCGGGAACCTTGGAAGCCACCGTCCATGTTGGACGCACCACTTGCTCCAGATGGTTACAAACATCGATGGATTAGGTCCGAAGTAATGGGTTTTGATGACCGTAAAAACGTAGCAGCGCGATCCCGCGAGGGATGGGAGTTGGTACGTGGTGAAGAATACCCAGACTTTGATGTCCCAACCGTTGAAGATGGTAAACATGCTGGTGTTATAGGAGTAGGTGGTCTTTTGCTTGCAAGAATTCCACTTGAGATTGTTAAGGAACGTGACGCACATTTTCGTGGCATGACTCGCAATCAAATGGCCGCTGTTGATAACGATTTAGCTCGTGAACAGCATCCGGCAATGCCGATCAATAATCCTGATCGGCAATCTCGTGTAACTTTTGGAGGCCCTCAAGACGAGGGCTAGGAGATCTTAAATGGCTAATAGTAATGGAAGTTTTGGCCTACGACCAATTAGTAAATTGGGCGGAGGTTCAAATTCCACTGGTCTTACCGGATATACTCCATATGAAATTGCCTCAGACAATACTGGCAAACTCTACCACGGACAGATAGTCGTTCCCCTCGCTTCTGGGTTCATCGACCATACATCTAATGCCGCTGGTGGAACTGTTAGTGCTCTGGGTGTATTTCAAGGATGTGAGTATGTCTCAAGCACCACTGGAAAACCTGTTTGGAGTAACTACTGGCCCGGTTCTGGGGCAGATAGCAACCATCCGGTTAAAGCCTTTATAAACGACGACCCTAGTCAGTTGTATGTAGTTGCAACGGACGCATCGTGGACAAGCGAAGCAAACGCACGCGCAAGTGTGTTTTTGAATGCTAGTACGTCTACGGGTATAACGGGAACCGATGCTACGGGTGTATCATTGGGTCGTTTGGCTGTCAGTACCCTAGCAACAACCAATAGCCTTACTTTGCGGGTTATGGGTTGGACTGAGGATCCTGAAAATCAGGACTTCGCAGCCGCTGGAATTGGCGCAATTGTCAGGTTGAACAACAGCTTTAATGCACCTACTGGGTCCATTGCTGCTGGCACTGTTTCAACCACTGGCGTATAGGAGAGGATTGAAAAATGGCTATCAGTAGAGCCCAACTAGCGAAAGAGCTAGAGCCCGGTCTCAACGCCCTTTTCGGCCTTGAGTATGCCCGGTATGACGATGAGTCATCGGAAATCTATGACACGGAATCTTCAGAACGTGCTTTTGAAGAAGAAGTGATGCTTTCAGGCTTTGGGTCAGCACCCGTTAAGCAAGAAGGTTCAGCGATTACCTTTGATGATGCACAAGAAGCGTATACGGCGCGGTACACGCATGAGACTATTGCGCTTGCTTTCTCCATTACGGAAGAAGCAATCGAGGATAATCTTTATGATCGCCTCGCCTCTCGCTATACGAAAGCTTTGGCACGCAGCATGGCCAACACCAAACAGGTGAAGGGTGCAGCTACGCTAAACAACGCTTTTGATAGCACGTTTGCGGGTGGTGATGGTAAGGAGCTTTGCGCTACTGATCATCCTCTTGTAAACAATGGGTCGCTTCGTAACGAGCCCAGCACAGATGCTGACTTGAACGAAACCAGCCTTGAGAATGCTCTTATCGACATTGCAGCCTTTGTTGATGAGCGCGGCCTTAAAGTTTCGGTTCGTGGACAGAAGTTGATTATCCCCCCCGCACTTCAGTTCGTGGCGGATCGTCTTCTTGAGTCTACTCTTCGTCCAGGTACTGCGGACAACGATGTTAACGCAATGCGTAACATGGGTATGCTCCCGCAGGGTTATGTCGTTAACCACTATCTGACGGATACGGATGCATTCTTCATTAAGACGGATGCTCCTCGAGGTTTCGTTCACTTTGAGCGTATGCCGATGTCTACGAAGATGGAAGGCGACTTTGATACAGGCAATGTACGGTTCAAAGCCCGTGAGCGTTACAGCTACGGTTACTCTGATCCACGTTGCGTGTACGGATCTAAAGGCGCATAAGACTAAGGGGGAGGGTTTTCTCTCCCCCTAACTTATTTTTCTGGGAATCACTAGCCCTAGCGACTGTCCCAGCAGACGCTTACGAAGACTCTAGGGCCAATCTCTCGTAAGGAGGAACCCAAATGGGTAACACGACTTTTAGCGGTGCCGTCCGTTCAGAAAACGGTTTTGAAGACATTAGCATTGCCGCCGTTACGGGTGCGGAAACCACCAACAGTACCTTTAGTAACAACACGTCTATTGGTGGCACTCTTTCCGTAACTGGTGCAATTTCTGGCACGTCAACACTTACTGCCAGACGCTCTATTAACACCGATTTCAATGCCGCTGGAGCAAAAACACAGACCTTGACGGCGGCTGAATCAGGAACTTTGTTTTTGATTAACGGTGCGGCAGCAAATATTGTTAACCTTCCCGCGTTGGCTACAGGCAACGTAGGTGTAACCTATGAGTTTCAGCTTACTGTGGCTGTCGGCGGAAGCGTAACAACTACATTCGTACTTCCGGGTAGCGCGGTATCTAATTTCCAAGGCATGTTGTCCCTGGTGGCGGGTACAGCGGCTAACGCCGTTAGCGATGTTGCAGGCGATACATTGACGCTGCCAAACTCAACGGTAGCTAATGCCCGTATCTCGATGACTTGCGTTGCCGATGACGGAACCAACTCCACTTGGATGGCAACGGCCCTATCTACTCCTATTGCAACTATAAATTAATTTGTTTTGGGTGGGGGTTTAACAACTCCCACCCTTTCACAAGGAGTTTGGCATGGCTGATGCTGTAACAAAAACTACTGTAGAAGACGGTCCTAAAAGGGCTATTATTTACTGCACGAATACGAGCGATGGAAGTGGTGAGGCTGCTGTTGTTAAGGTAGACGTATCCGCACTTTCTTCCCTGCAAGACGGAACAGCTTGTACGGGTGTTCGCATTGAGAAGATTAAATTTTCTAATGTTGGGATGGGTGTCAAACTTCTTTGGGATGCTTCCACTGATGTTATTGCGGTAGAGCTCCCCGCTGATTATTCGGATACCCTAGATTACTCCGACATGAGTGGTCTTCCTAATGTTGCGGCCGCTGGAGGCAATACAGGAGACATCCAGCTTACTACGGTAGGTCACGGCAGTGGTGACACGTACTCGGTCGTTCTTCACTGCTTGAAACAGTACTAAGTAATATGTCTGATAATCTTGACAGAAAGAATGAGCTAGAGCTTGTCAAGATACAAGGCGACATAAAGCTTCTCTCGGAGAGGATACACATTATAAAAACAAATGATCTTTATCATGTCCAGAAATCTCTAGATTTGATTACTAAAATTCTATGGGGTGTGGGTATTTTAATATTAGGTCAACTTGCTATTGGTGTGCGTCTGGCTCTTTTTGGATAGGAATTAAGTATGGCAACGTCTGGTTCGGTTGATTTCAACTTAGACATGGCTGAAATTACGGAAGAGGCTTTTGAGCGGTGCGGCCTAGAGTTTAGGACGGGATATGACGCGAAAACGGCTCGTCGTTCTTTAAATCTTTTGTTTGCGGAATGGGCGAACAGAGGGTTAAATCTTTGGACGGTTGAGCAAGTTGTTCAGTCTTTAGCTAGGTACTCAACATCCTCCTCCGTATCCGAGTATCCAATAGGAACAATTACAGCTACGGTGGGGTCCTCCACAGATTTAATTGTTGGGCGCACCATAACAGGGTCAACCAGCGGAACAACGGCTTCCGTCATTACCAAGCCTAGCTCAACAACCATAACAATTACGGTGCCTACCGGATCGTTTACGGCCGGCGAGACTATAGCCAGTTCCGCCAGTGATGAGTCCGGAGTGTCTACTACTATATCAGCAGACCCGAGTCTGAGCGATGTTCAATCTTCCGTAAGCGTTCTTGAGGCGGTTATTCGGAGAAGTGGCTCAGATGTTGGGATTAGCCGAATTAGTCGAGGTGATTATATAGACACTCCTGATAAAAACACCCAAGGAAGACCGTCTCAGTTTTTTGTTAACCGCCAGGTTACGCCAACGATCACAATGTGGCCTGCTCCGGAAAACTCAACAGATCAGCTGATTTATTACAGAGTTCGACGAATTCAGGACGCTGACTCTGGTATTAACACTCCGGACATTCCGTTTCGGTTTTTGCCCTGTCTTACGGCTGGTTTGGCTTACTTCATTGCTATGAAGCGGTCTCCTGACCGCTTGAGCTTTCTTAAAGCAATTTATGAGGAGGAGTTTCAGAGAGCAGCCTCGGAGGACAGTGAGCGTACTGCTCTTCGTCTTGTTCCGTCCTTTTCCTCCCTGAGTATTAGTTGATGTCTCGTTACGCTGCCGGAACACATTCCAAAGGCATATCCGACAGGTCCGGAAGGGCCTATCCGCTTCGTGTAATGCTGAAGGAGTGGAACGGAAGTTTAGTGGGACCCGACGAGTATGAATCAAAACAACCACAGATAGAACCGAAACGAGTTAGGTCTGATCCGCAGGCGTTACGGACAAGCCGTCCAGATTCCGTTGAACCTGCGGTAGCAGCAATTCTTCCTTTAAATCCTTTTCAATCTTCAACTAGCGGTTCTGCTGTTATAACCGTTAACGAGCCTGGCCACGGTAGATCTACGGGAGATACGGTTCGTTTCAGAACCGTAGAGGCTTTTGATGGGTTTACCGCAGCCGTTATACAATCTTCAAGTGGATATTCCATAACCGTGCCAACCGATATTACTACTAAAGATGATTTTTATACGTTCACGGCTTCCAGCGGTACGGCTACGGTTGGTGATCTTGAAGGTGGCGGAGGAACTGCTTCTGCCGGACCCGTAACGCTTCCCGCATTGCCTGTTGTTGATTTAGGCAATGGGTATATCACCTAGTTAGGGGTCTAAGATGGCATATACATACACCACTTTGAAAACAGCTATACAGGATTACGTGCAAAGCACGGAGACAACGTTTGTCAGCCAACTTCCGCGTTTCATTCTAAACGCCGAAGAACGCATTTTAAAAGAATGTCAGCTTGATGTTTTCAGAAAAAATTCTACGGGCACCGCGAGTTCCGGTAATTCTTATCTGTCAAAGCCTAGTGACTTCCTCGCGCAAAACTCGTTAAGCGTTTTAAACGACTCCAACAAAGAGTTCTTGCTCTATAAGCAGGTTACTATGTTGCAGGACTACAATCCAAACCCCGCAACTACAGGCGTTCCTTTGTATTATGCCGATTGGGACGAAAACACGTTTCTGTTATCCCCGACACCTAACGACAATTTTACAATGGAATTACATTACTTCTACAGGCCAACGTCAATTACAGCAACGGCAAGTGGAACCAGTTATCTTGGAGATAACGCCGAACTGGCTCTTTTGTACGGCAGTCTTGTAGAAGCTTACACCTTTATGAAGGGCGAGGCCGATATTTTGGGTCTTTACAACCAACGATTCCAAGAATCTTTGCAATGGATGAAGAATTTAGGCGAGGGATTACAAACTAGGGACCAGTATCGATATGACCGTGTCCGAAGGGATGTGGCCTAATGTCGGAGCTTGCTGGCGTCAGCGAATTGGGAAATCCTTTGGTCTTTACTTCGGACAATAGCGGTCATTCCCCTGATCAGATGGCCGAAATGGCTTTAAACAAGATAATGATAGTCTCGGACACAGCTCCCCCTGTTATAAGAGATCAAGCATATGCTCACAGACAACGGTTGAAAGAAGTGTTAGTCTTTTATATGAATAAGATGTGTCAGAGCGAACGAACGACTATTTGGGCTTTGATGAAGAAACAGGGCCATGAGGACATGGCCGAGATTATAAGGAGGCTGTAATGGCTGTAGGAACATCCGGTATTTGCGGCACGTACAAAAGAGAGATAAACGCGGGAATCCATTTTTGGACCTCACATTCCCGTGGAGATGGTAGTTCCATAGCAGCGGATACATTTAAGCTGGCTATGTTCACAAACAGTTCGTCTATCGACGCGGACACTACGGGGTATACGACGAGCAATGAAGTTAGTGGTACTAACTACACGGCCGGAGGCGCGTCTATAGCGAGTGCTACGATTGGCCTTGGTGATAACAGTAGTTCTGTTCCCACAGCATTTATCGACATGGCTGACGTAACTTTTTCCACGGCTACTATTAGTAGTGCTCGCGGTGCTCTGATTTATAACTCTACGTTGGCTAATGCGGGAACCGCCGGAGATACTACTCACGCAGCCACACCGTCTGTTTGCGTAATTAACTTTGGCGCGGACAAGTCGTCTAGCGCGGGTGACTTTACCATTACGATGCCTGCCAACGACGCCAACAACGCATTGATTAGGATCGCCTAATGGCCGACAACCCTAACCTTGGAGGATGGGGAAGAGAAGCTTGGAACGCGGGTGCTTGGAATACTCCGTTTACTGTTGAGGTTACTGGTGTTTCTGCGGCTACGGCGGCTGGTAGTGTACAAGTAGATATTACCGTACCTGCTACAGGTGTTTCTGCGGCTACTGCGGTTGGCAGCGTACAGATAGACATTACTGTTAATGTTACTGGTGTTTCCGCCGCTGCCGTTACCGGAACTCCGGTTGTATCGGGTAATGCTAATGCGGATCCTACGGGAGTTTCCGCCGCAACAGCGGTTGGCAGCGTACAGATAGATATAACGGTTCCCGTTACAGGACTCGAAGCCGCGACTGCTGTAGGGCGGGTTCTTATATGGGATCAAATAGTCCCCGGTCAAATTTCGGGATTTGTCCCAATAACTTACACACAAGCGCCTAATTGGACTAGTATAGCGGCATAGGAACGGAATCATGGCATCATCATTTACAACAAGTTTTGGTATTGAAAAAATAGGGTCCGGAGAGCAGTCCGGAGCTTGGGGAGATACCACAAATCACAACATAGATATTTTAGATCGTATTGCCTCGTATAAGTCTGTAGGTCTTTCCGGAACCACGCACACCCTTACCGTCAGGGAAGCTTCTCCTGGTGCAGGAACCGAAAACCTCCAAGACGGCATGTATCGAGTGATTAAGTTTACCGGAGCTTTGGGCGGCAACAATACTGTTACAATAGCGCCTAATACGTCGTCTGCTTTTTTCATTATTGAAAACGCCACTACGGATTCTGGTTCTAGTGGTCCTTACTCAGTAATTCTTACTCAGGGTTCTGGAGCAAACATCACTGTTCAGAATGGTAAATCTGCCATTGTTTACTGCGATGGAGCGGGATCTGGCGCAGCGGTAGTAAACGCCATAGCTGATCTTCAGGTTGCAACTTTAGAAGTCACTGGCGCTGCGGCGGTTGACGGTCTTTTAACCGCCGGAGCCAGCGTGGCAGTTACTGGTAATGTAACCGCGACAGGAACAGTTGAGCCTGCCGGCGACACCGCTGCCGCTGACAATGCTGCAATAGGTTATACCGCCGCCGAAGGTCTAATCCTTACTGGGCAAGGTTCTACCAACGACGTGACTATTAAGAATGACGCCGACGCCGACGTAATTGAGATTCCAACCGGTACTGTTAATGTTACAATGGCCGGAACTTTGGGAGTTACCGGAGTAGTGTCCGGCGCAGGGTTTACTGCTGGTAGTGCTGTTATCAGCGAAGCAGAGTTAGAATTACTTGACGGAGTAACGGCTGGTACAGCGATTGCTTCTAAAGTAGTTACTACAGACGCAAATATAGACACTACGGGACAAAGAAACCTTACCATATCCGGCGAATTAGATGCTGCAACCGGAGATTTCTCGGGCGCTGTTGACATTGCGGGAGCACTGACTCTAGGCGGCACAGATCTAGCTGTCTCCCACGGCGGAACGGGGGCGGGGACATTTGCCGCCAACGGAGTTATCTTTGGAAATGGGACGAGTGCCCTTGGTGCTACCGCCGTTGGCACAGACGGACATGTTCTCACCTCGAACGGCTCCGGTAGTGCACCGACATTTCAATCCGCTGGCGGCGGGATTACCATTGGCACGCCACAGACCACCGGCACCGCAAGTTCCGTAACCTTCACAGGTGTACCTGCTGGCACAAATCAAATCGAGGTGTCGTACTTCGGGATCACCTTTTCAACCTCTGCCGTGGCCCGGCTGCGGCTGGGCGACAGCGGGGGTCTTGAAACCTCCGGCTATCTATCCAGTGTCGGCAGTCACTCCGAAAGCACAAACCACACGGACCACATGGCCCTGCACAATAGTGGGATGACTAGTGCCGGAGCTTCGTGCGTTATTCAGTTGAGCCGCGTTACCGGCAACACTTGGTCGATGCACTCCGTCTCTCGGGGAAATCTGACTAACTCCGCGTCGGCAACTAAGGCGTTGTCCGGCGAGCTAACGCAGTTGCAAATTTTTAGCAACACGGGGAATTTTACCGCTGGCACAATCCAAATAATTACTGAATAAACGGAGGCAGTCATGCCGCAGAGAATAGAACACAACCTGACGACTGGCGTGACCCGCACGCTTGATTTGACGGCAGACGAAATCACAGCATTGAACGCGATGCACGCGCGAGCGCCTGCTGAAAAATGGGCGGAAGTACGCAAAGAACGCGACCTCCTACTCAACGCTACTGACTGGTGGACCATATCAGACAGCCCGGACATGACCGACGCACAAACGTCCTACCGAAAATCCCTTAGAGATCTGCCAGCTAATCACGGCGATCCGTTTGACATAACTTGGCCGACCAAACCCTAATGCCGCTAACAAAGATACAATTTCGTCCCGGTGTTAATCGAGAGACTACCTCTTACGGTAATGAAAACGGCTGGTTCAACTCCGACTTGATTCGGTTTCGTAAGGGTCGCCCGGAAAAGATGGGGGGATGGGAGCGTTTAAGCGCAAACCCCATAGACGGTGTTGTCCGATCTCTACATACATGGGCCGCTCTGGACGCCTCTAAGTTTATGGGAACCGGAACGGAAACCAAGTTTTTTATAGAAAAAGGTGGTGAATACAGCGATATCACTCCGCTGAGATCTACGGTTACCTTGGGTACGAATCCTTTAAAAACAGGTGCTGCGGGAAGTGGTGTAGTGACGGTTACGGCAAATGCTCATGGTGCAGTAACCGGAGATTTTGTTAGTTTTAGTGGCGCAACTACAACTGATGGCGTTACCGCCGCACAGCTTAACATTGAACATCAACTCACAGTGGTTGATTCCAATAGCTACACAATTCCTACGGCGGGGTCCGCAAGCTCCGGAGCCACGGCAGGTGGCGGTTCTGCAATTATTGCAAACTATCAGATTAATACCGGTCTTAACACCGTAGTAAGCGGAACAGGTTTTGGAGCAGGCCTTTGGAGTGGTTTATCAACGGGGTATTCTCAGACTACGTTGAATGACAGTGGTGGTATTAATGCGTCGGTTACCTCTTTCACGCTTACAAGCGGGGCCTCTTTTGAAACCGCCGCAACCACGACCAGTGCCAACCTTACGATCATTAGCTCTTCCATTTCGGTGGCGGATTCTAGCGGGTTTCCGGCAAAGGGAACCCTTCTGATTGGAAGTGAAAAAATACGGTACGGGACAAACGTCGGCAACGTGTTTGGAGACATTGTTCGCGCTGAAGACGGAACTACGGTTGCCACGTCCTCAAGCGGAGACGCAGTAGTTTTTGTTGGTTTGATGCTTATAGGCAGTGAGCTGATTCAGTATACCGGGAAGTCTACCCATGTGATTGACGCGGGTGTTGTTCGAGGTGTTCGCGGCACTACGGCAGCGGCGCACGCCGATGGAGTAAACGTTAAGGAAGCAAACGACTTTGTAGGGTGGGGTGAATCTTCCAGCACCGCCGCGAGCTCGGGGTCTAACATTCGTTTGTGGTCACAGGACAACTGGGGCGAAGACCTTCTTCTTAATGTTTTTGACGGAACCCCGTACTATTGGGATAAGACTCTGGGCCTTGGTTCACGGGCCACGGACCTTGCTTCACAATCAGGTTCTTCCGATTCTCCGACAATAACGCGCCTTATTATGGTTTCCGGATCAGATAGGCATGTAGTTTGTCTGGGATGCAACCCTTTAGGTGAAACTGCTCAAGACTTACTTATGGTTCGTTGGTCTGATCAAGAAAATCCTGTTGATTGGACGCCTACCGCTACGAATACAGCAGGATCTCAACGCATTTCTTCTGGGTCTGAGATTATAGCCGCGCAGGCAACTCGCCAGGAAACGCTTATTTGGACAGACACAGCACTTCACGCAATGCGTTTTACGGGGCCTCCGTTTACCTTTGGGTTTAGTATGCTGGCCAACAACATCTCAATTATAGGTCCCAATGCGGTAACTACGATTGGCAACAAAGTCTTCTGGATGGACCGCGAGAACTTCTACGTTTACACGGGCGCTGTTCAGGTCATCCCCTGCACGCTTCTCCGCTATGTGTTTGATGATATTAATCTTGAGCAGAGCTTCAAATCATTTGCGGCATCCAACAAGATGTTTGATGAGGTTTTCTGGTTTTATCCCAGCGCAGATTCAACCGAAATAGATCGCTACGTTAAGTTTAACTACAGTGAAAACACTTGGGATTTAGGAACTCTGTCAAGGACTGCTTGGGTAGATTCCGGTGTTCACGATAATCCAAGAGCCTCTGGCACCGCCAGCGATGTAAATTATGTTTACATACAAGAGCTGGGTGACAGTGACGATGGTTCGGCTATGAACTCCTTTATTGAATCCGCCGATTTTGATTTGGGGGATGGCGAACAATTTATGTTTGTTAGCCGCCTTATTCCGGATATTGACATTACAAGCTCTGATTCAACTGCTTCGGTAAACTATGTCCTAAAGACACGGAACTTTCCTGGGGACAGCTTGACCACTAATTCTACTAATGCGGTTACGTCTACTACAGAGCAGTCCTTTCTTCGCAGTCGGTCACGTCAAGCTACGTTGCGAATTGAAAGTTCGGCATCAGATTTGACGTGGACGTTGGGTGATCTTCGCCTTGATCTTCGCCCTGATGGGAGGCGGTAGTGGCTAGCTTACTGGATAACAGTATGCCTTTAGCTCCGGACCAGTACGAGCCGGAAGTCTTTGTGCGGATTCTTAAAGACATTGAGATGGCTCTCACAAAGATAGAGTTTCCTGCGGTTGTTAGCGGTGAAGACGACACCAATGGCGTGAACTGGTTTATGAACTGATGGCTTCAGCATATAAAAACATAGTGACGACTGTTGGGTCCACGGGTGATGTGGTCGTTTACACATGCCCTGCGGCTACTGCTGCCTTAGTTAAAAACATCAACCTGTACAATAGCCATACGGGTTCTATTGTGATATTTTGCAAAGTAACCGATAGCTCCGCTTCGGCAACGGTGATTTTGCAGAAGATTACTCTGGCCACTTTGGCTTCTTCTTCAGCTACCGCAGACGCTTCCTTTACAGGTCCTTTTGTCCTAGAGGCAGGCGATACGCTAGTTCTCAACTGTGCTACCGCAGCAAAGATACAGCTCTTTGCTAACGTTCTGGAGCTTTCCTAATGGCTATAAACACCGCCCCTAAATATGCAGGAGAGCCGACCACGCAATCCGTAGCTAGTGGTTTGGCCACTCTAGGTCGTTACGGCGACAACTACATGGTACATGCGGCGGAAGGGGAGACGATGATCCCCAAGGAGGTTTTTGACGAAAACCCCACCCTAAAGCAGGATCTATTCCGCCAGATGGCGATGATGGGTATCAAAGACCCTAATCGTTATGTTGTCGGACACGAGCTCAACTCTATAAATCCGGATACCGGACAACCAGAGTTCTTCTTCAAGAAGATATTCAAAGCCTTTAAAAAGGTTGTTAAGAAGATTGCGCCGATTGCGGCGCCGATTATTGGTAACATGATTGCGCCGGGTATTGGCGGTCTTATTGCTTCTGGCCTTGTTACAAAGATGCAGGGTGGTTCGTGGGGAGATGTTGCAAAGTCTGTGGCTCTTAGTTACGGAGCAAGCGCACTTACTTCAGGTATTGGTGGCGCGTTGCAGGGTACGAGTTTTGGAAATACAATTGGTATGGGGCCTGTTAATCCTACTCAGGGTGGTTTCGGTGGATTTACAAGCGGTTTAGCAAGAGGTTTTAGCGCGCCGTTTCAGGCGGGTAGGGGCCTTATACAGGGCGGTACGGCTAGCCCACTTGCTCAAGGCATCCTCGGACCTCGAGGCGCCGGCATTTTCAGTCAGAGCTTGGCCAAAACGCCCTTTGCTCAAAATCGAGGGACAATGAGTACTTTGTTCCCTGGTTATCAGACAAGCGATCAGTTAGCACAAGCTGGCATCAACCCAACGACGGGACTATCTAACTTCGGAAAAACTTCTCCATCCTATTATACTCCGACCGATGGAAATACGAAGGCAATATTAGGGTCTACAAATCCTGAAATTACAGAATATGATATTGCTGGCCGATTCCCGACACCGCCGCCGGGCGATGCTGCTGGGTCTCTCATGCAAAACCCACCTGGGTCCACCACCGCATCCTCCTCCTTCGTACCCGGACTAGAAGCTCCGGGCGCGGGAACTGGGTTTGCTCCGACAATAAATGCTCCGGACTCAAGCGTTGGTAAGGGGGGCGCCTTTGGTGGACTTAAGCCAAGCCAATTAAGTGTAAACCCCGTTGCTGCGGAGACGGCAAGAACTTCGGCGCAAATTCAAGCACAGACCGCTGCGGACTACGCGGATGCCGTAGCAGGCACAGGTAAATATTCTCCGAAGGCGATTGCGGCGGCTTCAGGTGCGTCGGATGCAAGCTCTGGATCTGGTAAATTTTTGGGCTTGGACTTTCCGGGAAGTGAACTTGCAGCAAAAGTAGCGGGTCCGGCTACAGTTTCCGGCTTGTTAGCAGGTGCCGCCTACTTCCTGACCCCGGAAGAAGAGACTACCGCTCAACGGGTTGCCGCACTGAATGCAAATAATCCGCGTCGAGTTGCTTACGATAAGTGGCAGGGTATTGCAGACAAAAATTCGGAAGCCGCAATGGCCTTGAAAAACGAATGGTATGGTCCGAGCTCATACACAGCCGAACAGTTGAGCCGAATGTATGGC
>Ga0209816_1000695_pt1 | contig 26155 bp, 23 predicted proteins | sample CoawatmetaG01DNA_FD_187509 | JGI IMG/M metagenome (GOLD analysis project Ga0209816, IMG submission 187509) | Marine microbial communities from the West Antarctic Peninsula - Coastal water metaG017-DNA (SPAdes) (version 2) | ecosystem: Environmental > Aquatic > Marine > Coastal ...
CAATGTACTTAGAGCTGTACTTGTTACCAAAGTGAGTAACACAAACATCAACTGGGATGTCAATCGTTTTGTATTCAATCATGGAGTCTCAATTTCCTCAATGATGTCTTCCCAAAACTGTTTGTGGGTTCTATCAAATACATATGAGCAAGTTAGTCTCCAACAATCGCTAGAAGCTGAATGATACACTAGGTCGTTGGGTGAGTCGCTATAACATCCAAAGTAGAATGCTTTACACTGCCACCCAGGTTTATCTTGCACAGTGACAGTGTCCCCTGTGTGGGGGTTTACATATTTAAAATGGCCGTTGCCATTTTCAGACCAAGTGAGAATTAAATTATATGATGCTGCATTGGCATTATTGTGCCAAGCTAGAAAACCTCCGGGAGGGTAGACCGCTGCTAGTGCATTAAATTTAGTTGCCAGTGTGGCCATCATTTTATTATCAAGCGCTACATAGCCATCTCGACCCTCAGCGCTGTATCCATCACGAGGAGGCATCCGCAAGTCCCAGAACTTACCAGATTCAGGAAAGCCATCATGCAATACGCCCATATTTATTATTTTATTTTTATATTTGTCTGAAATGTAATCATCACGCATATGGTCAGGATTCTTTTGACCCACGTCATAAAATTTAGATCCATCAAAGTCATTGAGGGGTTTATCAGCAAAAATAAATGTAATCCATTCATCTAACAAACCTAACAATTCAATATTTTGAATGTCAACTTCTCTCATAATTTCCATAATACTATCCTATATTGCCATACGACTTTTCATATTTACTGACACCCCAAGAATGATGGTGAATAATTGCGGGGTCCTTTATAGGTGTCCTGCTTTCAATGTATAGTGCATACCAGTTCCAGCGCGCATCGTCTTCAAAAATATCAAACTTTAGATCTTTATACTTATCCACTTTCTTTGTTAGCCACCACAAAGTAAATTGGTCCCATTGGCGATATGTCTCGGGGTAAAGAGCATAATCTGGCTGTCCCTCTTCATTTGTTGGCCACCAGTCCTTGTTATAGTGTTGAGCCCAGTAGTAGTCCTTCCAATCCTTCATGAAATCTTTAACAATCTGTTTGCGATTATCATATACAAAATTGGCACCGCATAGTTCAAGAGCACCACCTGGGAATGACCGTGCTGTATAACAATACTCTCTCTCTGCTGTCAAAGCACAAAACACAATATCGTTGCCATTGAGTTGATCAAAGCAGGTAGAGATATCATCATGCATGACTTCGCTGTCTGCATCAATATACATTGTAATATCAAACGGAGTTTTGGTCAACGCTATTAATTTTTCGCGAGGTGTGTCGCCCACATGTATTACATGATCTGCAATGGATTCTCGTCCATCGCAAAGATACGGCGAGACAGCTAAGCATATATTTGCATTTGGGTCGTGATCTCTAATAGACTCTATTAGATTTAGGGCATACAGATAGAAGTTTGGCGCATAGGATGCACAAATTAAATAACCTTTATACGGATCCTGTGTCAGATTCTGCAACATTTATTTCTTCCATAATAATCATCATTGAGTAAACATTAACTTCAATTAAATTTTGAGCCTTGCGCAGCTTTGATTTTAATATTCTGTTCTTAGAGTTTTTAATATTATCAACTTCAAATGCCTGGATCTTAGCCTCAAATAGACGATGAAGAGACTTTGCGCGCTCGCGTTCAATCTTTTCCTGCTCGTTTTTCTTGCGCTCTATAGTTTTTTTCTCAGCGCGCTCGGCTGTATTTTTAGTGATTTGGTCTTCGCCCACAGCTTCCATCAACTCAATAAAGTCTGTGTTTGGTGTGCCATCCAAACCAAATTTTGATAATGTCAGTTGCTGATTAATTGCCACGCCATCATCGTCTGTTAATATTAAAACACATTTTACTTTATCTTGGGTATAATTTTCCCAAAACGCATTAGGTAGCCAATCTCTAGTAGCCATTCTTCATCTCCATAGTTTTTAATAATTTAAATTACGATACTCTTACATATAACGTGTATGTTTCAATTGTAGCATTACTACTGGCAATTGTTTCACCAGCATAGTTGCCGGTGTAGTTACCAGTATATGCACCAGTAAAGTTACCAACAAAGTCGCCAGTGAACACTTGGGTAAAGTTTTGTGTATAGTCAGCAGAATAGGCAGCGGAATAATCGGCCGAGTATGTACCTACATAGTTAGCATTTCCATAGTATGTGATCGCATAGTAGCCAATATATGACCCAAACTGACTTGGCGATACTTGATAATATCTATATCTGGCATAGAAGCCTGGGCGTGTAGTGGGGTTGTTATAGTTCCCGACATAGTTGCCTGTATAGTTGCCTGTATAGTTACCGGTAAAGTTACCAGTAAAATCACCGGTAAAGGCTTGAGTATAGTTCGATGTATACGCACCAGAGTACGCAGCAGAGTACGCAGCAGAGTAGTTAACATCACTCGATGCTTTCCGAGTATCTGTTGCTGTACCTTTGGCTGCCCAAGTACCTGTGGCGGATGGGGCCCCAGCACCAGAGTTTCTGAGTTGGTAATTACCAATAGAGTTGGCAACAGATACTCTCGTTTTCATCCATTGGCCAAAAGTCTCTTTAATTTCAGCGGCCGACATCTGTTTGATAGTGCCATCAGTACCCTCTAGCTTGATAGGAAGAACAGCTGTTGGAGCAGTAATTGACTGGCGTTGATATATGCTATAGTTGATTGTGCTACCGTTAGAGGCCTGCGTATCCACAAATACATTAGATAAGTGAGTGTCATAGGCAGAAGAAGGCGCACTAGATGCGAGATAGTATGATCCAGGATAGTCATTGGTATACAAATATGTTGAAAGTCTATCAACAACTTCATTCATTTCAGCATCAGTTAATTCTTTAAAATTTACGTTGCTATACTGCTTGATGGGACGATGGAAGTTACCGTCAGTATAGTCAGCGGTTGCACCAGTGTTTTGATATAGAGAAGTGTTTGTTGTTCCTATAGACAAACCCGAACCAGGGTGTGTACCAATCGCTTGGTTGTAGAAAGTGTTAGAATAAGTACCCACTGTCGTGCCGCCCGTAGCAGCGTCTAGCGCACCTACACCATTTGCATTCATAGCAGCTAGTTGAAGTCCAGCCTGATAAGCAAGATACTGCTCTTCTGTGGTGGTCATTTCTTTGACATCACCAGCATCGGTAGCATTAAGTTTTAAAGTAGCGACCATATCTAATCTATCCTATCTTACGAATTTAGCAAAACGCCAGCGGCGTTGAAAACATCTATTGATCTTCTATCGAGCTCATTGACTGCTGATACTATATCTGATTTGTCCGTTGTAGTCAACGAAGCTAACGTACCTATATCACTATCTAGGGCTGTAATAGAAGCGCTGTCTGCGGCTTTCAGACTATTAATTGCTCCCACTATATCAGAATCGACAGATGTTGTCAACAGGGCTAAATCGCCTAGATTGCTACCTAGTTGGTTTGTTTTGCTTCTCCAACTAGCAATGGTATCGGAGAGGTCTACATTGATTAGTGACATCTATAACTTCTCTACTATTTTGCTCAACATCATCTTGATATCAGATACATCACTTTTAAGCTGGTTAATCTCTTGTTCTTGCGTTTTCTTTAACGCCCGCTGTTGGAATCTCATCTCTTTGATCCTTCCAGCTTCAGTTGTATTTATATTAATTATTGCGCCCGATTTTACATCCCTCGCAAGATTTGGGTGTCCTTCAACTTTAATTAAATCCATTATGTTCCCAGTGCAATTGTTCTCAATGATTTAAACCTAGGTACATCAGTCGAAGATGTCGAGAGCATAACAATCTTTGCTTGATATACACTGAATGGTGTCAATGCTCCAATAAAGTCGCCGCCAACCGTATATCGGTATTCTCTAAAGATGCTTGGATTGTTATCTGAAGGAGTGTTATTATAGTTCGATGATGGTTCAATGTTTGAAGCCTTTACCCATGCAACATCTTCAATTGGTGTATCTGCACCAGTAGGAAGTGTTCTAAAATACATGCTGAACCCAGCAGCGTTTGGTCTGTTTGCATCGACAAGGATTTTAATGCCTGTAGCTGGCTCAGCAAGTGTGATGGGGTTGGTAACATGTTTGGCAATGGCTGACCCAAAGTTAGATGTAGTTTCATCTACCCATGATAGCGGGACGTTAAATCCAGATGTGGCTGCTGAGTCTTGGTTATCAATAATGTTATGAATACTAATAATAGAAGCACGTTGCAAGTCTACTGTTGGCGCAACAAAGTCGTCATATGATGTTGTTTCCACGGTAAAGAATGTGGATGCTCTGCTCAACGCTGCGTCCCTAACAGCAGACGCAATGACTTGTGGGTTAATCATGAAGTTGTTTTCTTTATTGGATATCAATTCGTCTTCAATTGTACCATAAGCAGTCTCTCCCCCAGCATACGATTTTGAGCTAGTTAGAGTTGCTGAATATTGAACATTGGTTGTGGGGGGCACCATTACTTCAATGTTGGGTTTGAATGCATCCATGATGTATTGCTCGGTAGCCAAGATACCACCACCGCCACCAAACACTGCCGAGTCAGCAGCACTATCCATCTCGAATCGATATCCGGTTGCATCAATGTGCGTGACAGTTCTAGCGCCCAATATACTTGCCCCAAGAACACCATTGACAACTGTTGTAAGACTAATGCCTGATGAATCAGAAGATACTGTTACAGTATCATTTACTTGGAAACCGTGGTTGCTGTGAGATACGGTAACGGTTGCATCGCCAGCAGCAAATAGCAAAGGGTCTGATGGCAATAGCTTGGGTGCAGGAGGTGCAGCGTTTAATCGCACATTTCCAAACACATTATTAAATTTTGCTCTGTAAATTTTAAATGTTAAGTCTTTTGTGTGATCAGCTTCAAAGTGCGAACCGTTTGATGACTTAAAAAATACTCCGGAATAAGGATCAGTTTGGATTCTTTTTGTAGTGCTTCCCAATTCAAATTCACCCAGCCTAGATGTCCACACTTTATACCCATTAGCAATGGCATTCGAAGTAATTATAATAGCATACTGTTTTCCACCCTCGACAAATACAGGCTCATCAAATGAAAAAGTTGTTTCGACAGTCGCAGCGGCCGAAGTTGTGATTGAACTTGATCCCTTATAAACAATAGAGTTCTCAATAATTTTTGTTGAGTCTGGTGCGCCATCAAACGCTGGACGAATATGAATTTGTACAGGAAGATCACCAGATGGTGCTTTACTCGAAAAGTACAGTCCGACCTTTGTGAGGTAAGCGCCGGAAGCACTGTTAACAACAAAAGTTTGAGCAATAGGATTTAAACTAATCACATTTTGATTTATTGACATTTGTTATTCTCTCTAAAATTTATCATTAAAACCCACCGCCGATCATCGGACACCGCCACCATTTTGATAACTAGTGCCGCGCGTTCTGCGACTTTTATACACTCTTGCCCTTGGTCTGTTAGGATTACCTGGTACATCGGGGTTCAATGCTGATCCAAACGGCTCGTGTGAGTTACCGCCTACTGTCCACGACTGGTCTTTATCATTATTAGATGGTGAGCTTACGTTTGGTTGTGGTGCAGGTTCAGTATAGGCTGAAACAGTTCCTTGGACAACATACTTACGAGTATGTTTAATAGCTTCTTGATAATGTTGCAGTGTACCAGCAGAAGTAAACATTGTTGATGCATATGAAGTAGCGTCTGCTAGCTTAGTTGTGCTAATATCTATAAGCTGGAATAGTCTGTCACCAGTCAAGAACTTAATGTCATCTCTGTTTGGTACAAAGAATATACCTTCGACCACGCCTTCTGTGTCACTAACAATAGAAGCTGTTGCTCCACCAAGCGCTGACGGAAACCCTGTATTGTTTTTATATTTCTGGCCGGGATCAAGGAAGTCGGATGCGGTGCCCAATGTTGAAAAGTATTCAAACTTACCAGAACCAGCATTGACCCAATTAGAAACATCAATCCCATTAAAGAATGGGAAGTATCTTGTATTAGGTCTGAGTCCTTGAGCCTTGAAGAAGATAAACCTATTTCTCATATACTGGATAGATGTTTCGTAAAGAATACTATCGCCCATTGAGGTGGCAACCATTTCCTCGGTACTGATTTTATTAGTAACAGTTGTAGTTGTTCTACCAGCCTTTTTAGTCTGAGTAGCTGAGTAGTTATCTTTTAGCGAACTCTCAGTAATACCAGACCAGTTGAATCCCCAATCGTTCCACATAGAAGCATTAGAAGTATCAAGTAGGAAACCACCATCAATAATCCTATCTGGCGCTCTTGCAGTGTCAAACCAAGTGTCTGAAGAAGGCGATAGTTTGATTGAGCCAACAGTTACACCCAAGTTAAAAGCGTTTACTGATTCAGTTTCATTTGCTTGGCTATTGTCAATGTAAACTTCTTCAGTGTATAATGGATACACTGTATCGCCAATTAATGATACCAGATCAGAGTTGTCACTGTCATAAACTAGCTCTGATGATCTAGATACAAATGGTGTTCTCAGCTCTCTAGCAAATACATCAGTCGAAGCCTTGTACTCTATGCTTTCTGTAGCGCTTTGGAAGTGACTTGTGAAATTGTCTGCGCTTAGACCTACTTTAAGACGATTATTACCAGCAGAGTCTAATACTTCCAACACACTTGTTTCTAACTCAAGCATGTTTAATGTTGTTATTTCTTCAATTTTAGAAACGCGTGTGTCAAGATCAGCAATGTCTCTCATAGTATAGCGTCTGTTGTCGACATATGTCAACGCAACATCAGACTCTGACAGTGTGTATGGATTTGCTGTTAGACGATAAAGTTCCATAGAATGTATTGGAATGTCTCTTGGAAATTGCGGATACACCGCTGGCGTATTTGCTACAGCTTCAAACACACCATCATCTCTGAGTACAATTCTAAACGCCTGTCCTTTATAATAACTTATATCAGATGTAACCAAGTCAGTGTTGGCCGGAAGCTCTACTCGGATTGCTCCAGTACTTGTAAAGTCGTTGACAGTATTTGCCTTTCTTGATCTAAAGTCAAGATGATCTCTCAATTGAATGGTTTGACCATTCTTCTGTCTATGTGAAGGAATGTCTTCATATTCAACTTGGCCAGTGTAAGAGTTGGCAGCAAAGAAGTCGCCAGATGCACCATGAACAAAAAAGTCATAGTCTACATATACATTACCAGCTGGAGCGCTGAATCCAGAACGCAGTAGCAATTTACCTTCTGCGTAGAAGTTATCTCGTTGGCCATTATCAAGAATGTAATAACGTGTGATATCATTACCGCCAACAACTGCGTCTTTTACAGCATTGATTCTATAGATGTCCGCTTTAGCAAGCTCAACACTGTCGTCAGATTCAGGAGTCAAAGTAGCAGTAGCGTTAGTCAGTGTTTTAGTCTTAACTGTTGCGGAACCTTTATTGACATACCCCACCATTGTGACAGCAGAGCTTTTAGCAAGAGTACCAAGAGTTACAGCAGCTGTGCCATTCCCGCCAGCTGTTATTGCAATGGTATCGTGTACACCAGAGCTGTCTGTCGAAATTAACCAATCATTACTGTTAGCAAAGGTCTCGCCAGTTGCGGACAATGTGAACTGCATTGTGGCTGAACCACTTGTTGTGCCAGTAAACAGTCTCTGTACTTGTAACGAAATGTCTGTCAGTGATTGTGGTCTTTCTTTTGGTAAAGGAAAGAATAGGTTATTGTTGGCTGTATCGTGTAGCACAGCAACACTGTTTACAAGAAGAAGGTCAGCATAATTAACTGTGCTTGTCCCAACACTTCTTACAGCGCTAAAGTTATTAGCTCCTGACATAACAACATCAAAAAGGTACAAGCGATATTGAACAACACCGTTTGAACCTGCGCCAACATTTTCGACTGATCTTACTCTAGCAGTACCAATTGTAGAACCACCATGTGTGGCTGCTGATCTTAGATTGACTGCAGCAAGCGTTGTGACATTAGGAAGACCCAAGATTGTCTGAGCAAGAACATAGTTGCCGTATTCAGCCGCTACAACATCGTTATTAATAGTTTCTGTTGTTCTAGGCTTGGTAATAATAATCTTCGATGGAGATAACGATTCATATCTATGACCGTTTACATATGCAATGCCACTACCAATTGTAATATCAAGTCTAGTTGCATCTGAGTCATTGTCTTTTGTCTTAACAATAAAAGGTCTTACAGTATAGCTACCAGACTCTTCAAATGTCCGTTTAGCTATTATGTCGCCAAGGATGTTTAGACTTTCATCACCTGCAGCTTTTTGTTGGGCCATCAGACCATTTGTAATGGTGTATGAAGGGATGAATGTTGTGCCAGCAGCAACGGATGTTTTATTTGTAAGACTGAGTGTAATCCTATAACGATCAGCACCTGGGGCTGTAAGGTTTGGAGTAGCCCCGCTGTTATCATACAAAGCACTATCGTCACCGGCAGTTACAATGCTTTCTGTTACAGTGAAACCAATAGTCGCATCGGGGACATCAGAATACTTTGATACAATAATGGATTGCTTAGGTGAGAATACAAAGTGCCCAGAGACAAAGAATGTGCTTTGTAGGGTAGTCAGCTGAGTACCTCTACCTACAGCTGGGTTAGCAGTCGTGTTGGTTGTTTGTACTTGTAGGTTTGTCCCACTAACATCACCGTTAAGAACTTCGCCCGCCGTCAATCTAACTGGACTTGTAGTTCCAGTAACTGAGTTGTTGTTGACATATTCGATATGAATAGTGGCTGGATCTGACCCAACGGCTGGACTAATTTCCACAATACGAACTTTAACTGTTGAAGTTAATCCTGAAAATGTTTCACCGATTAATGTAGAAGATGTAGCTGGCAGTGAGTATGTGGTGGTGTTTAGTTTTGCATACTCATAACGGTTGTTTACAGAAGCGCCGCCAGAGTGGATCGGGGCGCCTTCTTTAAACATAAACCTAGCATGTTGCTCAGCTTCTTTCTGAATAATAGTTTGAAGTTGAGTTAATTCTCTTGCTTGTAGAGCTTTACCATCGTTAAACAATATTCTGTGATAGTTGTCGCTATCAGCAAAATCGTCATTGTATGACTGACTAAATGTGGTGCTTGTTATATTGGTAACCATTTGTCTTCAATACCTTATAATTGGATGACGATTTTTATATCTTCGGTTTGGTCAGCTGATCGTAAAATAGCAGCTCTGTTCTCTACGTAAAGAATGTCGCCTGATCCAACAATATCTATATCGCCTGTGAGCCATGTTGAAGCACTATCCAATGTACCACTACCTGAGCCGTCAGTCTCTGTTAGTGCTTCGCCCGCTGTAAATGATGTAAAACCTGTTGTTTCTGTTTGGTGATAATATATTGTGTTGGATGCATATGTATCGACATATGCTTTGGCGCCAGAAGACCCACCGAGGATTGTCTTGTCTGCAGAATACGCTGTCGACACTGCTGAAAGTTTTAGTGCTGATAAACCAAATCCAGCTGATTGAGTGAAGTCAGAATCGGTCGAAGGAATCAAAGGATTCTTGATCAAAGCAATCTGTCTGAAATCGTTACCTACAATGAACTTCCCTGTCTCTATACCATTGGGCTTGGTGTTGAACATCACTGCTTTTGCACGAACGTCTTGCCTCGGATCAGACCCAAATCCGTTTTTAGGTGATAACGAAACTCTAGCTGTTGCAGCGCCACTATTGAATACTATTGTAGCTTTTGTATATCCAGAACCGTGCTTAACATCACCAGTGCCATCTGAATCAAGTTTAATATCTACTACTGCGCCGCCGCTAATAATAGCCGTTGCAGTACAACTGTCACCATCACCACTAACTGTTACAGTCGGGGCTGATGCATATCCCGTACCACCGCTAATAATTTGAATAGAGCCAATTTGGCCAGATACGGCCGCGTCCTGAACACCCTTTTGCTCAACATCAGCAGCTGGTGATGCACTGTCTGTAGAGGCAATAAGTTTGACAGGGATGAAGTTGGCAGATAGGAACTTATTAGCATCGCCCGCTGTTAGTGTATAGAGGAACTTCCAAATATATCCATCCGCTACCAAGAATGATTTAACAGAAGCTCCACTGGGCTTAACAGTGGATGCAACAGCTGCGCCATTGGCATCTCTACCTTGCTTGATACACATATACACTGCGTTGTCATCAGTAATAACAAAGTATGGTGTTGTGGGATGGCTTACAGAATTGTCATCAAACCCGCCATAAATTGCACCAGCAGTCCAGTTGTTTCTGGGGATAACAAACGATACGTCCTCACCCGACTTGATAGACTGAAGCTGTAGTCGAAGATTGCGATCCTCTCTCTGAGAGTTGAGAGGTGTAGGAGCCGTATCAGAGCTGTCCCAATCAATAGAGTTACCGATCCCAATATAGTAGTACTGTGCGGCGTCTTGAACATCCGCAACAAGTTTATCGAGCAGTAATCTTTTTAGTGTATCAGTTAAAATACCAGCCATATTATTATCCTATTATGCCAATGCACCGTTAAATGAAGCAATAAGGAACCAGTTAGTACCGTCCCAAATCAAGTGCGCTGCTTCGTGTGTCTGAATTGTGACGGTTGTTCCACCAGCTAAGTTTGCTGGTGTGATCGTAGCCGTCCCGGCGCCTTTATTTGTAAATAGTTTTGTTTCTCCAACAACAGTACCATTTGCAAGGGATACTGCCAAGGCAGAGCCCTTGTTACATATTATATATCCCGTATTGGGAGTCGCTGCTCCATTGGCAGTTCTTGTTGTAGCAGTAACAGCGCCCTTAGTAACTTCTACCGATCCAGAGCCTTTTGCAGATAACTTAGTTGTAATGTTAGTATCGCCGCCAGTTGCAGACAGGGTTGGTTTATTGCCGCTTGCCGCATTTGCAAGAGTATATTCGTTTACTGCACTAGATGCTGCTGTTAGTTTTAGTAACTCAGCTCCGTTAGTATCATTAATAGATGTACCAATCTTTGGGGTATTGACAACAGGACTTGTTAATGTTTTGTTTTCTAGTGTTGCAGCATGAGTAGCAAACAGAAATGTGTCCCCAGCTGTTAGCAATGGGAGAGTAATAGTACGATCAGCAGCCAGCTCACTTACAGCAACAACATACTGATGATTTGAGGATGTGTCGTTAATTTGTGGAGTTGTAAGTACAGGAGATGTCAAAGTCTTGTTAGTCATCGTCTGTGTGTCTGAATCGAGGATTAGGGTTCCACCGGCATTGGGAACATATACTATTCTGTCTGCTGTGGGGTTTACTACTTGAAGAAATGTCTCATGAGCATCAGCAGCCGAACCTTCAAAAACGAGTGATCCTACAGTCATGCTGAGTTGGTCGGAAAGAGCATCACTGTCCCCACCAAGTTTTAAATAAAGTTCTACAAAGTTGTCGTTAATTTTTCCACCAGCGCTACGTAGCGTATCGCCAGTACCATCATTAGCGGCACTACCTGTTGCTATATTTTGCCTTGCCATCTCAATTTTCCCTAACGGTATGTCGTTTAATTAAAAGTATTTATATGTTTTATTTGTCTCATAATTCAGTTCCGATGTTTAATTATGCAGAGCTGTCAACCATAAAGCGAGAGCCACCGTATCCATCAACCATTTCCTGATCCATTGTTTCCAACGCATTAGAGAACTTAATAGATTTGATTGAAGCAGTACTGTCTTCATCGAATCTTGGTGAGTTTGCGTCACTTACATCTTCAATGTCATTATACATTGCATTAAGCTGTTCAACTGTGACCGTGGAATAATCTTGAATACGATCAATTAAGCTGAGACGCTCTGGCAATGCATCACTATCACCACCATCTGGGTAGATAGCTGTGATGGACCCAAACCCTAAGATATTACTAAATGCTGCAAAACCATCAAGCCCAAATACACCTGCATCACTATCTGGAATAGATAGAGGCATATTAAGTAAATTTAAATTACCAAGAGCCTCAATAATAACTTCTCCAGCTAGGTGGAAACCTGCTGGATGGACAAATGCTTTATATAAAGTTCTCCACTCAGAGATAGGTATAGAAGATCTAATAAAGACTGAGAGTACTTGATAGATGCCGTCATTTTGAATAAACTTCAATGATTCTGGACCAATCTTAGATTGGCCTACAATAAACATATCATTCTTTGGATATAGAACCTGAGGTTGTTCTTGAAAGAATGATCTGAAAAAACCTTCAGCTGAGTAAAGCGATCCTTTAATTCTATAGTAGTTAGCAAATAGCCCCGCTACATATCTAGGATTCGTAAAATACGAAGCCTTGATTTGCCCTTGGCCTATTTCCTTAAAAATCTGATCTACTAATTCTAAATCAGCGGATGCCAAATCTCTAATATTATAAAGGTTGTGGAGCTTATCGTCAAACCCATGACTTTTATCTTGGTCTTGGAACTCATAGTAATATTCTAAAAACTTTACTAGATTAGGATAATCGCTGGTAAAGTATTCAGGCAACAAATCCTGCACTTTACTTTCAGCAAAATTTCTATTCCTGCGGTCAAAGTCTAAAAGTGTTTGGGTAGCCATTATAGAGCAACTTGTGTTATGTCGTAGTCGACCGTTCCAGATGAGAACGACTTGCTTGTTTCAATTTCTAATATGTAATTGCGAAGTGGGCGTATAGTACTTTGAGAGGCTGGGGTCACGCTGATGTTAATTGTAGTTTGACCACCGGCGATGGTGCTAGGACTAAAGCCTATTATCTTAACTTCACCGGTCGTAGCAGTATAGTTGCCTACATTATCAACAACAATGTTGCTATCCGCATCAACGACCTGCAGTATATTTGTTTTCAATTGGTTACGAATAACACAAACTAAACCACTAATATTAAATGTGTTTGATGTCACAACATGATTTACATCATCAGGAACTGCAAGAGCTACGGGGAAGTTAAGAGTATATGACGCTGACGTTCCCAGAGTTGGAGTAAACCTTTGCTGAAGTTTAATATTCATTCTCGAGTTAAGAATAGCTTCACTCAATTCATCGATATCCGATAGTATATTTGACCTTCTAAATGACTTACTAAAACCTTGAAGATTTAATTTAAAGTAATTATTAACGGCGTTTTGAACAGAAGTTTCTGTTGCTTTAACTGTACTACCGGTCTTATTTGGATTGAATGTAAAGAATGTGCTGCACTCAATAAATGTTGTCTCTGGATCAACAAAGGTGGAGTCTATAGACATGACAGATAATGGCCTAATAAGATTTGTTTGAATGTTGTCTTTTATAACTGTCTTTCCAGCTTCAGAAACTGTAGATGGAAACTTTAAACTAATAAAAACCTTGCCATATGTTGCAGGAATATTATCTTCACCGCCCCAAGCAACACAATCTTCAACTGTAGAGTATTTTGAAAGAATCAATGCTTTATAATCACCAGCTGTAACGAGTCTTTGTTGAGCAGCAAAAGTAATGGGTGCATTGAACCTAATTGATTCGATGCCTTCCTTATCCTTACCACCAGCAGCTGCAGAAGATGTCACAACATTAAGATTATAGCTGCTTGCATTTACCGTGATTGTACTTGTTGGAGTAAACCCACTTCCACCATTAGCAGTGGCACCCTTTGATGACAAATAAGTCATAACAATTTTGTTGCCTGCTGTAGGTTTTACACCTGTGGTAGTACCATCACTGAACGCCAACTCGTAAAAACCATTTGGTGATTCTCTTAGTTGATAAAGAGTAGATGTTGCATCAACCGCTACTGCATCATACAATTTTGAATAAGATAAAAAATCGGATGAGGACGAAGACGTAAAAACATTAACTGTTGCTGTAGTTGTGTCAACAGTTAGGTCAGGGATAACAAAGATCTGTCTATCAGTAGTAGAACCCACATTAAATGTTTTTGTTTTAATGACACCTTCTTGGATAGCAATGGCAGCTGTGCCCAAAGCATTCAAGAACGAGTAGTTTCCTGTTCCATCATCTGTTGCTGTTACACTTTCCGTTGTATAGAATGTATAATTTATATCATCCACCGATGTATTAAATGTTGAATACTTTGGAAGAGTAATAGTTGCAGGGCGGCCTGAGTCTGATACTACAATTGATATATTAACATATGCGATAGCGGATGTAATTGATCGTGGATTGTATCCCAAAGCCTCTGCATGAGACACGACTGACGATCTTAGCTGAGCTGTATTAAGAAAGGCTTCATTCAAAGCAAAGTTAGCAGTCAGACCGTTGAAATGTGTATTATATGCAAGCACATCTAGAATATTTGACAAACCCGAGGCTTCAAAGTTATAGTCAGCAAATTCAGTTTGCTGGGCTAGGTACGTCTTTAACTTTGTTTTAATGGTATCAAAGTCAAGTTGTGTTGATTGAATATTTGTAGCCATATTAACGTAACCTCGTTAGAGTTGTTTGGAATATAACAACTTCTTGTGTATTAACAACTTGGAATTCTACCGTAACGCTTATGTCATTAGCATCGGGTTGAACATTTGCAACTACTGATATGACGAGCGCTCTGGGCTCATATCTCTTAATTGCATCCTTTATAACATTTTCTATTTCGTATTGTGAGTTTGTATCGACCAGCTCAAATAACAATCCACCAAGGTTGCCTCCAAAAGATGGTTGGAATGGCTTTTCATTTAGGTTTGTAAGCAACAGATTTTTAACAGCTTGTTTTACAGCAGCCGCATCCGTCTTCTTATAAACATCACCACTAGGTCGTTTTGCAAATGTCAGATCAATATCACTAAACAGCTTATTGCGCGTTGTAATAATACTACGCGCGTTTAGATTTCCATCTTCTGTTGAAAAAGCTCTAGTGACCATAATTCTTTTCTACCTTGTTTCCATTATTTATAATGGTTTTAACTCAATACTTCTATGAGATCAGAGTTAGATATAGCTTTACCATTAAATCTTGTCTCAACATTCCTAAAGAATGAACCTGCGTCGACAGTATACTGATTATTTAGATTTGGCATGATAATAACTAGTTGAGCATTGATACCTCCAGCAGGATCAAATGTGTCAAAGTCTAAGATCATTTTTTCAAAAGACGAGATGTTTTTTAACATCACAGCAAGGTCAAACGTCTTTTCAATATCTAATGCGCCCAATTCGTTGTGAAGTTCGTATACAACCGCCCGACCTTTTGATTTGTACCAGTTAATACTGTTAGGCGTAATGGTCTCATCTGGTCCTTTGGTGTACAAACCTTCCACTACCACCAACCGATGATTAGCAAATTCAACATCGCTTCTATTCCTCAAGCGTCTTAGAAGTTCCGCTTGTGGTTGAAGGTTCCTAGCAATTTGCAGTCTGTCAGCCTCTAGAACCTCGACGAGCTTACCGGTAGTAAATGTAGCCAACGGAACACTTCTTGCTAAAAGAGTCTTCGCAGTAACAGATCCACTTACTATTAATTCAGGAGTGAACACAGTAGATGTGTTATCTTGAGGTGCTTGGAACTTATTGAGACCAGCACCAAAACCTCCATTGGATATCGGCGTCGATCCTCTAACGGGGTTGGTACCTTTACCAGATATTCGGCCAACCTCGTTGGGTGTTGTGTTGGTATATGATGGATTGAGAACACCCTTAGCAACAGCATTCCCCACAAACGTGTTGTTGCTGAGGTTTGCATCGTCTCTTGTCTTGGATCTGACCTCTGCTACCGAAAGATCTTTTGTAGATAGTCCCCCTGTAGCATCAGACTTATTAATTAGTTTCAAGAAATGATTATCAATATCAACCTTTACATCTACCGCACCAACTGTTGTCTTGGTAAGATAATCTGATACATTGGCGGCTGAAGGAGCAGTTCTTGTGGTTGTATCTGTGGCCGTATTAACATTTGTAAATCCAGCCGCAGTGCCGTTTGACGGACCCACATTTGCAGTATCAGATGCAATTGCAGTATCAGCCCTACCAGTCAAGTCGCCTGTAAATGTAGGCGCTGTTACGCCAGCGGTAAATGTAGCAGATGTAGCATAGATATTTTTAACATGGGTGATTACATCAGGTCCACCAATCACACCAGTAGATGAGAAGATCGACATATCGGTTGCAGCAATGTTCATATTGTCAGAACTTTGGTACAACTTATTCTTACCACTAATATGCATAATGTCACCAGACGATATTTGCATGTTGCCTTCAGCTGTTTGCCTTGCTATGCCTTTAGTGATATTATTATTATCACCAAGGATTGTAGCTGTAGCTGTCCCCAGTACCGTGGTTGATTTACTACCCTTGACTGTCTGCCCGGCATTACCTTCTATCGTCGTTCTACTCGACCCTTCTACGTTCTCTGCTTTGTTCTCACCAACATTTACGTTATAGTCGCCTTTGACATTTAGATTATAATCGCCGGCAACTTCCATATCAACATTGCCATTATAGATGACAGTAGCATTACCTTCAATTACTATTCTTTGATCTCCAGTCACAGAAACAGTTTGATCGGCCGCTGCGATGACAATACTTCCGTCTGGTCTCAGCTCAATTCCATTACCACTATTGTGTCTAATAAGGATACGTTCGTTGCCTGCAGTATCGTCCATTTCAAATGAATGGCCTGTGCCTGTTTGGATTATTCTGTTCTTTGTGTTATTAGATGGTATAGATTCGGGCAGAGAAAAATTAATATTGCTGAAACCACCACCAAGGGTTAGGTTATTGGCCTGAGTTCCGTACGCTGCTTGGTTAACAGAAGAACTGTACCAATATTGAAGAGTTGGGAATTGACCTGTCACATCTGCTTGATTAACATTCAACATGCCCTCGGTTTCTTGACCTGGGCCTAATAGCGCAATGCGATCTTGAAGATCGTCGTTTTCGGTTGTCATGCTGTACCTCTTACGGTCTAGTTATGGGGCGAAGGCTAGTTAAAGGAGCTTGGTTAGTGCCTCTTTGCGTAATCAATTGTTGTCTAGTTAAAGGACCTTGGCTATTAGCATATGCTATCGCATTTGTTTTATTAAATGTATTCTTTATATAAGCGTCTACATCAAATCCAGGGTCGGCTTTACCAGTTGTTGTGCATTGATAGTGACCTATCACTTGTCCGCCAGGAAACACTCTATAGAATGCAGTAAGGAAATCTTTCTGAGCTTTCCATTGAGCAGTATTAATAGAAGCGGCTGATATATATTGATCAGGATTTGGCGTCCCAGAAACACAATTATATCCAGCTACGTGAGAGATCCCAATACTTTTTCTATTATGACCAAAGTCTCTTGCATGAGCACCTTGTTGATTAATGGGTCGCCCTCTTTGGATTCTACCATCGCGCCTGATAATGTAATGATATCCAATCCCACTAAACCCTCGTTGTTTATGCATCTTGTGAACTTCTTCAGCCCCTACAGAGGCTTGGTTTGTATAATGGGCAGTCCAATGAATAACGGTTTCTGTAATTTCTCTCGTCGCAGATCTTAGCTCCGCTTCCAGTTCTTCAAGAGAAGAAACATATGAAAATGCATATGATTGACCAGTAGACCCTCCAGGATTCTTTATACTTGTATCAGCACCATTCCAGTACGAATCGTATTGAGAAATAACACAAGTAGGTGCAGTAGATGTTCCCAACTTGTTAAAAGCGGTATTTGTTGGCTGCACTGAGTCTTTTACACTAGTGCTAATTTTTGCAAGTTCTGTTTCTATATCAATTACAGACAGGCTAGAATAACCCGCAATTAATTCTGCCGCAGTTTTATATCGCTTGTTATCTATGAGACCAGTTGCTTGTTGTATTACTTTTACAGGAATTAGCTTACCTGTCGATTGAGTCAGATTTATAATTACCGATTTGACTGTTTGGTCTACTTCTTCAATTAAGTCTTTAACAGGTTGGTTCATTCCTTTATCAAGATAGCGTTTTACAGCCGCCAAACTTATGTTAGACGTGGATACAAACGAATTGCCAATACCTCCACCTTTAAGTTCTTTTACTACCGCTGATCCAGCCGATGACTGCAATCTGCTTGGAGAGACTGCTATAATAGCTGGCAGGACATCATCAATATCTTTGTTGGCCACCGCACTTACAGTTGCGCCAATCGCTTCGGGTGTAGACGCAGATACAATGGTCTTGTTGATCCCACTCACAACATCCAATCCAGCAATTGCTGTCAGCTCTGCAATAACAGAGCTAGATATCTCTTCGACAAGATTGACTCCCGATGGGTTTTTTGTAATTAAACTTACCCCGCCACCCACAACTTCATTGCTATTCACAGCACCATCTATTTCTTGAGTGAGGGATTGAAACCCACCGACTTCACTACCAACACTTGAACCTAGAGTGGTTGTAAATGTCGATTGCAATTCCGCAATAGCAGTTGTTGCAGCATTAGCAATTGTGTCAAAGTTGATTCTGTTCTTTAAAGAAGATAAAGAATTGTTCAATGTTTTTTTAGTAATCATTATGCAAACCTCTCATACACATCTCGTGCAATCAGAATAATTGGGTCAGTTCTAGGATCGTTTATACTTTTGTCTTCAAAATAATGAAGTTTTGCACGTAAGGTTGCTGTCTCAATATCATTAGATGATCTGATCTTCGCCGCTGCTGGAGCAAAATAACCTTTCAGCTCTTGCATTACAAAACCTAGTTGAGTTTCTAGCAAGGTGATGGGTTGATTGATAGCCGTTGCATACTCAGTAAGAGCCTTTTCTCTGTCCCCGTTCCAACTAACAATTCCATAAGAACCTGTTGTCAATTCCATGCCGCTTTTGGCAGCAAAGTTTCCTACCATTGCAGCAGCTTGATTTGCATTAAAGCCATTCATAACCATAAAGTTAAATGCTTTCTCTGCATTAGTTGACCCAACAAGACTTGTTTGTGGGGTGGCTTTAATTGATTCACCAGTTTGAGTGGATCGAGTTGTTGTTGGTGGTAGCGCAGCTGAGCAATTGGTAAAACTACTTTCTTGAAAAGCTGTGGGGGTCATAATTTTTGGAATTGTTCCGAGTACCAGGGGTAGTTGAGAGTCTCTACCGTCTAAAAAGAAACCAAAAACTTGACTCCCAGTTTCAATCATTGGATTGGCCCCAAGACCATTAATACCACCTTCTGTGGTAGGCAAAACTATCTGAGCCCATGGAAGAGACCAATCAGGAATGTCTTCCCAGTTATCGTGGACACCAAATATTCTAATTTGAACTCGTCCTAGATTTAATTCAGAGTCATCATTGTTTACAACAATACCCAGGAAAAATCTACTTGTATCTCCATAAAAACCCTTCATTTAATTTCTTCCATCTTGGAGGTTGGCCAGCTTAACACCACTAACCATTACATCATATCTTTCTTTCCTAAAGGTATGCTTACAAGCATATATAAGATAATCACCAGACTTCTTATTATCAATGTCTTTCTGAGATGCATCTGGGGCATTATTCAAAAATCTTAATCTAAGTTGGTTACCAATTGTGTTACTGTAATTGCCTTGAAGAAAGTTTCTTCCTGGCAATACAACATCTATACTATCTTTAACAATAAAGTCTCTTAGCGCTTCAGATATAATCTTCTGTTTATGGGATCCAAGATTATTAGACTCAGTATAGTTAGCCGCATCAGCATATGTATTGGTAGTTGTAATGTGTGTTTTTTGATGTGATACCATATCGTGAAATGCAGTATCGTTGTACTTATACTCGGGTTTATAGCTCATTTTATTTTGGTTTGATTGGACTATACTACTACTTTTTAATTCGTCAAAAGTTTTGTTGACATTAAACTTGAGTTTGTGAGGTGATCCTGTCATACTGTCATAGAATATATGATTAGCTCCGACAAGACCTTTTCTAATTAAAGGAAGAATCTCATCTGTGTTTCTCGAAAAGTAATTCTGAATTATATATGATTGATCCGCAACAGACCTATCAACACTATTAGCTGCATATAGTTGAGAATACCAATACGGAGTAGGATCAACAGATGAATTTAACATCTCAGCCAGATCGACTAAATGCATCTTAGAATTTGCTAAAGTTGAAAATAGATAGTAAGGTAGTCCCTCTTTAGATGTTGTTCTATTCCTAACCCACAATGCGGCCGCAAGCGCAGTTAGATTTGGAACAATTACTCTCATATTTGGTTGATCGTCTGGTACAATTGGTCCAGAAAATTCAAGGCCTAGATTATCCTTTATAATGTTCTGAATAATCTCTGAGGGTTTACCAGTATATGCTTTGTTAACATTAATTAGATTAGATACAAAAGCGTGCTCTTCAATTAAATGAAGAACAACAACACCTGTACTATCATTTGTCTTTATGTTTTTTAGAACCTTTTCCACTCTAAATACTTTTTCACTTGGATAAGAAGAAGGTCCAGGCAATTTAAATCGTAGAGTAATTTTTTCAGCACCGCCAAAGTCAGCGAGGTTGTAGATATCCGCGTCATCTACAAATGCTACAGCTCCTGTAAGGTACGGTTTATCAAGATGTTCAAATATTTCAATGTCAGTTATAACATTTTTTATATCAATAAAACGACCTTCGGGAAATGAGTCAGACTCAATTACTGCTTTTTCTAAAACATAATCAAAGGGAGACTCTGCAACTTTCTTTGCAATGTTGGCCATTAGACTGTTCTCAGCGCTTCTTGATAAGCTGAGAAGATCTCACCTATAGCTGATGGTTTTATTACTTTTATTTCTTTTAGAGTGTCATTTGACGACACATACCTATCAAGATAGCTAACAGCTGCTAATGTCGCACCAGGTGCTGATCTAGGATCAATGTCAGCATAGCCATCAGAATTTGTGTAATGATGAATTCCCAAGTGCTCTTTGGCCGCTGATACAATTTCAAGAAACTGAGGTAATTCAGGATTTGAAGTGTCTGATATAACCTCACTTGCTAAAAATCCGCCAGCGCCAGACACAAATATTTGACCCAGATCAATGTTACGTTTAAGTACAGTTCCACTTGCCGCAGATGATTGGCCAGTAACTGTACTGCCAACCTGAAAGTATGCTAATACCGCATCCATGTCTCTTGTTGTAAGTATTGTATTAGGATAATCAACAGCAGCCTTAACACGGATATCTTGTGCTGTCAAAGGCCAGCCTTGTTGTCTAATAGAATCGTTCAACAAAAAGAATGTCCAGTAATATGCTACAGACCCATACAGCTTCAATGAAAGTGTATCTGGTCTGTCTCCGTCAAGTATTGTATACTTTTGGTAAAAGTTGATATTGTCTTTCACTTGATCGATCAGATCAACATATGCTGATAGATCTTGAATGGCCGTCTGACTTATTTCATTGCCAAACTTATAAAGCGTCTGAGGATAATTCTTAAAAAACATTCTTAGTATCCATCTCTGATATCTTGTTTTGTCAATGTTTTTGATTCACCGAACGACAGAGTCATTGACACTTCAGAAGGTTTACCGTCTCTGTGATATCCCATATTGTTGGGATTGTAAGTAACCTGTGCACTCCGTAAAAATGAAGGAAGTATTCTAGTACCGACCTGTGTATTATTATAATCAATTACAATTTCAAATTTATTTGGGAATTCATATCCAACAGGCACATTCAAACCACCTGGAATATTGATAGTGTCTGGATACATTTCTTCTCTAAAGAATTTTACAATGCGTTCAATCTCATCGGCTTCATTAGCCGAAGAAGCAATCAATTGGAATGAAAAAGAAAACTCTCTGAGACCCACAGATCTAAATAAGGCTCTTGTGTTAGGATTGACCGCAACACCCAACGCTGACCCAACAGCATTAGCTCCAGTTTCTCCTATTGGTGCGGCCTGCGCTAGTCGTACAGCAGCTAAACGAGCCGCTCTTTGATCAGTAACCGATCCTGTCAAAAGTCCAACCATGCTGCTCGCAGCTTGGCCAGCACCTCGGGCAAGTGCGCCCATAGCTCCTTGGCCAGCTTTCATGCCAGCTTCTGCTGTGGCCCCAATTGGACCTAAGTTTAGTTGTTCGTAATTCATTTGATCATTAACAATAAATGCAGTGGGCAAGTATAGAATCACACCTTTACTTCGATCTGTAAACTCATTACTTGCTTGTACAATCTGGTCACCAACGGGTTCTATATCAATATCTGGACCACGCCCACCGAAGGGCTCTGCCGTCTGAATTGCTTCAAATGCACCAGTTTCTGTGAACCTGCTTGCTAAACCTTCGCCAGATCCACGCCGGAAGAAACCGCCAAGCCCTGAAGTATTAACTTCTGGAGGACTATATACAATAGGACGAAATGTGATTCTACCCTTGTAGTCATCTTGACGTTCTAGTGGATACGTATATGTGGCCATTATATTTCCAATAAGTATTAAGAATTGTTAAAGGTATTTATACATAAAAATGGCCTATTCAGGTAAGTACATTGTCAAAAACCCATCTAAGTATAAAGGCGATCACACTAAGGTGATCTATAGATCTCTTTGGGAGAAAAATTGCTTCAGTTGGTGTGAGGGAAACTCACAAGTGAAGGAGTGGTCATCTGAAGAGGTTGTTATCCCATATTATTATGATGTTGATAAAAAGTACCATAGATACTTTATGGATCTCAAGATTACTTATAAGGATGGTAGAACCGTTCTTGTTGAGATCAAACCAGCAAAAGAAACGGCTCCTCCTAAACGACCAGATAAAACTAAAAGATATCTTAATGAAGCCCTGACTTATATTAAGAATGAAAACAAGTGGACCGCTGCTAGAGAATATGCAAAAGATAGGAACTGGGGGTTTGAGATATGGACAGAACATACATTGGAGAAGATGGGTATACTTCCCAAGTCAAGCAGAGCCTTAAAACCATTGAAGCCTCTAAAGCCATTTAAAAAACCAATTAAGAAGAAGAAGTAACTCTTAGCTGCCCCTCATAACCCGCTATATGATTATACACCTGATTATGAAAAAAGGCAACGGAAAAAGATATAAATACCGGCATGAGTCAATTATTTAAAAACCTAGAGTACGAAGCATTCAGAAACGGTATCACTCCGCGTTCTGCTCAATCACGCGAGTGGTTCCGTAAGAAGGCCGCCGCCATGGGCAAAAATGTCAGCAGGGGCTCGCTGATGAAAGAAGATCCTATTCAACTAAAGGGCAGACAGATTCTTGGTAGTATGATGATGTTCTTTTATGATCCTAAGGGAAAAGCCACACTTCCGTTTTACGATAGCTTTCCCTTGGTAATTGTTCTGAAGCCAGCTACTGGTGGTTTCTTAGGATTGAATCTTCATTACCTACCACCAGTATTAAGAGCTAAGTTCTTAGACGCGCTATTGGAAGTCACCAATAATAAAAAATACGACGATACCACACAATTTGAAGCTACATACGACGTGTTGCAAAGATCAGCAAAGTTCAAGTACTTTAAGCCCTGTATTAAACACTACTTAACTTCACATGTCAGAAGTAAGTTTGCGTTTGTCCCAGCTCCCGAATGGGAAATTGCGACATTCCTTCCTACTGCTGATTTCCAAAAAGCAAGTCAATCGGCAGTCTATGCAGACTCTAGAAGGAAAATGAATTCATGAGCTATGGCGTAGATCAACTAAAAGGTCAGATATCTGCCAAAGGCGGGATCGCCCGAGGAAATATATTCAGAGTAAAGCTACCATCATTGCCAGGAGCATCTGCGACTGAAGTCAACTTGCTGTGCACTAAAGTCAACTTACCAGGTAAGCAAGTACTAACATACGACCGAGAGATCGGTATGAAGCGTGAGAAGATTGCGTACGGGTTTGTACACGATGATATAACCATGTCATTTCTGTTATTAAATGATTATGGCATTAAGAAGTATTTTGAAACATGGCAGAGCCTTGCTGTTAATACTGACACCTATGAGCTTGGGTATAAGAATGAATACTCATTTACAATCCAAGTTGAGCAACTTCGTAAGGGTGTAGGCTTACCGGTATATTCAACAGCGTTGGGTATTCCCAAACTTCCTTCTGAGATCCAAAACAGATTGCCTAAGATTGGACCGTTTGACTTTGCTCAAGGGCAGTTTGATCTTAATTTTCTCACGGGCGACCAAGTAGTATATACTTGCACGCTATTTGAAGCATTCCCAACAACTATGATGGCTGTAGAGCTAGCTAACGATCAAGAAGGTCTAATGGAATTGACTGTTGCTATGTCATATACCAAATGGACATCAGAAACAAAACAAGCAACACCTGGTCTTGACTTTGCAAAGTCACAGATTGGTACATTATTAACTAAATTATTCTAAGGATGAAATGAATGGCACTGCCTAAACTGAATGACTCTCCAAAGTATGAATTGATTATTCCTTCAACAAAACAGAAGGTAAATTACAGGCCATACCTGGTAAAAGAAGAAAAAATCTTAATGATGGCAATGGAGACACAAGACTCCAAGGCTACATTGAGTGCAGTTGTTGATACAATTGCTGCTTGTGTGCAAGATGAGATTAACACATCTGCTCTCGCAATCTTTGATGTCGAGTATATGTTTACTCAGATTCGCTCGAAGTCTGTGGGCGAGAATGCCAAACTTGGTATGAAGTGTTCTAAATGTGAGCATGATAACGAGGTTGCAGTAGATGTCAGCTCTGTTGTTGTCGATGTCCCCGAGATTAATAATGTTGTTCAACTAACTGATGAGATTTCTATTGAAATGAAGTGGCCAACATACAAGCAGATTATTGAGATTGAAGCGCTGGGGTCCAGCACATCTATTGGCTTTGATCTAATTGGTAAGTGCATTGAGGCTATTGTGTCTGATGAAGAACGCACACTTGTAAAGGATGTCTCTAATAAAGAGATTGTTGATTTTATTGAGTCTATGACAAGTACACAATTTGGGATGTTAAGTGCTTATGTTGAACAGATGCCCAAATTAACCCACGATATTTATTTCGAATGTGAACGCTGTGAAGAGGTGAACACACGCACACTACAAGGAATGACTGATTTTTTTTAGTATGCCTTTCTCATGATAGCTTAGCGAACCATTATAATACTAACTTCCAACTGATGCAACATCATCACTATTCACTAAGCGAAATTGGCAATATGATGCCTTGGGAAAGGGAAGTGTACCTTACATTATTGACAGATCATATCAAAGAACAAAACGAAGCTGCTCGAGCAAGGAATATGAAACATGGCTGAAGCTACTCTATCCAATGTAACAAAAGCATTGGCAGACTCTAACAGAGATCAGGTCAAGGCGCAGAAGGATACTACTGCGGCTGTTGCTTCATTGACTAAATCTATGAAGGCCTTTCTTGAACAAGGAGAGTTGGATAGAAAGCGTCAGCTTGAAGCTGACATTGAAGCTAGAAGAGCAGCAACCCGTTCCAGCGCAGGGAGTTCTTCATCCTCTGGTGGCAGTAGCGACAGTTCCACTCGCCGCATGTTCCTTGCAGGGTTGCCAGGCGCTGGCTTAATAGCAGCGGTTGGTGGTGCGGTTGCAACCATTACAGCGACCATGGCAGGCTTTGTTGCTGCTACTGAGGGTCTTGGGCCTAACATGAAAGACCTAAGGCGCTTAAAAGGAGCGTTCACTGGCTACACAGGGTTCCTTAAAAACACTATGGCAGCGTTCAAGTTACCTGCGTGGGCTAAGGCTGATAAGGGTGCTAAAGCGCTAAGAATGTTTGACAATATCCCAGCAAACATGAAAGCAATTGACAAATTAATTGGTGACAAATATAAGTTTGATCCAAAGTCTAACAGATTTGTGGATGCAATATCCAAGAAGTATGTTGGTTTTGCTAACGTAACAAAATACGTAGAAGACCTAGGAAAGAACCTCAAGGCAGTTGAAGATGGACTGCCTAACAATGCGGCAAACCTTGCAGCAAATGCTGAGTTGACTAAGGGTATTGGTAAAGAGGGCTTCATCAGCAAGGCAATGCAGGCTCTAAAAGATAACAAATGGCTCAAGACCTTTTTGAAAGTATTGAGACCTATTGCTGTTATTCTATCTGTGTTTGATGGTGTGGGCGAAGCTCAGGCTGAGATGGAAGACCGTGAAGGTAAAATGGACAAGTGGATTGGCGGCGGTCTTGGTGGCTTCCTCAGTGGTGCTTTGTCTTCCTTCTTTGGTGAAATGCTCGACTTTATTAAAGCAATTCCTGGATACATCATTAAACAATTTGTGCCGGCTGC
>Ga0209816_1000698_pt1 | contig 26115 bp, 28 predicted proteins | sample CoawatmetaG01DNA_FD_187509 | JGI IMG/M metagenome (GOLD analysis project Ga0209816, IMG submission 187509) | Marine microbial communities from the West Antarctic Peninsula - Coastal water metaG017-DNA (SPAdes) (version 2) | ecosystem: Environmental > Aquatic > Marine > Coastal ...
AGCGATGTGTGTACTTGTGGCACATCTGTTTCTCAGCACGATAGAAGTCACGATAAGATTGAACGTGGCACGGCACTGAACCTTTCCAAGCGTCGTACTCAATCTTGTATATGTCAGGCATACACCGTGGTGGGTTACGCCACTCACCCTCTGGCATGTGACGATGGATAGCCATGCTCAGTGTTGGTAACATTTCCTTGGTCTTGTGCTCATGCTCGTAGCGGTACTCAAACTCCTTGGCTAACTCGATAGCATGATCGAGCAACCACTCAGCATGGAGGTAAGACTTACCTACCCACTTGGTCATTGGGTGATGCTCATAGGCAGACTTGTATCCGCCACCATCAAACCCATGGCTACGCACCGCAGTGAACAACATCTGCGCTGACTCAACGAGCATCTTGCCAACGTGTTTGTCACCTAGTGATCGAGCCGCAACCTTGGGGTCATGGTCTACGAAAAATATATTCATGTAACTTCTCCAGTGATTAGTTGTTTTACTTGGTGGTCTACTTCCACGCAGACCGATCTGATCGACGTGTAATCTTTGTGACGTATGCCTCTGGTCTTGATGCGAAGTGCAACTGAAACCCAGAAGCGCATGTCTCTTCGAGGGTGTAAGAAATACCATTCCGTCCTCACCTTGACCCGCTTCACACCACATCCAACAGCTTGCGGTTATCGACAGTGAACCTGTCACCTAGCAGTGCTTTGGATAGCTGATCGAGGGCTGAACCTGCCAAGTCTGACAGGTCTCTAACGACGGTGTACTTGGGATAGAAACGCTCGACTGAGTCATCAACGATACCGATGCCGATGATGTCAGTCCCTGCTTTGACCGCATTATCTACAGCCTTACGTGTGTATCGTGAGATATTCTTATGGCAACCTGAAGACGCAGGTGAACCGTCCGATAAGACGAGCATCACATGTCGTGACTCTTGACGAGCGGCAAGACGATGCTGTGTCTTAGCGATAGCGTCACCGTCTGCGTTATCCCACAGGTTCATGTGCTTGATACCTGCAATAGCACCCTTGGCCTCGAACAATCTCTCTTCGAACTGCTTGAAGATAAACATGTGCAGGGGTGCTGACCTGTCGTACTCAACACCTTCACGTTTGCATGACACACCACCAAAGTTATTGGTGAACCCTAGTATCTCGTACTTGATACCTGCACTGTCGATGGATTCGGCAAGGGCAACAACACACTGCTGAGCCAGACCAATCTTGTTTGCACCACCCATGCTACCGCTCAGGTCAACGAGTATGGACACGGCGGTATCAACCTCGGCCTTGTCTGAGCGCAACTTGAACACGTTGGCACGACCACCGAATGCTTGGACGAACCGTCGTGTATCAAGGCGTCCATCCTCTCGGCCATAATCCCAGTCACGTTTCTGCTGAGCGAGTAGTGAACGCATCAACTTGGAACGCATGGAATTGATCTCACCTGCCATGGATGCAACGGCCTTGTCGTAGTCCGCTGGCTCACACATGCTAAACATATGTTGGTGAGCGGATTCGATTGTGCGGTGATGCCATTCATCCTTCTGATCGTATGTAATGTAGGTGAACCCATCCTCAGACGTGGTGAGTTCGCCATCATCCATCATACGAGTGATAGCTTCGGACATTTCTGGGTCGTAGGGCTCAACTTCTTCTTCGTATGTTTCTGTATCGGGAGCACTGACATCAGTATCGGGAAGGCTTGGACGTCCATCGTCCGCATCACCGTCTGAGCTATCTTCATCAGCTCCGACGTCGTCGCTCCCTGCTTCTGTATCGTCATCACTATCGCCTCGCTCTGAGGTTTTTCCTTCTCCATCACCGCTATCTTCACCATCTTCTCGTTCTTCTGGCTCATCTTTATAGTCTCCATCGTTGAGTGATTGTTCGACCACACGAGCGAGTGCGATAACGTCACTCGTACTGTGGCAATGATCGAGTGCGGCTACCCACTTGGTAACCTGTCGTTTAAGATCGTCTGGCATGAGATCGAGGCATGGCTGGCACGTCTTGCCGCCATAGTCCTTGCGACCCTCAAGCGTAACCATCATTGGTGCAACTGCCATATGCTTGTCTGCGTAGTCAGGATTCTCACGCATGTGCTGCAAGAACTGATCATTGACTGAGTCAGACGTGGCTATAAGATTGACTACTGCACCGGGATAATCTTCGATAACCCGGCGTTCCATCCACACGTCTTCGAGACAATTCCATATGGGCTTGAGCGTCTTGTTGCCACGACGATGTGCATCATTGGCCATACGCAGAACTGCATCTTGGTCTGTATGCTTCACGTGACCTGCCTCGTGGTCTGTGTAACCACGCAAGATCATGCGTTGCTGTTCAGTCATCACGCTATTCTTGTCGATAGCAGGTAGCGTAATGATCTTGCCGTTGGTCTTGGCTTGGTTGCCAGAAAACACAACCTTGATGTCCTCCTTGCGACCAAACACTGCGGATGACTTAGTAACTTCGTTTACGAATGTATCCGTTTTCATGTAATTACCCCCATACTCGTTGGCTGATTGCTTTGAGCACCGCTCGGTCATTGACTGAAGCACGATCAAGTATCGTGGTAGCAATGGCTTCCTCGATGGCTTTCTTCTCGTCGGTGATGAAGCTCATGTAAGCTGTCATGGCCTGACCCAAGGACAAGAAACCACGTGGTGATATGGGTTGCATGACCTTGGATTGAGTGAACGCTGTTAGGTGCTCGGTGATGTAGTTGTTAAGTTTTTCTGCATGGGCATCGGCTAACTTAGGCAGACGTGACTTGATTAGCTTCTTCCTGTCCGCTGGCTTGAGGTAGTCGACCTTGACCCACACGGTGAAGCGATCAAGGAACGCCATGCTCTGTGGCCTCGCACCTTGATACATTCCGTACTCGTCACCTTGTCCGACAGTGTTGCCAGTAGCGAACATGCGGAAGAGCTTGTGAGGCTTGATCATACGACCACCATCCTCAGTAAGCATGAGGCCGTTACCTTCAGCAGCACGTTGTAAGACGTAAGCGATGTCAGGACGCACAAAGTCGATCTCGTCGAGGCATCCGATATACGGGCCAGACATCATCTGAGGTAAGATACCGTCGACAAACTTGGACGTAGTCACACCACCCTCATTGGCTAAGACATCACGACCTATCAAATCCATACGAGTGATTTCACTGTCGAAGTTAACACGCATGAAAGGCCAGTTAAGACGTGCGGCAACTTGCTCGATCAACGTCGTCTTGCCTGTCCCTGTGTGACCGTGAAGATAGCAACGCTGATTAGTCATGACGGCGTAAAGCACACGCAATAACTCGAAGGGACGGAACACATAATCGTTGTCAACTTCTGGCACATGAGGGTGAACACCGTCCCACTCCCACGTTGGAACCTTGAAGCTGAACTCCTCCTTGCCACGTGTAAGACCGAACGCTCTCCACGCTTCTTGCGTCGACAACCTACCGCTTGGGATTGTACCGTCGTGCTTGGTCTCCTCCGATGCGGCTGTGATGGAAACAGCGGGTGTGGACTCTGCCTTGGCTAAGTCTTCAGTCAACGTGTTAATCGTGCCGATCATGTCGTTGATGGGTGGTAGCCCTGCCTGTGACAACGCGAGGTCGATAAGCGCACTATCAGCAGGTGGATTGAGTACGACAGCCTTGACTGGCTCCGTTTCTGACTCACCGCCATCGTCTTGCAGACGTTCGATAATTATCTTGTAGGAACCATGATCTTCAGACGACATCTGATCGAGTTGGAGGTCTGCCTCGGTGCGAGGGGCATCCTTCTCCTCACGAATACCAACGAGCGACTTAACACCATTGGCAGTGGCTTCGTCTGTGGCGTCTGAGAGTTGTTTCCAGATGTTCATCTCGTTAATGAAGCCGTTTATGCGGCAGTAATCGTAAGCGTTAAGTGCGGCTGTTAAGCTCATAGTTTTCTTCTCCAAGGGTGTTGATTTTAGGTGTGCGGCTAGTACCGCTTCGAAATCTCTGGACTCTGCGAAGCGATGCTTTCCGCCTCTGCCAGTTGCACAAAGGGAAATGTCCGCTATGCAATTCAACGTACCATCTACGATGCCGAGCACATGGCCATCCTCATAGATCGAATGTGGATGGTCGCTCTCAATGAGCAGTGCCATCGTTGTGATCGTCAGGTTGTCGCGAATAACCGATATGGTTGGTCGCTTGGCTACGCTAGGTGGTAGCGATTCGAGCATTGCATCCTTGACGGCGAAACTGATCCGTCTCTGGGTTTCATCGCTGACTGACTCGGTGAACAGCTTACGAATAGCCGCTCTCCTCTGCGAGAAGTCGTCGATATCCAGACATGAACGCAGCTTTGTTTGCGTTGGGGTCATAGTAATCTCCATTGGTTTGAAGGATACGCTTGGTGTCCAATGTATAACGAACGATACACACCAGACACCTTTAGCGCAAGGTTTAGTGTTCGGAGGGCAAATAGAGCGTGAACTCACCGAACTCGTTGGGTGCTACCCACAACTGAAATTCACCGTTTACACGGTCAAAATCGAAGTCTGTGAATGGCACGTTGATGCTGTTGAGGATTTCGTCGTTGCCGTCCTCAAGTATGAGGCAAGCCCCTTCGCCATCCGGCACGAGCTTGGCTACGACGAAGCTAGTGTCCTTGCCGTCCTTGCGAAGTTCACGAACGTACAAGTCGATGTCCGTCATGAGCCAGAACGCATCCATTTCTGTGGCTACGTGCGTGACACCTTCGGACATGATGCTTGACGTTAAGCCAAACTTGGCGAAGTCTATTGAACCCGTGAACTGCGAGAGATTAAGTTGAGTTGAAGTTTGCATAAATGCTCCTGTGAAGTTTGGGAAAAGAAACGACGAGAAACAGAACGATTTGAACCGATCTGCTTCCTACTAAAAGTTCCTTTAGAATTGCGCACATGTGTGCGTGTGTGTGTGTGCGAGACGTCATTCGTCGTTGTCGACAGAGCCACCGAGGTGACGGTACAGGTCGTCGATCCACGTTTCTGCGTCGATGTCCCCGTTGATAATATCGTCCTCGATCCACTGCCTGATCTGGCCAGCGAGAAGGGTTTCGTGGTCGTGGTTTTCCATCACCACCTCCACGGTAGGAGCGATAAACACTCGCCCATGATGAGAGAGCCATCAGCAGTCGGGTAGGATTCCCCACAGCCCATGAGCCAGTTCACTACCATCCACGCGAAGATCAGGCCGACGAAGGTGGCGACTGCTATTTCGCCTACGATCTCGACCACTTTCGCGCTTATTTTGCGACGTTGTTGACGTTGTATCTGCATGTGTGTGCTCCTTGGTTTAGACACAAAAAAACCCCACAAGCGCGAGCCTGTGAGGTCTGGGTGGGTGCGTAGGTTTTAACTACGCTTGGCTGCGATCAACTTCGTTGTGAACGCTGTGAATGCGGCTTCGTCGAGTGCGAGAACCTGCGCGGTGAGTGCGTCCATCGCTGACGGGTTAGCCTTCGGCTTAGCGACTGCCTTGGCCTTGGCCTTAGCCTTCGGCTTGATAGGCGTTACGTCAGCCTTCGGCTCGCGAGGTACTGCGGCCCAAGCTGCGTTGGTGGCTTCACGGCCTTCGGCGGCGTAAGCGGCCATGCGAAGATCATCACCTGCGGCTGCGGCCTTGGCTGCGTTGATCCAACGCTTGCGCTTGGTCACCTCGGCTTTAGCCGACAGGTACGCAAGAGCTTCCTTGCGAGTTTTGGCGACGAGGTAGCCGTTGGCTACTTGCGTGAGGGTGCTACCTGCGAATTTGTTAGTTGCGAGTGTCATGTGCGTTACTCCGATTTGATTTTGCAGATCGACGGAAGGCCGAGCTGTCCCCCTAAAAGTTCCTTCCGCGTACACGCGCGTACACACAGGACGACACGGCGGTGCAGTTTTCGTAACCTGTTGAAATGATTGGTGGTGGGGTCTTTCAGACCATCGTTAGTGCGCTTGCGTGGATCGTTCCTGAAACGTGCGCCCACATATACACACAAACACCCCTATGAAGGGAGAATAAATGCAAGAAAATCAGCAGGTTAGGCTCACACGTGACGCTTGTGTGTCACATACACCCGTCCGCGCGAGGGGGGGGCGTACACCCCACCCCGCCGATGGGAGTCCCGCGAGTTTGGTCACCTCCCCACCCCCACGACCAACCGCACCAATTTTTGAAAACGTCTAACTATAATGGCTACAGTCGTAATAACATGTGAGACTTGCAAGAAAGAGTTCTCGACAAAGGCGTATCATAAAGATCGTCGCAAGTTCTGCTCAATGCAGTGCAGAAAAACAGCCCCACACTTAAAGAAGGCCAGCGAGATGACAGCATTAGCTTCACGAGAGAAACTTACCCCCGCAGAAAGCGGAAGAATACGGGCGGAAATTGCCACATACATGCGCGACCAGCTAACAGACGCTCACTTAGTAGTCATGGGTACAAAGGAATGGAACCCTACACAGGCCAGAGTATTTGGAATGCTACTCAATAAAGTAGTTCCTGACCTTAACCACAGTTTTAACCAGCACGAACATTCAGCCAAGACCCTAACCGACCTGTCTCGTGATGAATTAGAGGCGATTGCACAGGGTGTATCCGAGATCGAAGTAGAAAGCATAGGAGTTATTGAACATGAAGATTAGAAATATCCAGAAGGACGCGCTTGAATCCAGCATGACGCTAGACCAGTTCGGTAGTGCAATGAAGCAGGTGAACCTATCTGGGGTATCCACTGAGCGGGTAGGAGAAGCCATTAAGGATCATTTAATGCACATCATGGCTGATACTATTAATGACAAAGAAAAGGCTCAGGAGATACACATAAGCCGCTTATTGAAGCGCAAATGAGTAAGACATTATCTCAATCACAAGTTGCCAAGTACCTACTCAAGTTGCGGGACGCTCAGGATAACTTTGAGTCCTTTGTTAAGCTGATCTACCCTGAGTGGGAGCTTGCCGATTTTCAGTTAGAGCTAATCGACACGCTAGATAAGCTGGAGAAAGATACTCTTGGTGTTAACAATGTTCTCATCACGATGCCTCCACGCCATGCCAAATCAACTTTTGGTACAGTCCTGTTCCCCTCATACTTTATGGCTCGAAACCCTCAAAGATATATCATGTCTTGTTCGTACAATGCTCAACTGGCTACGGACTTTGGGCGACAAGTACGTTCAGTTGTAGAAGACAAGACAATAACCCAAGCCTTCCCAGACTTCACTTTATCCAAAGAGAGTAGGGCGGCAGATGTATGGCGTACTGAAGTTGGTGGAGCTTACTTTGCGGTAGGCGTCGGAGGTACGACGTCTGGCCGACCAGCAAATCTTCTGCTGGTAGATGACCCAATCAAGTCACGTGAAGACGCAGAGTCGATGACCCAGCGCAATAAGACGTGGAACTATTACACCTCTGCACTGGCCACTCGTTTACAGCCAGAAGGAGGGGGAGCACCCCCGAAACAAATAGTAATCCTAACTCGCTGGCATCCAGACGACCTTGCCGGGAGAATAATGGACACGGAAGATTGGAAGGAGGGGCGTTGGAAGCACATCAATTTCCCTGCCATCAAGTCTGCACCCGGAAAGAAGAAGATATCCAGACGTATGCTTGCGGAAGATGATCCACGCTATGTCACTACTGAAGAGTACAGAGCACTATCCCCGGCTAAACGTAATGTCACTGATGGGGATACCGAAGAACCATTATGGCCAGAACGCTTTCCTCTTGAAGAACTGAAGCGAAGAGAACGCCTGAACCCTCGTGAGTTTGCATCGCTATACCAGCAGCAACCTTACATTGAGGGCGGTAACCTTATCAAAACGGAGTGGTGGAGATCGTATCCAGCAGACCTAAGACCTCAAAAGTTTACCAGCCTAGTCATTACTGCCGACACAGCGTTTAAGAAAACTGAAACTGCCGACTACAGTGTCATGGTAGTTGCTGGTGTCGACACGACTGGCGACATGTACATAGTCGATATCATAAGAGGTAAGTGGGATTTCCCCGAACTCAAGCAGCGCATGATAAGACTAAACAATGAGTGGCGCGGCAAAGGTCTTAGAGCTATTTACATAGAGGACAAGGCCAGTGGCCAATCACTCATACAGGAGTTGAAGCGTGAGTCTGGTGTATCCGTCATTCCCTACAAAGTAGTTAATGATAAAGTAGCTAGAGCCAATGCCATTCTTCCTATCATAGAGGGTGGCAGGGTCTTTCTTCCAGAGGAGTCACCGTGGCTGGATGACTTTATAGACGAAGCAATTAGTTTTCCCAACGGAAACCATGATGACCAAGTAGACGCTATGGTTATGGCCATAGATGTTCTGTCTCGCACATCAATATCCCCAGAGGCGTGGTCACTACACACCGACACCTCACAGTCTCTCAATAACAATAGCCAAGACTTCGGCAAATCTCTTCAGAGAAGTGTCAAAGGGTTAGCTGCAAAATGGAATGGGTGGGGTCTGTAAGGACGACCATCTGACACATCTCAGTTATCTTTGGCATATAGAAATGGACGGTAGCAAAAATGGCTTCACAAACAGGTTACAGGTCAGCGGCTTATCAATCAGGCCCGAACGATGGTGTGATTGTTGACCTTTCGGAACATGCGGAAAAATTAGTCAACTATGAAGATATATCTCACCTCCTTTCTGAAGAACAGGAGCGTCGTATCGTGGACTATGTTAAGTCCATGTCTGATATGTCTTATTCCAAAATTCGTAAACGCTACGATCATTGGAAAGAAGCAGACCGCGCTCACGATGTTTATGTACCTGCCGATGCAACAGAGTTCCGCGAGAAGGCTGTCATGGCAGATACGAGAGCGATTGCTGACACAGTCCTCACCTATCTCATGGCTGCAATGGGCGGACGAAACCCCATGTTTCAGCTTGAGGGTTTAAACAGAAAGTCACGCAGCGCATCACTCATCTTAGAGAGAGTGCTGCACCAGCAGATGCGAAGAACAGCGGGAGAGGCACGACTTGCCCAGATGATACTGGACAGTATTCGTTATGGCTTTGCCCCGACTAAAATAATTTGGGACGCTAAGTCCAACCAGAATAAGATCGTAAACTTCGACCCCCGCAGGTGCTTCCCAGACCCACGAGTAAATTGGGGTGACTGGGAGAACATGCAGTTCATCGTGTTTGCAGACTACATGTCTTACAACGCACTATTGAATAGTGGCTTATACCCTAAGTTAAAGATGTTCCCAGCTTTACGGAACAAGATTTCTGGTACTCGCAATTCATGGAACGCTCACCATTGGCACAAGGAAGAAGGTCGAGGATTATCAATCGACCCAGCCCAGCCGAATGAGAAGAACGCAGATCATGCGTATTTTACGCTTGGTGACGCTAGAGTAGTGGATGAGTCTTGGGTACGTCTATCTGGTCACGAGATTGGCATCCCTTCGATTGACGAAATATTTCTTGTCCTGACCGTAATGGACGAGAGTGTTGTCATTAGGTTCCAGTTAAACCCCTATGGCCAGCAGTTCCCTGTTGTTTTCGGTGGGCTTTACCAAGATAGCCATAAGACTTACGGCCAATCGCTGTATGATCTCATACTTCCGATGCACGATATCGCTACATTCTTGATGAGATCGCGCATAGATAACATCGGTGCTGCGCTAAACAACCTTATATTCGCTGATCCGACGCAGGTTTCTATACCAGACTTGATAGATCGCAACCCATGGGGCATAGTTCGCACACTTCCGGGCAGTAAACCCGGTGATGGCGTGTTCATTGCTCAGGTTCCAGACGTAACACGCGGACATCTCAACGATATAGCACAGATGTCAGAGCTGAAGCAGCGCGTAAGCGCAGCGTCAGACGCACAACAAGGTATGCCGACCTCAGACGGAATCCGCACAGCAACGGAGATACAGCGTTTAACCCAACTCGGATCGCAGAGGCTCGGTGTACTCTCGCGCATCATGTCTGCCACAACCATACGGCCAATGGTCAGGATGATGGTAGCGAATATCCAAGACAGCTTGTCGATGGAAGGGTCGATTAAGATGGACAAGAACAACACGCCCAACCAACTGTCGGGCATGATCCAAGATGGCTATCTTGATTACAATGTTTCCAAAGACTTGCAGGGAGAAATTGATTTCCTTGTAATAGACGGAACTCTTCCTCTCGAACCCACGCGAAATGCAGAGACGTGGATGAACATGCTCCAGATCATGAACCAGACTGGCCTTAATATGGAATACAACGCGGGTCAGATAGCTGAAGAAGCTATTCGAGCCATGGGTATTACTGACATGGACAGGTTCCGCGTCGACCAGAAGCAGCTTCAAGAGCAAGGGCCAAGTCCTTCTCAGCAATTAGCTATGATGGAGAAAATGCGTGGGGCAAGCGTTCAGCCACAAGAGAACATCGAGAAAGAAGTTCAAAAAGGCAATCTCATACCTATGTCTGAGGCAGGGAATCGGTAATGACGAAAAAGGTATTACAAAAGAATGTCGATCCCTCTGTCACCGCCTATGTTGGTGCTGTCGAGAGCGACATGCTGTCCTCAATAAATCAACTCAAAGAATTGATTTTAGAGCAAGGCAAGCAAGTATCGGAATTAAGAAAAGATTTACTGAAGGTGCAACAAAGTTCCGACTCTACAGACAGCAGCATCGCAGCAGTAGAGCTGAAAGCTAAGCGTCTTATAGATAAGGCACTTGGCGGCAGAGATCATGAAGACGGATCATGGAAGGAAGAGGTTCAAGAAGCCACCTTAGCAATAGCGGCTCGCGTTGGGGCTTTTGAAAAACGAATGGACACTATGGAGGGCAAGCTCACTCGTTACTTCGATAAGGAAAAGTACGCGATAACCAAGGCTATGATCGCCAAAGTAATTAGTGAGGAGAAGGTCAATGGCTGAAACAAGACCGATAGGTGAACAGCTAAGATTTCTATCATCCAAGACAGGAGCGCATATACTTGATGACTACTTGGAAGCGTCAGAGAAAGGCACTCGTACCCTTAGCGATATGCTTGATGATTTATTTAATTCATCAGGTGTTTTCCAGTCCAGTCTATTCCAGTTTAGAGAAGACCCCTCTAATGCCGGAACATTTCAAGTTAGAGTTGGTCAGTTCGTTGGCGCAGACACAGGCTGGACTACCATTACCTTCACAGACTTCGCGGGATATGTCGCTGATGCTCTAACCTATAAGAATGCTGCGGAAGCAGCAAAGACCGCAGCCGAGAGTGCTCGTGATACTGCGCTGCCTGTCATAAATAATATTGCTGATGTGATAACCACGGCAGCAAATATTACGGATGTTAACACTGTAGCTGCACAAGCTACTGGTACTAAGACCTATGCGGTTACAGCCGCTGGCGGAAAGTTCTATTTAGACGGGACAATTAATCCAGCTCTAACTTTGAAAGAAGGGTTCACATACACCTTTGATCTTTCAGATAGCTCTTTATCCACACACCCTTTTAAACTTTCGTCATCCATAAGTGGCTCACCTCTATATACAATAGGGGTCACAATTACTGGGACTCATGGTTCGGCTGGGGCTAAGATTGAGATAGTTGTTAATTCTGCCACGCCTAGAACACTTTACTACCTATGCACTTCACATTCAGGCATGGGTAACACCATCACTTCGCAGCAACACAACTTAGACCTTTTGGCGGCAATCAACGCTAAAATAACAACGGCTGCTAATGTCGTCGCTCCAGCAATAACAGACGTAATAACCGTAGCAAATAATGTTGTAGATATAGCTGCCGTTGCCTCAGATATTGTAGACGTGAATACCGTGGCGACATCTATCGCGAATGTGGATTCCGTTGGAACAAATATTTCGGCAGTCACAACCGTTGCTAATACTGGCAATTTAACAAACATTACAACCGTCTCAAGTAATATAGCCCACGTCGGAACCGTCGCGTCCAACATTACAGGTGTACAAACAGCAGTAACAAACATTTCCGACATCAACACTGTGGCCTCAAACTTGGGCGCAAGTGGAAGCATTACAACTGTTTCAAATGCAATAGGCTCGGTTAACGTCACAGGAACAAACATCACAGCCGTACAGACCGTGGCCACTAACATAGCGGCGATAGTAAACGTATCGACAGACTTGCTAGAGTCTATTTCAGAGATAGATACCGTTGCGGCTGCAATAGCGAATGTTAATGCAGTAGGCACAAACATAGCTTCGGTCACAACTGTTGCCAACGCAGCAGCCCTTGCAAACATTAGCACTGTGGCAACAGGCATAGCGGATGTTAATTCCCTCGCATCAGTATCAGCAAAGATTGCTGCGTTAGCTGATGTTGAGGATGGTACAACTGCAACAGGTGCTATCACTGGTTTGTTTGCTGACCTAGCTACCATTCAATCCCTTGGCACTAACATCGCTGAGATTGTCACCACATCAAACAACATAACATCAGTTATCGCCACGTCTGGAGCAATAACGAACATAAACCAACTTGCTCCTCACGTCGGAGCATCTGGAAACATCACGTTGGTGGGCAATTCCATTGGTAATGTGAACGCGCTTGTTCCTCGTTTGGCAGATATACAAACAATTATTGCCGGGACAAATTTAAGCAACATTCAAATAACAGCTCAAAATGCTACAGACATAGCTGCTGCTGCTGCAAATATTTCAGACATTGCGACAGCCGCTACTTATGTGACCCAGATTATTGAAGCTCCTCTATTTGCAGCGGATGCAGAAAAGTACGCTGTACATGGCACTAACTCTACGTTCACAGACCGAAATGGGAACGTAAATTACTCAGCAAAACACTGGGCTTCTGTAGCACAGTCGGTGGGTAATGCTTTCGTAACTCTGCAAGGAGATGAGCGAAGCACGGGCGATACGGACGACATCACGGCCAACGGTGCGGCAGACTCTGTGAAATTCTTGGGTCTTGGCGGAACTAAGGTTCGTACCGATCAATCAACCAAGGAAGTTTATATAGATAGTCGCTCGGTGGCTATGGCAATAGCATTGGGGTAATACTAAATGGCTAGTTATAATTTTAAGAACGCTACTGCGAACGATGTAGGTACAACACCTTCAGACGTTTACACAGTCCCGGCGAGTAAAAAATCAATCATGATTGGGTGCAGTGTCACGAATATCACTGGAGCCGCCTTACCTGTAGAGCTTTCACTTGTAAAAGCTGACTCCACAGTAATCCATCTTTCTCGCGCACAACGAGTAGAGGGTGGGACGACCCATGACTTTCTAAGTGGTAAAAAGCTAGTAATGCAAGCTGGAGAAAAAGTGCAACTCGTTTCTAAGGTTGCCAGCTCTTTAGACTGCGTTGTGTCGGTACTAGAGGATGTTGACTAATGGCTAATGGATTTTATGAAGGCACAGCTCTAGCTGACCAAACATTCTACGGCTTCAAGCTGTATAAAACGGGCGATCTAAATGTCGATGTCATTAATGACGGGACGACACCAGTACGCCTTCCAGACGATAATATTATCGACCCAGAGGACTATAAGGCGTGGGTATGGTCTAAAGACACCATCACGTTCCGCTGGGATAACGGTCACTTACTAATGGAAATGATATGAGCCAGATAATCGACTTAGGAAAACTACGTTTCTATTTCGCGGGTGACTGGGATACCGCCACCACCTACGAGTTGAACGACATCGTAAAGTACGGTGGCAATATTTATGTGTACACATACGGGTTAAAAACTAGCACCCATCTCCCCACTGACAATACTTACTGGCAGTTGATGGTTGAGGGCTTTAAGTTCCAAGCAGTGTACGCGAATGCAACAGCATATCGAGTTGGAGATGGCGTTACCCACGGTGGTAAAGTTTACATCTGTATTCTTGATAGCACAGGCAACACGCCCCCAAATGCTACATATTGGTCGCTGTTTGCTGACGGTATTCAATGGGAAGGTGAGTATGTCAATTCTACCGCTTACCAGAAAAACGACATTGTGTCTTATGGCGGCAATGCTCTTTATATTTCCAAGATCGACACAACAGGAAACCTACCTTCAGACGCTACCTATTGGGATGCGTTCATTAGTGGAATTAACGCAGAAGGTGTGTACAACGCAGCTACCGCTTATGTTAAAGGCGACATTGTTGCCTATGGTGGCAACCTCTACCGCGCCCTTACTGACACTACTGGCAACCTCCCTAGTGACGCATCCAAGTGGGTTGAGTTCCTTGGTGGTATTAAGGCACGTGGTGCATACAACGCAGCGACAGCTTATGCGCTAAACGATGTCGTAAATTATGGTGGCTCACTATACCGAGCAAAGAATGAAACAACGGGTAATCTTCCTTCAGTTACAGCTAACTGGGAGCTTTATGTAGTAGGCGCAAATTATCGCGCTGCATATGCAAACGCCACAGCATACGTCTTAAATGACGTCGTAACTTATGGTGCAAGTGTTTATATCGCAAAAGGCGATACCACAGGAAACCTTCCGACAGTCACAGCTAATTGGGACGTGTATGTTTCAGGTATTAGCCCAGAAGGTGCATACGACAATACATCGGCATACACGCCTAACGATGTGGTGTCTTACGGTGGTTCGCTTTATAAATGTATTCTCGAAAGCACAGGCAATCTGCCTACTGACGCAACCTACTGGTCGGTATTCCAAAGCGGCATTAACCCACGTGGTAACTGGGCAGCATCGACTGATTACTTGCCCGGAGATGTCGCGGTCTATGGCGGCAACACTTTCCGCGTATTAGTAGCTCACGCATCCACAGTTTTCGCAACAGACTTAGCCGCATCCAAGTGGCAGAAGTACAATGGCGGAATTGATTGGAAGGGCAACTGGGCAACGTCTACAGCTTTCAAGGTTGATGACATAGCGAAGAATGGTGTCTCGTCTTATATCGCCCTTGTTGACCACACGTCTGGCACATTCGCAACAGACCTTGCAGCAGGTAAATGGCAAGCGTTTGCTGAAGGCGGATCAAATACTATCCCAAGCCAAACTGGTAATGCAGGTAAAGCCCTTGTTACAGACGGCACAAACTATAACTGGGCGGACGTTGCAACTACTTGGTCTGCGAAGTCTGCGGACTACACGGCAGTTGCTGCCGATCATTTAATCGTCAACACGGCGTCTGCCGCAGTCACAATAACATTACCAGCATCTCCGGCAACAGGTGATGAGGTTCACATGGTAGATGGTGCGGGGAGTTTTGCGACAAACAACCTAACCGTTGCTCGCAATGGCAAAACAATTATGGGCTCAGCTACTGATATGACCGTTTCTGACAGCAATGTAGGGTTCGGTCTTGTTTACTACGCGGCCACGACTGATTGGAGAATTATAGATGTCTAATTATAAAGACTTTTTGGTAGCAACGGGGTCATCAGGTAGTGGCGGCAGTGCCGCAATAAAGCCAACCACCTTATATAGTGAAAATAAAATAGGGACATGGTCTCCTTCTGAGCCCCAAGCATGGGATGAAATTACTTCATACGCCCGTGTCCATCAGTATTCTCCTAGAGGACAGTTTGCGATACACAGTCATACTTTTAGTAGTTCAGCTCAGTCTCCTAACTACAACTCAAACCGCTTGCGGATCGCTCCCTTTACAGTACACCAGACTACTGGCGTAATGACTTTTGGCACTTCTGCTAATGCTTTCATCAACACCAGCGGATTCGTCCACTCAACGATGTCGTATGGTTTTCATGGCTCTTACGGAGTCAACTGGGGCCACTCTGCGTGGGGGAGTGGTAACACCCACTATTATGGTGGTTGCGTCTGGCGAATTGTAAACAATGCAGTCGTTGGTGGGCAGTCTACTGGCAACAGCACTTATGCTACTGAGAATACAAGTAACGGAATGTTGCCTGTGTATGAGTATGGCGGCACAACATTTTACAACATCCCAAATGGTAACTACACTTCTATGGGATCAATTACCAGTAGTGGTTATAACGCTGATTGGGCAAGCCAGAATGAATCTGGCGGTAGTAATGGATACACTTATTTATATCGTTGTGTAGGAAAGACTGTTGGTGAAGGCCACGCAGGTCTTCAGAGTAATGCCCAACATATAATAGCAATGAACGCTCAGGGAAGTAACGGCACTGTCGGAAGTTCCTACGCCGCAGGTTCAAATCAGGCGCAAAGTGGCGGCATTGGTTTTGAGTTAGAGAGCGGAAAACAAGTATATTTCACCACTAAAGGTACGTTTATCCGTGGTTCAGAAGTTAGCGGCATACAGGGCTTAGCTGTAGTAACAGTAGCTGGTGCTGCTGCCTCAAGCATACCACTAATAGGCGGAGGGGCCGGTAGTGCCTTAAAAGATGTTGGAGTTACTAACCACAGTGCCACTTACAACGCTAGTGGATACCCAGCGAAAGAAGCAGACACGTTTTATTATTACGCTGGGGAGAACCCTAACCGCCTTATTAAGTTTAAAATCACAAACCCAAGCGGCCTCAATATTACTATTGAGCTAAAAGGCACGGTAGATTTAAGTGAGATCGGCGGTACTTCACAGATGTCCCACTACCATGCCCTAGTCGATGTTACAGGCAACGATGACCAGTTCATAGTTTGTAGCTACCGATCTGGCAGTCACCAGCCAAGCCATACAATCGTTGTAGATAACCCAATTAAAGACGCATAGGAGGAGTTTAATGAAAGTTTCAACATTACGCACTAAGCGAAACGAGCTGTTAAAAGCATCAGACTTCTTAATGCTTCCTGATGTTCTGCAAAGTACCGCAGAAAAAGAAGCCGCTTTAGCTTATCGAACAATTCTTCGAGATTTAGTAGATACAGATATGACTGATGAAGATGCAAAAGACATAGAGTTGCCTGTTGCTAATGCAGTTATAGCTGGCAAACTTACTTAATAGTGAGAAGTAAATCATGTCTGAAGTGGTTTCGTTAGCACGTGAAGAACTACAAGCTCTCATGCGAGAAGCTGCACGTGAGGGAGCGAGAACAGCCCTTGCTGAAGTTGGCCTTAGTGATGGAGACGCTGGAACAGATATCCGGGAACTTAGGAACCTTATAGATAGCTGGCGTTCTGCAAAAAAAGACATAGGCAGCACGATCCTTAAAGTATCAACAAGCGCAATATTGATATTTATCGCTGCTGCCGTGGCAATGAAATTTGGTTTTACAGAGTAAGGAAACATCATGAGCGTTAAGGTAAAAGCACACAAGCCAGTTATTTCTGGCCCTGCTAAATGCAAGAAGAATAAGAAGTCTAAGTAATGCCCAAGCCATCCAAAGGCAAAGCCAAGGTTAAGGTCACAAAGTCTGGCAAGCGTGTAAGCTATGGCCAAGCTGGTAAGGCCAAGGATGGCAGCTCTCGTGTTCAGCCGGGTACTAAAAAGGGAGATGCTTATTGCGCCCGTAGTATGGCTCAAATGAAGAAACACCCCAAAGCAGCAAAAGACCCCAACAGTCCTTTACGTCTGTCTCGCAAAAGATGGAAGTGTAAGGGCGCGGTTTCATCTAAATAGGAGAACCCCATGGCTAAGAAGCCCGGACTTTACGCCAACATCGCCGCTAAACGTCGTAGAATTGCAAACGGCAGTGGTGAGAAAATGCGGAAAGCGGGAACCAAGGGTGCTCCAACATCAACTAACTTCAAACAAGCGGCAAAGACTGCAAGGAAAAAATGACATCAAAAGAGAAATTACGCAAACTTAAAGAACTCGATCAATCATCAGGATGGCAAGTTCTCCATGACATCATGAAAGAAGAGATAGTAAGTGTGGCAATGGAGATTGCTGAGTCACCGTCCATGCACATTGATGAGATAAATTTCAGACGTGGCGCAATCTTTTCAGCCAAGCGGTTGCTTGAGCTTCCTCAACGTCTGGCTGTCCAACTAGAGAATGAAATCGTCATGGACGACAAGCTCAAACAATAAGCTGATACTAAACTGAACTTAAAACGCAACCCCGCTAAGGCCGGGACAGGAGATACAAATGGCAGCACCACAATCACCAGAGCAAATGATGGCAGCAGTTGATGGCATCGCTTCAAAAAGAATGGGTGTAGACCCACAGCAAGCAGTTAATGCTCCGCCCCCACAGGGCGCACCACCTCAAGCCCCGGCTCAAGAAGCACCTAAAGAACCCAGTAGTCAGGACAAAGCTGCTGAGCAAGGTTCTCCTAAAACAGAAGGCGACAAGATGTCAGCCGATGCCATTGTTTACCAAGTTGATTTTGGTGAAGGGCAGGGCCAGCGTGACTTAACTCCCCAGCAAATCAAATCCACTTTTGATCGTTACAGTTCAATGAACTACAAAAATGCACAGTATAAGCCTGTGTACGACCTTGTGGATCAGATTATGCGTGACAACCCGAACATGAACTCCAAGCAAGTAGCTGACCAGATGAACAACATCTACAAAGCTCAGGAGTCTAATCCTACTATGGGTAACACGGAAGGTAAGAAATCCGGCAATCCTAGTGACGGCCCATCAGACTTAGACTCTTCCCTTGAGAAGTGGGAGCAAGAAAATGCTGCCAGCTTGCCGCCCGGATATAAAGAAATGATCCAAGGTGGTCAGCAGGGTATGCAACAAATGCAGCAAGAGCTTGCACGAACTCAGGCGATGATCCGTCAAATGGCGGCACAGAACCAAGGTGTTGCAGACGCGGCTAAGACCCAAGTTCAAAATAGTACATCACAGCAGGTTGAAGCAGTTAGACAGCAGATAGCCAACAACTTGGATCGCGTACAGCAAGGCTTGAAATTACCTGCTGAAAAGGCTCAAGACTTCATGGTGTTCGCTGCCGAGCGTGGCTACACCTTGGAAGACTTTGCTGATCCGCAGCTTACAGTGAATGTAATGTCAGACTTTAAGAACAATATGGACTCACCTGAGATGGAACGTATGCGTGGCATATCGCAACGCCGCCAAGCATTCACTGGCTCTCTGGGATCAACTCCCGGTGGCGGATCGAATGAATCGGCTCCAGTTGGCGATAGCACCTTCGACAAATTCACTCAGACAGCTATGAATAAAAAAGGGATAGCGTAATTTCTCCCCTGCTTACTTTGAAATAAGTAAGTATTACCCCCCAGTTTGCTAGGTATTAACTACAGGCTGGGGGGTTTTTTTTGTTAGGGACGAAAAAACTTTTCTTTAGGCGTATATTCTACTTAATGCAGATGGTTGCGCTAAGGCCCAGCCGCATAAACAACTAGGGCATACGTGATGGATATATTCCGCGTTGCTCGACCTAACCCGTTTCTTTAACAGCCCTCAAAGGAGATTTAACCATGGCTGCTATCCAAGGATTGCGCGGGACTGGCGAGTTTTCGTCTGACTTCCGCCCCAAGAATTACCGAGAGTTATACACTCTCTTAGAACCACAAGGAAATGCCCCTCTCAACGCTTTGTTGGCTATGGGTTCGTCTGAAGCAACTGACGATCCAGAGTTCAAGAACTTCCGAGATGAGCTTCCTGATCGTAAGATGAAAGTTAATGGAGCTGTAGCTAGTACATCTACTACAACTATCACCATTGATGCGTCTGACGACAACAAGTTTGCTGTTAACGGCTCAATCGTTATCAACAGCGCAACTGGCGAAGTAATGCACGTGACTGCGGACACAACAGGTACAACCCTGACTGCGACCCGTAATATCGGCGGCACTGCTCACCAGATTGCTGATAATGCTGAGATGTTCATTGCTGGTTATGCTGCGTCTGAAGGTGGATCAGCTCCGACTGCTATCTCATTTGATGCCGTCGTAGCTAACAACTTCTGCCAAATCTTCCGCACAGCGTTTAGCGTATCGAATACGTTGAACTCTACGCATCTGCGTACTGGCGACAAGATGGACGAAGCAATGACTAAAGCCCTCAAGTTACACATGTCAGACATCGAACGTGCGATGCTGTTTGGTGTGAAGCATGAGAGCAATGGTTCAACAGCTCAGCCTACTCGTTTCACTGGCGGTCTTATCAACAGCCTCACCAATGTAGTCGACATTAACAGCGACTTCGCTTCTTACGGTGGTACTGGTGCAGGGCAAATGACTGAAGAAGGTTTTGACAGCTTGCTGATCTCTACCATCTTTAAGTATGGCTCTTCACAGAAGATTGCTTTTGTTGGCGAAAACGTCGCTAATCAGCTACAGCAGATTGGTAAAGACCGTTGGGCTCCTACGTCTGTTGAGGGATCTTACGGTGTAAGTCTTACCAAGTATTCCTCGTTCGCGGGTGATTTGATGGTGCATTTACATCCTCAGTTCCGTCAGATTCCGGGCATGAAGAACGCTATGCTGGTAGTAGACTTCCCATTCCTGTCGTATCGTTACCTCCAAGGTCGCGACACACAGTTGTTGGAAAACCGTCAAGCACCTGATTTAGATGCGGTACTCAGTGAATACATGACTGAGTGCGGTCTTGAATTACTTCAGGACAAGACACATGCTTATATTAAGAACTGGAACACCCGCGTAGCTTCATAAGCGGGACGACCTTTCTTTATAAAAGAGCGATATTAAGGGGGTGCAATGCACCCCCTTTCTTTTTTCGGAGGATAAACATGAATACGAAGACGATTAAACGTCGGGCAAGAACCGACACTGGACACTTTAAATCTGACGATCCTAAAACCCCTGATGTAAATGAAGCGTGGGAAGTGGCTGAGAAGCCCAAGGAAAAGGCAGCCCCAGTTAAAGCACCTGAGCCAGAATTTGTTTGGTTTGAGTCGCGCAATACCGAACCATCAATGTTCGAGGTCGCTGGAATATCTCCTATCCGTAACTTCAGCAATGGCCGTCTTGAGTACAGGGTTGAGCCTGATGATGCAGATAGGTTCTCTCAGAACCATTTCGTTATGAATGGACGAATTGTTAGGAAATAATTATGGCCGAACAGAGTAATCTCAACTCGCACATCGGGGATACAAACTCACCCCTAGAGACGCTTGCAATGCAAGCACTCCGCAGGTTTGGTGACTTTCACCCCGGAACAATCGACGGAGATGTGCTGCTCATGTTTGTAGAATTTGCCAACATGGTCATAGATGACGTTCGCACACATCCTTATCACGATGGTACGGCGATTGATTACTACACCTCTTCTACCGATGTTCGGAAAGTTCCAGACCCGATTATTATCCAAGGTCTTTTGTATCATTACGCCTTACAGCAAGCCAGCGACAAGGTTAGTATCTATATGCCTATGTATAACAAGGGTTTAAACCAACACATGTGGCATTCCGTCAATGGAAATACAAAGATACAGATGAAGATAACTGACGGGGGGACAAACAAAAGGAACAGTGAAGGTCTTACAACTAATAAGTATAACGGGACGGTAACTTCGTAATGGCTGGAGTAAAATCACCCAGTGGTATTAGAGTAACGACATTCGCGTATGAAGATTTTCAAGGTCTTGATACGTCAAGAGACATAACATCTCTTGATACAGGCAAGTCTCAACACCTGTCGATTGTTAAGAATGGGTCTTGTGATTGGCGTGGGCAGATGGTCAGAGACCCATCGGCTACAAAGGTCAGCGGAACTAGTACTATCGAGCACGTTAGTTTCTATGGCGCGAACAAATTCGTGTTCGTAGAAAGAACGGGGGCTGGATTAGACTTGAAGTCTGACGCTGGAAAGATTGTTGAGAACGCCTACACGTCTAGCGATGTTGTAACTTCTACTGTTTTTAACAGAAATATTATCTTCTCAGCTAAGGCTCGTCAGCTCAGACGCTTCGACGGTGCAGAGTTTTACGCTAATGCCTCTCCAGCAATGGACTTGCTAAGACCTGCATATAGCACGTCTACTCAGTCAAGACTTGTTGTTGCTGGAGTTTCAGGAAATGAAACGAGCATCTATGTGTCTCGTGTAAACCAAGATGAGATATGGTCAGACGATGAGGCTGAAGATTCAGAAGATAAAGCAAAAGCATTTGAATTTGATGTAGCAAACTTTCTCGGCACTGCCGACAAAATCACTGGGCTTGGTTCCTTTGAACAAAACAGACTTGTTGTTTTCGCAGCAGACAGAGCCTTAATTTACCGAACAGACCCGGATTACACACGATGGCTACTAGACGACAACGCGAACATTTTCATCGGCTGTGCGAGCCACAATACAATTCAAAACGCAGGGACAGACCTGCTTTTCTGCTCGCGATCTGGTATCCATTCGATCAAGAGATCGGAAGACAACGGAATACTCGTGTATTCTTACAGCCTGTCGGACAAAATAGACTTACTGTATCGGGAGCTGTTCAACTCCGTCGATAACCCTGAGAAGATAAGCGCAGTTTTTGACCAAGATAATGGTCAGTACCACGTCTTCTTCCCTCTGCCGGGCAACGAACTCTGCACACGTCTGACGCTATCAATGAACCCTGAGTCTGGTGAATCAATACCAAAGTATTCAACAGGTGATTTCTTGCGAGCTAGGTGCGGATCATTCCTTAATGGCCAGTTATTGTTTGGAACTACGGGCGGGGTCTACAAGATTCTTCAGCCAGAAGCGGAGGACGAGGGGTCAGTAACTCCTGAAATGGAAGTACTTACTCCACTTTTATGGCACGGTAGTTTGTCCGAAACTAAAGAAACAGTTTCTATAATCATCCAAGCTGCTGGCAAGGGCCAGATAGCCATTGATGCACAAGATGACAGTGGCAACATTATTGGCTCAATGGTCATAGAGGTGGATGATACAGCGGACGACAATCACTTTGCTGGTGTGCCATTATCACGTCAATACGAGCGACAATGGCTACACCGCTACCGTGCGGCTCAATACAGGATAAAGACAACTGGTGGCAGCGGCCTAATGAGGATCATCGGGTTTGCAGTCAATGTGAGGAAGTAAAAAGATGGCGCGAATAAGACAACAGTACCCACAGAACTACGGTTCGAGCGGCAATATCAATACTGAATTTGAATCTGTTGTGCGCTATTTGAACGCGGCAGAACTTGGCAACAAAACAATTGGTGAGCTTTTTGCTAAGATTTTTGACGCCAACGGTAACTGGGACGGCCCAGTAGAGTTTCGTAAAGACGCCACAACTGGCATCCAGTATCGTGTTGGTGAATATGCCAGCGAAACAACAGGTTGGAAAACCCTCATCACTCTTGCTGAATTGCGAGGAGAGAAGGGCCAGACTGTTGGCGAAATTGGTGCTCCTATCATCTTTGGTCGTGCAAACTTTACCGCGACTGCGTCTCAAACAGCATTCGATTATGCTTTTGCTACGACAGACGAACTTCTAGTTTATGTAAACGGCGTCTTACAGAATGAAGGCGCGGCAGATGACTACACTAAAGACGCAGCCGGAGGCAGTACATCTTCAGGCGTTGTTACTTTTAACTCTGGTGTGACGGCAGGGCAAATAATAAGTATCTTTAAGATCAGAGCGACATCAATCACTGGCTATAGCCGTGTGGATACGCTCACAACTGCTACACAGATCAACTTCCCGTTCACCTTTGATGAGAATACTAAGCTACAGGTTTATAAGAACGGTATCCTTCAGCGCGATGGCGGCACAAACGATTACACACTTATTGCAGATCAAAACACTGTCCAGTTCAACACGGGTGTACCAGTAAACAACCTCGTCAGTATTATCACAGTTGAGAACACATCTGTCCAAGCCGTCACTGGCCTCATGTTCGAGGAAAATTTCGTACACACTGACAGTGGTTTAATTAAGTTCGAAAAAATAAAGATAAATGATGGTGCGTTAACTCAGGCAAAGGTGGCAAATCTTGTTACTAACCTTTCTGACAAAGCAAAGTTGTCTGTATCTCCTACTACACCAACAAGCTCAGTTACTGGTGACTTATGGCACGATACATCACAGGTTCCTAACCAGTTAAAGTTCTATGATGGCACTCAATGGTTACGGACTTCTCCAGACTCATCTCTCCCTACATTTGCGACAGGAAATGCAGGTCAGTTCGTTAAGGTAAATGGAACTGGCACAGCTCTTGAGTATGGGTCGATTGATCTATCATCAGCTATAAATGTTACAGATAAGGGCAACGCAAATGGCGTGGCATCATTGGATAGCACTGGACGGTTGCCCGTTAGTCAGCTTCCTTCCAACCTGTCCAGCACCAGCATGTATGACATTCAAGCTACCGCCACTAATCAGACGTACACAATCCAGAGAATATACAAACAAAAGATTAGGATAGAAGCTGTTTCGGCTCTCTTGTCTAGTGGCACTTGTAACATCCAGATTAATATAGACGGGGTAAATTACGGCGACATCATTGCTGTTACATCAGCAGGTAACGAGTCTGTTTTGGGAACGCCTATAGAAGTTACCAACATAGTCAGCAGTCACGCGATTGGATACACGGTTACTGGTGCGTCATCAGCGGCAAACCTAGAAGTCACATATTCAGTTGGAGTATTGAGCACGTAAATTATGGCGGGATATAGAGCGGCAACTCAAGAGGATTTAGACGAGCTAGCTCCTAAAATGAGAGACGCAGACAGGATCGAAGTTTGGTGCAGCCACGGGATGACCCCGGATGAAATTTTACAGTATTCATGGGTGGTCTCGAACGAAGTGAATGCAGCATACAATGATGAGGACGAAGTGATAGGTATTTTTGGTTGGAGTTTAGATGAGAGAGGTAGCTGCGTACCGTGGCTGCTCGCGTCTGACGACCTAAAGAACTACACGAAACAGTTTCTCAAAGAGTCTCGCGTTTGGGTTCGCGGTTTAATGGAAAAGTTCCCTCACGGATACAATTATTGTCACGCCGCAAATCAACAGTCGCTCAAGTGGCTTAGATTGTGCGGTATAAAAGATTTTCAAAGAGTAGATGGGTGGGGCTACTACCCCTCACCATTTGTAAAGTTCTCATGGACTAGAAAGAAGGAGAAGTAATATGTGCGGAGGCGGAGGTGGATCATCTAATAGCCCAGCCCCACCAGCAGATTATACGGCGCAAAAGAAACAATTTGCAGCGGATACACTGGCGGGATACCAAACGACGGCTGACACATATAACTCTGGTGTTGATGCGTTTAACAGCAATTTAACCAATGCAGCAACAAATCTTGCTAGTGGAGAAGATGCGTTTAACAACGCGGGTATTTATGATTTGTATGACGACCCTGATACAGCGGACGTCAACGAAGACCCTTTAGCTGGATTCTCTTCAGCCTTATCTGGGTTTGATTACAGCACCTTAGATGCAAGTGCTCAAGGCTTTGGGGACTCTCCCATCTTCAGCCCTGTAGTTCAGTCTCCTTGGGGGGCGGTTACTATTGGTAACATGCCTACATTGTCTACTGCCAATACTACTCTGGGCGACGACATATACGATAGGGGGCAAACGCTCAGTACAAACATTGATGGCTTGTATGGTGAGCGTGAGACCGCTTTTAATCAGTTCATTGATACGGCTGAGGAACTTGATCTAAGAGGGGGCCAATTTAATAACGAAGTAGACCGTGCTGGTATAACCTCAGACTTACTTGGTTTCGAGAATACTCTATCTGGTATTGCGCAAGATGGCAGAAACCTGCAATCGGATGGGTTCTATGGACAATCCATTTATGGGGGCAACGGTGACTTAGTCAATGATTATGTTACGAGCATAGAGGATAAGATTGCTGCTCTTGATGCTCAAAAATCCACAGAGCTTGAAAGGATTGGCACTTACGAGACAGGGTTAAATACGAGTGCCAACACCCTAGCCAATGAAGCCGCTGGTCTTGGCATAACTGATATGGGTCGCGTTAAAGAACTAGAAGCTGAAATTGCTACACTACGACGAGAAGCAGGTCAGTTTAACTCTGAGCTTGGGTTTGATTTCAACGACGAGCTTGCTGGTTTTAATGATCCTCTCACTAGTTTGTCGGGTGTTACCTCAGATTATAATACAGAGATGGATCGTGTATCTGACTATCAGGTTAAAACAAGAGACGATATTCGTGCCTTGCGTGACTCTGCCTTCAGTACAGACATGTACAGCATGGGTGGGCTGAACGCTTTAGACCAGTCCCTTTCAGACTTCAAGCAAGACGCAGGTACATTCGCATCTGATCTTGTCCCTGTTGGTTCTCACGACACTGCGTTACAGCCTTATTACGATACAATCGCTGGCCGAAGCTCCGCATTGCGAGGAAGCAGGAAA
>Ga0209816_1000703_pt1 | contig 25913 bp, 33 predicted proteins | sample CoawatmetaG01DNA_FD_187509 | JGI IMG/M metagenome (GOLD analysis project Ga0209816, IMG submission 187509) | Marine microbial communities from the West Antarctic Peninsula - Coastal water metaG017-DNA (SPAdes) (version 2) | ecosystem: Environmental > Aquatic > Marine > Coastal ...
CGTTTGGCTCTTGCACAGATGGCACTTATATTTACGCGAAGAGTATGAACAATGACACTGCGTTAATGCGCAGAAGTATAGTCGGCAACGTCGAAGTGCAAATAACCCTGTCTCGAAGTATTATAGCTCAAAACGGTAATCAGGGTGGTTTTACTTTGTACCATGATGGTTATATATATATTCACGGTACAGCAACAATAGGTGATGTGTTTAAAATAGACGTTACTACGGGTGCTGTTCAGACACTGACAGGCTGTGGTATCGGGGGGTATTCTGCCGGAGCAATTGTCACGAAAAGAGCTGACGGTGAGTTCTATATCATAGAGGCTGGTTCAGGTGTTAACCAAAATAACATTATTAAATTATCCGATTTTACCAGAACTAGCGTAGCTATGTACGATCTTACTACATCAACTGAATACGGTAACCTAGGAATGGAAGTTGCCCCAGGAATAGGAGTCTTCTTTTATACCAGTACTATGGTGTATATAGACGTAAACACTATGACTGCAACTTCCTCTCAAACGTTGTCAAGTAGTTATTTCTCTTCAGGGTTTATAGAACCTGCCAGTAACAATGATGCTTCATCAATTGCTAATATTCCCATTCATTTAATAGCTGGTGAAACAATAGCAAGATCACTAACACACAAAGTATATGCCGATGGTGTATTAATTGAAGGGGTATCGTAGTATGAGTTTAGTATCAATAGTACCAGCAGAAGAAGCAGCAGCAGTAGCAGTAGTTGATCCTGTGCTTTTTGACAGCGGATGGGTAACCTACACTGGCAATGGCTCAGCCACTACCGTTCAAACCTTTTCGGGCTTCGATGTTGACGCGACAGTGCATATCTATGGTCGCTATTATAAATCAACGCAAGCGCAGTATTGGGGTTATTGGGATGAATACACCACTTCAGGTGGTCAGGTAGGTGAGCAAAATATTAAATGGAATGAGCTTGAAGAAAAAGGTTTAAACTTTGATAGCGGTACTTTTTTAAAACACATTACATATCAAGCAATAGGGGCAACTGCCACTGCCCCACCAAACTATAAAGCTATGTCAAATCGTAATAGCCGTGGGTATGTTTTGGAGAAAGGAAAAACATCAACTTTCCGTCACACAAGCAGCGTTAGTACTAGTCAAGGTATCCACTACCGTTGTGTTGTCATTCGTAATTCTGATGGACAAGATATGGTTAATTGGGCGAATGCCAAATGATTGGCTTACAGATAGTTGATGGTGAGATTATCAGCGCAAGCTATTCAGAAGGGTTAGATATGCAAGTGTCTGATGATTTTTTTAGCAAGTACAACGCACCATCATATGAGGTTGTAGATGGTGAGCTAGTGCTAAAAGAAAATGCTGACGAACTGGAGGCTGAAAGGTTAGAACAAGAAGAAGCCTTACAGTTGGCGCAAGAACTTGCAGAAGCTAAAGCCTTAAAGATAGATGCTATTGATGCACAGACTGCTGCTGATATTATTGAAGTTGTAGGTGATGCTACAAGCCAGCGTAATCTTCTAGCAGAATATCTAAATGCTAAAGGAACAGATGGGGTTGTTACTACTTATGAACTTCAATGGAAAGAAGTAGAAGAATTAAGGGCAAATGGTAATGAGAGAGAAGCATTGGTTGCAGATGCTTTAGATATAGAAGAATTAGAATCAATCTAAGGTGAGAGAATGGAATTTCAATCTTTGTTTAATGCTGGTCTTGGTTTACTATCAATCTTTATTGGTTGGTATCTAAGAGTAGTTTGGTCAGCAATAACATCCTTGCAATCAGATGTTAAAGAAATAGAACGATATGTGCCAGCAACTTTTGTTAGGCGTGATGATTATCAATTAGATATAGCAGAGATTAAAGCTATGCTAATTAGAATTGTCGACAAACTAGATAATAAGGTAGACAAGTAACATTATGTTTTTATTTTATATTACTCAAAATGGATACGCTATTACTTTTCCTATAACTTTTTTGTTTTAGTATGGCTAAGTTATATGAACCTGCTGGCTACAAGGCTCTCTCTGCCTCTGAAAAACAAGCCTGTTGTAATGGGTGCGGGTCAAAGGGGTTAGGCGGCTGGCTAGTCCCTGACTCAATATGGGGTTTAAATATAACTGACTGCTGTAATATACATGACTATATGTACAGTCAAGGTACGACACTAGAAGATAAAGAGTTTGCTGATAAAGTGTTCTTAAACAACCTTGTAAAAAAGATAGAAGATAATAATAAATGGTTTAGGTTCTTACGTAAAAGGAGAGCCTTGAAAATGTATTGGGCTGTTAACACATTTGGGGACTCTGCCTTTTGGGATAATAAGTTATAGAGTAAATAAACCTTGACAAACTACTATAAATATGATATACTCTAAAACATTCTTAGGAATTAATAATTAATATGACTTACTTACAAATAGTAAATAAAATACTTAGACGTTTAAGAGAACGAGAAGTCTCTTCTGTTAATGAAAACGACTACTCTGCACTGATAGGCATATTTGTTAATGATGCTAAACAGGTTGTGGAAGAAGCTTGGAGTTGGTCTGGTTTACGTAATACGTTAACTGCTACTACTATCGATGGTACGTTTGGTTATGAGTTAAACGGTAGTCAAAATAACTTTACTATGATAGATGCTATTAATATAAGTGATGGTACTTTTTTACATTACAAAAGCGCAACAGATTATAACCAATTATTTAATGATGCCTCTCCTGAAAAAGGTTCTCCTTACTACTATAGTTTTAACGGTATTAGTCCAGATGGAGATACACAAGTAGATTTATACCCTGTACCTGATGCTGTTTATACGTTACGTTTTAACATGGTACAAAGAACACCAGACTTAGCTAATGAATCAGATATATTTTTAATACCTACTAGACCTATAGAGCTTTTAGCTTACGCACTGGCTGTAGAAGAACGTGGTGAGGATGGAGGATTTAATCCTGCAACAGCCTACGCTCTAGGACAGACAGCACTAACTGACTCTATATCTTTAGATGCAGGTAAGCACCCAGAAGAAACAGTCTGGAGTGTTAGTTAATGAGGTCTAAGACAGTTGTTAAAGCAGACCTAACAACAAGTGCTTTATCTAATTCAGCTTCAGTACTATACACTGTACCACCTAATACAAGAGCAAAAGTAATATACACTATATTGTCTAACAGTCTTGTTAGCGACTTTGTACCAGCAGTACCTTTTATAGCTGGTACTGTTAACGGCGGTGTTATATCTGGTGGTCAAGTTGCGGTAGCCGCTTCAGGTAGTCTTAAAATTGTTTCTGTTTCATTACAGATTGATGGTGCTTCAGATGCTACTGTACTAAATAATACAGCTATAGCAGCACAAGATTATATAGAGTTAAATAATAATAGCTCTTACCTTATGTTAGAAACAGGAGATATAATTAGAGCTAGAGCTTCCCTTGCTGGTGTTAGTTGTGTCTTAACTGTTGAAGAAGAGGTAGGTACGGTGACTATAAATGGCTAAACAAATACAAACATCTTTTATAGCTGCCCCAGGATTTTACGGTCTTAACACTCAGGACTCTGGAGTATCGCTAGATAATGGTTTTGCTCTAACTGCTGATAATACTATCATAGATAAGTATGGTAGGTTAGGCGCACGTAAGGGTTGGATATATAGGACAACTCAAAAGAATGGATCTACTGGCGCTAATGTAGGCGTGAACCTATTAGGTACACATGTGTCTATAGACCTAGCTGGTGCTAAAGAAAACTTTTCTTGGAGTGCAAACAAGTTTTATAAAGGTTATGCAAATCTTGTTGAGACTACACCTAGTACGTCAAATAGTATTTCAGAAGGTAACTGGACTGCTGCTTCTCTAAATGATAGGACTTACTTTTTCCAACTTGCTCATAAACCTTTAGTCTACACTAACGAAACTGGTTCTGGAGTATTCAAGAGTGTAGATACACACACAGGTTATACTGGTACAGCACCACAAGCCGAGATAGTAATATCTGCTTATGGTAGGTTATGGGCTGCTGTTACTATGAATAACAAAACTACTGTACACTTTTCTGATTTATTAGATGGTAACAAGTGGGGTTCTGGTTCTGCTGGTTCTATGAATATAGTTGGTACGTTTGCTAAGAACAGTGATGTAATTACAGGTCTTGCTGCACATAACGGGTTTCTAGTAATTTTTTGTAAGAACTCTATTATGGTATTTAAGGACACAGATGCTTTTAGTGGTAGCTTTGATGTAACGACAATGACTCTAGTAGAAACTATTGATGGCATAGGTTGCCTATCTCATAAATCTATTCAGAACATAGGTGATGATGTATTGTTCTTGTCTGCTACTGGTGTACGTTCTTTAGGTCGTACAATACAAGAAAAGTCTCAACCGATAAGTAACGTGTCTAAAAATGTACGGGATGATTTAATTGGTTTAGTACAAAATGAAGCTGACACATCTAAGATAGAAGCTGTGTACTGTCCGGTATTTGCTTTCTACTTATTACTATTTCCTAGTACTGATTTAATATATTGTTTTGATACTAGAGCGCCTTTAGAGGATGGCTCTTATCGTGTAACACAATGGAACGATGCTACACACACAAGCTTTTTTTATGACACAATAGATAGGAAGCTATTGTTTACAGGAGCAAAAGGTTTAGCTGAGTATTCTGGTTTTCAAGATGATGGAAAATCTTATACGTTTACTTACTACTCAAATTATTTTGATCTAGGTTCACCTAACGCATTAAAGATGGTTAAGAAAACTGCAACAACTCTTATAGCACCAGACAACCAAGTAGTTGTGTCAAGGATTGGTTATGACTACTCTACAAATTACCACAGTAATACTTTTGTAATTGGTAGTCAAGGTTCTAATTCTCAGTATGGTATTGCAGAATACAACATAGCGGAATATACTGGTGGTGTAAGTATTAAAAATATTATCAACGCTGGCTCTGGTAGCGGTACTATATTACAAACTGGTTTTGAAACTACTATTGATGGGGCGGCCTTTAGCATACAAAGGTTAGACGTATACGTTAAACTTGGCAAAATAATTTAAGGGTAAATAAAAGACATGAGCAATTATACAAAAACTACAGACTTTGCAGCAAAGGATACGTTAGTATCAGGCAATGCTCTAAAGATTATTAATGGTACAGAAATAAACACAGAGTTTAATGGTATTCAAGTTGCGGTAAATACTAAGTCTAATAGTAACAGTCCATCTTTTACAGGTGTGCCTGTTGCACCAACAGCGGCTACTGGAACTAACACTACACAGATAGCTACTACAGGTTATGTATTAGCTGCTGTTGCAGCAGAGGCTCTATCAGGTAATGCTGCCTTACAAGGTATGTATCCTGTAGGCTCTATTTATATGAACGCTAATGTATCTACTAATCCTAATATCTTATTTGGCTTTGGTACATGGATTGCGTATGCTGATGGTAAAGTATTGACTGGTGCAGGTTCAGTGCTTGGTAGTGCAACTGGTACAGGTGGTTTTGCAAACAGTACTCTTATGGAACATACACACACTGCTACAGTAACCGATTCAGGTCACTTTCATAAGACTAGTGGTACAGTAGCAGGATCTAATGGTTTATCTGAAGTACGAGGGGAATCATTCGGTGGTGGTAACTCTTTACAAACTGCTACTAATCCAGACCAAGGCCGTTCTGTTTTAGCAACTAATGCTAATATCTCAGTTGCTAACTCTACTGCTGGTACTGATAATGGTCTTAATAGAAACCTTCCACCATATATAAATGTAAATATCTGGAAGCGTACAGCGTAGTATGGATATTACATTATTCCCTAATGAAAGTATAGATGTTCTTTGGACAAGACTAAAGCCTTATTTTGAAGGTGCTGCTAAGTATTCTTACGGTAGGTACACAGCACAAGATATTAGAAACGAAGTACTTAATAGCACTACTAGCTTTATCTGGGTTGCACATGAAGGTGATGATGTATTTGGTTTTGTAATTGCATCACCAACACTATACCCACAAACAAAAGCACTAACTATGGACTTTACTGGTGGTAAAGAACTAACTAAATGGAAAGCAGATATGCTAAAAACTATACAGAACTTTGCCTTTATAACAGGTTGTGATATTATTGAATCAAATGGAAGAAGCGGTTGGGAAAAAATATTTAAAGAAGATGGGTTCAAAGCCCGCTTTACGTTCTATGAGTTACCAGTTAAGGAGTCAGTGCAATGAGTAAGGGTGGACAAAAATCTTCAAAAATTGATCCAAGAGCACTTAAGATGGCAGAGAATGCCGAGTTCAAACAGTACTCTTTAACTCAAGGTACTGGTTCTACAACTTGGGATCCAGAGACCAACTCCTTTACTACAGATATGAACCCAACTTTAACTGGTATTCAAGACCAAGCGTATGGTGGTGTAGGTGATCTTATGGGTCAGATGGGTGAGTCTTATGGAAGAGAAGCTGCTCAATTTGGTTTTGATACTGGTGATACAGCAAGTAGAACACAAGATATATTTAGTCAACAATCAGCTTTACTACAACCTGAATTTGCACAACAAAGAAGTCAGTTAAAGAATGACTTGTTTGGTAGTGGTCGTATGGGTCTCATGATAGCTGGTGATGCCTCTGGTGCAGGTTCTGGTAGTATGGTTAACCCTGATGCTTATGGACTTGGTAGATCGCAGTCTCAGACGTTAGCAAACTTAGCTGTTGGTTCAAGAGAACAAGCACTTGGTGAGCAACAACAACAGTTTGATATGGAATCTGGAATGTTTGGAGCTAACCAAGAACAGATACAACAACGTAGTACTAACCTATTACAAGGTGGTGTTGGTATGCTTGGATTTGGTGAAGCTATGGCTGATAGAGAAGCCTCTCTTATGTCTCTTGGTCTTCAAGCTGAACAATCTAGGGGTGCTGGTTCTGCGGCTGGTGCAGGTGGTATGGCTGCTAACATGCAGAAACCAGAACAAAAACCTAACATATTAGGATCTTTAATATCGGGTGCTGCTGTTGCAATGAGTGATATAAAACTAAAAGAAAATATTACTAAGATTGGTCAATATGCAAGTGGTTTAAATATGTACACTTGGACTTGGAATAGTAAAGGTAAGGAGATTGCAGATCCTTTACAACCAACAGTAGGGGTCATGGCTCAAGAGGCTATGTTAGTATTCCCTGAAGCTGTATTAAAAGGTACTGATGGTTTCCTACGAGTTAACTATGGAGCAATAAAATAATGGCTGGTATGTTTGGTATGCAAACTGCTGAGTCTATTCTAAAGGATAGACAAGATGCAACTAGAAAAAATACTTTGGGTATAATAGCCTCAAATAAAGCAAGAGATAATTCAGCAGCAGCAACTTCAGAAAAAGCTGCTTTTGATGTGGCGTCTGCACTTACTAGCTTTGCAATAGGAAAGTTTGGTAAAGGTTCTGAAGATGCTGGAAACTTAGAAGCGGTACGAGGGGCGCAAGATGACTCCGCTGGTATGGCACAGTCTGCTATAGATGCTGCTGATGCTCCGAGAGTACAAAACTCAAGTTATGCGGGAGCAGAAGCGGGTGGTTATGGTGCTGGAGTTAGGCAAGAAGCTATGGCACAAAACGAAGCCTACACACAAGAAAGAATAGGGATGCTTCCTCAAGATATGCAAGATGCTGTACATGGAGAATCATATAGAGAAGGTATAACTAGAGATATGTTAAGTGATCCTAATGCTATGGCAGAACATGCTTATAAAAATAAGCAGTATGGTGATGCCATGAAGTTTACAAATGTAGGGTTAGCACAAACTCAAGCAAAAGAAAAAGATAGAATGAGTTACATAAGGTCGCAAGTGTCTAGTGGCCTTGTTACTGGAGAAGAAGCAGCGAGACAATACGAAGAACTTATGAGTATGGGTCAAGCGCCTACTGAAGGTGCTGCAATAAGTGATCCTAGAGTATCAACTAACAATGCAAACTTTAAGTCTCCTGAAGAACTTTTAGGTGGTGGTAAGAATAATCCAGAAGAAGAAAATTTTCTTATAAAAATGGCTAAAGACTATGCTGGTAATGTAGAAGCTGATGATGAACAAGTTGCTAAATACGTACAGAAAAATAATATAAAAGGTGTTAAAAGTAAACAAGACTTAGAAGCAATAAGAACAAAAGCTACTGATGAACTAAACCAAGAGGTTTCTAAAAATAGAAGTGATGGCTCAAGTTACTCTTCTTTTAAATCATGGTTGCAAAAAAATCTTTAGTCTACACTAACTTATTAAATTCTAGGAAATAACATGGCAGAAAGATTAAGTAGTACTTTAATACGTGATGATGATGGGCAGCTATGGAAAGCAGAAGAGGGTACGGATAACTATGCTCGTTTTGATGGTGAGGTAGAAGAGGATACAGCTAGTACTGATACACCTTCAGATACTACTTCACCGTCAGGTGGAGATATAGCTTTAGGTATTAGTGCTGAGATTGGTATAGCTGGTTCAGCTTCTATGCTTGTAGCAAGAGCAGGACTCCCAGGGTGCTGAGATTGGTATAGCTGGTTCAGCTTCTATGCTTGTAGCAAGAGCAGGACTCCCAGGATATGTTATAGGTAACTTTGTTGGTGGCGCAGTAGGTAGTTACACTGCTCAACAAATAGAAGGTAGAGAAGATCTTTCTTACGGAAGAATGGTTGCAGCAGGACTTACAAACTTAATACCGTTTGGTGGTGCTGCTAAACCAATTACAGGTTCTACTAAAATTACTGGTGAGCTAATAAAACGTAGTGCTGCTAAAGAAGCTAAACGTGGTGCAGCTATTGGTGTTTTAGAAGCTAACATAATATCTGCTGTTGATGATGGTGATATGGCTGATCCTTTAGACATGGCTTTGTATGGACTAGGTGGTGCTACTTTTGGTGGTATGCTAGGTGCTGCTGCTCCTAAACTAACTAAGGCTATAAGTAAACAGACTGGTAAAACTGTTGATGAAGTAGATGAAGCACTTGCTAGTATGTCACAAGAACAAGCTGTAAGAGAAGTACGAGAAGGTACAGCTATGTCAGAAGACGAGGCTGTTAAAATTTATCAAGCTGCTGTAGAAAAGACTGCTAGTATTCAGGCAATAAGAACTCTTGAACAGGCTAATAGTAATAATGTATCTTGGTGGCAAAAAGGAATAAGAAAACTTCGTCCTAGTCAAATAATAGGACAAGATGCAAGCGATGCTGCATTTTACAATACTGCTGGTTTAAGATCAGTACAAGAAAAAGGTGGAAGATTAGCTAGTAGTATACAAGCAGCAGTAAAGAAAGATCCTTCTATAGAAAAAGATGTTAATACTTTTTTAGATGGGGGAGAACTATCACCTCGTATTAAGGGTACAGCTTTAGAAGGTGACTTAAATGCTTTTAATAAAACAAAAGGAGAGCTAACTGAAAAATTAATAGAGCAGTTAGAAACTAAATCTTTTAAGAGCATGAAACCTAAAGATCAAAATAAACTATTAAGGTTGGTTAGAAAATCTAAAAATAAAGGTTATGTAACTAGAGAATACAAGGCTTTTACTGATGATGCTTTTGAGTTTGATAACAGATTATATCCTGCTGCTCTTGCAGAATTAACAGAATCTTTTAGAGTTAGCCTTGCTAGAAAAGCACAAAAATCTACTGCTAAAAAAGACAAAGGACGTTTTGCAAGTGGTGGTAAACCAAAGAAAATCTCTATTGCAAAGCAAAAACTACAAGATAAAAAAATACAGATTGAAGCTAAAAAATTAGCAACAGAAAAACTAGAAGGTTATAGAGACACGGCTTCTAAATATAGAGCAGGAGCTAGTGGATCAGCAGGTTCAGCTTTATCTAAAACTTTGAATGATGTAGGTGTTGCACAAAGAAAATACCTAGGTGAAATAACTGATGCTGGTGAAAGAGTTAGAGGTACACTGACTAAACTTAGCTCTAATGTTTATAGAGCGCAGAAAGATATACAAACTATTAGTGGTCTTCAAAAAGCTGGACTAGCTATTACTGTTCCTCAAGGTTCAAATAGTCCTATACCTCAAAGCATGTCTTATCAAAAGTTAGACTTAGATAACATAGAAACACCTGATGTTTATGTACCTAATGAAGTTCAGTTTGCTTTAAAAAAACTAAATGATGAAACAAGACTTGGTAATCCTAATAACTTTACTGGTACACTTGCTGATTTATTAGATGCTTCTATTGGTACATCAAAAGCTGTTAAGGTAGTATTAAATCCACCGTCTTATGCAGTAAACTATTTTGGTGGTGTAATTACCATGCTAGGTAGTGGTATTAATCCTTTCAAACGCTCATATTTAAAGGGTGCAAAACTAGCTGCTGGTCAGTTTGATAATGTTGGTAGGTATATTAGTGGTGGTACTGCTAAAGGAAGAAAGCAGTTCTTAGATGATGTTGAAGAAATGGCTAAGTACGGTATATCTAATGCTAACATAATAGCTTCTGATATTAGAAGCAACACATTAGACAATAGTATTTTTAGCAGCAAGGTAAAGAAAGGCTTTGAAGGGTTTGGTAAAGCTTACTCTGTTACTGATACAGCAGCGAGGTATTCAGTATGGAGAACAAACCAAGATACTCTTTCCTCTATCTTTCCTCACTTGAAAGGTGATGATCTAAAGTTAGCAGCAGCTAAACTTACAAACGACACTTTTCAAAACTATGATAAGTTAAATACCACCCTACGTTCAGCTTCACGTTATGGCCTCATGCCACAGTTTGTATCCTTTACAGCAGAACTTATGCGTAACGTGTATAACAATGTAAAGATTGGTGTACAAATGACTAAAGGTACTTTTGGTCAAGACATTGGAATAGATACAGCAAGAGGTTTTAATAAAGGTAAGATGCAAGTTGAAGGTGCTACTAGATTAACAGCAACAGCAGGTATTATTGCTGGTGGTGAAGCTATTAGAAGAGGCTGGAATGACAATGAAGGTGTTACTGAGGCAGAAGAAAAAGCATATAGAGAAACTTTTGTGCCTCATTGGGATAAAAATAAATCTTTAATCTTTAGTAAAGACTCTAAAGGTAACGTGTCTTATTTAAACATGTCTTACATATCTCCACATGCAATGGCAGCAGAGGCTTGGAACGCTGCTGTAAGTGATAAACCTTTAGAGAATCTTACTTCTGTATTGTCAGATAACTTTATAGGAGAAGGAGCGTTTCCTCTTGGTGCTGCGTTTAGAGCGCAAAGTGGTTTAACTAGTTCTGGTACAAATATTTCTAATGAAGACAAAGGTATTCTAATAGCTAAAGATAAACTTAACTTTTTCATTTCTGAATCTTTCAAACCAGGATTTGCTAGAGAGCTTGATAAAGTTATTAACACTATGGATGCTAAAAATCCTGATTATGAAATGGGAGATCTTGTACTTAGGCAAGCTGGTCTAAGGTTTAATAAGATTGATGTTGAAAGAAGTGCTACTTTTGCTATTAGAGAAAGTGCTAGTAACGCTCAACGAGTACAGTCAAAATATAATCGCTTAGTAGAATCAGAAGATGCTACACCACAACAAATTCAATCTGCTTATGCAGAGGCTAATAGGATTAGAAAGGATAACCTTAGTAAAGTAAGAACTCATTATCAAAGTCTTATTACTCTTGGTGAATCACAAGAGAGTGCTTTCAAAATAATGAAAGATGCTGGTGTTAAAACAAAAGATATTCTTTCTGTTGACAAGAATACATACCTTCCAATGGAAACAGATCCGAAGAAATCTGTAGCTGAAAACTATGATGAAATGTTTATAGATAAAAGTAAAAAGTTTATAAGGAAAGAAATTATTAGGGTAAGTAAAAATGATCCTAGACTTGCTCTACAATTAAAAAGAGAATTTCTAAGTCGTATAAAAGAAGAACGTATGGACTTGAGTGAAAGAGAACTTCTTATTAAACGGTTAAGTTTTGAAGATCAGCTTTCTTATTTAAAAATGTACCCAGAAGAATACGATGGGCTTAGGAAAGCTAGAGCCTTGAAAAGTTCAGTTATAAAAGAGTACAGAAGGAGATAAATATGGCTACTAAAAAAGATAGTAAGTTAACTAACGCTGGAGTATCTTCTTATAACAAGCCCAAGGGTACACCTAACCACCCTACCAAGAGCCACGTAGTTGTTGCTAAGGTGGGAGAACAAACCAAGACCATTAGGTTCGGTCAGGCAGGTGTTAGAGGTGCTGGAAAAAATCCAACTAGTCCAGCCGAAAAAGCTAGAAAGAAGTCGTTCAAAGCTAGACATGCTAAGAACATTGCAAAGGGGAAGATGAGTGCAGCATACTGGTCTTCAAAGGTAAAATGGTAGTTGAATCAGGAGGTTAAAGATGCCAAAGGTAAATGGAAAGACTTATCCTTATACATTGAAGGGTAAGAAAGCAGCTAAGAAAGCTATGACAGTTAAGAAAAAGAAACGTAAATAATCCTTAAGAGGTTACACATGAAAAAATTATTGATCAACATTCGGTACTGGTTAGCACCAACTTTAATTTTGGTAACGCTAGCAAGTATAATAATGGGTGGCATGTTTGTATGGGTAGGTGTTGCACTATTTGGTGTAGGTATTATTCTTGACACACTTACTATGCCCTTCCATCCAGCGGGTGCTGGCTTCGATGATAATGGAGATACAATGGGCATGCCCACATTACAGAACACAGTAATGTACGTGATGCTACCAGTATTCGCATTGTTACAAGTTGCTCTAGCATGGCGTGTAATGCAGTATGTAGATGGTACTGCAATCACAACAACTATGTACGGTATTGTACCAGTAACAATGGGTATTACAGGGCTTGAGTTAGCAGTAGCCGCAGTTTCTACAGGTATCTTTGCAGGTATCGGTATTATCTACGGACATGAGCTATCTCATACTAAAGGTTTCAGCTTTGTTATTTCTCGTTTGATGATGGGTTTAAGCGGTTCTTCACACTTTGTATATGCACATGTATACAACCACCATCTAGAATTAGCACATGAAGATGATCCTGCTACTTCGCCACGCGGTCGTTCTATCTACAGACATTTCTGGTTGTCTCATATGGGTCAATCAAAATTCTTGTACCGGATGGAAACAAATCGCTTGGCTAAACTAGGCAAGAACTTTATATCTTTAGAGAATCGTTGGATACGTGGGTATGCAATGACACTACCAACAATGCTATTGTTTACATACGCTGGTGGTGCTTTAGGTTTAGCCGTTATGTTCTTAGTACTAACAATATCTAACTTCGAGTTAGAAGCGTTAAACTACATGGAACATTACGGTCTTATTAGAGAGAAGGGTCAACCGATTGACTACCGTCATTCATGGGATAACAGCAACTTGTTCACAAGCTGGTTCTTCATAGAGATAGGTAGACAAGGTGACCACCATGATAGAGGCGAAACTCACTTCTGGGGCGTTAAACTACATGGAACATTACGGTCTTATTAGAGAGAAGGGTCAACCAATTGACTACCGTCATTCATGGGATAACAGCAACTTGTTCACAAGCTGGTTCTTCATAGAGATAGGTAGACAAGGTGACCACCATGATAGAGGCGAAACTCACTTCTGGGAATTAGATGAAGTAGGTTCACCAAACGCTCGTTGGGGTTACTTTACAGAGTTTACTGTAGCGTTAATTCCACCTCTATACCATATGTTGATGAAGAAAAAATTAGCAACTTGGGATAGAGACTTCGCTACAGAAGGTGAGTTAGAGATTGCTGCTAGAATTAATGAGCAGTCTGGTTATGGTATGCCAGAAGAAGAGAAGTCTTACGCTCCTATCTAGGATAGTAAAACTTTAAGGTAAAAAAAAAGCCCCTTGGAAAATTCCTTGGGGCTTTCTTTTGTCAGTCTTCCTCGTATTTAAATACAGGGTTATCGTAGTTCTCTTTGAACGATGGCCTAGTTACCATCCCTTGTGTAATTGCTATCCTTTCATAAGCACTATCTACACAACTTGCTTTATCTACCCACTCTTGTATTACCTTCATATCATAATCACACATACTTATCCCTCACAAGCAACACATTCTCCCGTTGATCCTCGAACCCCTGCTTCACTACGTACATAGTACAAGGACTTAATAAACTTATCTTTGAAAGCTATCTTATGTATCCTGCTAACTTCTTCCTCTGATACTTCAGCAGGAAAGAACAGGTTTAAAGATTGTGCTTGACAGATATGTCTTTGTCTAACACTAGCTAACCTAAGTAGTACCTCTTGGTTAATCTCAAAGGCAGTCTTAAATACTACCTTCTCTTCATCAGTTAGCCAATCTACTAACTGTACTGAACCGTTATCTTTTATAATAGCATCAATGTTATCATGGTTAAACACACCTTTAACTTTCATTAAGTCTACTAGTACAGGGTTGATACGGTTAATCTCTCCTGCTGGTGTACCCTGTACAAACACATTCTTGTATACAGGTTCAATACCTTGACTAACACCACCACATATCAAAGCACTTGAACTATTAGGAGCAATGGCTAGAAGGTGTGTATTGCGTACCCCTTCACCCTTGCACCACTTAGGTTCTCCTTTAACCTTAGCGAGCCACTGAGAGCCTTTCTTAGCCTCCTTCTGTATGCCCTTGAACATAGTGTTGTTTAACATGTGAGCTTCTGTAGACTCTATGTCAATCATGTTCTGCTGTAGGTAACTATGAAAGCCTAGTGTACCTAGTCCTAATGCTCTACCTGACTCAGTGAATCGTACTGCTTTCTCTAAGCCTTTAATACCCCTACCCATCTGTATAAACTCTTCGGCTACACAGTCAAGGAATACTATAGCGTTTTGTACCGCATCAGTATCTTTCCATTCATCATACTTAGCTAGGTTCATAGAGCTTAGTACACAAGTGAAGGTATGAAACTCGTCAGAGGGTAATGTTATCTCAGTACATAAGTTAGAAGCCTTGACAGTTAACCCATGCTTCTTATATGAATCAGGGTTTGCTCTGTTAACTCTATCAATAAATACAAAGTAACCTTTACCAGTTACCATCTTAGTTTTTAGTGCGCGTTGGTAACGGTTGATAGACTCTTCATCACCATCTTCTAAATTTTGTATAAACTTATCTGATACTAACCAACCTACATTACAATCATCAGGGTTATTTAATATGTAAGCTACAACTTCCCAGAAGTCTGGATGGTCTATTTCAATATACCCTGCCCACGCACCTCTTCTCGTATTTCCTTGGCTAACGTCCCTGCTAAGTTGGATATAGCCTCTAAGTACTGGCAGTACCCCAGAAGCATTACCCCCCGAACGGATAGGTTCTCCTCTTCCTCTGACTGCTCCAAGATAAGAAGAAGTTCCGAAGCCATTTTTTGTAAGTATCGCTGTTTCTTTTTGTGACTCGTAAAATTCATATACACTATCTCCTACATAATTACCTGAACAACTAACAGGACAGCCTCTTGTTGTACCCATGTTAGCTAACACTGGTGTACTACATGCTAAGTGCCCTGACCATAGTAAGTTAAAGAATACTTTATCCCAATGTTCCTCATCATCCATGTGCTTTGAAGCTGCGCTACTTATTCTTTTATAGATTGAGTATAGGTCAGGATACTTATCCGTTGTATACTTTTCTTTTAGTAACTGCCATGCAGAAGTTGAGTACCATTGTGGTAGTTTACCCACACTTTGCAACTGTTTTCTTTCGTCACTTAAATCTTGATAGATTGACTTACTACTATTTACCATACGAACTTAGCCTCACTGTGATCTCTATTATAATTGTTACCTTGCTTGTGGAAGAAGTCATGTAACTGACCACTATTTATATTCTTGTAAAACCACTTACTAATAGGATCATACTCTACTTCGTACAAAGGTTCAAGTTTTAATTGGTTCAAGCATAAGTTTAATCTTGCTTTGATAAACTGTTTCATCTGATGTTCTGTTATACCACGTATATCACCCTTCTCAAATATCATATCAATAATTCTACTCTCATGTTCTAGTATCTTATTGCAGGTCTTGTTAATCTTTTGGGTTAATCTATCTGTAGCTATTACATCTAACTCTGACTCTTCCTTTAGAGTATTATACAACCATGCACCAGCTAGACTATGTAGGTTCTCGTCACGTACAGAGAAGTTAATACCTGCTGTTAGGTTGACTAGCTTGTTCTTGCCCTCTGCTTGGAAGTGTTTTAAGAATGCAAAGTTAGAGTACAGTACAGCACCTTCAATAATAGAACCTACCGCCAGCGAGTACAGAGTATCGTCACCCTCGAACTGACTATCTAACCAATCCATTCTACCTTTCAAGGTCTTGTCTTCTATGTAACTGTTGTAGAACTCTTCTGTGTTAAGGTTAAGAACCTCGTTTATCTTATTATAAAATGGTGCGTGTACATTCAATTCAAACATGCCGAACAAGGAAGCCATGCGCTGTATCTCAGGGCGTTTAAACTTCTTACGTACAAAGTCTAACCAGTACTCATTGCCTACGTGTATCTCGTACTTAGTGAACAGCTTTAACACTGTTACTACTCCATGTGTCTCTGCTTCTGTCAGGTTGTTATGCAAATCGTGTAGGTCTTTGTCCATACCTATCTCTTTAGCAGTCCAGAAGATATCTTCCTGCTGTTCTGCAAACACTTCTGCTTGAGGATACTCTATTATATATGCTTCTTGTTTGTCAGTTATCATCTTTCTTATCCTTAAACATAGTTGTTGTTTCTACTTTATATATAACCATGTAGCCTATTAAAAACCACTCCGCTATAAATACATGGTACTTTATTTTCTCTTTGGGATTGAACACATCATCATAAGTTATCTCAGTTTGAAAAGCTAACTTGGGTAACCAACCCCCTATAAAAGGGTATCCGAATATAACAAAGTTTCCGTACTCGTCTATCTCTGCTGGTACAAAACTAAACCTGAACTTGCTATCATCATCATCATCATTCATTACAAACTCCCTACTATTTTTTCTAAGTAGTGAATAGCTTTTTGTAAGTCCTCTTTTCTTTTACCTTTGTTTCTGAGCAGATACTTTAATGCGTTACCCTCATAGAAAGATAACTTGTACTCGTCTATAATGTCCCAAGGTTGTATCTTGTGCTGCTTGTAGTGAGTACCCCCTATCTGTTTATTCTCCATAGTGTTCTCCTGTATTTCCATTCTGTCCTATGGCATCTATCCTTACTTCTTCCGGCCAGACAATCTCATTAAGCTCCTTCATAAAAAAGTCAGCATCAGCAAGTATATCTTTGTTGGTAGACCATGTGCTGTACTTACCAAGCAAGTTGCTAGTATGTAATGGATAAGTACCATCATCAACAACTGCTTGGAATCCTTCTCCATCCCAATAGACTATCACATCACTATGAGTTAAGATAGAATTAACAGCAACAGTAAGGTTATACTTGCTGTAACTTTTATCCATACTTCTTCTCCAAGTATGAAAGACTAACAGGCATTTCATCAAAGCTGCCGTTCTGTACATCATTAAGCATCCATATACCCTTCCAACTACCGTTAGTCTGTGGTGTTAGGTACTCTTCATCTTGTTGGTAAAAGATACCACCAAAGATACCAGTAATTGCAGTGCCGTCAGCCCTCTTACTAAATGCTATGTCTCTATCTTGTACGTGTCCCATCACACAACTCATGTGCTTTTTATTTATCATGGCTCTAGCACTAGATACTGGTCTACCCATAACACCACTACAAAAGTAATGAGCAAAAGCAACACCATTAATAATAACAGGCTCTAAGAAAGGTGACACTTCCCAACCCTTAAGGTCAAAGTCTTTCTCTCCTATCACACCCTCAAGGATAGCATCGGCATCTACTGCTCTGTTAATACGGTTCTCATGGTTACCCATTGTGAATACCATACGAGGCTTCCACTGTTTCTTCTTGTTAAGTTTTAACCTGTTCATTTCTTTTCTGATAGGTTGCATAAACAAATTCATACCCTTGTTGCCAGCTTCTATATCATCGTTGTATCGTCTACCTTCAAAAGACTTACGGCCTTTATCATAAGAAGACAAGCTGGGCATATCCCAATGGTCTCCTATGTGTACGATAACGTCAGGCTTCATAGCAGCAGCGTACTTACCAGCATGTAGCAGGTGGCTTAACGGTACTCCTTTCTTAACTTGTGTATCAGGTATCACTAAAATTTTCATTGCTCGTCCTCTTCTAAATAGTCTTTATAAGCATCGTTATATGCTAGTGTTTGTTCTTCATCATTAAAATCTAAGTCTATCTTATCAAAGTCTTCATCAATAAAGTCTTCGTACTTAGTATGGTTTATGTGTCCCTTTAAGTCTAAGTCAAACATATAATCACACATCTCTGTTATTGTAAGAACCGTACCTTTAACCTCACACTCACTACAACTGCGGGAATATCCGTCAGTAGTAAAGTCTGGGTTTCTTGCCCCGCAATTATAACAAGCTGTTTCTGTACACATACTTACTCCTTTACCCATTCAATAGGAACTTTACCAACAGCCCATTTTATTTTACGTTTATCACACCACTGAGAATACTTCTGTATTTTTTTCTTAGTAGTCCAACCATTTTTTTGAAACAACATTCTAATGTCAACATCAGGGTTACACTTAATGACTGACTCCATCTTAGTTCTATCACTTGGTTTGAACCAGCCCTTTGCTTCTATGTATATACCATTAGATAATCTAAAGTCTGTTAAGTATTTAGCTTTCTGTAGTACATGCTGACTGCCACAATCTAAACACTCCATCTTTCTGTTAGTCCGTTTGTTATACATTAGGGTGGTACATTCATAAGTAAAGTCTTCTAAGTCTTTAGCAAGCCTTTCTTCAAACTTGCTCCTGTAGTTATTCATAGTCACCTCTTATATCCATTGGCATCTTTACATTTTTTTGTAGCATCCAAAGTAACTGAGTATTTTGTACCATGCGTTGATACCAATTTTCCTCTGTAAAGAAATCTTTGTAGTGACTTGCCACAGAAGCATCCCAATCCTTGCTCTCAGATAAAATCCTTGCAGCTTTGACCTTACCAATACCACGTATTCCAATAATGTTATCAACTTTATCTCCCATTAACATCTGCATATAAAACCAGTGAGTACCTTCTTCTTGTGTAACTGTCGTGTACTCTTTCTTAACAAAGTTGTAATGCTTACCTGCTACCATCAGCAAGTCTTTGTCTATGCTTGCTATCATTGTGTCTTCGGTTTGATTAAGTGATAAGGCATCATCAGCTTCCATGTGGTGTATTATCTCTGCCTTAAAATTCTTAGCCATGTAATCTCTTATAGCTTGATAGTGTACAGGCTTGGCAGTATCCTTTCTGTTTGCTTTGTACTCCTTGTCTATGTATATTCTAAAGTTACTTTGACCTGTTAGAAACAACCTGTAACTATCAGCCTTAGTATCTCTTATCATACCGTTTAAGTATTGTTTGCAACTGTGTAAGGCATAGGCGAGGGGATCAGCAATGATCTCCCCCTCCTCGTCCTTGTGCTGCGTAGCAAAACCAATACGGTATACTATTACATCACCATCTATCAGAAGCTCCATGTTAGAATGGAACAGCTTCAACATCTTCTAGCATTTCCTCTACTGTCTCTACTTCGGAGACAGAAGAAGTGATACGTCTGCTATGCAGTACATCAGGCAGTCCGTACATGTTAGACTGTGCAGGGTTATCATCATCTTCACAATCACCAGTGCAACCATCAGTGACTATACCCTTCTCTACACCAGCCTTATACTTAGCTGGGATAGCTGCTATACCTACGATGTTGTCAAAGGTTCTACCTGCACTTGCTCCTTTCCCTTCATTTAAGACAGTTGTTACATTACAAGGTTCATTTAATACTGAATCCCAATCTGCAACAGTGTCTTCTTTAGCGGAAGAATCAAAAGCCTTGAAGAACTTTAACTCCTTTCCTAAACCACTCATGGTATTGAACACGTTAAAAGGTGGTGACCATAACAGTCTAGGTAATGTCTTACCGTCTACCTCAATAGTCTCTCCAACAATCTCAATACCCAAAGATAACTGCTGGCAAGGTGCGCGTTCTGGATCACCCTTCTGGAAAGGTGTACGTTCTTGCATACCTAAGTCTGCAACATATCGTAACCTACCTTCATGTTCACCTGCCCCCAAGTTAGGTATGTCTACTGTCTCTGATCCTACTGGTGCTGTTGCTAATCTTTTAATAGCCATATTATTTAGTCCCTTCTTTTAATACCTCAGTACTTACCATTTTTGCATGGTAGTCTGCTGTAACCGAGCTAACTTGTTTAGCTGTTCCGACTGCTTCGTCTTCTTGTACACCACATGCAGTGATTAGGAATGTTGAAGCTACTAGTACTACAGTTAATAATTTTTTCATGGTTTCTTTCCTTTCTTGTTATAAGAATTTACAGTATATACTAACTTATTAGTATTGTCAAACAATTAATGTATCTCTGAATAATTAATACCAAAGTCTACATCTACGTCTAACTCTCTATTTAAGTTTAGCGTTTTGTTCACCTCACTTACGCAAGACTTAAGGTACTTAGTAACTCCTACCCTATAGCCTAGCGGTACTTCAAATATAATCTCGTCATGGAACTGACCTAAGAACTTAACATCTTTCTTTAGCATTTCCTTTAACCACATATCAAAACAATAAGTACCAGTGCCTTGATTAAGTGTCGAGAATATATCCTTCTTGCTTCTTAAGACATACCATATTTTACTCACTGGATTATACAACCAGTTGTTTCTATTTAATGTCTTAGTTATCTGCTCGTCTGCTATAGCCTTGAGACTCCAGTTCCGTTCCCAATATGCTGTATGTAATCTCTTGCCTTCTGCTACTGTGGCATCAGCCCCTCTTGCTATAGTCTCTGCTCCTGCCCCATAGGTAGAGGCATAGTTGGTGGTCTTTCCTTTGTGTCTTTGTGCTGTTAACTCTGCTTTGTTGTACACACTAAAGTTACCAGCCTTATAAGCCTCTGATTGTTTACGAGTTAAGAAGCCAGCCTCTACTGCAATGTCTAAGTGTGGGTCAAACCCATCCTTGTTCATTTCTTTTACGTAGTCAGGGTCAATAGGCATCATGTAATGCTGCTTGGTTCTATCTTCTAAACTACTCATGTCACTACCGCACAACTCATGCGTACTAGATGATGAAGTTAAAAGACTTCTTATCTCTGTACCGTATGGCATGCGAGGACTAGGTATGTTAACGCACACTGCGTGTTTAAATCTAAGTGTATTAGTTAGCCCTTGTATACCTGCAATAACAAAGCCGCTATCATCTACATTCTTTAGTAGGCCAGTGACTAGCCCTTTTCTGTGTGCAACAATACCAAAGTCTTCAAGGTGTTTAATCTCAGGCTTGCTGTTAATCATCTTGACTACACTAGGGCACAAGTTATCTCCTTTCTTTATCTGTGGTATAGCCCTCTTCTGTGGCATACCTCTGTGGTCTACCCCGTCCTCAACATACTTAAATGTCATAGGACTCCAACCTAAACCGAACAACCAATCTTTAACCTGTACTGGTGACGTTGCTTTAGGTTCTTTAAGTGCAGCAGGTACACTATACTCTTTATCACTATCAAAATTAATATCGTTATCTTTACACAACTGTGTCCATTTCTCACCTGTTACTGATAGGCTGCCATCTTTCTTATATGGCTTTGCTGGCTTGCTCACCTTCTTGTAAGTCTGTACCCTTGGCATCACCCCTTCTAGTGAAACAACTGCGTGTGCTTGGCTCTCAGTTAGCTTAAACAATAACTCTTCTGCCTTGTCTACGTCTAGCTTCCATTTGTTCTTCTCTTGCAGCATTGCACAGTGCATCTTAAAGTTAAGGTACTCTATCAAGTGATCGTATCCTTCTGGGTACAAGTCTTTAAGAAAATGTTGCTGCCTATTCCACAATAAAGTGTTTATCTTTACGTCTTCCTTACACCTATGTATGTACTCTTGTGAGCTTAGGTTTTCCCAATCATCTATCTTTGGTTTAGGTATTCCTAAGTCTACCCCCCAATCAGATAGCCCATGCTTGTTTCTTTCTGGGTATAAGTACCAGCTTACAGCAAGAGTATCAACTAGCTTGGCTTGTATTGTAATGTTATAAATACGCTCTATAACTGGTATGTCAAACCTGATTATGTTGTGGCCTACAAGTACATCATCCTTAGTTAAAGACTCAAAGAAACCTTTGTCTACCATGTAGCCGTTAGCAATGGCGCAATGTATCTTGGTTGGATTAAGTCCATCACACTCAATGTCTAATATGTATTGCATCTTACTTCCTCCCTACTTTTAGTATGTGTATAGGTACTTTGCATTGTTCAGACACATCACCCAAGTATCTAATATCTTTTATCTTTAGGTTGTTGTCTTCTATCATGTCTTTGAAGTCATCAATAGCTGGCCTGTATCTTTGGTCATAAACCTCACCATCAAAACTTACGGTATCTGAAAACATATCTATCTCAGATATAAATATAGAACCATTAAGAGTAAGTCTATCACCTACCTGTTTGTAAAATTCTTTGTGGAACTTCCAATCTCTATCCGAGGGTCTTAGGTCGTTACTTAAATACCCATACTTTGAATGACTGGCTTGTATGTCAAAGTAGTTAGGAGGATTAGAAACTATACAATCAAACTCTATATCCTCCGGTATACCCTTAAACATATCAGATATATATGTTGTAATGTTGTTCGAGCTTTTGATTGTTTCGTTGACTACCTCTATAGCCTCTGGGTTTATGTCCATTAGATGTAGGTTATTACATAGCCCGCTTTCTTTTAACCACAAACCAATCCAGCTTGCCCCACAACCTGCTTCTAATAAGTTATCATAAACTCTGTTCTCTTGGCTAACAACTTTTTCAAATGATGGTGCTAACTCTCTACCACCTCCATCTAAATGTTCTCTGTAGTACACATGGTTACAGAATTCATTAAACTCTTCTGACATTAGTATCTCCTTGGCTCTAAATAAGTTATTGTTCTTTCGTCAAACACTACATCACAACTATACCCTTGTCCAAAGTCTCTGTCAAATAGCATTCTAAATTCTGATATGTTCTCTCTCTCTGGTGGGCAGTCCTCTGACCTATCTCTGCTAATACCGTGTCCGTAGTGCGCCCATTTCTCCATAGCTCTTGAGCCTGTAAACTCATGTGAGTATACCTTTCCGCCTTGTTCGTGCGACTTATTACCTTTAGGCTTAGGGTTTACATGACTGTAGCAGAAGATAGTTATCGGGTACTTTAGCACCAAGTCTGCCATGTCTGTCATAATCTCGTTGAGCTTATCGTTGGCTTCGCTTGATGCGTACCTACTAATTAGTGCTGTCAATGGGTCTAAGATAAAGATATTGATACCGTCTAACAAGTGCATTTCTTCTATAGCTATTCTGATATCATCCCAATCTCTGCTTGCGCTTCGGTCGTAGAATCTAACCTTGCCTTGCATTGTTAGAAGTGTGCTTCTTAACTTATCTGTGTCGTACTCTGCATCTGGTCTGGTGTAGTCTACCTTGTCTCTCTTTCCTGCTAACTTCTTAGCTGTTTTAGCTGGTGAATTTTCTAAGTCAAACATACCCACGTTAACTTCTTCTTGGTACACAAGGTGAGTGACTAGTTGATGCTGGTGGTCAGTCTTTCCTATCTTTGGTGCTGCCCCTACAATATGGATAGTGTTAGGTCTAATTCCAAAGCAAGCCTTGGTAACTGTAGGCCAAGGAAATGATAGCCCCATCTTAGGCTGCTCTAGTGCCTTGTCTATGAAGTCTTCTATGTCCAGCACTTCACCTTGTCTAACTACTGTGCTATCCCACACTGCTTTCTGGTATAGCTCCTTGCCCCTACCTTCTAATAGCATATCGTTAGCATCTTTTAGAGGTAGCTTGGCAACCTTGAAGTTGTTGAACGCTTTTAGTATATCCTTTGTTGCTTTCTGTCCTGCCTCGTCACCGTCTAAAACTAGTATCGTTAGCATCTTTTAGCGGTAGCTTGGCAACCTTGAAGTTGTTGAACGCTTTTAATATATCCTTTGTTGCTTTCTGTCCTGCCTCGTCACCGTCTAATACTAGTATGACTTCTTTGTATGTGTCCACAAATTCTCTGTTGTTTATTATATCCTTTAGTCCTGTAGTAGCACCCCTAGTTAGGCTAACTACTGAAGGAAGGTAAGACTTAAACTTGGCTGGCGTGTTGTCAATTATAACTTGATAGAGTGCCATTGCATCACACCTACCCTCAGTGATAAACAACTTGTTGCTTCCGTTCTTCCCTGCTAGGTGTTGCCCCCATAAGTCAAGGCTTCCTTTTCTATCCCCTACTCCTTTGAAGCTCTTAGTGTCTACTTCTCTGACTTCAAAGCCTGATACCTTACCTGCCTTGTGGTCAGGGTAGTAATGGTGGGTAATAGTCTTACCGTCCGACTCACTTAGTCCAACCTTGACCCCATAAATCTCAACGACTTCTTTTCTTATGCCTCTATCTGTTAAAGCTAACGCTGGGTTAGTGTCAAACATTTTTGGGTTAAAGTTATTATTTTGTTCTGGCATTACAAATTTTTCCTGTTGGTTGGTGTTAGAAGGAAACAGCGTTGAACAAGCAAAGCAATAACTATCATCTTCTTTATCTTGATAAGTAAAAACTTGATTGCCGTCACTGCTGCCGCATTCTGGGCAAGCTATCTTGTACGCTGCTGTTCCCTGACTGTTCATATTGTCCCCCTTTACCAATGATGAATGACGTTAACTATTATAGCTAACATTGTTATTATTTCCACGACTAGTAATACTAGTTTGAAAGCGTGGGTTGACGTAAAATTAATTAAAAAGTTAAACATTTTTCTAGTCTTCTGAAGACCATCCCAAGTCTGTCACCCTAGACAAAGACTCCGCCTCGTAACTTTCTAAGATACGTACTAATGCCTCGTCTTTGTAGTCTGAAGTATAGCCGTATCCGTACTTAGTCTCCATTGTTTCTAGTGTGTCCTCGTATAATGCTTTTATTTTACTCATGTTATTTAATCCCCTGTTGTTGTATCATTTCTAATTGTATCATAGTTTTGACTGCATTTTTCTCTGTTTCTAACTGCGTTATACTAACATCTCCTTTATCATGCACTCCGAAAGTGTGCCTGTTTTCTAGGTAATCTAGCTGGCTTTCTAACCTTTCCATATTATATGAATTATCATTGTATAGTTGTTTAATAGTCATAGTAACTGTCCTTGCCTTGTTGTATTAAGTCTAGTGCTTTCTCGAAAGAAATTTCTTCATCTTTCATAATATCACTAATACTCTTATTGTTTTTACTGTCTAAGTAAATATTAATAGTATAAGTATAATCGTTATTAGTCATGTTTTTCTTTTCTCTCTTTTTTAGTTTAACAGCTTACAAAAACTTGTCAAGCTTTATTTTATTTATTTTGTACCGTTCCAGTTACATTGCGTATTTTCTTCTCTTGTTTCGCCGTACATTATTAAACACCTATCATATTTTGTCGATGGTATTAAGTCCTCAAGCTTTATTTTATTTATTTTGTACCGTTCCAGTTACATTGCGTATTTTCTTGACTTGTTTCGCCGTACATTATTAAACACCTATCATATTTTGTCGATGGTATTAGGTGCTGTTCGTCTTGTTGGTCAGTGCCTATGACGGCTAGTAAAATTGCTAAAGCTAGTATTATTTGCATGTGTATATATCCTTGTTGGTTGTTGTTGTTGTTAATGTCCGCCGCTTAAAATAATCTCATAAGCATCCTCGACAAAATGATGATCTATCTTGATTGTATCGAAGCACACACCCTCCCGCACTAGACCCGCAATAATCAAGGGCAGGTCTTTCACACTACATATAATTTTTCCCATTTTTATATACTCCGTTGGTTGTTAAAGTCATACTG
>Ga0209816_1000704_pt1 | contig 25880 bp, 20 predicted proteins | sample CoawatmetaG01DNA_FD_187509 | JGI IMG/M metagenome (GOLD analysis project Ga0209816, IMG submission 187509) | Marine microbial communities from the West Antarctic Peninsula - Coastal water metaG017-DNA (SPAdes) (version 2) | ecosystem: Environmental > Aquatic > Marine > Coastal ...
TTAGATGGTGGTGTTACTTTTAATTTGTCAAATTCAATTATAAATTCAAGTAACATACAGCTTTCTGTGTCAGCTGCTTGTGAGGACTGTGTATACATAGGTTCCAGCGATGGAATATGGAAGTCAGCTGATATAGGTGAAAATTTTGATATTGTTTCGGGCGAATATATTGATGATATTAGTAATTATGGTGCCTTTGCTGTTAGTGACACTAATAATGATATTATTCTATATGGAGATATAGATACTCATATGAGCACTGATGGAGGAACTACTTTTAATAAAACCACTTTTTGGTCAACAGGTAATTCAAATTACGATCAAACAGGTTCCTATGTTCACGCTGATCTAAGAGGGGCTATTTGTATAGACGGAATCTTTTGGGTTAACACAGATGGATTGCTTTGTAAAAGTGAGGATAATGGAATCACCTGGGAAATTTTTGAAGGTCAATCTATTAGAGAGAATTATAATTTAGGTGTCAGTCAATCTAATCATGAAAGAACAATAAGTGGTTCGCAAGATAATGGTACTAGTATTAAAACTGAAAACTCTTGGGTTGAGTTTTATGGAGCGGATGGTATGGAAGGTATTATTCATCCATTAAATGATGATTGGATGGTTGGAAGCTTTCAATTCGGAGGTAAAAGAAGAACTAAAGATGGGGGGTTGACTCAAGATGGCGCAGGAGATGTAGATAACGGTGGGTGGATAGCTCCTTTATTTTATGATCCAAATGATCAAATGAAAATATTTTCATTAGGGAGTAAAGTAACTGTCAGTGAAGATTTTGGCTCTACTTGGAACGATTTGGGTACTCCATTTAATGGCTCATCGATTAATTATGCAACAATTGCTGAGAACAATTCAAATATTATAGCTGTAACAAACTATGACCAAATTAAATTATCAACAGATGGTGGTTTAACTTTTAATAGTATTAAATCAAATTTACCAAATAATTATATCACGGATGTTGTTTTTGATCCAAATAATGATGATGTAATTATAGTTACATACGGAACTTATTATGGTAATAACAATAAAGTGTATGTTACAAATAATCAAGGAAATACATGGCAAAATATAACTTACAATCTTGGATATTTACCTGTAAGATCTGTTATTATTGATCATACTGAAAACTCCAATATATACCTTGGAACTGAAATAGGTGTTTATAAAAAAGCTATGTCAAGTCAAACATGGGAGCTTTATAGTCAAGGATTACCAAATATGTCAATTTTAGAGTTAGATATTGTTTATGGTTCCAACACCCTAAGAGCAGCTACATGGGGAAGAGGTTTATGGGAATATAGTTTAGATGGTAGGTTAGATTATCCTTCCATTTTAACTACTGAAATTACCAATCCTCCAACTGATAACAGTCCTAAAGTTGGATTTGATCAATTTGTTACTTCTGTAATTGATTACAATACTGATTTAACAGATGTTTATCTAAAGTGGTCTATCGATGAGCCGATTTTTGATAACGTAATTCCGATGTCTAATGTAAATGATAATACCTGGATTTCTGATACATCAATACCAAATCAAGATGAGGGAGTTAAAGTTTTCTTTAAAGTTTTTGCAGAGGGAAATAATGAAGATGTGACAGAAACGTACAAATATATGTATGAGGTTAAAGCGAATATATATTGTACCCCTTCAATGGATTGTACTTACGGAGATGGACTTCAGTTGTTTCAATTTGCAAATATTAATAACCCCTCTGAATGTGAAGGATATGGTGATTTTACAAACTTATCTACTGATTTAGAACAAGGTTCAGAGTATGCACTGACTGTAACTACTGGTTATGGTAGTCAGTATATAAATGTGTGGATAGATTTTAATGATGATTTAGAATTTTCACAAGATGAATTAATTGTTGATGGTTATGTAATTGCAATAGATGAAACAGCTGGTTCTTTTACAGAAACACTAAATGTTACTATTCCTGAAAATGCTTCCTTAGGCTCTCATTTAATGCGTGCCAAAACAAATTGGAGTGGACCAGTTCCTGCAGATTCATGTGTGGAAACTACCTATGGAGAAACAGAAGATTACATGGTAGAGATTGTTGAGTCGTCCTTAAATATTTTTGAATTTATAAATGATGAAATTAAATTATTTCCTAATCCAACAAATGGAAGCTTCTCAGTCAATTTAATAAATGACTATGATGATATTGATATTACAATTAGAGACTTAAGAGGAAGATTAATTGAAAGTAAATCTTTTAAAAATACAAATTTAGTACAAATGGAATTTGATGCTGTGGCAGGGGTTTATTTAATAATAATTAAAATTAATAACAATACAAGAGTGACTAAATTAATAAAAAATTAATTTTTGTAATTCTTAAAAGTTATTCTAAAAATTATACCTCAACGATACCACAAAATTACGCCCCAAATCATGGCTATAATATCTGAGTCTATTTAGATAGTTTTTGTAGCGAGTATTTAATAAGTTATTAATTTTAAACCCTAAATTAATTGAAGAATTTTCATCCGAATGTATATCTATTTTCGAATTTAAATTAATTAAATGATAAGCTTTTGGAGGAGTGCTAACATCTACAATTTCATATGTTGCCGTAGTTGGCACATATACTTCAAAATTATTATTTGGATACTCATTTTGTCTAAAATTGTATTCACTTTGCATAGAAATACTTAGATTATTTAAATCAGAATTAAAATATGAAATTTGATTTCTAATGTTTGCAGGTGGCATATCAATTAATGGTTTGTCAGATTCTAAATCATAGCCTTTTATAATTGATGATTGATGATTAAAATTAATGTAATTATTAAAATCATATTTGATATTTAAATCAAATCCAAATAATTTCGAATTGGTTTGTCGGTATTCCCATACTTGAAAACTGCCACGTATTGTCTGTTGAATTCCAGTGGGTTCAACTACAATAAAATTTTCAATATTATTAATAAAAGAGTTAAATACCATACTGAATTTTTCATTGGTTTGTTGAAAGGTAAGTCCAAAATTATGACCTATCTCAGATTTAAATCTTAGGTCACCTAATTCTATTCTTGCAGATGCATGATGAAGTCCCTCGCTAAAAAGTTCAGACGGATTTGGACTTCTAGACGATATGGAGTAATTAATGAATAACCTTTTGTTTTTATTAAACAAAAATTTTGATCCAAATGTAGCAGAGGTATTATCAAAATTTAATTTTGGATTAGTTAGGATTTGATTTGCTAATTCTTCAACAATTATACCACTAAATAATTCCCCATAGTCTCTATCTTCCCAGAACGAGGTCTTGTAGTATTTGTAAACATTCATAAAAGTATGATCATATCTTAATCCTGCTTCTAAAATCCATTTCTGATTTAAATTATAGTCTAAAATTGAATAAATTCCTAAATCATATTTTTTATAATCAGGAATAATTCTTCTAACTCCAGTTGATGGGTCAGGAAAGTTTTTTTGATATTTCCCAACTATTCCAAATTTTAAATTTAAACTATTTGAAAATCTAGAATCAAAATCTAGTGCTAATGAGTGTGTTGTCAGTTCTAAATCAGTTGAAGGTTTATTTCTGTCATCTCCTCTTCTAATATCATACTCTTTTCTGTTATTAGATTGAAAATCATACTGAAAATTAAATTGACCTACATTGAAATTTTTAAAAATGTTGATTTTGGCCAAATTATGTTTTGTTTTTTGTTTTGGTGCATCAATATCGTAGGTGAAGTCTTCAATAATTAAAGGAGTGCCATTTGTAATTCCTCTAAGAATATCTTGTGCTGATATTAAATGTGATGCTCTTAAAATTCCAGTTTCATTATTAAAAAAAGAGTAGTATACATCAAAACCATAATCAATTCTATTTAGACCAGTATTAAATGAGAAATTCTTTTCTTTAAGTCCTGTATTACTCATTATGTAATTTGATGACTGATAATCACCAAAGCGCTTTAAGCTACCTTGAAATTTAGTGTACCACCCTTTAATGTTAGTTTTAGTAATATTAGTTGTTATTGTGCCTCCTCTACCGTTAGTTGCTGCAGAGGAATATAATTTACCATATAAACTATCTGCCAATCGAGCCTTAGAAGTTTCAGTAATAATTACTCCACCGATAGCGCTTCCACCATATTTTAATGCCCCTGCTCCTTTAATAAGAGAAATTTTTTCAACAGAATTAATATCAATACTTGGTGCATGATCTATTCCCCACTCATGATCTTCCATTTTAACATTGTTGTTGATTATTAAAACTCTACTACTGTGCAAGCCATTTATTTGAGGTTTAGCTACTGAATTCCCAGTACTAATAGTAGATACTCCAGGAATAGTTTTTAGGACATCAGCAATTGAGTTATTGGAATAATCTTCAAGGGTTTGCTTTGATATTTTATTTTCAAATATAGATTTTGAATTACTTTTTAAATTACTTTTTAAAATAATTTCATCTAATTCATTAAGATGGTGCTCCATCCTAATAGTTTTAATAGTGTTGTTTCTTACTTTTACTTCTGTTTGGATCGTTTCACACTCTTCATGAGATATTTCTAAGATATATTGCTTGTTGCATAAATCTTTAAAAACATATTCTCCTTTAGAATTTGTTACAACTTTTTTATCCAATTCTTTTATAAAAATTGAGGCATTTTGTAGTACAGACCTATCGTGAAGATCAATTATCTTTAGAGTCAAAGAAGAATTGCAGTCCTGTGATAATATAGGATTGTTAAATAGTATAAAAACTATTAAAATAAATAGCATTGGTGTCTTTTGGACGCCAATGCTATTTAAATGTGTATTTGTGAAAATCATTATTATTCTACAGTTATATCAAAAGTAACTTCGATATCAGTTTCTCCACCTGCATTTTCTAAACCAGTATTAGGTTTATTTGGCTCATGTCTTAATGTGAATGTTAATCCACCTGAACTAGCTCCTGCAGTAACTAGATAGAAGTCAAGTCCTAAAGGATTACCTGCAGAATCAAAACTATTATATTCTGTAGTTACATCTAGTCCAGAACCTACAGTATAGAAAAATTGATGATCTAAATCTTCCTCTTGAATTTCTTCATTTATATTTTCTGCTGGGTCTTCTGTCTCATTTAACAAAACAATTGATGCGTCATATGCAGTATTATTACTAAGTGGTCCTGAAACCGTTACTGTTGCAGCATCTGGGCCATCTCCATCTAAATCTTGGTATTGCATTACTACTGTATCAGATCCACCAAAACTTGTTTCAAGCATTACTGTTAGTGTAGTTATTACCTCCTCTTGATTTACTGGTGCAGGTAAAGGTTCATCTTTGCTACATGAAGCGAATATTAGTGTACTTGCCAATAAGGCGTATTTAAAAAATTTCATATTTTTAATTTAAAAGTTTATAATTTAATTTTCAAATTACCATGTTCATTTATAGATGAGACAGGTAAGTTGATTTAATTCTTGTATTTGATATTATTAATTAGTAGTCAAATACAGGGGGGCCTCTTAAATTTAGATTTAGATTTAGATTTTCTACATAAGTAATAATTGTCTTAGTAGAAAATTCGGAAAGAATATAATAATTATTTTTTTTAACTTGTTTGTTGGAAAAATAAATTTGATTATTTGGAACAATATGATCACATAAATTACAATCATCTGGTGTTGAGTGTAAATGTTCTATTGATATGGTGCAAACGTCCTGATGATTGTGAGAATCAAATAAGTGCTCTATTTGTGTTAAATTGGGAAAAGTAATAATAGCAATCAAACAAATGCTTATTATCTTTTTTAAAACCTTTATTTTCCTAAAAAGAATCATAGTGTAAAACTATAAATTTTTCACTTAAAAACCATAGATTTACATAATATTTACACGATTCTTCCTAAACACTGATTTTTTAGCAAAAAAAATATAATTTTTGTTTAATTTTTAAGTATAAAATGTATATATTTGCGCTCATTTTAAAAGCAATAAAAAAAATTATATTATGGCAAAGGAAAATTTTGATCGTTCCAAACCACACTTAAACATTGGTACTATTGGACACGTCGATCACGGTAAAACTACACTAACAGCAGCTATTACAACTGTATTAGCAAATGCTGGTTTATCTGAAAAGAGAGATTTCGATACTATCGATAACGCTCCTGAAGAAAAAGAAAGAGGTATTACAATTAATACATCACACGTTGAGTATTCAACTGAAAAACGTCACTATGCACACGTAGATTGTCCAGGTCACGCCGATTACGTTAAGAATATGGTAACTGGTGCTGCACAAATGGATGGAGCTATACTTGTTGTAGCTGCTACTGATGGACCTATGCCACAAACTCGTGAGCACATATTATTAGGACGTCAGGTTGGTATTCCAAGAATGGTTGTATTTATGAATAAAGTAGATATGGTTGATGACGAGGAATTACTTGAACTAGTTGATATGGAAATTCGTGAATTACTATCATTTTATGAATATGATGGTGATAATGGACCTGTTATAGCTGGATCTGCACTTGGTGCTCTTAACGGAGAACAAAAATGGGTAGATACTGTAATGGAACTTATGGATGCTGTTGATACATGGATTGAATTACCAAAACGTGATGTTGATAAAGATTTCTTAATGCCAATTGAAGATGTATTTTCAATTACTGGTCGTGGAACAGTTGCTACTGGAAGAATCGAAACAGGAATTGCTAATACAGGAGATTCTGTTGATATTATCGGTATGGGAGCTGAGAAGCTTACTTCTACTGTTACTGGAGTTGAAATGTTCCGTAAAATATTAGAAAAAGGTGAAGCTGGAGATAATGCTGGTATCTTGTTAAGAGGTATTGAAAAAGCAGATATCAAAAGAGGAATGGTAATATGTAAGCCTGGTTCTGTTAAACCTCATGCTAAATTTAAAGCTGAAGTTTATGTTCTTAAAAAAGAAGAAGGTGGACGTCATACTCCATTTCACAATAACTATAGACCTCAGTTCTATGTACGTACTACAGATGTAACTGGTACTATTTCTCTTCCTAAAGGAGTTGAAATGGTAATGCCAGGAGATAACTTAACTATTCATGTTGAATTAATTCAACCGATTGCAATGAGTATAGGTTTAAGATTTGCTATCCGTGAGGGTGGTAGAACTGTTGGTGCTGGACAAGTAACTGAAATTTTAGATTAATATTAACCCATAATATTTTGTTGAGGTATTCTGTTTTTTTACAGAATACCTTAACTTATGTTTACGGGTTTAGCTCAGTTGGTAGAGCACTGGTCTCCAAAACCAGGTGTCGGGAGTTCGAGTCTCTCAACCCGTGCAAATAAAAAATATATGACAGGAATAATTACATATTTTAAAGAATCGTTCGAAGAACTAAAAAACAATGTTACTCCGCCTACATTTTCTCAAGGTCAAAGTTTAACAATTTTAGTTGCTGTTTTCTCAATTATATTTTCATTAATTATTTGGGGAATTGATTCGGTATTTGGAGAAGTCATTAAGTATTACTTTAATTTGATTGGATAATGTCAGAAGCTATTATAGAAAATAAATGGTATGTTGTCAGAGCTGTAAGCGGGCAAGAAAATAAGATTAAGGCTTACATAGAAAATGAGATATCCAGGTTAGGGTATGATAGTTTTGTAGATGAGATCTTAGTTCCTTCAGAGAAGGTTATCCAGATTAGAAAGGGTAAGAAAATAACAAAAGATAAAGTTTACTTTCCTGGTTATATTATGGTTAAAGCAAATTTAACAGGCGAGATACCTCACATTATTAAGGGTATTACAAATGTTATAGGTTTTTTAGGTGAAACAAAAGGTGGAGAGCCTGTACCACTTAGAAAATCAGAAGTAAATAGAATGTTAGGTAAGGTTGATGAGTTATCTCTTCAGAATGAATCTAATATTATTATTCCTTTCACTAGTGGCCAAAATGTTAAAGTAATAGATGGTCCATTTAATGGATTTGATGGTACTATTGAAAAAATTAATGAAGAAAAAAGAAAACTTGAGGTTATGGTTAAGATATTTGGACGTAAAACTCCACTTGAATTAAGCTATATGCAAGTAGAAAAAATTTAATAAATGTTACAATGTTCTGTAATTTATAGCTTCCAATTATAAATTATAGTAAAATTTAAATTGTTAATATGGCAAAAGAAATAGGAAAAGTAGTTAAACTACAAGTAAGAGGCGGAGCTGCGAATCCATCACCACCAGTAGGACCAGCATTAGGTGCTGCAGGTGTTAATATAATGGAATTTTGTAAGCAATTTAATGCCAGAACTCAGGATAAACCTGGTAAAGTTCTACCAGTTGTTATAACTGTATTTAAGGATAAATCTTTTGAATTTGTTATTAAGACCCCACCAGCTGCTGTCCAATTATTGGAGGCTGCGAAGGTTAAAAAAGGTTCAGGTGAACCTAATATCAAAAAAGTTTCAAAAGTTACTTGGGATCAGGTTAAAACAATAGCTGAAGATAAAATGCAAGATTTAAATGCATTTAATATCGAGTCAGCAATGAAAATGATAGCTGGAACGGCAAGATCAATGGGTATCAAAGTTAATGGAGGTCAATCTCCAAGCTAATTTAAATTAAATGGGAAAATTAACTAAAAATAAAAAATCAGTTTCTGATAAATTTGAGTCGAATAAACTTTACACAGTTGAAGAAGCTTCGAGTCTTATTAAAGAAATTACTACTACTAAATTCGACGCGTCTGTTGACCTAGCTGTTAGATTAGGTGTTGATCCTAAGAAAGCAAACCAAATGGTTAGAGGAGTTGTTTCTCTTCCACATGGTACAGGAAAAGACATGAAGGTTTTAGCGTTAGTAACTCCTGATAAGGAACAAGAAGCTAAAGATGCTGGTGCAGATTACGTAGGTCTTGATGAATACCTTGATAAGATTAAATCTGGGTGGACTGATGTAGACGTTATCGTTACTATGCCAAGTGTTATGGGTAAATTAGGTCCATTAGGTAGAGTGTTAGGTCCAAGAGGTCTGATGCCCAATCCTAAAACCGGTACTGTTACTATGGATATAGGTAAAGCTGTTTCTGAAGTAAAAGCTGGTAAAATTGACTTTAAAGTCGATAAGGCTGGAATTATTCATGCACCGATTGGTAAGGCTTCATTTTCAGCTGATAAATTAACAGGTAATGCTGTTGAATTATTACAAACGTTGAATAAGTTAAAGCCAACTACTGCAAAAGGTATTTACATGAAAAGTGTTTTTATGTCAAGTACAATGAGCCCTAGTTTAGCAATTGATCCAAAAATCTAGAATAAAAATGACAAGAGAAGAAAAATCAAAAGCAATTTCTGAATTAACTGAAAAATTAGGTGCAAGTACTAACTTGTATTTAACTGATATTTCTGGTTTAGATGCTAAAGCTACTTCAAATTTAAGACGTGCCTGTTATAAAGCAAACATTAGTTTGTCTATGACAAAAAACACGTTTCTTGATAAAGCTATGCAAGCATCAGAAAAAGATTTTGGAGACCTTTCAACTATTTTAAAAGGAAATACATCAATTATGTTTTCTGAAGTTGGAAATGCACCTGCTAAAGTTATCAAAGCCTTTAGAAAAAAATCCGAGAAACCAGTCTTAAAAGGCGCTTATATAGAACAAAACGTTTATATAGGTGACGACCAATTAGAAGCATTAGTTAACATTAAATCTAGAGAAGAATTAATAGGAGATATTATCTCATTATTACAGTCTCCAGCTAAGAATGTTGTCTCAGCTTTACAATCTGGTGGTGGAAAGTTATCAGGAATACTTCAAACATTATCTAATAAATAACTGTTTGATTTTAAGAAAATTAAAAATTAAAATTAAAAATTATATTAAAAAATAGAAAAATGGCAGATTTAAAAGATTTCGCAGAAAAATTAGTAAACTTATCAGTAAAAGACGTAACAGAATTAGCTGGTATTTTAAAAGATGAATATGGTATAGAACCAGCAGCAGCAGCAGCAGTAGCAGCAGGACCAGCAGCCGGAGGCGGTGAAGCTGAAGAGGCTCAAACTGAATTTGATGTTATTCTTAAAGCAGCAGGTGCTTCTAAATTAGCAGTTGTTAAACTTGTAAAAGAATTAACTGGATTAGGATTGAAAGATGCTAAAGAACTTGTTGATGGTGCGCCAGGAGCAATAAAAGAAGGTGTAAGTAAAGATGAGGCTGAAGGTCTTAAAACATCATTAGAAGAAGCTGGAGCTGAAGTTGAGCTTAAGTAATTTCTAAGTAATTACCATTTATAGTATAGATTTTAAGATTTTATCTTAAAATCTATACCTATTTGTGCATATATCATATATGTACTTTTTTACATTTTATAACTAAACATAGTAGCTTTATGTCAATAAAATTCAACCCACGATTAAGTTTCTCTTCAATTAGTAACCAAATTGAGTATCCTGACTTTTTAGATATACAAATCAAGTCATTTCAAGATTTTTTCCAATTAGAGACTAAGTCTGAAGAAAGAGGAGATGAAGGTTTATATAAGACTTTCATGGAAAATTTTCCAATTACAGATACAAGAAATCAATTTGTTTTAGAGTTTTTGGATTATTTCGTTGATCCACCTAGATATTCAATTCAAGAATGTATTGAAAGAGGTTTAACTTATAGTGTTCCTTTAAAAGCTAGATTAAGACTTTATTGTACTGATGAAGAACATGAGGATTTTGAAACTATTGTTCAGGATGTTTATCTTGGTACTATTCCTTACATGACACCAAGTGGTACTTTTTGTATTAACGGAGCTGAGCGTGTAGTTGTTTCTCAATTACATAGATCTCCAGGAGTATTTTTTGGACAATCATTTCATGCTAATGGTACTAAGTTATATTCTGCTCGTGTTATCCCTTTTAAAGGATCATGGATAGAGTTTGCTACTGATATTAATAGTGTGATGTATGCATATATTGACAGAAAAAAGAAATTACCCGTAACTACTTTATTTAGAGCTATTGGTTATGAAAGAGATAAGGATATTCTTGAGATTTTTGATTTAGCTGAAGAAATAAAAGTTTCTAAATCAGGTTTAAAAAAATATCACGGACGTAAGTTAGCTGCAAGAGTTTTAAACACTTGGTATGAAGACTTTGTTGATGAAGATACAGGCGAAGTTGTTTCTATTGAAAGAAATGAAATTGTACTTGATAGAGATACTATTATTGATAATGATAATATAGAGGAAATATTAGAGTCTGGAGCTAAGACTATTTTACTACACAAAATAGTTTCTGATCAAGGAGACTATGCTATTATTCATAACACATTACAAAAAGATCCAACTAACTCAGAAAAAGAAGCTGTAGAGCATATTTACAGACAATTAAGAAATGCTGAGCCGCCAGATGAAGAAACTGCTAGAGGTATTATTGATAAGTTATTTTTTAGCGATCAAAGATACAGTCTTGGTGAAGTTGGTAGATATAGAATGAACAAAAAGCTTGGTCTTAATGTAGACATGAGCAAGCAAGTTCTTACAAAAGATGATATTATTACTATCATCAAATACCTGATTGAATTAATTAATTCTAAGGCAGAAATTGATGATATTGATCATTTATCTAATAGACGTGTTAGAACTGTAGGAGAACAATTATCTTCTCAGTTTGGTGTTGGTTTAGCTAGAATGGCAAGAACTATTCGTGAAAGGATGAATGTTAGAGATAACGAAGTCTTTACTCCAATTGATTTAATTAACGCAAAGACATTATCGTCTGTAATAAATTCTTTCTTTGGAACGAATCAGCTTTCTCAATTTATGGATCAAACAAATCCTTTAGCTGAAATAACTCACAAAAGAAGATTGTCTGCCCTAGGACCTGGAGGTCTTTCTAGAGAGCGTGCAGGATTCGAAGTTAGAGATGTTCATTATACACATTATGGTAGATTATGTCCTATAGAAACTCCCGAGGGACCGAATATTGGATTAATTTCTTCACTAAGTGTATTTGCAAAAGTTAACAATATGGGTTTCATTGAGACACCATATAGAAAGGTTTCTAAAGGGGTAGTAGATTTAAAATCTGAACCTATTTATTTAAGTGCTGAAGAAGAAGAAAATAAGTTAATAGCTCAATCTAATCTTGCAGTAGACAAAAATGGAAAGATAATAGAAGAAAAAGTTATTGCTCGTCAAGAAGGTGATTTTCCTGTCATAGAGTCTAAAGAAGTTCATTATACTGATGTAGCTCCAAATCAAATTTCGTCTATCTCAGCCTCATTAATACCATTTTTAGAGCATGATGATGCTAACAGAGCATTGATGGGATCAAATATGATGCGTCAAGCAGTTCCATTATTGTTACCAGAATCGCCAATTGTTGGTACTGGTTTGGAAAAAGCTGTTGCTTCTGATTCAAGAGTTCTAATTAATGCAGAAGGTAATGGAGTTGTACAGTACGTTGATGCGCAAAAAATCACAATTAAATATAGTAGATCTAAAGAAGAAGCTTTAGTTAATTTTGACAGTGATGAAAAGACCTATTTTTTAACTAAGTTTAGAAAAACTAATCAAGGTACTTCAGTTAATTTAAAATCAATTGTTTCTAAAGGAGATAAAGTAAAGAAAGATCAAGTTTTATGTGAAGGTTATGCTACGCAAAAAGGCGAACTAGCTCTAGGTAGAAACATGAAAGTTGCTTTTATGCCTTGGAAAGGTTATAATTTTGAAGATGCAATAGTGATTTCTGAAAAAGTAGTAAGAAATGATGTTTTTACTTCAATTCACATTGATGAATATTCATTAGATGTTAGAGATACAAAACTTGGTAACGAAGAACTTACAAATGATATTCCTAATGTTTCAGAAGAAGCTACTAAAGACTTAGATGAAAATGGAATGATTAGAGTAGGTGCTGAAATTAAACCTGGTGATATTCTAATTGGTAAAATCACACCTAAAGGGGAAAGTGATCCTACTCCTGAAGAAAAACTATTAAGAGCAATTTTTGGTGATAAAGCTGGTGATGTAAAAGATGCATCATTAAAGGCCTCGCCATCACTTAATGGAGTAGTTATTAATAAAAAACTTTTCTCTAGAGCAGTTAAAGATAAAAGAAAAAGAGCTCAAGATAAAATTGATATCAGAGAATTGGAAGATGATTTTGATTTAAAATTTGAAGATTTAAGACAAGTTTTGATTGAAAAATTATTTACTATCCTTTCAGGTAAAACTGCACAGGGAGTATCCAATGATTTAGGGGAAGATGTTTTTCCAAAAGGAAAAAAATTCACCTTAAAAATGTTAAATTCAGTTGACGATTATGCGCATTTAACTATGGGTAAATGGACTATGGATGATCAAGCTAATAAATTAGTTTCTGAATTAATCCATAACTATAAAATCAAGGAAAATGATATGCAAGGTTCATTAAGAAGAGAGAAATTTACGATTTCTGTTGGAGATGAATTACCTGCTGGTATTATTAAATTGGCTAAAGTTTATATCGCTAAAAAGAGAAAGTTAAAGGTTGGTGATAAAATGGCTGGACGTCACGGAAACAAAGGAATAGTCGCTAGAATTGTTAGACAAGAAGATATGCCATTTTTAGAAGATGGGACACCAGTAGATATAGTACTAAATCCACTTGGAGTACCTTCTAGAATGAATATTGGTCAGATTTATGAAACTGTTTTAGGATGGGCTGGTCAGAAACTTGGTAAGAAATATGCTACCCCAATTTTTGATGGTGCTACTATTGATCAAATTAATGAGTTAACAGACGAAGCTGATATACCTAGGTTCGGTCACACTTATCTTTATGATGGTGGTACTGGTGATCGATTTGATCAACCCGCAACTGTAGGAGTAATTTACATGTTAAAACTAGGACATATGGTTGATGATAAAATGCATGCTAGATCTATCGGTCCGTATTCATTAATTACTCAACAGCCACTTGGAGGTAAAGCACAATTTGGTGGACAAAGGTTTGGTGAGATGGAAGTTTGGGCTTTAGAAGCATATGGAGCGTCGAGTACTCTTCGTGAAATTCTAACGGTTAAATCGGATGATGTTGTCGGAAGAGCTAAAACCTATGAAGCAATCGTAAAAGGAGACCCAATGCCTAAACCAGGCTTACCTGAATCCTTTAATGTGTTAATGCACGAATTAAAAGGTTTAGGATTAGACATTAGATTAGAAGAATAAATAAAATATTTTATCATATATACCCATTATTATGGCAAGAAAACAAGATAACCCAGTAGTTAAGTTTAATAAAATATCAATAGGTTTAGCTTCACCAGAATCAGTTTTATCTGCTTCAAAAGGAGAAGTTCTTAAACCAGAAACTATTAATTACAGAACACACAAACCAGAAAGAGATGGATTGTTTTGTGAAAGAATTTTTGGTCCTGTAAAGGACTTTGAATGTGCTTGTGGTAAATATAAGAGAATTAGATATAAAGGAATTGTTTGTGATAGATGTGGTGTCGAAGTTACTGAAAAGAAGGTTCGAAGAGACAGAGTTGGTCACATAAATCTAATAGTTCCTGTAGCTCACATATGGTACTTCAGATCCCTTCCAAATAAAATTGGTTATTTATTAGGACTGCCTTCGAAAAAATTAGATATGATTATCTATTATGAAAGGTATGTTGTAATTCAACCAGCTTCTGCTGTCAATGCTGAAGGTGAACCTTTAAAGAAGATGGATTTTCTTTCTGAAGAAGAATATTTAGATATTATTGATGTTTTACCCCAAGAAAACCAGTACTTAGACGATTCAGATCCTGAAAAGTTTATTGCAAAAATGGGTGCTGAATGTTTAATCGAGTTATTGTCTAGAATTGATCTAGACGAGTTATCTTTTGAATTAAGAAATAAGGCTAATACTGAGACTTCGAAACAAAGAAAAACTGAAGCATTAAAAAGACTTCAAGTAGTTGAGTCTTTTAGAGAAGCTAATTTACACAGAGAGAACTTACCTGAGTGGATGATTATGAAAGCCATTCCTGTTATTCCACCCGAATTAAGACCCTTAGTTCCATTAGATGGAGGAAGGTTTGCTACTTCGGATTTAAATGATTTATACAGAAGAGTAATAATTAGAAACAATAGGTTAAAAAGACTTGTTGAAATTAAAGCTCCAGAAGTCATTTTAAGAAATGAAAAAAGAATGCTACAAGAGTCTGTCGATTCTTTATTTGATAATACTAGAAAGTCTTCTGCTGTTAAAACTGATTCAAATAGACCATTAAAATCTTTATCTGATTCATTAAAAGGAAAACAAGGTAGATTTCGTCAAAACTTATTAGGTAAAAGAGTAGATTATTCTGCTAGGTCAGTAATTGTTGTTGGTCCAGAATTAAAATTATTCGAATGTGGTATTCCTAAAAATATGGCTGCTGAGCTATACAAGCCTTTTGTAATTAGAAAATTAATTGAAAGAGGTATAGTTAAAACAGTTAAATCAGCTAAAAAAATTATTGATAAAAAAGAGCCAGTTGTATGGGACATTTTAGAAAATGTTTTAAAAGGTCATCCAGTTCTTTTAAATCGTGCTCCTACATTACACAGGTTAGGTATACAAGCTTTTCAACCTAAATTAATTGAAGGAAAAGCTATCCAGTTACATCCGCTTGTTTGTACTGCATTTAATGCTGATTTTGATGGAGATCAAATGGCTGTACATTTACCACTTGGACCTGAAGCAATATTAGAGTCTCAAATGCTAATGCTAGCTTCTCATAATATATTAAATCCTGCAAATGGATCTCCAGTTACAGTACCATCACAGGATATGGTATTAGGACTGTATTACATGACAAAATTAAAAACATCAACTAAAAAAGTAAAAGTAATAGGTGAAGGTTTAGTATTTTACTCTCCCGAAGAAGTTATTATTGCTTACAATGAAAAAAGAGTTGACTTAAATGCGTCAATCAAAGTTAAGACTGATGACTATAATGACAATAAAGAGTTGGTAAGTCAAATAATTGAAACTACTGTTGGAAGAGTTTTATTTAATGAAAAAGTTCCCGCTGTAGCTGGATATATTAATGAGGTTCTTACAAAAAAATCTTTACGTGATATAATTGGTGATATATTAAAAGTAACTAGTGTTCCTGAAACTGCAGCATTCTTAGATGAAATCAAGACCCTAGGATATAAATTCGCATTCCAAGGAGGTTTATCCTTCAGTTTAGGTGATATTATTATACCACCTGAGAAGCATACTATGATTGCTAAGGCTAATAAAGAAGTTGATGCAATTAAAGCAAATTATAACATGGGGTTAATTACAAATAACGAGAGATATAATCAAGTTATTGATATTTGGACTTCAACAAATGCTGAATTAACGGAGTTATCAATGAAAAGAATTAGAGAAGACCAACAAGGTTTTAACTCTGTTTATATGATGCTTGATTCAGGTGCGAGGGGTTCGAAAGAACAAATTCGTCAATTAACAGGAATGAGAGGATTGATGGCTAAGCCAAAAAAATCAAATGCAGGAGGAGGAGAGATTATCGAAAATCCAATTTTATCTAACTTTAAGGAAGGACTTTCAATTTTAGAGTATTTCATATCAACTCACGGAGCTAGAAAAGGTTTAGCGGATACTGCTCTTAAAACAGCTGATGCTGGATATTTAACTAGAAGATTAGTTGATGTTGCTCAAGATGTTATCGTTAGTTCTGAAGATTGTGGAACTTTGAGAGGGATCTCTGTTACTGCATTAAAAAAGAATGAAGAAGTTGTAGAAAAATTAAATGAAAGAATTGTTGGTAGAACATCTTTACACGATTTAGTTGATCCTGCTACTGGTAACCTATTAGCATCTGCAGGAGAACATATTTCTGATGAAATAGCAGATAATATTCAAAATTCTTCAGTCGAAGCTGTTGATGTTAGATCTGCACTTACTTGCGAAGCCAAAAAAGGTATTTGTACTAAATGTTATGGTAGAAATTTAGCTACTGGTAAAATTGTACAAAGAGGTGAAGCTGTTGGTGTTGTTGCTGCACAATCGATTGGTGAACCAGGTACTCAGCTTACATTAAGAACTTTCCATGTTGGTGGAATTGCTGGTAATATTTCTGAAGAGAATAAATTAGTAACTAAATTTGCTGGTAAAGCCGAGATAGAAGATTTTAAAACTGTATTAGGAAAAGATGCTGATGGAAAAGATGTAAATGTTGTTATTTCAAGAACATCTGAACTAAAAGTTGTTGATGTCAAAACTGGACTTGTATTAAGTACTAATAACATTCCATATGGTTCTTTTGTTTATATTAAAAATGGACAAAAAGTAAAAGCTGATACACTAGTTTGTCAATGGGATCCTTATAACGGTGTTATCATTTCTGAATTTGCTGGTAAAGTAAGTTTCGAGAATATTGATCAAGGAGTCACTTATCAAGTTGAAATTGATGAACAAACTGGTTTTCAAGAAAAAGTTATTTCAGAATCTAGAAATAAAAAGGTAATACCTACTCTACTTATTAATGATTTAAAGGGGAATACTATAAGATCTTATAATCTTCCAGTAGGAGCTCATTTAATGATCGATGATGGAGAAGATATAAATATCGGAAAGGTCTTAGTTAAAATTCCTAGAAAATCTGCTAAAGCAGGTGATATAACCGGTGGACTTCCAAGAGTGACAGAGTTATTTGAAGCTAGAAATCCTTCAAACCCTGCAATTGTTAGTGCTATAGACGGTGTTGTTTCTTTTGGTAAAATTAAAAGAGGTAATCGTGAAATAATAGTTGAGTCTAAAAATGGTATTATTAAAAAATATTTAGTTAAGCTTTCAAATCAGATTCTAGTTCAAGAAAATGATTTCATTAAAGCTGGTATGCCAATGTCAGATGGATCTATTACTCCTAACGATATTTTAAATATCAAAGGCCCTTCAGCTGTACAACAATACTTGGTAAATGAAGTTCAAGAAGTTTATAGATTGCAAGGAGTTAAGATAAATGATAAGCATTTTGAGGTTGTTGTTAGACAAATGATGAGAAAGGTTAGAATTCAGGATTCTGGAGATACTACATTCTTGGAAGATCAACTAGCCCATAAATCAGATTTTATACTAGAAAATGATGCTATATTCGGAATGAAAGTAATCGAAGATTCTGGAGACTCTGTAAATTTAAAAGCGGGTCAAATTATATCTGCTAGAGATTTAAGAGATGAGAACTCAATCCTTAGAAGAGAAGACAAAAAATTAGTTGTCGCAAGAGATGCAAGTCCAGCTACTGCTACTCCTATCTTACAAGGTATTACAAGAGCTTCTTTACAAACTAAATCATTTATTTCTGCTGCTTCTTTCCAAGAGACTACAAAGGTGTTAAATGAATCTGCTGTAAATGGAAGAATTGATTATCTGGAAGGTTTAAAAGAAAATGTTATTGTTGGTCATAGAATTCCTGCTGGAACTGGATTACGAAAATATGAAGATATTATTGTAGGTTCAAAGGAGGAGATTGAAGCACTGACTAAGGCTAAAGAAGAAGAAGAATTAAATATTAATTAGTTATAGTCTTTTATGAGTAACACTGATAAAAAATCAAAATCTAATATAAACATTGAAATAGATGAAAAAGTAGCTGAGGGGACTTACTCCAATTTAGCTATAATTAACCACTCAGTTTCAGAGTTTGTATTAGATTTTATATGTATTATGCCTGGTACTCCTAAAAATAAGGTTAAATCTAGGATTATTATTACCCCTCAGCATGCTAAACGTTTGGCAAAGGCTTTACATGACAATATAATAAGGTTTGAAAAGAATCATGGGGAAATAAAAGAAAACCAACAACCTCCAAATGTTCAATTAAATTTTGGGCAATCTGGTGAGGCTTAACCCTTAGAATTCTGATGTATTATGAAATGTAATACTTGGATATTTTTCAACTGTCATATTCAAAGAAAATACTGAATCTGCTAAGAATACAAGATTATCATTCTTGTCTTTTGCTAAGTACCGTTGTTTTATTCTTTTAAACTCTAAAAACTCTTTTCCTTTTTTGTCTGCACATTCAATCCAACATGCTTTAAATACATTTAAATTCTCATAACTACATTTTGCACCATACTCGTGCTCTAGCCTATATTGTATTACTTCATATTGTAATGCTCCAACAGTACCTATAATTTTTCTACCATTTAAATCTAATGTAAATAGTTGCGCTACTCCTTCATCCATTAATTGATTAATACCTTTTGACAATTGTTTGCTTTTCATTGGGTCGGCATTATTAATATATCGAAAATGTTCTGGTGAAAAACTTGGAATACCTTCATAAATCAAATTCTCACCAGAAGTTAATGTATCCCCAATTTTGAAATTTCCAGTATCGTGAAGTCCTACAATATCACCAGGATATGATATATCTACAATTTCTTTTTTATCAGCAAAAAATGCATTTGGACTAGAAAATTTTAGTTTTTTTGACAGACGTACATGTAAGTAGGGAGTATTTCTTTTAAACTCACCTGAAACGATTTTAATAAAAGCTAGTCTATCTCTGTGTTTAGGATCCATATTAGCATGTATTTTAAATACAAAACCAGTGAATGCATCTTCATCAGGACTAACTTTTCTAATTGAACTTTCTTTTGGTTGGGGAATTGGAGCTATTTTAATAAAACAACGTAATAGATCTTCTACTCCAAAGTTATTTAATGCAGAACCGAAAAATACAGGTTGAATATTACTTTTGAGATATTCATCCCTATCAAATTTTGGGTATACCATCTCAAGAAGTTCTACATTCTCTACAAATTGGTTATGTAAATCTGTACTTATATTTTCTTTTATTTCATCTTTATTAATCACTTTAATGTTATCTCCGTCAATCAAAGATACCTTGTCACCAAATATGTTATATATACCCGTAAAATCATATCCCATTCCAATTGGAAAACTCAGTGGACAAACCTTTAATTTTAGTTTCTGTTCTATTTCATCTAATAAATCAAATGCATCTTTCCCTTCCCTATCTAGTTTGTTAATAAACACTATGATAGGAATCTTTCTCATTTTACACACCTCAACTAGCTTCTCTGTTTGCTCTTCAACCCCTTTAGCCACATCAATTACTACAATTACACTATCAACAGCTGTAAGTGTCCTATAAGTATCTTCTGCAAAGTCTTTGTGACCTGGTGTATCTAATATATTTATTTTTATTCCTTGATATTCAAATGCTAATACTGACGTTGCCACAGAAATACCTCTTTGTCTCTCAATTTCCATGAAATCACTTGTAGCACCTTTTTTTATTTTATTGCTTTTTACGGCACCTGCTTCTTGAATTGCACCCCCATAAAGTAATAATTTTTCTGTAAGAGTTGTTTTACCTGCATCTGGATGAGAAATTATCCCAAAAGTTCTCCTTCTTTTAATTTCTTCATTAAAATTCATTACAACAATTTTTTGCTAATATAAGTTTATGCTATGACGATTTTATCAAAAAAAAACCTTTTTTTTTTATTTCGATCACTTATTAAATAATTGTTATTATTTTAGCACTCATGTTTGAAGATAAAGTAATTTTAGTAGATGTTAATGATAATCAAATTGGACTAATGCCGAAGTTAGAGGCACATGAAAAAGGAGTTTTACATCGTGCATTCTCAGTATTTATTTTTAATAAAAATGGGGACTTAATGTTGCAAAAAAGATCATTAAGTAAGTACCATTCACCAGGATTGTGGACAAATACATGTTGTAGTCACCAAAGGGATGGAGAATCAAATATCAAATCTGGCAAAAGAAGATTAAATGAAGAAATGGGGTTTGAGACTATGTTAATTGAAAAAACATCATTTATATATCAAGCTAAGTTTGATAATGGCCTAACTGAACATGAGTTTGACCATATATTGGTTGGTTATTACGATAAATCTCCTAATATTAATTCTGATGAAGTAGATTCTTGGAAATGGATGAGCATGAATAATGTTCAAGATGATATTAATAAATCTCCTGAGAATTATACTGCATGGTTCAAAATAATTTTTAAAAAGTATTATAAATTTATAAGTCAATAAGTATGAAAGTTAAAGTTTCTAGAAAAGCTCATTTTAATTCTGCTCACAGGTTATTTAATAGCAAATGGGATGATATTAAAAACAAAGAAGTGTTTGGTAAATGCAGTAATAAAAATTATCATGGCCATAACTATGAATTAATAGCTAGTGTCACTGGTTCTATTGATCCTGAAACAGGTTATGTTATAGATATATCTGTTTTAAAGAATATTATTAAAGATCATGTTGAATCTGAATTAGACCATAAAAATCTAAACTTAGATGTACCGTATTTTAAAAACATTATACCAACTGCTGAAAATATTTCAATCTATATCTACAACATAATTAAGTCACATTTAAAAACTGATTTTGATCTAGAAGTTGTATTGTATGAAACCCCTAGAAATTTTGTAACATATACAGGTAATTAATGGAGGCTAAATATAAATATATTGAATCAAAAGTCAAAGAACTAGGGTTTAATATCACTTCAAAAGATTTCAATAGACCATGGGGTGGGTTCCTAGTAATAGAGGAGTCCCAATCTAAAGAATTTATTGAGTATTTTTTTAAAAACATTGACATAAATTTAATTACGAAAGGATTAAAACTAAGTCCCAAAATACTAATCGTTAAACCTAACTCAAGACTCTCATGGCAGTACCATTTCAGAAGATCTGAAATATGGAAAGTATTTGAAGGAGAAGTTGCTGTGGTAAGGTCTGATAGTGATCATGAAAATACACAAGAAGTTTTTTCTAAGGGTAGTTTAATTACTCTAAAACAAGGTGAGAGACATAGGTTGATTGGATTAAAAGACTATGGTATCATCGCTGAAATATGGCAACACACTGACGTAAATAACCCTTCCGATGAAGAGGATATAGTTAGAGTTCAGGACGATTACGGTAGGTAAACATAATTTATAGTTATGTTTTAGTTTATTTACATTGTTAGCCTTATTTTTGCAAATGTTAAAACAAAAAAGCGATGGCAAATATTAGAAATTTAAAGAAAGATATTAATTACGTTCTAGGTGATATTATTGAAGCTGTGTACAGTTGGGAATATTTAAACTTAGATAAGGATACCAAAAAAAGTGAAAAAATTATTGATGAAGCTATTAAAGTTTTCGATGATTTAATACTTGAAGTAAATAAAAAAGATGTTTCAAATAAAAAGGAACACTTTAAAAGTATTGGTTCTAAGCTAGAAGAGAATGGTAGATTATTAATTGAAAAAATCAATAAACTTTAATTTATTGCTTCTATAGTTAGTCTTTCTTTTAATAACAATCCGTATTTAGACTCCTTTACTTTCTGATTTAGTGATTTATATATAGTGTCCAAGTATTTTTTATTTGTATCATATAAAAATTTTGTTGCAATAAATGGTGATATCTCACTGTCTGCATTATTTAGAGAATAATTTATTATAAAAAACATTTCTCTTTTTTTGAGATTAGCTAGTTTATCATTAATAATATTTAGCTCTTTTTCTTTACTATAATATTCTATCCTATTTTTAATCAAGCTTAAGTTTTCTTCCTTATACTTTGTCATCATTTGATTAAATTTTTCTAGTTTTTTTTGCTGTGTAGATCCAGAAATCTTAGAATCATATCCGAATCTTTTCAGACTTGTTTTAAATTCTGTTATACCCTTATTTGCGAAAAACTCAATTTCATCATTATTCACACCTGCATTGGCTAATTTTATTTTTAGTACCTCAGGTTCTTCTAACAGACAGCTTAAAACAAATTCTGAAGAACCATTTAAACTTACTGAGTCCAACACTATTTCAGAACCTTCCATTGATTTAGTAAGTATAACAGTTCCTTTTTGTAATCCTTTGATATTCCCATTCAAATGAAAATTATCCGATGAAGAACATGAGCCTATAATAATAAGTAATAATAAATATCTTTTCATAATTATATATCTAACCAGTATGTAAGTTTTAAATTAATAGATCTACTTTTTATTCTTGGTATGAACAAACTATCATATCTATCTTCAGTATAGTAGTTATCACTGTATACTAAGAATAAATCTGATAATGGTGCAAACCTCCATTGTAACCTTGTATTGAGACTTAGGTTATCCCTTTGACTACTATATTGAACTAAAGCTGCCCAATATAAGTTTTTTGTAAAGGTATAATCTATTCTTGGTGCTATTAATAAAATATTAGCATTAGGATAAGGGTTTGGTAAATTAATTTTATCGTAGCTTATCTGTATTGAACTATTAAACCTAGGTTGTATTCTATAGGATAATCGAAGATCAATAGACTTTATTTTTCCATTAAAAAATTCACCAAACGACGGAGTTACAGTGTATGAAAAATCTTCTGAGTACGGAGAGCTGTAATAAGCCTCAAAATTTGTAAAATTATATTCACTCCCTATCGGCAAGGGTACTCCATTAGTTCTTGTAGGATCAAAATCACGGTAAAGATGAGTGAATCTGTTTTTAACTACAGCTCCCATTTTAGAACTATTATTTTGATCTGCTCCCCATCTAGCTATTAGAAAACGATCTGATAGTTCATTATTAAGCTCTGGTCTCCAAATAAACACTGGAGTTACTTCTAAGCTATGTGTTTGTATTTTTTTATCCTTTGGCCAGAATTTATACTTAAAGTTTGGATTAACTTTTATCACACCTGTTCTCTTAATATATCCCAATTCTGAATTAAAATTATCTCCTACATATAAACCACTTAATCTAAAACTAATATTTTTAGTATTGTAAGTTGTATTTACCCCAACCGATAGATCTTTGTCTTTGTACTCTTCTGTAAAAGATTTATGTATGTAATATTTACCATTCCACTTATTATCTTTAGAAGCTAAATTATAGTCCAGTCCTAGAAGTCTGTTATAATCTTTTCCTATTTCAGAAAAATCATAGTTCTTAGTTGCTTGTTTATTAATAAATATAAAACTAATATTAGACCTGTTAAATACCTTATGCTGAAGAGCAATTATTGAATTGTTTGTTGCAGCAATTTCATTTTCAATATCTTCTTGAGTTTGCATAGATAGTAGACCAATTCTAAAGTTGTTATTTAACTTACCACTAAGCCTCATTCCAAAATCAATTTTGTTTTCGATGCTATTACCATTAATATCTTTTGCTATACCAATTCTTCTTGAAAAGAATGGATTAGCATCTTTTGAGTTTCCGAAATTTGAAAACAAATCACTATTTTCAATAAAGAACTGTCTTTTCTCAGGTAATGTAACTTCGTATCTAGTAAGGTTTGTTACCTGTTGATCTACTTCAACTTGTGAAAAGTCTGGATTTATAGTTAAGTCTAATGTCAAAGAGTTATCTATTGTTAATTTAACATCCCCTCCAAAATTTATACTTTCACCACTGTTTGATTTTTCATAATCTTTAAAGCTCAAACTATTTATATAAGGAATTATGGATTTCTTAGATTTTGATTTTCCTAATGGTTTTTCAAAAATCATGTCTCCCATAAATGCCAAATTAAAAAACTGTTGATTTTTTGGCACTTTATGCCATGAATTCCATGCATTATTTTTAGTATCCCTTTGATAGCTGCCTACTCTCCATTTAGTTTCGCCTTCTCTATATTTAAAGGCAGAAAGTGGTATTTTCCACTCCGTAGTATAATAATTTTCATATTGAATTGACTCACACATCCATTTTTTATCCCAAGTCATATCCCAGTCTTCTAGATCATTACCTCCATTAAATAATAACATCTCTCTTTGTACACCAATATGATTACTTCCAAAAACAAATGCATTAGTAGCATCGTTAAAAGTGTCAAATATCATAGTTATGTTATCAGAATTTCCAGCTGAAAAATCTCTTTTTAAAGAGCTTATTTTTAAATCAGATGTGTTTGCATTTACCTTAATTCCTACATAGAGGAATTGATCATCATTCATTACCTTTATTTCAGATTTATATATAGCAGCTGATCCATTATTTGGAAAATGCTCATAAAAATCTGATGCAGTTCTAGCATTACTCCAATCATTTTCGTCTAATTCTCCATCTATAGAAATTTCTGAATTTATATATTTAACATAGATTTCTTTTTTCTGATCTTGAGAAAAAGTTAAATGAAATGCTAAAAATAATAGTAGTTGAATCTTATTCATTGCTCAGTTTTTGATTATTGTAAAAGTAAAAAATTATATTAATATTTATATACATTTGTATTAGGATAATATATTATGAGGTTTTTTAAATTATTTCTTTTTTTTACTGCTATTTCTTTTAGTCAGTCTAATAATAATTTTTCTGATGTTAAAGAATATATACCCAACATTATTATTGATTTAAAATATGCTTCTAATGATAATTTTATTGGCTCAATTATTAATGGTTATGAAAATTCGAAATGTTTATTAACTATGGATGCTATTCATTCTTTAAAAGCTATTCAAAAGATTTTTAATAAGCTTGGATATTCATTAAAAATATATGATGCTTACAGACCTCAAAGATCTGTTAATCATTTTTTAACTTGGTCTAATGATGCCTCTGATACTATTAATAAACATTCTTATTATCCTAATATCTCTAAATCTGTTTTATTTAACCAAGGCTATATAGCAAGTAAGTCTTCTCATTCAAGAGGTAGCACTGTAGATATTACTTTAGTTGATATTTCTACTGGTAAAGATGTAGATATGGGTAGTTCTTATGATTTTTTTGGTATAGAATCTTCTCACGATTATAAAAATATTTCTACTTCGCAGAGGAATAACCGTAAACTACTTATGGACGTAATGACTAAAAACGGATTTTCTTCTTACCCTAAAGAGTGGTGGCATTATACACTTAATGATGAGCCTTACCCTAGTACTTATTTTGATTTCATTTC